>Ga0118677_10012172_pt1 | contig 12694 bp, 13 predicted proteins | sample AliMusrvi5mmetaG_FD_86154 | JGI IMG/M metagenome (GOLD analysis project Ga0118677, IMG submission 86154)
CCTTATCCGTGAGCGTGTTCATTTCTTGATAGGTGATGGTGGCGCCTTTAAACAAGGTGCAGGCCCGGTCTGGATATTTTGCGGCAGAATCTTCTAAGAAACTAAAAAGCGGTCGCCCAGGGTATTCGATATGTTCTGGAACCCCCGGATCGTAATGTGAAAACCATGGTTTTGGTGTCATTCAAAGATCCTTCTTTCGTTATGTGAAATAATGCACTATTTACAGTATAGAAGGAAATTGATTATTGTCAATTCCGGGAAAATTTTCACAATTGACCTTTCCAATCAATATTTTCCAGCCTGGATTGGATGTACTTCCCGGCAGTCAGGTCAGTCCCGGCAGTCATCATAAACCATTTTATTTGTGGATCATTTTCTCTGAACCAGTTTGCCTGTCTTCTGACATAAATTCGGGTGGAGCGCTTGATAAGCGTTTTGGCTTCATCGAGCGTGATCCTGCCAAGTAAGACGCCAATTGCTTCCCGATAACCAATTGCTGATAAGCTTGGCAGCTCGGGCGAATAGCCCAGTGATAATAATTTCTGAACTTCCTCCAGCAGCCCATTCTGAAACATGAACTCAATGCGCTGATCGATCCGTTCGTACAACTCAGGGCGTGGGCGGATCAGGCCAATATTGATCTGCTGATAGTTTGAACTTGTTGCGGTTCTTTGGGCTGAAAATAACCTGCCCGTGGAAAAAATGACCTCCAGGGCCCGGATGGTTCGCCGTACATTGCGCGCATCGATATTGTCCGCTGCCACAGGATCGATGATTTGTAATCTGGCATGCAACCAGAATACTGAATTTTGGGCTGCCAATGCTTCCAACACAGCGCGCAAGCGCGGATCAGGTTGAACTTCAGGCGGGGTCCAACCTTCAGTCACTGCACGTATGTATTGACCTGTGCCACCAACCAGGAAGGGCAGTTTGCGCCTGCTCAGGATTTCGGCGATGATCTCGTTGGCTTTTTGTTGAAATAATGCCAGCGACCAGGTTTCATCCGGGTTGGCAACGTCAATCAGGTGATGAGGAACGCGCGCCCTTTCGCTGGCGGTTGGTTTGGCTGTGCCGATATCCAATCCCCGGTAAAACAGACGTGAATCAGCCGATACGATCTCGCCATTGAACTTTTCAGCCAATTGGATGGATAATTCAGTTTTGCCGACAGCCGTTGGCCCGATGATGACAACCAGAGGGGGCAGGTTAGCTGGTAACATTTTCAAAATGCTCGATGTGTGTGCCGGCATCCTGCGTACGCTCCACAGCGATGGCATCGCATTGCCAGGTGCCAATCGCATGTCTGGCGGCATAATATTCGGCGCTGGCTCGCATGTGACCAAGTTTCCGGTATGTCAGTGCCTCCTCGGGGTATCCAAACGAGCGGGATGTGCGTGTTTTAACTTCCACAAATACGATTAGATCTTCAATGGATGCGATAATATCGATTTCTCCATAAGGCGTCCGAACGTTATTTTCAAGAATAATAAAGCCTTTGCCACGCAAATATTCTTCCGCAGCCTTTTCTCCCCACTTACCAATTGCCTGATTGTGATTCATAGCGCGGCGTCCGATCAAGTGTGATTTTTATTGAACCAATGATGAGAAGAAAAAATACAACGAGGCCTAATTTTTTGCTTCTGATGTTTTTTGTGGTTTGCTGCGAAACCGTCCACGAATTCACGAATTGGACAGCACACCGTATTCGTGGTACTTATTCGTGGACGGTTTGAAAAAAACACCTTGACCACAAATTCCATTCGAACCAGTAATTTTTTGGAACCGCTCTAAAAATGAGCGAACCGTGAGCTGAATGTAGAACTTTATTGCGGTAGCAAGCGCCGGTTCATCTCTACCACATCCGCTTGAACCTGAAGCAATTGGTCGCGTAATTTTTGCACATCATTGCCATATCGTAAACGGCGGGCCAGAAATGCGAATTCATCGCTCCCATAAACCGGAACCGTGACATCCTTTGAATTTCCCCGCACAACCCGCATCGAATCGATCAACCAGCGCAGAAAAGTATGCGCTTTGTGCAATCTGGTGAAATCTTCATCGGAAATAATTCCCCGGGTATTTAAAGCGGACATGGCTTTGCGAATGTTTGTCAATCTCAGGGATGGGTCTGCGAATCCATAGGTAATTTGCAAACCCTGAATCAGATATTCAATATCCACCAGGCCTCCCGGGCTGTATTTGGCATTAAATTTACCGGCGGTGACCAGGTGCCTGACCTGGCGCTCGCGCATGGCGCGCATAGAAGTCACATCAAAGGGACTGCCGTTGTATGTAAATTCATCCCGCAGATCGGATAATTTTTTGCCCAGTTCCTCATCTCCGGCGATTGGGCGCAGTTTTACCAGCGCCTGACGCTCATAAGCCCAGGCCGGACCTTCTGGAGCATAATAGCGCTTGAATGAATCCATCGAGACAGCCATGCTCCCGGCTTTGCCGTAAGGACGCAACTGCAGATCCACCTGAAAAATACCTTCCTGGCGGGCGTGGATGGCGCTGAGAAAGTTTTGCACAACTTTCTCATAAAAAATGGAGGTCTCAATTGGTTCAGGTCCGCTGGTCTTGCCTTCCCCTTCGTAAACAAACATCAATTCGATGTCAGAAGCGAAGCCCAGTTCACGGCCGCCGCATTTTCCCAGCGCCAGCACCGTTATTTGTGAGATGGATCCATCCGCCAGATGAGGCGTACCATGGATAAAGCGTAAATCCTCAGCCGTGAGGTGATAGGCGGCATTTACCACGACTTCGGTCAGGTCTGTCAGTTCCTCTGAGAAATCCCAGAACTCCCTGGTAAGCCCAAGAATGTGGCGCATGTCAATCCGAAACATCTCCCGATCTTTGAAGGCATTCAAGGCGATACCCCAGGGAGCATTTTCTTGTGGGGCTTCCGGCCCGGCATGTGTGTTTGCCAGCACTTCTGCAAGCTCGGATTGTAAATCTTGCCGGGTTTTCGCTGTCCCCAATGTTTCGCTGGTGCTGATCACTGGGAAGAGGTTGGCATACTGCATGCGCATAAAATCGTCCCATAAGAAATCACTGACGCCCAGCAGCCGGGCCAGGTTATCCATTACCTGCGGGTTTTCCAGCGAGGTTAGTTCATCTGCCCAGTTGGTGCGTTCAAAGAGCTGTGCCAGGAATTCGCGGAAATGGAGCAAGGCTGAAGCCGGGTTTGGCGAACGCGGCAGCAGGTGTGTAAAATGTTTGATCAGTACTGCTGCGGTTCGAAGCTCGCGTAGCTTTTGGGGATTGTTGATTTTGTTTCCATTTTCATCCGTCACATACAGCACATCATCCACACGTCTGCCGCTGGTTTGTACCACCATGCGGGCGATGTAGGTGTGGGTGAGTGAAAGGGCGTTGGTAAATTCATACAGAAAACCAACCGTGTCTGTAGTTTGGATGTGTAAAACGGTGTAGCGCTCGGATAAATTATTGTCGAGGTTAATTTCGATTGGGTAGAGCGGACTTCCGGAGCTGTCCATTCCCGCAAAAACCGCCCCCACTCGTCTGGCAAGTTCACTGCGCGCTTCCCGCCGCTGCCCGGTATGCAGCATTTTTAGAAAGGCTCGCAAATCTTCGGTATAGGTTTCCCAATCTGGCACTGGGCCAATCGCCTGGACGGTAAAAGCATCCACGATCTTGTGCCTGTTTGTGGTCACTGCGGATTTTTCATCGTCGTTCAGGTGCAGCCATTTTCCCGAACGGGTACGGCGTTTCAGCCTGGGTGCCACGAGTTTTTCGGGTATTTCATTCGATTCGTAGGTAAAAATTTCTCCGGATTGAATATCCAACCCGTACAAAAACATCAGCCCGCATATTAGTGAAAGTTCGCCCAGGTAGTCATACGCTACCACCGTAACCTTCCATCGATTTTCACCAGTTTTGAGAGCTTCTACGTTGGCAAGCTGTTGATCGCTGAGCTGGGCCGCAAAGCTGGCGTGCTGGCTGATTTCGGCCTGCGAAAAAGCTGTCGCATAGGATGAATCCATACGAGCCAGATGCTGCCGGATAAAATCTGGATTGGGCGTGGGTATCTCAGGTTCCTGAATGGGTGCCGGATCCAAACCGCCAATATATTTTGAATAAACGGCGCGGATCGCCAGGCTGTGTTGTTGGTAGCGTTCCAGGAATGAATCGCGGGTGGGAAAGCCAAGCCTGCGGGCCAGCAGATGAATGGCATTGGGGTCCGAAGGCAGGCTGTACGTTTGCCGGTAATGCATCATCTGCAGGAAATGTTCCACCGTGCGTTGAAAAATATAGCCGTCTGTCAATACGCGGGCTTCCTGGGTGGCAATGAGTTGGAATTTCTGAAGCCGCCTGAGTGCCTGCAGGGTGGATTTTTTGCGCAGTTTGATGTTTGCGCCGCCATGCGCGAGCTGTAAGTATTGAACCACAAATTCCACATCCCGAATGGAGCCTTCACCCAGCTTGACCTGGCCCCATTCACGCCCGCGCGAACGCAATATTTCCTCGGTGCGCTGCTTCATAGCGTGCACGCTTGTGCGCAGGGTTTCAGGGTTTTCCCCGAAGATGAGAGGTTCAACCTGTTTGAGGAATTCTTCTCCCAGGCTAAAATCACCGGCTACGGGTCTGGCCTTCAGCATGGCCTGTTTTTCCCATAGCCGGGCGTGTTTATGTAAATAATTAAGAAAACCCGTGGTTGTGCTGACAAGGCTGCCATCCCGGCCCCAGGGGCGCAAGCGCATGTCCACGCGGTAGAGAAAGCCTTCGGACCCCATGCTCGCCAGGGCATCAATCAAGAGCTGGCCGAGACGCACATAGTCCAACCCGTTTTCAGCGCATAGGAATTGCAAGTCAATATCTGAACTGTAGTTGAGTTCTCCACCGCCCAGTTTGCCCATACCAAGAACAACAAAACCGTGCGGGCTGGTGTTGGATGCTTTGCTGGCATAGTTCAGGCAGGCGCGTATCATGGCATCTGCCAGGTTGGAAAGTTGCCCAGTGACAGCCGGAAGATCATACAGGCTTAACAGGTCACTCGCGCCAATTCGTAACAGTTCGCCTTTTTGGTACTGGCGGAGCGCATTGATCTGGTCGGTAGAGCTGATGGCATCGAACCCGGCGGTGGCTTCTTTGAGGAACTCTTCGGCGCTTTTCTGGTGAGCCAACCGCTCGCGGTCTGTCAACATTACCAGGCGGCGTGGGTCGCGCAGCAGGATCTCAGTCAGGAACTGACTTCCAGCAAATATTGTGACCAGGATTTCAAGTGTGCGGGGGTTTTGTTCCAGTTTTTCAAAAACATCGTTAACGTGTTCATCACCTGAAAAGCGCTCAAAGTTGATCAAAGCCTGGTCAGGATCAGCACAGGCTGAGAGGGTGATCAAAAGATAGGGAAGCAGTTTGGCAAGCGATTCACTGGCTTGCTTGCTTCGAGCCGCAATATGCTGAAGGTGACGCTGCGCGGTCTTCCAATCATGAAAGCCCAAAGAACTCAACAAAATCTGGGCGGAGGAATCAGAAAGACTGCCATCTAATAATTTGCCGGCGGGAATGGTTTCATACATGGGGAAGATTATAAATCGTCAGGGCTGATTTTCATACAATTTCTTCTGGTTCCACTTGTGGCGTGGGCTTTTTTGCCAGGTTGACCAGGAATACAGAGCCAACAATAATGAGGGCTGCCAACAAGATACGCGGGCCAAGAGATTCCTGCGCGAAAATGTTGCCAAGAAAAACTGCCACGATTGGGTTGACGTACGCGTATGTTGAAACCAGAGAGACGGGCGCGTTCCTCAGCAGCCAGGCATAGGATGAGAAACCAACCAGGGAACCAAAGGTGATGAGGTATAACAAGCCTAGCAGGGATGATGTTGAAACAGATGCGATCTGAAAATGAACAAATTCGCCTTTAAGCGTGCTGACAAGCAACAGCCCGATACTCCCCATCAACATTTCCATGCCAGTGAATAAAAGTGTTGATTCGGGTAAATCTGCATTGCGAGTGTAAATCGATCCCAAAGACCACAGAAAGGCAGCCAGAAGAGCGATACCGCCGCTCAAGAAGCTAAACTCACGCGCACCACCGAATTCTGCCGGCCCGATCAACAGAGCCACACCGCTGAACCCAACCAGCAAACCCATTACCTGGCCGAGCGTGGGCCGGATACCGCCCGGCCGAAGCGCCTCAACCAATACCATGAACATCGGGATGGTGGCCACAAGTAAGGCGGCTACGCCGCTGGGGATGCTGGTTTCGGCAAAAGAAATCAGCCCGTTGCCACCCACCAGCAGCAAACTTCCAATCACAAATGCCGAAAACCATTGCCGGCGGGTGGGGGTTGGATCGCCGGCCAGGCGTCGCCAGGCAAACAATAATGTGCCCGAGATCAAGAAGCGCACACCCGCCTGCATGAAGGGTGGAATGGTTGCGACTGCGAAACGAATTCCCAGATAGGTGGAGCCCCATATAATGTAAACAGCGAGTAAGGCAGCCCAGATTTTTGTTTTCAAATCATTTTCCTCATGAATACTCTGTTTGATGGTGCAGAATCGCCGGGCTGGATGTTAAGGCTGTTTCCCAACCAAGCAGGGCCTTTTTACGCGCTGTGCCCCAGCGATAATTCCCAAAGTCACCCAGCTTGTGAATAACCCTGTGGCAGGGGATCAGAAATGCAATTGGGTTCCGGCTCAGGGCCGTGCCTACTGCCCGCTGGGCGCGGGGACTGCCAATTGTTTCAGCGATTTGTTCGTAAGTTGCCAGGGAGCCCTGCGGAATGCTTAACAGGGCTTCCCACACTTTTAATTGGAAATTGGTGCCAGATAAAAACAGGGAAAGAGGTAATGGATTTTTCCCAATGGAAAAGATTGGTTCGACCAGTGATCCTGTGGTTTGGCTATCTTCCAGGAAGGCTGCGTGCGGCCAGTTGGATTTTAGAGTTGCCAGTGAGGTTTCTCTTTCATCTTGAACAAAGGCTAGATGACAGATGCCGCGCTCGGTTAATCCAAGCAAGGCCTCGCCAAAAGGCGTGGGGTGAAACCCATAGCGGATCGAAAGTCCGGCTCCTCTGCCCTTGTATTGGCCAGGGGTAACGGCTTCAGTGTGGATGAACAGGTCGTGCAGGCGGCCCGGGCTGGATAATCCAACCGAATACGTGGCTTCCAATACCGAGGAACCGATCAAATGTTCTTTCGCGCTTTCCTTGGTCAAAAATTGGAGGAATCGTTTGGGGCTGATGCCAACCCAATGCGTGAACGTTCGTTGAAAATAGAATTCACTCAAGCCAGTGCTGAGCGCAATTTCTTTTAACTCTGGTTGGCGCTGAAAATTTTCTTCCAGAAAATGAATGGCACTTTCAATGATCTGGTAATCGGCTGATAATTGCTGGTAATTGTCCGGGGAGGCGGTCATGGCGTGTTTCCTTTCTGCCCATTATTTTATGAGATCACTCATCAGACAGCCACCCGATTCTTGCGATATTTTGGTGTGTAGGATCGGTAATTTTGTTCGATCATACCACCCATCAAATTGCGAATCAAATTTTGCGTTCAGGCTTCGGTTGTCCGCTCTGAGTTTTTCCTGATTACGGATGTTCTGCCGCGCAACTTCTGGTAAAATGTCACCTGCAATTTCCAGACATTTTGGAAAAACTGATAGTTGACGTATTAAAGTTGAGCGTGTATAATAGCTCTTCGCGAATACCCCTGCCGGGGGTATTTGCATGTTTTATTCCCGGCTTCCCCGCAGCGCGGCGGCATTCTAAAAACCATCGCGGCGACTGTTGGTGAAGCGAAGACCAGGAGAAAGGATCTATGAAATACGTTATTTTGGAAAGCGGCGGCAAACAATATAAAGCTGTCGAAGGCGGCATGATCGAAGTCGATCTGCTGCATGTACAACCGGGCACGAGCATTGATATTACAGATGTGCTTTTGCTGGTAAACGGTGATGCAATCACCGTCGGCGCGCCAGTTGTCGCGGGCGCTTCAGTTAAGGCTACAGTTGTTGAGCATTTCAAGGGCGAAAAGACCTACAATTTTCACTACAAGCCCAAGAAACGCATTCGCCAGAAGACAGGTCATCGCCAGTCCTATACCCGTCTTGCTGTTGAACAAATTGTTGAAGGGTAAGAGAGGTCCACTATGGCTCATAAAAAAGGTGGCGGTTCCAGCCGCAATGGTCGTGATAGCAATGCCCAACGCCTGGGCGTGAAGAAGTATGCTGGTGAAGTAGTCCTTTCCGGCAATATCCTTATTCGCCAGCGTGGAACACACATCCAGCCTGGTATGAACGTGGGCGCCGGTACAGATGACACCCTGTTCGCTACGATTGATGGTGTGGTTGTTTTTGATGTTGTGCATGGTCGCAAGCGTGTAAATGTCCTCCCGCCCGAGGCTTTTGCGGCGGCAGAGTAATTTAGAGGTTTATAAAAATGAAACCAAAGATCCATCCAACTTTTTACACGGACGCCCAGGTTGTCTGCGCATCCTGTGGTTCCAAGTGGACGACAGGCTCCACTCGCAAGTCCATCCATGTCGAAGTTTGCTCGCATTGCCACCCGTTTTTCTCGGGCGAGCAGGCCCGTATGCTGGACGTGGAAGGCCAGGTTGACCGCTTTTACAAGAAGCTCCAGGTTCGCCAGGAATATGTTGAAGCTCAAAAGGTTAAGGAAGAAGCCCGCAAGGCTCCTGCCAAACCGGTTACCGAGCTTGATCTTGGCATCCGCGTGACCGGTGCGCTTGAAAAAGCTGGCATTACCACTATTGCCCAGTTGATGTCCAAACTTGGCGAAGGCGATGACGCCGCTCTGGCGATTGAAGGTTTTGGTCGCAAGGCACTGATCGACAGCAAAAAGAAGATTCGGGCTCTGGGTTATGACCTTCCAGAAGTCTCCAGCGAAGCCGCTGCTTAATTTTTTTAGACCAGCGCTTACAACGCTCAAAATTGAAATATCAGGTAAACTTAACGGGCAGATGCTGTTACAGCATCCGCCCGTTATTATTTTCTGGGAGCGATTATGAAGCATTTGCACGGTTCGATTGAGGTTGTATGCGGGTCGATGTTCAGCGGCAAAACGGATGAACTTATCCGTCGTATGCGGCGTGCTGTTATCGCGCGTCAAAAAGTGCAGGTATTCAAGCCCGCTGTCGATGTGCGCTATGCCGCCGAAAAGGTTACCTCACATGCTGGCGCGGATTTTGATGCCATTCCTGTTGAGAAGGCAGAAAACATATTCGAAAAACTGGATGCCGATACCACGGTTGTTGGCGTTGACGAGGCGCAATTCTTCGATGACGGCATCCTTGAGGTAACCAGCCGTTTGGCCGAGCGCGGCATCCGTGTTCTGGTGGCTGGTTTGGATCAGGATTTTCGCGGCGAACCTTTTGGCCCCATGCCTATGTTGATGGCTAAGGCTGAAAGGGTGGATAAACTGCAGGCGATTTGCATGGTTTGCGGTGAATCAGCCAGCCGCACACAACGGCTTGTAAATGGTACCCCGGCACGTTACGATGACCCGGTTGTTATTGTGGGCGCATCTGAGCTTTACGAAGCACGCTGCCGTCAGCACCACGAAGTCCCCCGATAAGGTTGATTTATTTTTTCCTTTTGCTCAGAGCACTGACACCCAACAGGAGTATGAATGCAAGATTATCATGATATTTTGGCCGAAGTTCTCATAGATGAAAAAACTCTACAGGCGCGTGTTAAAGAGTTGGCAGATGAGATCAATCGGGATTATGCGGGCCAGCAAATCCTGCTGATCTGTATTTTGCGCGGTGCGCTGCCCTTTATGGTGGATCTGATGCGGCACCTAAGCGTACTCAACGCGATTGATTGCATGGCAATCTCATCCTACGGTTCGGGCGCGAGAGAAACCACCGGGAACGTTCGCATGAATCTCGATTTGCAAACCAACATTCAGGGCAAACACGTGATTTTAGTGGAAGACATTGTGGATAGCGGTCATACTGTCGCACATGTGCTTGAATTACTTCGCACCCGCAAACCCAAAACACTCAAAGTGTGTGCGCTCCTCGATAAAGAATCCCGCCGCGAGGTTGTTGTACCGATTGATTATCGCGGATTTTCAATACCGAATAAATTTGTATTTGGTTACGGTCTTGACCTTGACGAGTTTTACCGCAACCTGCCCTTTGTGGGTGTGGTTGACCTGGACCGGTATGTCAGCAATGAGAAATAAAAAAAGTAGTTACATAAAAAAAAGAGGCTTTCATGATGCAAGATTACACTGAGTTTATGGATGAAGTGCTCGTTGATCAGCAAGCCATTGACAAGCGGGTGCGCGAATTGGGCGAGCAGATCAGCCGGGATTATGCCGGCGAGGATTTAGTGGTTGTCTGCCTGTTACGTGGCGGCCTTACTTTTACGGCGGACCTTACTCGCCACCTCAGCCTGACGCATGAGCTTGATTGCATGTCGCTTTCTTCCTATGGAACCGGCCATTATGCTTCCAGTGGAAATGTACGTGTCAACCTGGACTTGATGACCAACATCGAAGGTCGTAATGTTTTATTGGTTGAAGATATAGTGGACTCCGGCCGGACTCTGGCGCATGTGTTAATGATGCTAAAAACACGCGAACCGAAGAGTGTTAAAGTATGTGTGCTGCTTGATAAAAAAATGCGCCGCGAAGTGCCGGTGGATGTCGAATATGTCGGTTTTGACGTACCGGATAAATATATATTTGGTTATGGTATTGATATTGATGAACATTTCCGCCACCTGCCTTTTATTGCAAGCGCCGATCTTGCCAGGTACAAAAATACGGCTGATTGATTTTGATGGATGATGAAAAATCTGCGGAGTCTGCGGCTTATTCCGGACGCTGGGTGGCGCTCGTCCGGGGGAAAGTTGTTGCCCAGGGTGACAGCCGTGAACAGGTTTTTCAATTCGCGCGCCGTTCGCGCACCAAGGAAAATATTGAAATCCGATTTATGCCAGTAATGCCCGTTTCTTCCCCTTTGTTGGAAGCTGTCCGAACCGCCATCCCTGCGGGTGAACCTGTTTACCTGGTGGGCGGCGCAGTTCGAGACGCGGTATTGGGTCGTGCTTCCCGCGACCTGGATTTTGCTTGCCTGCATGGTATCAAGTTGGCCAGATCAGTCGCGGATGCTTTGAAGGCAGCCTTCTTTCCGATGGACGAAACCTTTGATACTGGCCGGGTGATCCTTCAAAACGCGGACGGCAGCCGGGATATTCTGGACTTTGCCGGTTATCGCGGCGATTCGCTCGAGGCTGATCTTCGCGGACGGGATTTTACGATCAACGCGGTTGCCATGGATCTGAATACAGGCACAATTTTTGATCCTCTGGGCGGTGTCATGGACATCCGTAACAGACGCATCCGGGCCTGTTCGGAAAGCGCACTCAGGGATGATTCTATCCGAATATTACGGGGTATCCGCCAGGCCGCGGCTTACGGTTTTTCGATTGACCCGGAAACGCGCAAGTTAATGAAAGCCGCGGCTGGCCTGCTGCCAAACATCTCCCCTGAGCGTTTGCGGGATGAATTATTTAAGATTTTATCCGGGCCAAAACCGGATAGTGCTGTGCGAGCGTTGGAGATATTGGGAACGCTTCCATATATTTTGCCTGAATTGCCTGCCCTGAAAGGGATGGAACAGTCAGCCCCGCACGTTTATGATGTCTGGACCCACACGCTGGCTGTTTTGCGTCACCTTGAAGGTATTCTGGACGTACTTTCCCCATCTTACAATGAACAAAAAGCCAACGCGGACTGGATGAACGGCCTGGTTGTGTTAAAGCTCGGCAAATATCGGGCCCAAATCAACGAACATCTGGGCAAGAATTTGAATGTTGACCGCACGGCCCGTTCAGTTTTGTTTTTTGCCGCGCTTTATCATGATGTAAATAAACCGCAGACAAAATCAATCGAAGAAAATGGCCGCATCCGTTTCCTCGGGCATGATGAAATGGGCGCGCAGACAGCCGCGCAACGCGGAATGGCGCTGCATTTCAGCAATGATGAACTGCAACGACTGCGGTTGATTATCAAACATCACATGCGGGTTCATGGTCAAACCAACCGTAAGGAGGCTGGCGTGGAAACCAGCCGTAAGGCCATTTATCGTTTTTTTCGCGATTCCAACGAAGCCGGGATTGATTTAATTCTTCTGGCTCTGGCGGATACCCGCGCTACCTATGATCACACGCTGACCCAGCAACATTGGGCGGCGGCCCTGGATGTGAGCCGGACTTTGTTGGATGCCTGGTATGAGAAGGCAGATGAAATGATCAGGCCTCCGGCTTTGGTGAACGGAGATGATTTGATTTCCACCCTGCAGCAAAAGCCCGGACCGGAAATTGGTAAATTGTTGGAGGCCATTCGGGAAAACCAGGCAGCCGGGTTTCTGAACACACAGGCTGAAGCATTGGCGTTTGCGAGAGATTGGCTTGTCACGGCGCATGAATCTGCTAAGAAAGCTGAAGATTCTGGCCAACCGTAAGTTGGAATAAGCGCGAGGTGCTTGAAAATTGGAAAAACTTCTGATAAATAACCTTTCATTGGCTTTTGAAAGACATGGAAAAGGTATCCCGCTGCTTTTGATCCATGGATTTCCGCTTGACCATGCTTCATGGAATCCTTTGCTTCCTCAGATCACATCTCTTTTTGATGTGATCTTGCCGGACCTGCCGGGCTTTGGTTCATCGGATATACCCGATGAAATCCATACC
>Ga0118677_10012173_pt1 | contig 12691 bp, 14 predicted proteins | sample AliMusrvi5mmetaG_FD_86154 | JGI IMG/M metagenome (GOLD analysis project Ga0118677, IMG submission 86154)
AGCAACACAATAAATTAGAACGATATGTATGATGAGCTGATTTTGAAGATTGCAAGGATGTGATTTATACTGTCCCATGCAAGAAGTGTGGAGTTAGAAACATTATGGAAGCAGGACAGCATTTTTGTCAAAGAAGGGAACACTATAAGGGCAACATACAAAACAAGAAAGAATCTAATGGTTTGTACTCTTATTTAAAGAAAAACAAGGGACATTCAGTCAATTGGGAAGGAGCTGTGTTTCTAGATCGAGAGAAATACTGGAGGGGAAGAAAGATTAAGGAGGCTTTGTTATAATGCAGCATATGTCACGTTTTCAGATGTCTTGGAAGTGTGTAATAATTTCCGTATGTCCGGTATATGTTGTTCAGGATTATTTATTTCAAAGTGGCAGACTGCAGCAAAACAAAACAATATGGGCCGATCCGAATTTATCCGGGCCATTCTAAATGCTTACTTCTCGGCAAAAGCAAAGCATGAGGGGGCAGAAAGATTCAAAGCAACAAAAGAACTTGTTGGAAGAATAGAAATGAAAAGCCCTTGAAGGTTTGTTGCCTTCAAGGGCTATGAACGAAACAAAATTTACAACTAAGCAATCTTACTTAGTATTCTTCTCTGCAATTTTTGCAATCAATTCCCTATCTGCCTTTTGAAACTCTTTGCGGGGAACTTCAAGGGTTGTTGAATCCTTCATTTCCAGAATCACGGCATCGGGGTAAATCTTAATCAGCTTGCCTTGAATGGGTTGAACCTCTGGCTTGGCCTTGTGGGTTGGGTGGTTGCTCTTGCTGGCCTTCAAATCCTTTCCCCTATGCCAAACCCTGATTGCTTGCCCTTCAACCGCGATTGCAAGGGCTTCCCTCTCTGCCAATTTCTTTGCCTTGTATGCCTCTGCTGCCTTCCGGTTGGCCTCTTTTTGTTCGGGGGTGGTTGCCTTACTTCCTGCTGAGTTGCCTTGCAATTCGGGGATGAAGGGAACGGTTTGGGCAAGGGCAACTGAGGGCAGGAACAGGGCGGCAATCAGGGCGGCAATCAACAACAACTTTTTCATTTTCATTCTCTCCAAAGTGGGTTGAAGTATGTAGGGCGGGAACCCCCCACCTTGTGTACACTATACCGCGATTGAACGGGAAGTAAACGGGCTTTTCTCAGGGCGGGAACGGCAACGGATTTGGGCGGGTTTCTCAGGGCAGGAAAGAGGCCCCAACCCCTTGCCGTTGCCTTGCTGCTAATTGCAGTTAAAACCCAGTTTCACCCCTGAAAACCCCTGAAAAATGCCCTCTCAGAAAGAAATTCTATTGGGGCAATCCCCTTGTACCGTAAGGGTTTACGGCAGATAATGGGGAAAAGCCCCTCTTACTTTGCAGTTCTCCTGAGCACCCCACTTGCGTAATGGCACAGTGAAAGGGTATACTGTTTTCCAATCAATGGACGGCGATTATTCGGCTATCACAAGCCGGGCGGCGTCAAATCAACCAAACAGACGGGAAATGTGCAAATGGCCGAAGGTACTATTAAGAAGTTGACGGACAAGGGCTTCGGGTTCATCAACACGGGGAAGGAAAAAGACCTGTTCTTCCACTCATCGAGCCTCCAAGGGGTCAGTTTCGAGGAACTGCGTGAAGGCCAAAAGGTCTCCTACACGGAAGGCCGTGGTCCGAAAGGCCCATGTGCCGAGAACGTCACGCCGGTATAGTACCGCCGAGACTTGCCGTGTATCGTCGGTCATGAGGTCTTGAATCTAGCCTTGCCCGACGACGATTACAACGAAGCCGTTCGCATTGGCTGAGCCGAGTTCGACCAGCAGCACCCGGATGCTGCTTGTCGAATTTGGTCGTTGTGGGAGTGTGGTCGTAAATATCCGTGGCGGCGAGATGCCAATCGTTCCTCGCCGCGCGAAGGTCTGCTTCGCGCATCCGCTTCATGGAGTGCCAATGCTTCCAGAAGCATATTCCGGCAGACCCCGAGTGGAATTGAGAAGCTATCCAGGCAGGTTTTAAGGTGCCGTGACCTCCGCCCAGGCCAGGGGATGATCGGAAGCTCCGTCGTCGCGTAGACCGGCATCCAGCACCCGCAGGCCGCGGACGAAAACAAAATCGATTCGCGGCGGGGCGAGGGGGCCAAGCTTCTGTCCCACGGCGTCGATCACGCCCGGCACGGCCAGTAGGCGGACGATCTCTGGCTCGGCGGCCTCGCTGTTGAGATCGCCGAGGAAGATCGCCGGCTCGGGGAGTGCGAGATAGAGGTCGATGGTCTGGCGAAGCTGTTGCCGCCGGGTGAGGTCGTCACTGCGGGCGATGTGGGTCAAGAGCAGGCTGATCGTCTGCTCGCCTTGCCGCAAGCGCACGAGCACGGCGTTGCGATAACCGCGACCGTTGCTGGCCGCAAGCGGGATCCGCTGCCAAACCTCCACCGGCAGCGACGTCAGCAGGCCGTTGCCGAAATTGATGTGATGCCAATCGCGCGTGGCCGGGGCAAAGAGCCATTGCACGCCTAGTCGCTGGCCCAGCAACGCGGCCTGGTCGTCGCTCTCCCACAACCGTGGCCCATGAACTTCATTGAGGGCAACAACATCGAAACCCTTCAGACAATTGGCCACGCGATCGACGTCTCGACGGCCATCGGCGCCCGTGCAGCCGTGGATATTGAAGGTGCCGACACGGAAGGAATCTCGCGGGGGATCCGCAATCCGCGCGACCTGGCCGTCGAGGGTTGTTCCCACCAGCGGTCCCGTCGGTTCCGGCCGCGAAGCTAGCCAGATGAGGCCGGCAAGCGCCAGCAGTACGACGAGAGCGGAAATGGAACGACGATACATGGAAGTGCTTTCTAACCCGTCGTGACGATATGGGAGCGAAACCCACGTAGGACAGGTTTTCAACCTGTCCTACGAGACATCATACGATCGCACGCCTCAAATACCAGTCCCGCATCGATGGCTTCCATGTAGAGAGACGGTGCGCGTCGCCGCTGGTGTGTTGTGCCTTCCAGCAACATCTTTTGCAGGTTGATGTGCTGTGGTCCGTAAGGGCCATGCTTGTCGGCCGGCCAGGGACCGTAGAGGCCGATGCAGGGCGTGCCGACGGCCGCCGCCAGGTGCAGCGGCCCAGTGTCGGAGCCGATCGCAAAGCGGGCCAGGCGGGCAACCGCAGCCAACGGCAAGAGCGCGATCTTCGGGCAGAGCCGAGCATGGCCCTTGGCGGCGGCGATGATTTGATCCGCCCGAGCACGTTCGGCGTCGTTTCCCCAGATCAGCAGCGAAGGCAGGTTCCAGCGATGTCCCATGTATGCGGCCACGGCGGCATGGCGATCCACCGGCCAAAGCTTTGACGGCCAGCCGGCGCCCGATGCGACCAGGACAAAACCATCGTCCAGCCCCAGTCCATGGATAATCTCCTTTGCCACATTCTGATCCGCTGTGAGAGCAGGCAGATCAAAACGCACGGCGGGCGACTGGATTCCCAGCGGTTCGAGCAGTTTCAGCCCGCGCTCGATGGCATGTAGGCCATCGGTATCAACGAGTTCATTATTCAGCCAGCGGCTGATCTCGCGACCCCAGCGTCCGCCCATGCCGATCCGCTGCTTTGCCCCCGAGAGCCAGGCGACGACCGCCGATTTGGTCAGTCCCTGGGCGTCGATCGCCGTGTCGAAAGCCAGGTTTTTCAATAGCTTTCGCAATCGCCATGCGTGGGCAGGCGAGCGGAGCCAACCGCGCGGCAGCACGATCCGCCGGTCGATCGTCGGGTGGTTTTCGATCAGTTCGCCCGCGCGTTGCTCGACGGCCCAGGCGAGGTAAGCACGAGGAAAATGCTCGCGCAGCGCGCAGGCGATAGGCATGGCGTGGATCACGTCGCCGATGGCGCTGAGGCGAACCAAGAGGATGCGCGGGGATTTTTCCAGAATAGACATCGAGCCGAATTATAGCCCTTCGTTCGATGGCGCGGAAGATCGGAACGCTCACCAAGTACCTGTCCAACATTAACTCCGATTTTTTGTGGTGCGGCCGTCCCTGCTGCATGTGCAAGCGAGACGCCCGCACCACAAGTCGTTTTTGGACGCTCACCAACAACCGCTCATGGCTGGCGTCGACGTCCAGCCGTCGCGGGGGCACTGATCGCCGGGTCGGCCGCGCCGTCCAGCGGATCGCCCTCCGAGGTCTGCTTCAAGCGGGCTTGAATCCGCTCGACGTAGTCTTTTGATAGCTCGAATCCGAGCCACCGCCGCCCCAGTTTCTTCGCCACGCTGAACGTCGTGCCACTACCGCCGAAGGGATCGAGCACAATATTCGTCGGATTGGAACAACAACGGATAATCCGGCCCAGCAACTGCTCCGGCATCTGGCAACCATGAAATCCTTCGCGCTCCTTGAACGTGCCTGCGACGCGAGGAAAATGCCAGGTGTCGTGATCGGATTGAAAGCCACTGGGAGGAAGGTCTTGTGGCCGCAGAACCCAGGTATTGTCCGGCAAGCGGCCCTTGGGGTTCGCCCGTGCATCGTTATAGACCAACTGCCGCGCCGAGGGCACCCGCACGGCCGGATCGTCGGCGTTGAAAGTGAAATCCGTCGGGTCGCGGACGAAGTGGAAGAGATGCGTGTGCGAGCGGCTGAATCCGCGGACACAATTCACGCCGAACGTGTAGTACCAAATCACCCAACTACGGCAGACAAAGCCGAATTTTTTCTGGGCGATCAATTTCAACTCGGCCGCGTATTCGTCGCCAATCGCCAGCCAGAACGTACCGTTGGGCTTGAGAACCCGCTTCACGCCGCCGATCCATTTCTGCGTCCAGTCGAGATACTCATCTGCCTCACGCGCATCGTGGTAGACGTCGTACTTGTAGCCGATGTTGAACGGCGGATCGGCGAAAACAAGATCGACGCTGCTCGGAGCCACTTGTTGAAGCCCCTCAATGCAACTGCCTTCGTAGATATTGTTGGGTGTGAACATATTTGATTTATTGAGTGCGGCGATTTATCGCTGATATTCAAGTGAGCACAAGACAGTCGGCATTCATCCACCCCCCCCCGCATCATACCGACTTTATCATAACGGATACTGGCCTACCAGCAAGAGGGGCAGGCAAAAACAGCAGGCTGATCATCCCTTGACGGCAACCTTTCAGGTGGTTTAGAGTATGGAAACCATGCGTCTCATCAAATCTCATCAAGCCAAAACGGCAGAGGCTCCTGCTTGCTGCGCGGCAACGACCGTGCAGAGCGAGGCACAGGACAGCGTGGACCTCATGTTTCGTGCGTTTTCCGACCGGACGCGGCTGCGAATACTTCACGTTTTACGCGGTGGAGAACTCTGCGTGGGTGATATCGTGGCGAGCCTTCGCGCTCCGCAACCGCGCATCTCACGTCATCTGGCCTATCTGCGGAAGGCCCATCTGGTGGTAGTTCGCAAGTCGGGTCTTTGGAGTCACTATTCCTTGGCGCCAGCCAAGACTCCGTTTCACCGAAAGCTACTCGATTGTCTGGGGAAATGCTTTACCGAGGTACCTGAGCTTCAGGCGGACGAAGTCCAATCCAAGAAGATCAGAAATTCCGGCGGCTGCTGTCCCTTGAGTTAAATGTTTCGCCGGGAGAATTGCTGTCCATTCAGGACACGAACCTAAAATGGCGGGCATGGCGTTGCAAAATCCTGTGCCAAATAGGACTGTTGACTGTTTTTTCCGTCCACGTTCCATCGCGGGACATGGAAAACGCCTTGGGTGAAATCGTAACATATTGATATTATAGAACTTAAGGAAATTGTCGCGCAATGGCTTTCCAGCCCTGGCACTCGATGACAGCTCCCCTGGATTATTGGAATTTTTTCAGATTGGCTTGCTACAAACTATTGACATGGAGACGACGATATGGCACACTACGGGAGTGGAATTTCTCCCGAGTTAGTGGACGATAGGTCTCTCGGGACCAAGCAAACCCAAATAAGAGGCAGCGGCGGTCAGGCACGGCAATGAGCACGTTCTCTTCCAGGAGATCGTGTTGACCCTTGGGTGTGGCCTGACAAAGGGAGCGAGGTCGGTTTTTGGCCGCGAGCATGGCTCGTTCGGCCCGATCGTCTTTTGTTCCCATCTTTATCGCCGGCTTCGTATCTCCTCACTAGGCGCGCTGCGCCTGCTCAAGCGATCCTTTGCTGGCCTTCGATGGTATTCATTTGATATTTGCGCCCCGAAAACGCATGTCATAGAGAACAGAGAAGAAGTTGCAACCATGAAACGAAACATCCTACACATCCTATTTCTGGCCGTCGGTATATCGATGGCCCTCCTATCCACGACCGCCGTCGCCGGCTTAATAACCCTGGCGGACGGAAATTCCGTGGTTAATATCAATCCGGGTCCATCCAGTTTGGCGGATGGCGTGAATGGCGTGAATTTTTGGTCGGTGAACGGTGCAGGCGGAACCAATCAACTGCAACAGCAGTGGTTTTGGTATCGGATTGGCGATAGCGGCCCCGAGTTATCGATTGATACGTTGGCCGTGGGTGGCAGCGTGAGTGCGGTGCAGTTCGACACCGGAATTGCTTCTGTCACTTATTCCAACCCAACCAAAGGTCTGAGTGTCAAAGTACTCTACACCTTAACCGGCGGTTCGTCGCTTGACGGACACTCCGACCTCGGCGAAAGCATCACGATTAAGAACACCAGCAACTCCGCCAAGACGATCCATTTCTTCCAGTATTCCAACTTCGATTTGCAGGGCACTCCCGGCGGAGATAACCTCCATTTCTCTTTGAATACTCAGTCGGGCAAGGTGAACGCCGTGACACAAACGAAGGGGCTTTCGTCTCTCACGGAAACGGTGGTGACTCCCTCGGCGGACCATTATGAAGGTAATACCTTTTCCAACACACTAAGTAGCCTTAACGATTCTGGCCCGACTACGCTTGCGGACGCGCCTCCCGTTGGAACTATTTGGCCGTTTCCTGGGACTGGGGACATGACTTGGGCGTTCCAGTGGGATCCGGTGATTCAGCCTGGTGGCACCTTCATCATCAGCAAGGATAAACGGTTGGATATCGACCCCTTGACCATCGTACCCGAGCCATCGACGTTCGCACTGCTCCTCTGCGGTGGTCTCGGTTTGCTCGGCTGGCGTCGCCGGCGGGCCTGATTTTAGCACGCAGGCAATTGTAGGGTGGGCCGAGCGCAGCGAGTCCCGCCACGAACGAAATTAAGGAATTCATTCGTGAAAACATTACGCAGTTCCCGTTCTTGTTGAATGGTTCAGGTCTCGTAACGCCGGAATCTGAGTAGGTAAGGAACCGAATAGCGTTACATTTCCAATTCCCAGCCTTTGCGATACTCGGTTTGCAGATAGCGGTTGGCCTCGGGCAGGTTGGTTACCTTGCCGGCGATGCCGTCCCAGAGGAGTTTCACCGGATGCCCGTTCTCTCCGGACCGCTGCCGCCCGAAGCGGATCGCGACATTGCCCAACTGCACGATTTCTGCGAGGACGGCCGCATGTTCAAAGTGCGAACCCGGCTTCGGGCCGCCTTTGCATGCGCTAAGCCACTCCTGATAATGGCCGAGTGAGCGGGGGAGCCGCTGCCGAGGTCGGCCAATCGACTGCATCTTCGACTCGGGGATGATCCGCGGGCTTTGGCCGTAGCAGCAGCAAACGATCTTCCCCAGTTCGCCCACGAAGAGGCACCCCTCGTTATCGCCCATGCGCCGGTAATCCTCCAGCTCCGGCGGCCGCGGAGGCATCAGCCCTCCCTCGTACCAAGTGAGCCGCACAGGAGGCATCTCGCCCCGAGCGGGAAACTCAAAGTAGACCATCGCGGCCAGCGGCCCGGTCTCGTCATTGCAGCCCGTGGAATAGGCTTCAATGCTCGTGGGCCGGCCGAGTTGCAGCGGCCGCCAGGCATTGTTGATCACGTGGCAACCCATATCGCCTAGCGAGCTGGAGCCGAAGTCCCACCAGGATCGCCACTTGAACGGCAGGTAGGCGGGGTGGTAGGGACGTAGTGGCGCGGGACCGAGCCAGAGATCCCAGTCGAGCGAAGCGGGCACCGGGGGCGTTTCCTTGGGGCGTGCAATGCCCGACGGACATTCGGGCTTGTTCGTCCAGCAGTGGACCTCGCGGACCTTGCCGATAGCGCCGTCCTCGATCCACTCCTGGATCAGCCGCACGCCCTCGCCGGCGTTTCCCTGGTTGCCCATCTGCGTGGCCACCTTCGACTGGCTGGCCGCCAGGGCCAGCGCACGGGCCTCGGCGATGGTGTGCGTGAGCGGTTTCTGGCAATAGACGTGTTTGCCGAGTTTGATGGCTCCCATCGCAATGAGAAAGTGCAGGTGGTCGGGCGTGGCCACCATGACGGCGTCGATGTCCTTCTGCGATTCCAACATGCGGCGGAAGTCGCGGTGCCGCTTGGCGCGCGGCCATTGCCGGTAGGCATGGGAGGCGTAGCGGTCGTCAACATCGCACAAGGCGACGATGTTCTCGGAACTGACGCTCATCAAATCGTTGTGGCCCTGCCCGCCAATCCCTATTCCGGCGATGTTCAGCTTTTCGCTGGGCGGGGTCTGGCCGCTACGTGCCACGACGTGACGGGGTACGATTGAAATTGCCGTTGCGGCAGCGCCCATGCCGAGGAAGCGGCGACGTGTGAGGTTCATGTTTTATACCCCTTGCAGCATCGGAGGTGAGAGTTTTCAAGGGATGCATTATACCGTTTCCCGCGAGGCAGAACAATTGACAGGCAGAACAATTGATGCGGAGAGGTGTGGGCGGCGAGAAAGGTGATGCGGCGAGAAAGGTGAGAAAGTGAGAAAGGTGGGCCGGCACTCGCAAGTGTGCTGGTCCCACCTTACATCGTGTGCCTCCGAAAATCAGGCGACTCTATTTAAAACCGCTCGCCTTCGTCGGCGCCGGTCAATTCGATAATCCGCTTCTCGACAATTTCCTTGCGATTCTTCGCCCGCTGTTCGATCTTGTCGCGAAGTAGCTTCATCTGCTGCTCGATGCGTTTCACTTCCAGGTTCCGCAACTGCTGCCGGACCTCGAAATGCTTGCTAACGATCTCGACCAGCTTCTCCTTGATGTTGGCCTGCTCGTCCTTGCTTGCCCGGCGATACTGCTCGGCCTGGTCGTGGGTCTGACGCTCCAGGTCGTGGTCGGCCTGAATGGCCTTGAACAATTCCGGATCGCGTGTTTTTAGCATTTCAAAGTCCTCGCGGCCGCGCATCGGGGAACCCGGCTGCATCCCGGAAGGCTGCGGCCGATCACCTTCAGGACCGCCCGGTGGCGGACCATTCTCGCCTGGGCCGCCGGGACCTTCCTGCGGAGGTCGCCGATCGCGATCTTCCCCAGGCCGGAGCGGGCGTCGCTCGCCACGTGGCGGCTGGGGCCGGTCGCCATCGGGTCCACCGCGCATTTCCGGCGGGCCAGGAGGGCCATCTTCATTGCCGCGCGGGGGCATGGCACGTCGCTCACCGCCTTGTGGACGTGGCGGACGGCCTTGCTCCGGGCCGCCGGTCGGTGGTCCGTCGTTCCATGCGATATCGCAATCGCGAGGTGGTGGCGCGTCTTGCGACATCGCTATCCTGCTAGAAATCCCCACAAGCAAAACGCCTGTGGAGAGCACGAGGGAAAACTTCAACCAAGACATCTTTCAACTCCTTACAAAGGGCAGAGGGGGGTAACAAAACTACAAGGGATCGTTCTGCAGCGAATCCGCGACATCGTCGATGCGGTACTGCACCAGGTCCACATCATCCACGCGGTGTTGCCAATTCTGTTCGACGGCGCGGATTTGCCGGGACACCGAGGCGAGCTGCGTTTCCAGCGGATCATCCCACGTCGAGGTCTTTGCCGTGGTGGCAGTCGGTTTTTTATTCGTCGCGTTGTTCGTCCCGGCGACCGCATTCTTGTTGGTCGCAATCTCGGGCTGTGGTATTGCTTGTTGCGGCGCAGCCGTTTGCGCCAGCGACGGTTCGCGGTTATCCTGCTTGCCGTCGTGACGGATCCACCATCCCAAGGTGACCGCGGCCAGCAACAGAGCGGCCGCGGCAGCGATCGGGCCAGGCCATCGACTGCGGCACGGCTTTTGCGGCGCGACCGAGAGGGCGACGTTGGGCATCGCCGGCAGGGACGCATCGGCCGCACGGATCAACTGCCCGAAGGCCAGCCACGCCTCGTGCAGGGAGGCGGTTTCCGCATCGCCCGCGACCGAGGTATCCGCCGCGGTGGCTTCTTCCAACATCTGCTTCAGCCGCTGGATATCTTGATTGGTTGCATCGTTCATGGCAGACATCATTCAAAACTGTGAAGCCGGTTCAAAACTGTGAAACCGCAAGCGGTTAAGGAATGAATCGCTTTAATTATTCGTCCTTCGTCGCGCTCGTCACGAGCATTCGCCGCAGTGTTTCCAGTCCTCGGCGGCAATGGCTGAGGGCGGTGTTCAACGGCATTTGTAGCGTGTCGGCAATCTCCTGAAAATCCATTTGTCCGTAGTACCTTAACAGCAATACCCTCTGCTGCATGGGGGCGAGCCTGTCCAAGGCTGAGTGCAGCAATCCGATTTGTTCGTTCATGATGGCCGCCTGCGATGGCTCGGGCGCCAGGCTAGGCGGCTCGCAAATCTTCCACGTCTCGTCGGCGAGGTTCGTTTGCGGCTCACTGCGGCGGCTGCGATCGCAAACCAGGCGGTTGGCGATTTGCAGCAGGTAGGCCCGCGTCTTGCCTTGCTCGCTATAACGGTCGCGTGCTTGCCATGCTCGACAGAAGACCTCCTGGCACAAGTCGTCGGCCACATCGCCGCGGCGCACCAAGGCCAACAGGAACCCACGCACGGCCTTGCCGTGGTCGCGGACCCATTCGGTAAAACATTGTTGTTGCCCCTGGTCAAGGTCCACTGCCATCATCCAGAACTCCTTCCGCAAGCAAAGTCGCAAAAACCAGTTGGTCGGAATGTTTGCGGTTGTCAGCGGGGTTCTATCATTGTAAACGTCTTCGACCATGTTTTATTGCAGGCATCCGTGACAAACTCATATTGCCGAATTCGCGGCTGTTGCAATAATGATGCAGAGCGCCCAAAGGTTGATGGCGCACCGGGCAACGTGTCTTTGATGCCGGGGCTTGGCGAAGAGCCTGAATGGATATCGCAAGTTGTTCTGTGGTAATAGGTTACGCATTTTTGTCCAACGCCGTGCGGCCGGGTCGGCATGAAAATTGCAAATGAATCCGGTGTAGGCCCCGTTGCAAGGTAGCCGGGTAGTTTTCTTTGGCTTCGGACGTGGATCGACGCGGTTTTGTCGCTTATTTCTTTCAGGAAAGGGTAGGATAAATGGCTACGCGAAAATTGGCAATTGCTTCCCGTTGGTGGGTTAGCATGGGCTTTCTGGCGGTGTTCTGTACGCTGATGTCCGCGGTCCGAGCGCAGGACGTCCCGCCGCCTCCGGCGCCAGCCGATCCCAACGGGGCTCCTGTTGCCGGTGGTCCTAACGCGGTTGCCGGCCAAGCCGATCCGAATGTCGAGGTAATGACCCGCGGGCCGGTACACGAGGCCTACGCGGTGCCGGTGACGGCGGGCCAGACGGCCGGCATGATCGTTCCTAAACAACCGGCCGCCCCGGTCGAAGAAGTCCCGCCGGACATGAAACCGGAGGGCGAGAACTCGACCTGGATTCCCGGTTACTGGAGTTGGGACGACGATCGCCACGATTTCATTTGGGTCAGCGGCGTGTGGCGCGTGCCGCCGCCGGGCTATCGCTGGATGCCCGGCTACTGGCAGGAGGTTCCTGGCCAGGGATACCAGTGGATTTCCGGTTATTGGATGCCGGCCCAACTTCAAGAAGCGACGTACATGCCGCAACCGCCGCAAAGTATGGAGACGGGTCCCAACAGCAATTCGCCCGGCGCAAACTTCTTCTGGTTGCCCGGCCACTGGCAGTGGCTGGAAACCCGTTATGTTTGGCAGCCGGGCTATTGGTCGGCATGCCAGCCCGATTGGATTTGGGTGCCGGCGACGTATTGCTGGTGCCCCCGAGGCTGGGTCTACGTGCCGGGCTACTGGGATTACCCGTTGGCCCGCCGCGGGCTGGTCTTTTCGCCGGTTTACTTCCGAGGACCGGTGGCTGTTTACCGGCCGGCCGCTTGCTTGGATGTGGGCGCGTTCAGTATCTCGCTCTTCTGCCGCCCGAGCTATTGTCATTACTACTTTGGCGATTACTACGATGATCGTTACGTGGCGATGGGCATTCACCCCTGGTTCTATTACAATTCGCCGCGGCACGGCTACGATCCGTTGTTTACCTACTACCGCTGGTATCACGAAGATCACATGGGCGAACGGGATTGGGACCGGCATCTGCATGGCTGGCACGACTACTACCATGCGCATCCTGACATGCGCCCGCCGCACACCTTGGTAGCTCAGCGGGAACTTTTGGCCAGCCATGCAGGCATGGCGCGGCCTGATATAGCACAGCTTCGCATGGCGCAGGCCCACGACATCCATTCCTATAGCGCACATCCGGGCGCCTTCGTGAAGTTGCAGACCGTTTCGCACGCCGAGCACGCTCAATTGCATCTGGCGGCCAAGGAGACAGTCCGATTTGGCGCCGAGCGCCAGCAATTCGAGAGAACGGCTGCTGCCGGGGCCGCTCTGCACGGCCCGACGCAACCGGTGAAAGCGAGCATGGGAAAGATGCCCAGCTTCAAGTCGACACAACTGCCGGGC
>Ga0118677_10012174_pt1 | contig 12690 bp, 11 predicted proteins | sample AliMusrvi5mmetaG_FD_86154 | JGI IMG/M metagenome (GOLD analysis project Ga0118677, IMG submission 86154)
ATAGTAAGAGCCTTGCACGCCAACGGGAAGATAGTCGGTTTTCTCGGGGACGGTATCAATGACGCGCTCGCGCTGAAAGCTTCTGATGTAGGCATCTCGGTTAACAATGCCGCCGATATCGCCAAAGAATCCGCGGATATTATTCTTTTGCAGAAAAACCTTCTCGTGCTGGAGGACGGCGTGATAGAAGGGCGCAGGACTTTCGGCAATATCCTGAAATATATCAAGATGGGTTCCAGTTCCAAATTTAGAAATATGTTCTCAATGACAGGCGCGAGTATCTTTCTCCCCTTTCTGCCGATGTCGCCTCTTCAGGTTATACTAAACAACTTTCTTTATGATATGTCCCAGACCTCCATTCCGACGGATAATGTAGACGAGGAATATCTGGTAAAACCGAGGCGCTGGGATGTGAAATCCATTCAGAAATTTATGGTATTAATAGGGCCTATATCCTCAATATTTGATTATTTAACTTTCGGGGTTATGTGGTTTGTTTTCAACTGCAAGACAACAGCGGCGGAAAGCGTAAATCTTTTTCATACAGGCTGGTTTATTGAATCTCTGGCAAGTCAGACTCTGGTGGTTTATATAATAAGGACGGGGAAAATACCGTTCATTCAGAGCCGTCCCAGCAAATTTCTTGTCTTTACCACGCTTGCGATAGTTGGTACGGGAATCTTTCTTATCTCCTCTCCCTTAACCGCCCCCAAACTCGGGTTTATTACCCCCCCGCCTCTCTTTTTCGTAATACTCGCCCTTATGCTCGTTGTCTATCTATATCTGGTGTTCATATTGCACAGGCGCTTTCTTAAAAAACACGGGAACGACTGATTAAGGAGAACCGCGGGCTGTTATGAATTATTAACGGGGAATGTTATTTTGAAGGTGGTGCCTTTTTTCAGAATGCTTTTTACGGATATAGAACCGTTATTTGCCTCCGCGGCAGCCTTGGAAATATTAAGACCGAGCCCGAATCCGCCGTTTTCTTTTTTATTACGGACCCTGTAATATCTTTCAAAAATGTGAGGCAGGTCGGCTTTTGATATTCCTATACCTGAATCAGAAACAGTAATTTGCGCGATCTTATCCACCCTCCGGAGCCTTACAGTAACTTTTCCGTTTTCTTCCGTGTATTTGAGGGCATTGTCCAGTAAGTTCAGAAACAACCTTCTAAGCTGGCTTTCATCCGCAAGCACAAAGATATTATTCTGAAGGTAAAACTCCAGTTTAATAGCTTTCTTGTCAGCGATAACTTTCAGGTCCCCGAGCACCGCCTCCAGAAGGAGTTTGAGATCAATCTTTGACTGCTTCATATCCGAAAACTTGCTGTTTAATTTTGCCAGGGTTAAAAGATTTTCCACAATCTTGGTTATTCTGTTTACTTCTTCTATGCTGCTTTTAAGGACTTCTTCATATTCTTTCTTGGAGCGGAGTTTTTTCAGAGTGACTTCCATCTCTCCTTTTATAATTGAAAGGGGCGTTTTAAGTTCGTGCGACATATCTTCCGCGAACTGCCTCTCCATAGAGAAGGATTTATCAAGCTTTTCCAGCATCTCGTTAAAAGTATCAGCCAGCCTTTTGATCTCGTCTTTAGTATCCGGTATTTTGACCCTCAGCTTTAAGTTGTCCGCGGTTATCTGATGAATAGTATGAATCATATCATCAACAGGGCTGAGCGCCACCCGGGCAAGTAAATAGCCGAAAACACCGGTAAGTATAACGGTCAGCGGGAGGAGGATTAAAATTACCAGTATGAGATTGTTTAGCGCGGAATTAATAGTAGAAACGGACATACCCACCTGCAGGATATAAACTATTTTCCCGTTTTCTCTCACCGGAATAGTCAGCGTGCGGAGAGTCGCGGGTCTGCCCATAGAAGTTTCAATATTGACTTCCCCGTAATTTTCCTGTCCGGACAGCGCCGCAAGGAAAGCCTTCCTAGGAAGTTTTCCTATTTCCGGAATGTTCTTTGAAGAAGCCAGATCTTCGCCTTTTGTATTGAAGATTTGAATGACAGTATTCAAAAGTTTCGGATCATCTGTCTTGTCGTCCATCCATTTTTTTGCTATCTTGATAAAATTTTCATTGTTGTCTTTTGTAAAAACCCTTCCGACCGCCCCCGCGTCCTTGGCTTCTATTATTTCCATCTCCCAGTAGGTATCTATAGCGTCAGTCGCTCCCTTGGCGCGGGAAGCCAGCAGGTTATCAATATTTTTAAAAAGCAGGGAGTTAAAATTCTGATAGAGGAGAAAACTGAACAAAGAAAGTGTGACCGCAAGGATGATCATATAAAAAATCGTTATCTTAAATCTTACGGTATTAAAAAGCATCATTATCCCTTCAGGGTATAACCCCTGCGTCTGACGGTGTAGATAAGTTTATCGGCATAACCCGTATCAACTTTTTCCCGCAGGTGGTTTATGTACACATCCACCGTATTTGAGAATGTGTCAAAATTGATATCCCAGACATGCTCCGAGATCATTGTTCTCGTTACCACCGTTCCGGCGTTTCTGAGGAGATATTCCAGAAGCCCGAACTCCTTGCCCGTTAAAACTATATCTTTTCCCGCGCGTTTTACCTTGTGCGACATCAGGTCCATAACCAGGTCTTTCGCTTTCAAAAGCCCCGTTTCCGCGCTCTTGTTTTTTCTCAGCAGATTTCTTATTCTCGCCAGAAGTTCTTCAAAAGCAAAGGGTTTTGTAAGGTAATCATCCGCCCCGGAATCCAGCCCCGTGACCTTATCAGGCACTTTGTCTTTTGCCGTAAGGATTATTATCGCGGCCTTTACTTTGTTTTCTCTCAGTTTCCTGCAGACGGAAAGCCCGTCAAGTTTGGGAAGCATCAGGTCAAGGATTATAAGGTCGTACTCCTCCGTCTTCCCGAGGGCATAACCTTCAAGGCCGTCAAAAGCCGTGTCAACGGCGTAGCCTTCTTCCTTCAATCCGCGTTTAATAAACCCGGATATTTTCTTTTCATCTTCTATTATAAGAATTCGCATATTACCTTCCTTTTTTTCCGGCAGCCTTGAGCGCTTTTCCGGCAATGTAACCGCTTGAGAACGCAAACTGCATATTGTAACCGCCCGATTCACCCGTAATATCAATAACTTCACCGGCAAAATAAAGACCGGGAATAATTTTTGACTCCATAGTTTCCGGATCTATCTCCTCTGTTGAAACACCCCCTGCCGCGGCCATAGCTTCTTTGTAACTTCTCGCCCCCTTCACGGTAACAGGCCATTTTGCGAGCGAGTTTATTATATTCTCTCTTTCCTGTACTGTAAGTTCTTTGCACTTTTTTGAGAGCTCCACACCGAGGAGCGGAAGCAGCACCAAGGCTATTTTTTTCGGAAGAAAACCGGAGAGAAATGTAAAAACTGTTTTTTCAGGACGGAAATCCCAGGCCGCTTTTAATTTTCCCGCGAAGAAATCCTTATAGAGCGGAAAAAAGTTTATGAATATATCTGCCTTGTTCGCGGCTCCGTCAATTGTTTTAAGCGAGGCATCCAGCGCTACGGGGCCGGAGAGACCGTACTTTGTAAACAGCAGCTCGCCGCTATATTTCACCGTTTCTTTTTTTGTAATTATCCGCAGCTCCGCCTCCACGCGGACACCCTGAAGTTTGTGGAACCAGTTGCCGGAAAGTTCAAGCGGAACTATTGCCGGTCTCAAAGGTATTATTGTGTGCCCGAGTTTTTTCGCGAAAGTATAGCCGTCAAAACTTCCCCCGAGCTGGGGATACGCGCAGCTGCCTGCCGTGATAAGCAGATTTTTCGTTTCATAAGTGCTTCTTCCGGTTTTCACCGTAAAGCCATTTTCATTCTTAGAAACTTCCATTACCTGCTCCGCATAGCGCACGGCTATGTTGTTTAAAGCAAGTTCATCGGAGAGACAGTCCAGAACACTCGCAGAGGTTTCTGTTACCGGAAGGACCCTGCCAAAGCCCTCGGTTTTCAGCATTACACCGCGCTCTTCAAAGAAGGAGATAAGGCTTTTGTTGTCAAAAACCGCGAATACTTTTTTCAGAAACTCCTTATCTCCGCAGTATTTTTCCGTATTCAGCTCGGAATTGGTTATATTGCATTTGCCGTTCCCGGAAGCGAGTATTTTTTTCCCGAGGGAGGGGTTTTTATCTATAAGTATTATTTTGTTGTCATTTCCGGAAGCCGCGATAGCAGCCATAATCCCCGCGGGACCGCCGCCTATGATTACAAGATCTTCCATTTAACAGCGCCCGTCAGAATCCGCGTTAAAATTACTTTCAGTCTTTCTTCCCGGATTCCTGTTTTTCTTAAAAAGGGCCTTGACCGGACACCAGCCCAAAAGCCCCGTAAGCAGAGCGTAGACCCCGAGCAGAGCGGCAATAAAAGACGGGAAAACCACCGACAAGATAAGCAGAGTTATTCCGAGAAGCAATCTGAATCTTTTATTGAATTTTCCGATGTTTTGTTTCACAAGCCCTTCTTCCTTCAGGATCTGATCATAACAAGCATCATCTTGAATTTTGATATTGCCTTAAGCGTGTGAGGTTTTCCGGCGGGCAGTAAAATGAACTCCCCCTGAGCAACCGTATTCGGCTTTCCGGAAACTGTTATCTTTGCCTTGCCGTCCAGGATACAAACAAGCGCGTCAAACGGAGCCGTATGCTCGCTCAGCCCTTCACCTTTGTCAAAAGAGAAAACAGTAACCGTGCCTGTCTTTCTGTTTAATATCTCTCGGCTGACCACCGCCCCTTTCTGATATTCAACAAACGCCTTAGAATTAAAAACCTTCCCTTTAATATTCACCTGCTTTTTCATATTTCTCTCCACATCCATCACTTTGTACCTTGTACTTTTTTTAAAACCTCATCTGCATTGTCATCATTGTGGATCTTTTGAAACTGTCCGTAGGAGTATCATAGGTCTGCCTCATAGTGAAAAGGAAAACCATTCCGGGCGCCATCTCCATCCCGACCCTGGCATACGCTACGGTATTCGGACTCTTCAGGGAAACAACATCAATATCCTTTTGCTCATAACCGATGGCAACTTCTGAGATTTTAGGAATCAACTTCCCTTTGTAGCAGGCTTCTCCCCGCACATAAGGTTTAGAGCCTTCATACTGCTGGTACGCCGCAACCACATTCAGCCATTTAAAAATATTCGCCCCAATCTGTCCAAAGACACCTTTAAGACGGGGACCGCCGGCTGCCGGCAAAGTCAAAGGCCGTTTGTCTTCATACACATTATCAAAAAGACCTGCAACAAAATTTGATTCAAGCGACCGATATTCAAACTGATAATCAAATATCGCGATTTTTCCCATAACGCCCGGCATAGCAAAACCTTCCCCGCCGTCTCTTATTTTACCGTAATCCGCGTAAAGCAACACATCCAAAAGTCCTGTCTTAATAAGAGCTATTCCGAGATCCGCGCCGTATTCAACAAAAGCATTAGCGTCTGGCATAGGAACCGTACTTACTCCGATAAACTTATTGTCTGCCGGGTTAAAATCATAAGCTCCGGAAAGACCCGCCTGCAGAAAGTTTGGGATAAGATCCACATACAAACGACCCGCGTACAATCTCCGGTCCAGAATATCATTGGTCAAACCTTCCACCCCGACCATACCCTGTTTAATATCCAGCTCCAGTCCAAAAGTCCGTTTGTAAAGATCAATACCTATGTTTGAATATCTCCTGACTAAGAACCCGTGTCCGATAGTTGAATTATCCAGTACCCCGAGTTTGATATAAAGCGGCTCTCCCTTAACGCCGTAGCGGACATATTTAAACATATTCTGCACCGAGCGCTGCCAGTCTCTCCACTCATCCTCTTTTATTCCGGAGTCATCCCAGAGGAGCCGGACATCAAAGCCGGCGCCGAATTTTCCAAGCGTCAGTTCATAAAAAAGGCTCATCATATAGTAAGTTTTGCCGTCTATGGAGACCGCGCCGAAAGTCCCGTTGAAATTATCTCCGGCAGAGCCCGCATTCGCCGGATTTTCCACCATTGCTTCCGGAGTTTTCTTTTCCTCTTCTTTTTTCGGTTCTTCTTTCTTCCCGCTCCAATCTTCTTCCAACCGTTCTTTTTCTTCTTTGCCCATCTCCTCGGGCTTCCCTTCAAAAGCACCGGCGTAAGAGGCTTTTTCTCCCGCCTTTACAAATATCTCTTTTTTGTTTAGCGGATCAAACAAAGAGACTATACCATCCACAACCTGCAGAAAGCCGCCGTAAAGATCGGAATCAAAAATAAATTCCGTTCCCTTGACCGCAGCAACAATATTTCTGGACTGTACCTGAAAGGTAGAATCTTCTTTCTGGACGCTAAACTTGGCCCGTATCTTTCCTATCCAGATTTTAACCAGAGTATTCCCTTTGTTATTCTTTGGAGGGAGTTGAACCAGCGAAAGGGAGGTGTTTTCCTTTAAATTTATCCTGCTGCCGTCATCAAAAGTCAATTCCAGACGACCTTCTCTCGTACGCACTTCGTCGCCCTGGGAGAGAACCTGATTCAATTGAGCCGGAACCCAGTCCAGGTTTTTATTTTCATTGAATTTAGCAACTTCCGCAGCCCCTGAAAGCGCCGTTATTTTAGAAGCCGAAAGTTCCTGCCCAAAAGACAGGGCTGCAAAACAAAGAATAGACAACATTATCAAAGCTTTTCTCATATTTTCCCTCCTCATTTCCTATACAGGATTGTATTGATTATATTCCAGAGGCGGGGTTTTGTCAATGCTCCAATTCCCGGAATTCTTATGTATATGTATGGAAGGTACGGCAATCTTTTCTTGCTTTAGGCACTCAAAAATATTATACTTTAGGTACATCACGCCGTACGGAGGGTGCTTTGAAACCCGTAATTTTTGTAAGCAGTTGTCTCGGTTTTGAAAGCTGCAGGTGGAACGGAATGAAACTTCATTCCGATATAATTGAACTCCTAAGGCCCTATGCTGATTTCATCACAGCCTGCCCCGAAAAAGAAATCGGTCTCGGCGTTCCAAGAAGCCCTATCCGCGTGATTGAGAACAACGAGGGTTTAAAGCTTCTTCAGCCGTCCTCCAATAAAGATGTAACGAACGAAATAAATGCTTTCTCCGAAAAACTGTTAAAAAGTATAAAAGAAATAGATGCTTTCATTCTGAAAGATTCCTCACCCTCCTGCGGCTTCAAAAATGTCAAACACTTTGCAAAACCCGAACATAAAACCGCGCAGGGAAAAGGCGGAGGCTTTTTCGGGCTAAAAGTCCTTCAGGAGTTTCCCTACACCGCCGTGGAAGACGAAGGGCGCCTCACTAATTTCGGAATCAGAGAGCTGTTCTTAACCCGCTTGTTCAATTCCGCCGCGTTCAGAGAAATCTCTGCGGCAAAAAAACCGCGCGACCTGGTAAATTTTCAGGCGAAAAACAAACTTTTGTTCCTGGCTTACAACGAATCAGCAATGAGAAAGCTCGGAAAGATAACAGCAAATGCCGTGAAAGCGCCGGCCGCCGAAGTTTTCTTTGAATACGAGAAGGAACTGGCAAAGGTATTTTTGAAGCCGGTAAAACTCGGAACCGCTGTGAATGTTTTCCAGCACGCCTTCGGTTATTTTTCCCAGGAGATTTCAAAAGAAGAGCGCGCCTATTATTTAAAACAGCTGGATAAGTTCAAGAAAGGAGCACTCCCTTTAAGTGCCGTCATTCTTCTCACAATGTCTTACATTACCCGCTTTAAAATTGAATACCTGAAAGAACAGAGTTTCTTCGCGCCGTATCCGGAAAACCTTATGAGCACATCGGACTCCGGAAAAAGCAGAAGTTGATATTACTTCCGGCGCTGTCATATCTTGACTTTTTGCAGTTATTCTAATAGAATAAATCAGCCGTCTACAAATTCACGCAGTAAGGAGTTCTTATGGATCCCGTCTTAAAAGTGTTTCTTGTAATAAGCACAATCTACGTTGTCCTATCAACCATTTTCCTGATACTGGTGCTTTTTCAGATAAGAAAAGCAATAAAGAATATTAATACCATCCTTCTTAATTTTAACGATCTGGTCGGAAAGGTCAAAGAGAATGTCCTTGAGATCTTCGGCAAAGCAAAAGAAAATATAGCTAAAGTCGGCGGTGTTATCTCTGCGGCCGAAGACGCGGTCAAGAGCGTAAAAACTTCCATAGAAAACATAAAAAGCCCGTTTACAACCTTTCTTACTTTCCTCGGAAGCCTTCTCGCGCTCTTAGTAGAGAGATTCGGTAAAGCGCGGAAAAAAGAGAGACAAAAGAAGGAGAAAAATGGAAACAATAAATGACTGCCATGCCCACCTCACAAGCCTTTTCCCGTCAAAATTAGAGCTCAAAGAAAGAGGAGTGAAAGCGCTGAAGAAAGCTTTGGAGAATGAAACACCTTCCGGAATGCTTAAAGGTATGGACAAAAACAAAGTTGATAAAGTCCTTCTGCTTTCGGGTACCGATATTGACGAAATAGAAACAGTAAGAAAAGAAACGGACCGCTGCGCTAAACTGCTCAAGGCGGGTAAAAAAAGATTTTACGGTTTTCTGAGAATCAATCCATTAATGCCTGGAGCCGTGGATGAGATAAAAAGGGCGATAAATGATCTCGGTTTTTCCGGAGTAAAGATGCTTCCGAATCACTGGTACCCTTACGAAGAGAGGGTTCAAGCGGTCTACAAAGTGATCAACGAACTTGAAGTCCCTATACTCTTTCACTCGGGAATACTCTGGGCGCACGGAGACTCTTCCAGATATTGCAGGCCCGCATATTATGAATGTATGATGCATTATCCCAAAGTTAAATTCGCGCTGGCGCACATCGGCTGGCCGTGGACGGATGAATGCCTTGCCGTTGCCGGCAGGTTCAGCAGCGGGGCCGGGGGCATTGGAAGTAAAACACGGATGTTTGTGGATATAACCACTGGGGCTCCGAAGATCTGGAAACTGGACGCGATGAAAAAAGCGCTCTCCTACCTTCCCCACGAGCAAATAATCTACGGAAGCGACGCGTCCCCCTGGGCGGAAGGCTACAGAGATTGGGTGGAAACAGATTTCCGGATATTAAATGCATTGGGAGCAAGTAAGGAAACCATAAATAAAATAATGTATTCCAATTTCTATAATTTTGTGGAATAACATCTCAATAAATGACGAATTACAAAGGACAATATAAGGTAAGCTGGTGAAAACCCCGCTAAAGTAATACTATTATAATAAACTTCAATCTATTGTACTTTGTAATTAGTAATTTGTATTTTTCTCAGATTTTGGAGGCTGTACTATGCTTAAAAAATGCTATGTCTGCAAAAAGATAACTATCCCGATAAAAATAACCGGTAATCTCAACAAGGCTGTCTGGGAAAAGATCAAGCCTATAAAGGATTTTGAGACTCCCTGGGAAAAAACCGGAGATCTTCACCAGAAGACGGAATGCCGAATCTGCAGGGATGAGGAGTTTTTGTATGTAGGATATCTGGCTTATGATGTTGATATCAGATATATTGACCGAGGCATTAAGGGCAGCGTATATATGGATGATGTGGTGGAGATATTCATTGACCCCACGCCGAAGGACAAAGAGTATTTTGGCTTTGAAGTCAACGCGGGTGGAAGTTATCTGGACTACTCCTGCATTTTTTACAGGCAATTTGATTACAAGTGGAGCGCCAAAGGATTTAAGACTAAAACAATCATAAAAAAGGGAAAATATTTTTCCTGCGAAATGGCAATACCTTTTGCCGCTCTAAAACGCTACCCCATCCCCGGAGAGAAATGGAAGGTGGGACTTTTCAGAGTTGATTATAATAATCTTAACGGAGTAAAAACAGAAGAGTATCAGATCTGGCACCCCAATGGAAACAAGAAGCCGGACTTCCACTTGGAAAAATCGTTTGGAACCCTGCTCTTCAAATGAAAATTACAAAGTACAAATGACGAATGACAATTTAATGTTGGCGGATTGAAGACTCCGCCTAAGAAAATACATTTGTTAAATAATAGCTGGTTTTTATTCGCTTACCTCATATTGTAATTTGTCATTTGCACTTTGTAATTTTCTTCACAGGTATTTCCAAAACCCCTTATTCCTTTCATCTCTCACACCGGATAAAATCAGCCGGTCTCTTGCTCTGGTAACGGCGACATAAAATATTCTTTTTTCTTCCTCTTCTTCTTTCATTTTGAGTTCCATAAATTCCGGGACATTTTCCCTTATCCCCTTATCCGGACAATACAGTATTCCTGTCATATCTTTGCTTTCATTTATTCTTATGTAATCCCGGTCTCTCCGCACTTCTTCCCCCATTCTCACAAAGAAAACTACCGGGAATTCCAGACCCTTGGAGGTATGAACGGTCATTATCTTTACGGCATCCGTATCTTCCGTGCTTAAGTTTGCCTTGGGCTCTTCATCCGTATCAACCCTCTCCTCAAAATAGGCGCGTATCTCCTGCAAAGAGGAGCCCCTTGTTTCAAAATCCTGGACTATTTCTATGAACTTTTTAATGTTCGCGGCTCTCTGCGGCTCCCAGAATATCTTCCAGCCCTCTACTTTTTCCATAAAGCTTTCAAGAATCTGATTCAAAGGCACGGTATTTATCATTAAGGAATGTTCTGTAATTACCTTGAGTTTCGTACTTTTTCCTATTCTGTCAAACAGGCTGAGCCCTTCCCCTGAGACCAGATCTATTATTTCTTCTTCTTTCAAGGAAAACAGGCGGCTCTTTAAAAGCAGATATAAATTATAATCATCCGAAGGCTCAAGCAGAGAGAAAAGAAGCGCTCTTAAAATAATTATCTCCGGCTGCTGGTAAAAACCGAGGCCGTTCACGACCACATAAGCGATTTTTGCTTTCGCGAAAGCGTCCTCAAAATCCGCCAGGTGTGTCCTTTTCCTTAGGAGTATCGCAATATCGCCTTTATTTATCTTCCGCGGGATTTCATTGTTCTGCCGGTCTCTCAAATAGATATCTTCTTTCCCGACCAGTTCATTTATTCTTTCCGCGACTTTTTCTGCCTCTTTTGCGGAGTCATTTTCGCCTTTTTCTGTTTCTATTATTTCAACCTTGCCTGTAACTTTCCGGATGGACCTGAAACTTTTATACTGTGTTCTCCACTTCTGATCAAATTGCCCGCGCGACATTATTTTTGAAAACACTTCATTAACATAATCCGCGATATCTTTTCCGCTCCGGTAATTTTCGCTGACCTGCTCGTAGACAAAACTGCTGCCGTACCACTTTTTCATCTCTGCCACAGCCGTATCAAATACTTCAACATTGGCGTTCCTGAAACCGAATATTGACTGCTTCTCGTCGCCTACAATAAAAAGTGTGGGAGTTACTCCCCTGTCTCTTTTGCTCCCGAGCCCGGAGCGCCACTCTTCGGTAAGCTTGTTTATGATAGACCATTGCAGAAAGTTCGTATCCTGGAATTCGTCCACAAAAATGTGATCGGTTTGCTCATCAAAGGCGTAAAGCACATTATCAACTTCCGGGTTATTGTTAAGCAGCGAGTAGGTCATATATTCCAGGTCATTAAAGTCCAGAACATTCAGCTCTTTTTTTGCTATATTATATTTATTGTTGCAGTAAATAAATAGTCCGTAAAACTTCAAAAGTTCTTCATTATAGATACAGCGTTTTGCCTCGTTATAGAGATTGAATATTATTTTGTTAATCTCGGCGTACTCCTCTTTTGTAATTTTCAGGTCTGAATCTTTGGGAATCAATTTTCTCGGCGTACCGGCGGAAGTCAGGAGCAGATCTTTCACGGAATCAACGGCGTAAACAATACTTTCAGGGTCAGTCTTTTCGGTCAGATCCCTATAATGCAGGGAAAACCAGGGATCTTCTTTTATTGCTTGAACAGCGGCGAAAAGGGCTTTTTTGAAATTAGAAACATCAAGAAGTTTCGGGCGGCCCACCAGCGTTGCCGGGCGGAGGATGAAAAACCTCTCCACAATTTCTTTTATTTTGCTCCAGCCGTATTTTGAACTGAGTTCCAGCAGGTTTTCACGCAGTATTTTAAGGCTATTCTCCCCTTTTTCATCCTTTTTATCTATTATTTCGGTAAATGTAGAGGAGAGTACATTATCAATAAGTCCGGAATCTTTCGGCTCAACTATCTCAAAATTCGGGTCCAGCTCCAATTCAAACGCGAACCTTTTAAGCAGGCTGAGGCAAAAACTGTGAATGGTGGAAATCCTGATCAAAAATATCTTTTCCTTTATATCCCTGTAAAGCTCCGGCTTCTCGGCCTTTAAGATCCGAAGAATCCTCTCTTTCATCTCCACCGCCGCTTTTTCCGTAAAAGTAATGGCAAGAATGCGCTCCGGACTCACCCCCGCCGACAAAAGCGCAATATACCGACGAGCAAGCTTCTCAGTTTTGCCGGAACCCGCAGGAGCGGAAACGACGACATTTTTGGTTATGTTAAATATGCTTGAGCTTGTTGACATAGCAATATTATACTCCATTTAAAACTTGAATGACTAGAGCGTTTTTGAAGGGTTTACAGTTTACTGTTTACCGTTTACAGTAAAAGCAAAGGATCTCTATTTTACGGATTTTATTAATGCTTTTAACATACTGGTTATTTGAAAACATTTGGACCTTAGGTTCAAAAAATCGCTTTCTTTTAGCAGTTTTTCTTTTTTTAAAATATTTATCATTGAGACACATTCCCTGGTTGAAAACAAAGAATAATTATAGAAC
>Ga0118677_10012175_pt1 | contig 12690 bp, 11 predicted proteins | sample AliMusrvi5mmetaG_FD_86154 | JGI IMG/M metagenome (GOLD analysis project Ga0118677, IMG submission 86154)
GGATTGATCCGCGCCCTGACCGGGTTGCTGCTGTGGGTAGCCTTGCGGCGGAGGCACCGGACCATCGTCAGCACCGGGCTGATTTTCAGCCATGGGTTCTACGCCGGGGTCGGTCGCTTCAGCGGCAACCTGCGCATCGACTGGGTTGCCGACCTTGAGGTTGTTGTGGACGGCGGTTACGCCTGGGACGTGGGCTGCAATCGACTCTGCCAGTTCTTTTGAGGCCTCGGTGGACACAGTTCCGGAAATCGTCACCTCACTCTGGATGGTGGCGGCCGTGATGAGGTCCTTCTTGAGGGCCCTGGATGCGTCGAGGGCGTGAACCACGTCCATTTCAATCTGCCCATCGGTGCGCTGGCCAGCGGCCGGCTGCGTAGGCTGAGGCTCGGCTGGAAGCGGCTCCTGCGCCAGCGCGAGCGAAGCGCCAAGCGCGACAACCGCCGCCCAGGCGAGGGCCGGGGCGAACATTTTGTTGAAGAATGGCCGAATCATGGTTGTGTGTCTCCTCTGCGTTCGGAACCGAAAAATCCGGTCCCCATCCACGTGCGTTAGACGGGGAGCCGCCGTTAATGGTCACTTTTACGAACACGAGCGGCGGGAAAAAGTTCCGCGGAATCATAGGGCGGCGGCAAAGCCGGAAAGGGGCCATGCGGCCCCTTCCCGGCTTTGCGGTTTCCGCAGTCGCGGCCTTTATTCGAGCGCCTTATCGATGGCTGCTGAAAACGTTTTGAGGCCGGAGGTCAAATCCTGCCCCAGATGCACCCGCAGGACGCGGCGGCCGCGCGACTGGAGCACGGCCATGTCTCCTGCGGCCTGGGCGTCAATGACGATGCCAAAGCTGTACTTCTGGTCCGGAATCGCTACGTCTTCGGCGTGATCTGAGGTGATTTGAAGGAAGACGCCTGTGTTTGGACCGCCCTTGTAGTCCTGCCCGGTGGAGTGGAGGAAACGGGGGCCGAAGCCCAGGCAGGTGGCTACGTGCTTTTGGTCGCGCACCTTGTGGCGAAATGCCTGGATGGCCGCCTCGTGCTGCGGGAACATGGGCAGGTAAGCCAGCGAGGCAAAGTAGTCGCCGATGTGAATCTGGTTGAGATGGGCTTTTAGTATCCCGGCCAGGGTGGGCGCGGAGGCGGCCGCTTTGAGGGTGGCGGCATAGGCCTCGGAAGCGTATATCTTGATGCCCGCATCCTCGAGAAAAGGCGAGGTTTCGGGCAGTTTTCCGGATTGCTCGTAGGCCGTGGTCAGGGCGCGGGTTTCAATTTTGGCCGATTCCACGTCGGGCTGGTTGAAGGGATTAATGCCCATGATCGAGCCGGCCACCGACGTGGCAACTTCCCAGGCGAAGAACTGGCCGAATATCTCGTAAAGGTCCGAGATCTCAACGTGGACGACTGGATGGCCGGCGGCTTCAATGGCCGCGACTTTTGCGTCCTGCGAGGCGTCGGCGGTTGATTTGAGGCGAATGTAGGCGAAGAGGCGGTCGTTGCCGTAAACCGCCGGCGCGCCAATGGCTTCACGGTCAACCGGGGTGATTCCCTTGCCCAGCTTGCCGGTGGACTCGGCGATCAGCTGCTCCATCCACGCGCCCAGGTCATAGATTTCAGGCGAAGTGAAGATGGTGATCTTGTCGCGGCCAGTGTTGGCGCAAAGGCCCATCAGCAGGCCGAGCTGCACGGCGGAGTTCTCTGCCGGGGCCAGTTTGGCCGCGGCAACGCCTTTTGCGGCTTCGGAGAGCAGCTTGACTGTATCGAGGCCGGCCACCGCGGCGACGACTACGCCGAAGTTGGAGAGCGCGGAGAATCGGCCGCCAATCTGCGGGTCGCCGTAGAAGATGTGGCGGAAGCCGTCGGCCTTGGCCACCTGCTCCATCTTGGAGCCGGGATCGGTGATGGCCAGGAAATGGCTGCCGGCCTTGTCGACCCCTACGGCCTTCTTCATTTCCTCAAAGAAATATTGCTTCAGAACGTTCGGTTCCAGAGTCGAGCCGGATTTGGAGGCGACAATGACCAGCGTTTCAGCCAGATTGACGGCGTCGCGGGCGGCCTTTACCTGGACCGGGTTGGTGGAGTCGACGATGTGGAGGGCGGGAAAGCCAGCTTGCTGGCCGAAGGTGACGGAGAGCACCTCTGGGCATAGGCTGGAGCCGCCCATGCCGAGGAGCAACACGCTCTTGAAGCCGGCGGATTGCACATCGGCGGCGAGAGATGCGTGTGCCGCGGACTGCTTCTGCTCGCGCTCGACGATGTCGATCCAGCCCAGCCATTTCTCTTCGCCGTCGCGGGTCCAGAGGCTGGGGTCTTTTTGCCAGAAGCGGCTTACCTTGTTGTTTGCGGTCCAGTCGGCGGCGGCCGCGTCTACGGCGCCGCGAAGCTCAGCAGGGAGTACAAATCGAATGTTCATGTCGCTATTAATTCTGCCTCAAAAATGTGGGATGACAAGTTAAAAGAGCAGTTCTCCGGCTTCGCTTTCGATGGCTGCGATGAGTGTTTGCAGCAATTGGACACGCGGAGCGGCCAATGTTTGCGCGCTTTCTAGACGCAGGCGGCCGGGCAAATAGTCAACCGCCCGGCGCAGGACGGGCATGACCGAGGAATAGGTTGGGAAGCGGCTGTCTCGGCCAATTTTGACCAGGGCGCGCAGGGCGCCGATGGCCCCTAGCTGCTCGAGAATATCCGCATCGCGCAGGAGAACGGCCTCAATCAGCACCGGCTCGTCCTTGGGTTGATGGGTCAGGATGACCTGCTCGACGGCATCCAGTTTTTCGACGGGAAAGCCCCAGGCAGGAAGCAGTTCGCGCGACCTGGCGATGGTGTAAGGCACTGAATCCCACGCCAGCAGTTCGGCTGGGTCCTCGGGGCGGTGGCCGATGAAGACGCCCAGGTCATGCATCCATGCGGAGGCGAAAAGAACATCGTCGTCGTGCTGAAGGCCCTGCCCCAGGCTGGAGGCCAGCGCGTAAAGCCGCGGCATGTGGCCGTATTTGTCAACGGGCAGGGTCTCGGCGCGGATGTAGGCAACGACGGAATCCCGCCACGCAGCGGTGGTCATGCTTTGCCTCCTGGCCAGTTGGGAGTGATGCGGATCAGGTCCAGTCCGCCGAGGTTTTCGATGACAAACTCGGGCGAGGAGGCGGGGACGGCGACGATGCCGCGCGTGGGCAGGTCGACGGGTTCGAAACCGGAGCCCGAAAGCCGGGCCGCGCCGGAAGCGGCAAACAGATAGGCCAGGCTGACTGCCTCGCCCGCCGCACGCAGGCTGGTGCTGGATGTGCTGCCGGCTACTTTGATCTGCTGAACGCGAAAATATTCGACATCAATGAGGGTCTTGCGATCGCCGAGCGCAACCGGCGCAATCTTGCCGGCGCGGGTTTGAAGCCGCGTGGCCTCAATCGATTTCTCGACATGCAGTTGGCGTGGTCGGCCGTAGTCGTACATTCGGTAAGTCAGGTCGCAGTTCTGCTGCGTTTCAAGCAGAATCGAGCCCGGCCAGATGGCGTGGACGGTTCCCGCGTCGACGAAAATCATGTCGCCGGCTTCAACGGGCAGCATGTTCAAGCTGGCTTCCAGGGTGCCGTCGGCAATCCCGGCTTTGACCTGCTCGAGCGTCACTCCGGGCTTGAGCCCGCAAGCCACCTCCGCGCCCGGCTCGGCAGACAGCGCGTACCATGACTCGGTTTTGCCGCGCGGCTCGCCGTACTTGTTCGCCATCTTGTCGTCGGGATGGACCTGCACGCTCAATTTCTCTTTGGCGAAGATAACCTTGAGCAGCAGCGGGGAATCCTTCGACGGGGCTGCGGCCCCAAGCAACGCTCCCCAAGCCTCGGCAAAGAGGCCGGCCAGCGTCTTTCCCGTGTGCTCCCCCGTGGCAACCAGACATTGGTCTCCGGTGAGCCAGACTTCGCCGATGGGCTGACTGCCCGCCTCGCGGTCATACCAGGGACGCAGGTCCCGGTACCCCCAGACCCGGTCAACAAACTGCGGTTCAATGCGAAAAGGAGCCATTGGGACGAGGGCGGACTGGCTGGAATCTGTTGTCATGAGGATCGCTTGAATACTCCATGAAATGAGTCACTTGCGTGGTGATTCCCGGGGTGGCGGCGCAGGCGCGCAGCCGGAGTTCCGGACATAACCCCACTTTAGCAGATGAGGAATCAGAGGCTGGGCTCGGTTGTATTTTCTATTCTGCGAGGAAAGAAGGGCGCCGGCCGGGCCTAAAAGCCCTCTAAATTCGCAATATTTCAGGGGGCTGAAGCCCCCTGCTCCCTCCGTATCGACCGATCTACCGTAGTAGTGGCGCGGTATTCGAGCGGGGCGCACGTAGTTCAGCGGGCGGAGGGGTAGAAGGCCCTTTGCAACCGCCAAATGAGATAGGGCAGCGCCATCAACGAGAGGAGGACTAAAGCACGCAGCAGCCCTTGGGCAATGTCGCCGGAGGAGTTGCCAATAGAAAAGCTGATGCCGACCTGCGCGGCGCCGCCGGAGAGTACCGCGTGGACGGCGTGAACGCGCGCTGCTGCCCCGGCCAACGAGAGAAACGCCAAGCCGAGAGTGGGCCATCCAATCGACAATCTCTGCCGGGCGACTGCCAGCGCGACCCCCCAGCCGATGAAAACCGGCGCGAAAAAATAGATCATTTTGCCGAATTGAAAATAAATATTCGCGAATCCGTGGATCGGACCTGCACCGAAGGGCGTAACGGCTCCGGGGAGAAAGATATTCCAGCCGGACCATAGGATGAACAGGGCGGCGAACCACGCTGCACCAAGGGCGAGGAGCGGGGCCAGGCCGAACGCGGCCCAAGGCGCCCGGGAACTCCAGGCTCGAAACTGGCGCTGCTCGATCATTGCTACTGCGAGTTCTTCAATCGAGCCGAGGCGGGCAAGCGCGGTGGATTCGGCCTGCTGCCGGTTCAGGCCCACGCTTTTCTCTTCCGCGGCCAGGTCGGCGAGGTGGTCGCCAAGTTCTTTCAGGTAGCGCCGGACGTGGCGCGGCGCGACGCCGCCCATGAGCAGGCGTTCCTGCAACTCATTGAATGGGCTGAGCATATTGCCCTCCCTTCATGACCCCCTGGATTGCCACAGCGAGCTGGGTCCAGGACTGTGACAAGCCGGCCAGCCTGCGCAATCCGGCCAGGGTGGCCGCGTAATAGATGCGGCTGCGGCCGCTGACCGATTTGCGCCGCGAAACCAGCGCCCCATCGCGCTCAAGCCCGTGCAGCACCGGATAGACGACTCCCTCGCCCACCGCAATCACCGCACCGGTGCGGTCGCGGATGGCTTGCACGATCTCGTAGCCGTACATCTCCCGGTGCTGAAGCAGAGTGAGGATGAGGAGTTCGGGAACGCCGTTCATGAAATTCGGGTTGGTGTCGCGGGGCGTCAATGGAGGGCATGATACCTCGCAGTTCAAGGCATTGCAAGTTTCTTTTTTGAGTTTTTTTCGTTTTATGAAAACCGGAACTCCGATGCACCACGAAAGTTAAAAATGGGACAACACCTGGGTAGTTGTTTGCTCCATGCTCGTGCCAACGGGTAAGTTAAGAAGATAGGTACCCCTTTGCTCTGCCTTACTGTTCGGGTTTGCCGAGGCCGGCATGGACCCTGGACTTTATTTCCCAATGGCCCGGGCACATCCGGCGCTACAAAATTGGGAAGCCCGCGAGAAATGCGGGGTAGCCCGCATCCAATCCGGTGTTGATTCAATAACCTGTGTTGATTCGGCGGTATCGTTCCTCAAAGAATCGCACGGGCAAGATATCGAATGGCCGGGGTCAGATTCCGCTTTTTGAGACACGGCCCAGCATCCTCTTCGCAGCCAACCCCAGGAAGATGAAGGAGACAGCACAAGCACATGTCAAAACAAGTTTCCATCTGTGTTATCGGTTCCGGATATGTGGGACTCGTTGCAGCAGTATGTTTTGCTGAAATGGGCCATCGAGTTACCTGCGTAGACAACGACGAGGCACGGGTGAAGACGCTCAAAGAGGGCGGCGTTCCAATTTTCGAAGAGGGACTTCCAGAGTTGATGGCCAGGCATGGAGGGCGCGGAGTGGAGTTCACTTGCGATCTGGGAAAGGCCGTCAAGCAGAGCGAGGCCATCTTTATCGCCGTAGGCACTCCGCAGGGTGACAGCGGGGCCGCGGACCTGTCGTACGTCGAAGCCGTAGTGTCTGAGATTGCCCGCGCCATCAGCGACTATAAAGTTATCGTGGAAAAAAGCACGGTGCCGGTGTACACCAACGAGTGGATTCGCCGGGTGATGCACCGCCATGGAGTGGATCCACAATGCTTCGACGTGGTTTCAAACCCTGAATTCCTGCGCGAAGGCACAGCCATCGGGGACTTTCTTCATCCCGACCGGATCGTGGTGGGCGCGGGCACGGAACGCTCGGCTGAACTGATGCGGCGAATCTATAAGCCGCTTACCGGGGGCAGCTATTACTCCCAAGCGGGGGCCCTCAAGGGAGGGTGCAGCGCGGAGCGCCCGGCCCAATTGCTGGTGACCTCGGCGCAAAGCTCGGAGATCATCAAGCACGCGTCCAATGCATTTCTGGCGCTGAAAATTTCGTTTATCAACGCCGTGGCTAACCTTGCCGAAGCGGTGGACGCGGACATTGAAGACATTGCGGCGGGCATGGGCCTGGACAGCCGCATCGGCCCCAAGTTTCTGAGGGCCGGCCTGGGTTATGGCGGTTCCTGTTTTCCAAAGGACGTAGCCGCATTTCACTGGGTAGCACAGCAGAAGGGCGTGGATTTTCAACTGCTGCAGGAAGTTCGCAAGATCAATGAAACCCAGAAGGACATTTTCTATAACAAGGTGCTCTCCGCCTTGTGGACGCTGCGCGGCAAACGGCTGGCGGCTTTAGGCCTGGCGTTCAAGGGCGACACGGACGACATAAGGGAATCGCCGGCTATAGACGTAATCAGGAAATTGCTGGAAGCAGGCGCAACGGTGACGGCCTACGATCCGGCAGCCATGGAGCGCGCCAAAGAACTGCTGCCGCCCACAGGGAAGTTGAGTTATGCAACTAATCTCTACGAGGCGGCAAAGGATGCGGATGCCGTGCTGCTGCTGACCGACTGGAAAGAATTTGCCCAGATCGACCTTGTGAAGCTGAACAAGGTGGTCAAATTTCCGATTGTGATTGACGGGCGGAATCTTTATGAGCCGCAGAAGATGCAGGATCACGGATTCACGTACGTAAGCATGGGCAGGCCGGCAAATTACCAAGCGCAGCAGGGCAAGCCTCGCAGCATGGTACTTTGACAATTCATTCAATGGAAACTCTCGAATCGCCAAAGTTTGAAGATGCCTGGGCAGCCCCCGGGGCCAGGAGTAACTGTTCGTGACGATGCGCGTTCTGGTAACCGGCGCCGCCGGATTTCTCGGGTCCAACTTGACAGATCGCCTGCTGGGCGAAGGACACACAGTTGTCGGCGTGGACAATCTTGCGACCGGCGACGCGGAGAACCTGGCTCACCTTGCCACAGAGGCGCGCTTCAGCTTTGAAAACTGGGACATCTGCAAGCCGTTCGATTTTGGGCCGGTGGATTATGTCTTCAACATGGCTTCGCCGGCCAGCCCGCCGGGGTATCTCCGTTTGGGAATCGAGACTTTACGGGTGGGCTCAGCGGGAACTGAAAACACGCTGGAGATTGCGGCTAAATATGGGGCGGGCCACCTGCATGCCTCCACTTCAGAATGCTACGGAGATCCGCTGCAGCATCCGCAGAAAGAGACCTACTGGGGCCATGTGAATCCGGTGGGGCCGCGGTCGGTATACGACGAGGCCAAACGCTACGCCGAAGCACTGGTGATGGCGTATCACCGTTCCCGCGGGGTCAACACGCACCTGGTCCGCATCTTCAACACATACGGACCGCGGTTGCACGCCAGCGACGGCCGCGTGATTTCGAACTTCATGATGCAGGCGCTGCGGAATGAACCGCTGACTGTATATGGGGACGGCAACCAGACGCGGAGTTTCTGTTACGTGGATGATTTGATCGAGGGCATTCTTCGGCTCTCGCGCTCAAGCGAGCACCTGCCGGTGAACCTGGGCAACCCGAATGAGTTCACCATTCTTGAATGCGCGCAGGCGATTCTTGAAGTCACAGGTTCAAAGAGCGAACTGCGGTTTGAGGACCTGCCCGAAGACGACCCGACGCGCCGCTGCCCCGACAATACAAAGGCGCGCACGCTGCTTGGCTGGGAACCGCAGGTTCAGTTGAAAGAAGGCCTGCGGAAGTCGCTGGAATTCTTCAAGTCGAAGGCGGGGGACGCTGAGGGGTTGATCGCATAGGAATGTAAGCATTTGGCGCGGTTGCTGCCCCCGTTGATTCATTTCAATAACAAGCAAGCAGCCTGCAAACGCCGGTTGCGCGGGGTTTGCTATCCTTTCCGTACCATGAAAAGCAAACTGCTTCTTGTGCTTGCGGCCGGCGCTTTGCTGTGCGCATGCTTGCCCGGCGCGGCACAATCGTATCTTGCCAAGACGATCCAATTCAAAGGTGCGGCGGAGTACACAGAGCAGGAGTTGCTGCGCGTGGCGGAGCTTGAGCCGGGGGCGGCGCTGACCCAGAGCGGGATGCAGGAGCACGGGCAGAAGCTGATGGATACGGGCCTGTTCGACAACCTCACATTCGGATTCAATGGGGACACGCTGACGTATGCGCTGGTTCTTTCTACCTCGCTGCTGCCGGTGCGGCTGGAAAACCTGCCGCTCACCGAAGGCAAAGAGTTGGACTCCGCGCTGCGCGAGCGGGTTCCGCTCTATCACGGCAAGGTGCCGCAGGATGGCGCGCTCACGCAAGCGGTAGGCCGGGCACTGGAAGAGATTTTGAAGTCCAGAGGCATGCAGGCCACAGTTCAGTCGGCGCCGTTCGTGGACGAGAAAGTGCATGATGTAACGGCTGTCAGCTTCACTGTCACGGCGCCGCCGGTGCGAGTGGGCGAGATTCAGGTCAGAGGCGTTTCGGCAGAGATGCAGGCCAAGGCAAGGCATGTTGCAGACAGCGTGACCAAGACCTCGTACGACACGGAGCACGCGGCGGAGAACGTGGAGCGCGCGTTCGGCTTGCTCTATGCGGACGAGGGGTACGCGCTGGCCAAGGTGCACGCCGGGCAACAGAGTATTGTTGCCGGCGGCGAGGCAATTGACGTTCCCTTCTCGGTAACCGTCGAGGAGGGGCGGCGCTATAAATTGGGCTCGATTCGCATGCCGTCGGGCGATTTGCTGAACCTCGATGAGATCAACAAGGCCGCGGGCGCGAGTTCTAATGCAGCGGAGAAGCTGGCGATCAAGGGCGGGGTGACTCTTCGAACGGCGTTGCTCTATGTTGCAGGGCAGTACAAGTCGACGGGGCACATGGATTGCATTGTGACGCCGCACGTGGAACTGGATGATACCGCCGGCGTTGCGAACTACCGGCTTGATGTGGAACCGGGCCCGGTGTACACCATGGGCAAGCTGACCATTGAGAATGGCGCGGACGACCTGCGCGCCGCGATGCTTGCGGCGTGGAAGCTGCCCGAAGGCGCGGTGTTCGATGGCAACGCGATTTCAGCCTACTTCTACAGGCAGGGAAATACGCCTTTGGGACGCACGTTTGCCACGGCCACCTGCCGATGGAAACTGACGGCTCACGTTGACACCCGCACGGTGGATGTTACGCTGCGGCTGGAACGGAAGCCGTAGTTTAGCTATTCTCGATGCATGCCGCATTCACTCGTTCTAGACCACATGTTTCAGTTGCCGCTTCCGATTCTTGAGAAGCTGCTGCGCCCGGTGATCGTGTACCTGGTTCTCGTAGTTTTGCTGCGCCTGTTTGGCAAGCGGGAATTGGCGCAGTTGAATCCTTTTGACCTGGTAGTGCTGTTGTCGCTGTCGAACACCGTTCAAAACGCCATCATCGGCGAGGATAACTCGGTGACCGGGGGCATCATCGGCGCCTTCGGCCTGCTGGGAATCAACTGGCTGGTGGTGCGGGTGCTGTTCCGCTCAAAGAAGCTGACAGGCGTCTTCGAAGGCCGGGCAACTGTTCTGATTCGCGACGGCCAACTGGACAAGCGCGCCATGGAGCGTGAGACCTTGACCCGCGAAGAATTGCTCGACGTGATTCACCGCCAGGGCTTTCAAGGCTTCCACCAGGTGCACCTGTGCGAGTTGGAGCCGAATGGCACTTTCTATGTTGAAGCTTTCGATCCGTCGGTTTCAGATAAGCGGCACGATGAACTACTGACGCGGCTGGATGCGCTGCAAGGCGAAATCACTGTCCTGAAGTCTCTGTCGGCCGCTCGCGGAGCGTCGTCGTAGACTGCCATTTCTCAGTGGCGCATCAACCTGGCTTCAACGTCTTGCTGCCCGGGAACCTGCTTACGCCTGCGCCGGAACAACTGCGTTCTTGATAAAGCCGATGCTGATTTTGGGCGGAATGCCGAGCGTGGCATCGATCTCAACGATCTTCAGGCCCAGGTCGCCGAGTTGGTCTCTGACGTTGTAGGCAGCCTGCAAAGCCTTCAACACCGTGACCAGCGTCTTCTGCTCGCTCTTCTTTTTTATGATTTCGTCCAGTGCTTTCACATCCACTTGATCGGCCGAAGCCATAAGTTTCGCCTTGACCTCGGGGAGGAGGCCCATGCCCACATGGATGTCCTCGACCGTGAAGCCCAAAGCGCGCATGGTGGGCAGCGCGGCGTTGAACTCGTCAAGCATCTTGCCGATTCCCTCGCTTGCGGTACCTGAAAAGTCGCGGACCTTTCCCATCATGTTGTTCAGATCCATGGGCATCGCTCCTCACCGGCATTGGCCGCCCGGATCAGAACTCGACTTTCGGAATTCCGGGCTGAGCCTGCTCGCCTGGTGAGAGCAATCGTAGACGATTGGGCGCGAAACGCCAACGGAAAAGAGCGGCTGGGTCCAAGCCACGCAATTCATGGATCATGTTTGAGCGCGCCCGGGCCGGAGGCCTGTTTGCGGCCGACGCTCACTCCCACTCGATGGTGCCGGGGGGCTTTGAGGTGATGTCGTAGACTACGCGGTTGATGCCGCGCACCTCGTTGACGATGCGCGTCGAGACGCGCGCCAGCAAGTCATAAGGCAGGCGCGCCCAATCCGCCGTCATAAAGTCATCGGTCACCACGGCGCGGATGGCGCAGGCCTCTTGATAGGTGCGCTGGTCGCCCATCACGCCCACCGAGCGCACCGGCAGCAGCACCACAAAGGCCTGGCTGGTGCCGGCGCCCTTGCCGATCAACCCGGCGGCCATCAGTTCCTCGATCAGGATGGCGTCGGCCTCCTTCAGCCGCCCGGCGCGCTCGGGTGTCACCTCGCCCAGGCAGCGCACCGTCAGCCCCGGCCCGGGGAAGGGCTGGCGCCAGACCATCTCGGACGGCAGACCGAGCGCTTCGCCAACTGCGCGCACTTCATCTTTAAACAGGTAGCGCAGCGGCTCGACCAGTTCAAAGGTCATGTCCTTGGGCAGCCCGCCCACGTTGTGATGGGTCTTGATCTTGGCGGCCTTGTTCCTGTCCGGCGCGGACGATTCGACCACGTCCGGGTAGATGGTGCCCTGCACCAGGAAGCGCGGCTGGCCCAGGCTCTTGGCCTGCTCCTCAAAGATGCGGATGAATTTCTCGCCGACGATCTTGCGCTTCTTCTCCGGGTCAGTCTCGCCGCGCAGCGCCTCAAAGTATTGCTCGCTGGCGCTGACCGCCACCAGTTCGGCCCCCAGCATTTCGCGGAAAGCCTTGACCACCTGTTCGGGCTCGTTCTTGCGCAGCAGCCCGGTATCGACAAAGACCGAGACGAGCTGGTCGCCGACCGCGCGGTGGACGAGCGCCGCCGCCACGGACGAATCCACGCCGCCCGAGACGGCCGCCAGCACACGCTGCGTGCCGACCTGCTGGCGGATGCGTTCGATGGACTGTTCGATGATTGACTGCGGCGTCCAATCCGGGGCCGCCCCGGCGATATCCGTCACGAAGCGCCGGATGATCTCGGCTCCGCCGTGCGTGTGGTTGACCTCCGGGTGGAACTGCAGCCCGAAGTAGCGCCGCGCCGGGTCGGCCATGGCGGCCAGGGGGCTGTGCCCGCTCTGCCCCCACGCCACGAAGCCCGCCGGCAGGCGCGTGATGCGGTCGCCGTGCGACATCCAGACCTGGAAGCTGTGATCCGGGAAGAGCGGCGCGTCTTTGAGCGGCTCGAAGAGCGCCTGGCCGTATTCGCGCTGGGCTGAGGGGTCGACCTGCCCGCCCAGCGCGTGCGTCAGGGCCTGCATGCCGTAGCAGATGCCCAGGATGGGCCGCCCGCTTGCGAGGATGAAGGGTTGGATGGAGGGCGCGTCCGCGGCGTAGACCGAGGCTGGCCCGCCGGAGAGGATGAAGCCCTGCGGGTTGAGCGCCATGATCTTTTCGCGCGGCGCATCCCACGGGAACAGTTCGCAGTAGACGTGCGCTTCGCGCACTCTGCGCGCGATCAGTTGGGCGTATTGTGAACCAAAATCGAGGATGGCGATGGTATTGGTCATGGGTGTGGGGTTCCTGTGGGGCTGGGGAGGATGGATGATGGCGTAGTTGTAAACAGTCTGGGCGATGGCTCCGGGCCTGGTGCCTTATGGTTATCGTAAGGGCGGGTCTTTCGTGCGGGCAATGTGCCCTGGCCCGGGGTGATCTTCGCAGGCAAGGAATCTTT
>Ga0118677_10012176_pt1 | contig 12690 bp, 11 predicted proteins | sample AliMusrvi5mmetaG_FD_86154 | JGI IMG/M metagenome (GOLD analysis project Ga0118677, IMG submission 86154)
GGCAGACCTCTGCGTTCAAGCTGATGTCATCAAGCGGGACAGTGCGCTGACTGAGGGCGTGATTCACTTTTTCCAGCAGCACAGCCGGAGCAAACGGCTTCGATATATAATCTGTCGCCCCGTTTTTCATCGCTTCCACGGCGGTATCAACCGAGGCAAAGCCGGTAATCAGGATAACCGGGATATGGGGCTGCAGCGTTCGCACGCTTTTCAACACTTCGATGCCGCTCATACCCGGCATTTTCAAATCGGTTATGATCAGATCAAATTCACGCTGCTGCATGATTTCGATGGCGTTAAAACCGCTGGAACACGCTTCAACGGTGAAGCCTTCACCCTCAAGAACACGCTTTAACCCTTCCCGGATCACCATCTCGTCATCAACAATAAGCAGTCTCGCGTAACTCATGCCGTGTCCTCTGTTGTTTTAATTAGAGTCTCTAGGGAAATTACCACTAATTTTGAAAAAGTAAACAAGTAGTTGTGAAATAGTACTGTTAATTATGTGGAAATCGCAAATAAAAAGGATTATCTTTTCGGACAGATTTTTGATGGTAGTAAATATTTTGTCAGCTAATTGTAAAAAAAAATATCTATGCTACAAAAAAGGGAGTAGTAAAAATATCATATTGACGGTCACTGCTTCGGAAACTTACTAATCCAGGGGAGAGGGAGATGATGCAATGCATGCTTACAGCAGATTGATATGGTTGGTTTTTACGATGTTCTTGCTCTCAGGTACCACGGTTTTCGCCGCACTTCCCGAAAATGAAAAATGCATGAGCTGCCACGCCCGCAGCGACATCAAAAGTTCAGCCGCAAAAAAAGTGTATATCGATCCGACTAAGTTTGCGGCGACAACCCACGCCATTGTCGGATGCACCGCCTGCCATGACCGGGTGACGGCGGGGCACCCGCAGGACGGCAATATTTCGTCACGTGCCGTCTGCGGCGATTGTCACGGCCCGGTTTTTGCCGAATACTCAAAAAGTCTCCATGGTAAAAAAGCCGGCTGCAACGACTGCCACAATCCCCACGAAGTAAGATTGCCGCTGTTCATGTCGAGTGAAGAGATCAACGGTAAATGCGCCAAATGCCACGATACCAGAAAAATCGTTCAAAGCCATGCCAAATGGCTGCCCCAGGCTGACCTGCACATCGATTCACTCCTCTGTATCACCTGCCATACCGGTTCGAAAGATTATGTCATCACCATGACCATCGAAAGCCGCACGCCGGGTGCCGGAAAAGAATTCAAGACGGCATCGTATGATGAGCTTGCTGCTCTGACAAAAGAAACGGACATCCGCAAGTTGATCGACCAGAATGGTGACAGTATCATTTCTCTCAAGGAACTGCGCGATTTCAACCATCATCTGCGTGGTAAAAACATGCGCTTATGGGGAATGATGACTCCGGAGGTTGTCACCCACAGTTATCAGATTCTGGATAATCGCTGGGACTGCTCTTTCTGTCATGCCTCCGGACCAAAAGCGATGCAGAAAAGCTTTATCGCCTTCCCGGAAAAAAACGGCGGATTTACGAGACTTCCGGTGGACAAGGGCGCCATTCTCGATATCCTGTACGGGACTCCGGATTTTTACATGCTCGGTACGACCCGAAGCACCACCCTGAATGTTATCGGTGCATTGATAATCGTTGCCGGCATGTCCATGCCGTTTGGGCATGGCCTCTTCAGATTTCTGACCAGGAAGAACAGAAAGGAGCACGATCATGAAGCATAAAGAGATGGTATACATGACTCCCATGCCGGTCAGAATCTGGCACTGGCTGAATGCTTTCGGCATTGTCACCCTGTGTGTTACCGGGATTCAGATCCGCTTTCCCGATTATGTGAATATCTTCGGCGCATATAAAGCCGCCATCAGGCTGCATAACACCGCTGCAGTCGTCGTTTCGATTTCGTATATTTTGTGGCTGTTTTATTATCTGATTGTGGCCAGGAGCATGATGAAATTATACGTGCCGACCCTGCAGGACATCAAGACCGGTATTCTACGTCAGGCATACTTCTATTTCCTCACCTATTTCCTCGGTATGCCCAACCCGCACCACAGCACACCGGACAACAAGTTCAATCCGATGCAGAAGGCCGCCTATCTGGTCATCATGTTTATCCTGCTGCCGATGGTTATCTTCACCGGAGTGCTTCTCATGTACGTTGACCCGCTCCGCGAACTGCTGCTCCTGCTGGGGGGCATCAAGCTGCTGGTCGGTGCCCATTTTCTGGTCGCCTGCTGCTTTACCGCGTTTCTGTTTGTGCATGTGTATCTGGCGACGCTCGGGCATACACCGCTGGCTCATTTCAAACCGATGTGGAACGGGTGGGAAGAAGAGGAAGTCGAAATACCTGATACCGAAGCGGACAAGGGTATTGGTCAGCCGCCAGCAGCTTCTCATTGAAATGAAATCATCCAGGAGGATGTCCCATGAATTGCCGCATACTCTTCTCGCTGCTTGTGCTGTCTCTGCTGTTCCAGAATACCGTGTATGCCGTCAGCGTGCCGGACGTGGTTTTTACTACCAAAGCTGCCGGGAAAGTGGTGTTCAACCATGGTGATCATATAAACAAAAAAGGGCTGACCAACGATTGCCGGGCCTGCCACGACGCTCTGTTTGATTTGAAGAAGAAAAAACATTATACCATGTCGGATATGAAAATTGGCCGGTCGTGCGGCGCCTGTCACGATGGCAAGAGGGCGTTCCCGCTTGAAAATTGTGGCGGCTGCCACCATACGAAAGAGCTTGTGTATCAGGTGAAAGCAACCGGGCCGACTGCGTTCAGCCATAAAGCCCATCTCGCCAAAACCCCCGATTGCGGGACCTGCCACCCGTCAATTTTTGACAACAGCTCCACGAAACGCTTTACCATGGCAGAGATGAAACGGGGAAAATCGTGCGGCGCCTGCCATAACGGCACAAAAGCACCGGGGCTGGATTCGTGCGTCACCTGCCATCCGGTAAAAGAAATTACCTTCAAGGAAGAGTCGACCGGCCCCATCCATTTCAGTCATAAATCGCATGTTGAAGTTGCCGGCTGCGATAAGTGCCATCCGAAACTGTACGCTCTGAACCGGCACAACAAGCCTGTCGGGATGGCCGCCATGAAGAAAGGCAAGTCGTGTGGCGCGTGCCATAACGCCAAAGCGGCGTTTCCCGTCAAGGACTGTGCGAAATGTCACCCGGTACGGGAGCTGGAGTTTGAGGTAAAGAACTTCAGTGTGGCGCAGTTCAGCCATGAATCCCATATGGGCCTGTATTCGTGCACCGGCTGCCATACCTCGCTCTACAAAATTGCCCGGAACAAAGGTGTGGTAACCATGCGGGAGATGGAAGAAGGGAAGTCCTGCGGTCACTGCCATGACGGAAAAACCGCGTTCACCGTCAAGGATAAATGCGGGACATGCCACAAAATTTAATGTATCGTGTGAGCGGGTGAATGACGCTGTTATCACGGACTGTGGAGGGATGACATGTTTGGCACACTTGTAGGAAAAGCACTGGTTCCGGTCGGCCTGGCCGTTACCGGCTTCATGGTGGTCTGCTGTCTCGTGCTGTATTCCGTCATTCGTGATGATCTTCATCATAGCGAGATCGTTCATGCCACCAACCTTGCCGATACGGTACTCAAATCCACCCGCTACGCGATGCACAAATCCGACCGCGAAACCCTGGCGACAATTATAAAAAATGTGGGCGAGCAAAAAGGGGTCGCGCATGTCAGGATTTTCAACAAGAAAGGCATTACCGCATTTTCAGCCAAGACAAGCGAGATCAACCAGCAGGTAGACAAAAAGGCCGAAGGATGCATCATCTGCCACAAGGGGCCGGTTCCGGTCACCACCCTGGGTACGATGGATCAGGCCCGGACGTTCAAAAATCAGGAAGGCATGGATGTCATGGCCATTACCATGCCGATTTACAACGGCGAGGATTGTTCATCGGCAGCGTGCCACGTCCACCTTCCCGACCAGAAAGTGCTTGGCACCCTGGATATCGGACTGTCGCGGGCTGAGCTTAACCGCTCCCTCGGTTCACTGCGCATTGAGATGATTATCTTTACCATTATGAGCCTGATTCTCACCGTTGGCGGTGTGACCGCGCTTTTGAGGAGAAATGTGTTTCTGCCGATCCAGAGATTGCGGAAATATGTGGAATCATCGGCACGCAAGGAAGAGCTCCATGAACCGCCGCCCCATCTGCCCCATGACCTGGATATTATTGCGGCAAATTATTACAGAGCGGTAACGGGCAGCGCCGACAAGACACTGAAACCCGAAAAAACAGAGTAGTGGCAGGTATGACAGACAAGTCTGAAAAACAGCACTCTTCCGTTGGTGTTGCGCCCAACAGCAGCGCGGAAGAACTCCGGCAGGAACTGCTGCGGGAAACCGCACGTCTGCACCGGTTTTCCAGTCGTGGCTTCATGGCACTGGCACTGTTTCTGGCGGTCAGCCTGTGCGCGTGGCTGGAATTCCCGTTTTTTCCCGCTCCGGAGACGGTGACTGCGCTGCTCGGCAAGCCGCCAACCGCCAAAATCATCAGCATTGCGCTGCTCGTCTACACGTTTTCGGCTATTATCCTGAGCCTGGCCCGCATGACCTCCGGCATTGAACATCGGAGCAGTTTCGGGCATGTGGGGTTTCTGACCGGATTTTTCCTCTTTTATTACTTCGGTTCCTCACTGCAGGATAACTACTTGGCGGTCTTTGGCTCCGGAATTACGATCCTGGGTGTGGAAAGTTACCGGATCTGGTCGTTCTGCTCTGAAGGCATCACTAAAAACAGCGAGGATATCGAGTATATTTCCAGAACCGGCCGAACTCCGCCTCAGGAGTGATACGGCACATCTAAGCCGGGTGCAGAGTGAACGATTACCTTGATCTTTTCATATCCTACCTCGCCGTAGAAAAGGGGCTTTCAGATAATACCCGGTCTGCCTACAGCCGGGATCTGGTCCGCTACCTGGACTATCTTGAAAAAGCGGGGCGTCTGAAGCCGGCTGATATCGGGTCGGCCGATATCGCGGCGTTCCTGGGCACCCTGCAGAAGCAGGATATCGGACCGCGCAGCCGCGCCCGCTGCCTTTCGGCAATCCGCATGTTCCACAAGTTCCTGATGATCGAAAACTACGCAGATGTCAATCCAGCCACCATAATCGAAGCGCCCCGCACCCTACAGAAGCTGCCGCAGTTTTTGGATGGCCGCGAGGTCGACGCACTGTTTGCCGCCTGTGCCGGTGAGCAGGGCGAGGAACTGCGTGACCGTGCCATGCTGGAGCTTCTGTACGCCACCGGTCTGCGCGTCTCCGAACTGGTCCACCTGAAACTTCGCGAAGTAAATCTTGATTCAGGGTATCTGATGACGGTCGGCAAGGGGAACAAGGAGCGGATTGTGCCGATCGGTGAATCGGCCCGGGCATGCGTGACGACTTACCTTGACCGGTGCCGGCAGAGTGCTGATCCGCTCCGGCAGAATCCCTTCCTGTTTCTTTCCCGTCTCGGAACCGCAATGAGCCGGCAGGCGTTCTGGAACATCATCAAAAAGCGCGCGCTGATGGCGGCAATCCGGAAAAATATATCACCTCATACGCTGCGACACTCGTTTGCCACCCATCTGCTGGAGAACGGTGCTGATCTGCGCAGTGTCCAGATCATGCTGGGGCATGCGGATCTTGCCACCACCCAGATATACACCCACGTAACCAGGGAACGGCTGAAACGGCTGCATCAGCAGATTCATCCCCGCGGATGACCAACGACCGGACGCGGCCCGCTGCCGATGGTTGCGCTGTCGGCGGGTGCACTGCTGGTTGTACTGATGGTTGTACTGATTGACATTGCCGTTCCATTGCAGTACTGTACGAACCGAACAAGGCCCTGGGGGAGTTCCTTCGAACTGAGATCCGTCTGCTGCTGAGATCACTTCTTTGCACAGCGGGAACCCTTTGCACCTGAACCGGGTAATTCCGGCGTAGGAAAGCGGCTTGCGGGATGAAATCGTTATCCAGCCGCCTGATGATGTCAGCGCGGCTTTTTTATTTTCCGGCAAGAAAAAATTCTAAGCACGGCAGTTCAATAACACAGAGATCAGGAGGGCACGGAGAAAGCAATACAATTCCAGATAATTTCATTGTGAAATTCTGTGTAAATTCTATTACCAAAATGGTGAATCAGAGAATTTATTTACCCTTTTGTATTGCTCCGTGTTCTCCGTTTCTCCGTGTTTCAAATGCTTTTAAAGAATAATTATCCCGCTTTTCTATGCGGGTACGTGTGAACGTTTGATATCCCGTTCTTCGGAGTCAGGATTGCAGCGTGAGTGAAGCCAAGCCATTTCGACTTGTTGTCAATAATGCCCGGCAGAAACCGGATATTTCCGGGGTCTATCTGGTGACCGACCAGGGTCCCGACCTTGTTGATCGGGTCAGCCGTGCGCTGCGCGGCGGTGTTGCGGTGCTGCAGTATCGTGCCAAGGACAGGGGATATGATGACTGTCTGGTTGAAGGGGGCGAACTGAAGCGCCTGTGCGCCCGCTTCGGCACACTGTTTATTGTCAACGACGACGTGCAGCTTGCAAAGGAACTGGACGCCGATGGCGTGCACCTTGGACAGGACGACGGTACTATTGCCGATGCCCGGGCGCAGCTCGGGTCGAACAAAATTATCGGCAGGTCAACGCATTCTCTTGATGAGGCCCGGCAAGCGGAACACGTAGGCGCTGATTATATCGGTTTCGGCGCAATTTATCCGACCGGGAGCAAGGTCGTCACGCATCTCCCCGGAGTGGCCGGACTAACGTCTATCTGCGGAGCGGTAACGATTCCGGTGGTGGCAATCGGCGGCATAGCGCCCAACAACGCCTGCCAGGTTATCGATGCGGGGGCGCAGGCGGTGGCGGTGATTTCTTCGGTGCTGTCACATCCGCGCCCCGACATTGCTGTTGCCGAACTGGTGCTGCTGTTCAACCGGAATAATCCGCTGCCGCGCGGTTCGGTGCTGAGCATTGCAGGAAGTGATTCGGGCGGAGGGGCCGGTATCCAGGCCGATATCAAGACGGTAACCCTGCTCGGTAGTTATGCCGCCAGCGTGGTGACCGCCCTGACCGCTCAGAATACCCGCGGTGTTTCTTCAATTCATGGTTTGCCGCCCAGTTTTGTGGTTGATCAGCTGGACACGGTTCTTACGGATATTCCGATTGATGTCATCAAGACCGGCATGCTGCATACCCCGGCCATAATTGCTGCTCTGGCGGAGTATCTCGGGGAGCGGCAGGTGTATATCCCGATGGTTATTGACCCGGTTATGATTGCCAAAGGAGGCGCTCCGCTGCTGGAGCATGAAGCGGTTCAGGTTTTTTGCGATCAGCTGCTGCCGCAGGCCTATCTGCTGACCCCCAATGTGCCGGAAGCGGAACGGTTGCTCGGCTGGTCGATAAAGAACGAAGCTGATATGGAAAAAGCCGCCAGAGAGCTGCATGCGCTGGGTGCGGCCAATGTCCTGGTCAAGGGGGGGCATATGTCAGGCCGCCTCGCCACCGATATTTTGTTTGATGGCCGCCGCTGTCATTCGTTCAGCTGCGAACGGGTCTTTACCAGCAATACCCACGGCACCGGCTGCAGCTACGCCTCGGCTATTGCCGCACTGCTTGCCCAGGGCGATCCGTTGCTGGTGGCGGTTGAGCGGGCTAAAGGGTTCATCAGTTCGGCAATCCGGCTGGCCCGGTCGCTGGGCAAAGGGCACAGTCCGGTTAATCACTTCCTGGCGGCGCACGAACTGCTGCAAACCTCTGTGGTGCCGCGCTAGGGGCTATTCAAATGTACAGGTTTTTTGCGCCACTGCCGCTAGGACCGGCCATCGGCGCATAAGATTATTTAATACACACGAAAAGGATCATGCACATGACACAGCTTGAATACGCCCGTCGGGGTGTCATCACCGAAAAAATGCGGATTGCCGCAGCGTCTGAGGGAGTCCCTCCCGAATTCATCCGTGACGGCATTGCCGCCGGCACCATTGTTATCTGTCACAACATCAAGCACGCCAACGGCACGCCGCTGCCGGTCGGTGCCGGTCTGCGCACCAAAGTCAATGCCAACATCGGGTCTTCCTCCGATGACACCGACATGGAAAAAGAGCTTGAGAAAGCACGCATCGCGGTGAAATACGGTGCCGATGCCATTATGGATCTTTCTACCGGCGGTCCGGTCGATGAAATCCGCAAGGCGATCATTGCCGAGACCGGCGCCTGCATCGGCAGCGTGCCGCTCTACCAGGCGGCGCTCGATGCGGTGCGCAACAAGAATAAAGCAATCGTCGACATGACGGTTGACGATATCTTTGCCGGTATCATCAAGCATGCGGAGGATGGGGTCGATTTCATCACCGTTCACTGCGGCGTAACGCGCGGCACCGTGGAGAGGATGAAGAATGAAGGTCGCATTATGGACGTCGTCTCGCGCGGCGGCGCCTTCACCATCGAATGGATGAGCTACAACAACAAGGAAAACCCGCTTTTTGAACATTTCGACAAGCTGCTGGAAATCACCAAGGAATATGACATGACCCTGTCGCTTGGCGACGGTTTCCGTCCCGGCTGTCTGGCCGATGCCACCGACCGGGCCCAGATTCACGAGCTGATCCTGCTGGGGGAATTGACTCAACGGGCGCAGGCCGCCGGTGTGCAGGTGATGATCGAAGGGCCGGGCCACGTGCCGCTCAACCAGATTCAGACCAACATCCAACTGCAGAAACGGCTTTGCCACGGCGCGCCGTTCTACGTGCTGGGACCACTGGTGACCGATATCGCACCAGGATATGACCATATCACCTGTGCCATTGGTGGTGCCATTGCCGCTGCGGCCGGAGCGGACTTCCTCTGCTACGTCACCCCTTCCGAGCATCTCTGTCTGCCCAACGTCAATGACGTGCGGGACGGTGTTATTGCCACCCGTATTGCCGCCCATGCCGCCGATATTGCCAAAGGTGTCCAGGGGGCGATGGCGAAAGATATCGCGATGGCGAAATGCCGGAAAAAGCTGGATTGGGAAGGGCAGTTCGCCCTGGCGATGGACCCTGATAAAGCCCGTGAATACCGCGCCAATTCGCCGGTCGCTGACCATGGTGCCTGTACGATGTGCGGTGAGTTTTGTGCCTACAAGCTGATGGATGATGCGATGAAACGTTAGTCTCACGCCCGTTCACGCAGTAAATAAAAGACCTCCCTGACGATCAAGCTCAGGGAGGTCTTTTTGCGTGTAGCGGATGAATGAAGCGGTCAGGAAAGCAGATGCACGAACAGGCCGCTGCGCAGCTTCGGCTCAAACCAGGTTGATTTCGGCGGCATGATCTGATCCTGATCGGCCAGCTCAATCAGCTCGCGGATTGAGGTCGGATGCAGGGCAAATGCCACGGCATATTCGCCGGAATCGACGAGCTTGACCAGTTCATCGTTGCCGCGGATGCCGCCGACAAAGTGGATTCTCTGGTTAGTGCGCGGGTTGTCAATGCCGAGCAGCGGTGCCAGCAGGTTGTTTTGCAGGATTGAAACGTCCAGGCGACCGACGGTGTCGTGCTCGTTAACAATGGCCGGAAGGGCATCAAGAAGGTACCAGCCGCCGTCCAGATACATGCCGAATTCGTGGCGGTCGGCAGGAACAACCGGAACAGGGGAGGGGGTGATTTCGAACAGGCTTCCGACCTCCGCTAAAAACTGTTTCACACTCCGGCCATTCAGGTCCTTGACGGCCCGGTTATAGGGCATGATGTTGAGCTGGTTTTCCGGGAAAATCACCGTTAAAAATGAATTGTACTCTTCACGCCCCGTGTGGGCAGGGTTCTGTTCGCGCCGCAGTTCGCGGACCCGCCCGGCGGCGGCACTGCGATGGTGCCCGTCGGCGACGTACAGGTTCGGAATGGCGGCAAACAGGATGATCAGGCGGTCGATAACTGCGCGGTCGGCGATGATCCAGGCGGTGTGGCCGACCCCGTCGTCCGAGATGAAATCATACTCCGGCAGGTGCCGGGTAACCGACTCAATGATGCCTTCGACTTCCGGGCATGACCGGGAAAGATAGAACACCGGCTCGTCATTGGCATCCAGATAGTCGATATGTTTGATGCGGTCCTCTTCCTTGTCGGCCCGGGTATGTTCATGTTTCTTGATAATCCCGGTCTGATAGTCGTCAACACTGGCGCAGACCACCAGGCCGGTCTGGCTGATATCGCCCATGGTCTGGCGATACACATAGAAACAGTCCTCCGCATCCTGCGTCAGCACACCCCGCTGAATGAACGCCTTCATATTCAGGCGCCCCTGATGATAGACCGATTCGTCATGGGGGTCGAGTTCCAGCGGCAGATCAATTTCCGGGCGGGAAATATGCAGAAAGCTGTTGGGGTTGCCGGCCGCCATTGCACACGCTTCCTCGACATTCATCACGTCGTAGGGAAGCGCGGATACTTTCTCGACCAGATCTTTGGGGGGGCGCAGAGCCCGGAATGGTTTAATGATTGCCATGCACAATTTCTCCGTAAGTATTTAAAAGTATCTTCGAGCGCCAACAAAACGTTTTTCAAAATAACTCTCATTGACCGCAGTTATCCGGATCTCTTCGCCCCGGCGCGGGGCATGCACAAATTTTCCGTCGCCGACATAAATGCCGACGTGGTTGATTGCATCCGCTGATGACCCGAAAAAGACCAGGTCACCATCCTTAAGGTCGTCTTTCTGCACCTGGTCTCCGGCTTTGAACTGATCGCGCGATGTCCGCGGAATGCTCAGTCCGCACAGATTATACACCGCCCGGACGAAACCGCTGCAGTCCATCCCTTCAACCACGTTGTCCCCGCCCCAGCGGTACGGAATGCCGACAAAACGTTCGGCGGTGCGGGCGGCGATTGCACCCATATCCCTGGTGTCTTTTACCGGTTTCGGGACCGGTTTTTCGACAGGTTCCTTCGGGACCACCGGTTGGAGTCCTGCGGCCGGTTTTCTGATCTCGTCCGGAGGAGGTTTTTGCCAGCCTGCTGATTTCGGCTGTTTGAAGACAATTTCGTTGGGTGGGGCGATGTAATAACTGTCAATAAAACGCTCGGCAACCAGCTTCTTTGCCTCGGTACGAGCTTTTTCTTTATTCGGGAAATCGCCGAAACGCACGGCATAAACACCGCTGTCTTTACGGTAGTAGAATGCTTCAATGCCTTTGGACTGAAGTTTGGCCGTAAAGCGCTCGGCGTTTTTCACATCGGCAAATGCACCCATCTGGATGGCGTAGCCGAGCCGGGTAATACCGGTGGTTTTTGCCGCCCAGGCGGTTAAAGCGCAGTGACATAAGAGTAGAGCCGTTAGTAAAATGCGGAAAAAAGCGGGGCGTTGTTTCAGGAAATTGGGCATATATCTCGAAGTTGTATCGTGGGAACGTGGGTCAGGGATCGTATATCCATTATGTCGGAACCGGAAAATAGGCAACGCCAGTAGCGGACAATACTATCCGTATTCGCCGCCGGGGTAAAGCAGAATTTTACCTGAAAAGTGCCATAGGGCATTGACATCCTAAGTCCAGTCAGGTATTTAGTAGGACCGATTTCGGAGTATATAGTGCCATTTTAGCTCAGTTGGTAGAGCACATCACTCGTAATGATGAGGTCGTCGGTTCGATTCCGACAAATGGCTCCAGTAAAAACAGGGACTTATGCTGCTAGCGTAAGTCCCTTTTCTTTTGACTATACTGTATGTATAAGCCTTGTTGCTGCTAACTATTGAGGCGGGAGGTAGATCGGCAGATCAATAAAGCCTGGAAGTTCCCACGCATTCATACAATAGGGACGTTACTTTTACCGGTAGCGTCTTTTTTTTGTTAAGCCTTACAATCGACGGACTGGCGAAAATAGTGCAGTTTTACATAAGAAAATTCCGCTATTTAATTTCATAGCTATTCGCCGGAGTTGGAACCCTACAAATTTTCTTCATGGTACTCTTTTATTGTTTAATAATTCATTCGGTTGGGCTATAGCTGCTTTGTATGACAATATTCCTATAAGTAGATACTCGTCATGACAATGCCAGTTCCTTCTGACAGCAGTTCAGCACGGTTGCACGTTGCAATTTCGCCCATTGCCTGGGGATTCTGGGCGTTACTGTCGTTGGCTCTGTGCTCTTTGATTCTGGTTCGCCAAGAGCAGAGCCCGGTGGGTGTATCTGTAGTGCTGCGGGGTGATACGGATGTACAATCAAGAGCTGTTGGAACCGTTCCCCGTGATGTGCCATCAGGTCATGTGTATCAGCGAATCGAATCAAAGAACAGAATGGTCCTGGCCGAATACGGTTTTGTCAATTTTAATAACGATCCGTTCCGGATTTCCTATTCCTTACCCTCCGCAGAACTAACCAGCTATTGTCAAAGCTATGGATATTGCGATGCAGATCTGGATGCGTTGTTTCAGTGGCAGAAACTGACTATTGCAGATGCGCTGCACAATGCCCGTGAACATAATCAAACACAGGACGAGTTCAATCGGGCAAGAGATCTCATTGTGAAGGAATATAATGCGAAACTTCACGGATTGTTGCAATCCCGTGGTTTCTCACGCGTAAAGAACAATATTTATGTAGCTGATATCCCGGAGGTCGTAAAACGGAATGTGGTGGTCATGCGCCCTGTTTCAAATC
>Ga0118677_10012177_pt1 | contig 12690 bp, 10 predicted proteins | sample AliMusrvi5mmetaG_FD_86154 | JGI IMG/M metagenome (GOLD analysis project Ga0118677, IMG submission 86154)
CATTAAAGCAGTAAGCACATTCCGCCCCCCACCCGGCCCTATGACCAGCACCTTCGAGTCGCTGCGCAGGTTATAAACCAGGCTGCTCACATCACATTTCAGGAAGCTAAGGCTGTCCATATTACCATCAAAACGCAGGATGGGCGTCTCGGCCATGCCGTCGATATTCAGGCGCATCCAACCCGGATTTACATAGGTGCACTCCCGGCTCAGACCCCAGCCAAACACCATGCTGCTCTGAGAGAATTCCGGGAAAACCGCCACGCGTGAGAAAGAATTCCATTTTTCATAAAGCTTGTCGGCCTCCACTCTGCCCTTCACATATACAATTCGCAACATATTGAACTGGGCATTCAGCACCAGGATCGCCACCGTCGCCAGCAGCCATGCCAGGGTCCAATACCTTGAGCGTAAGCGAAAACCAAAAGTCAGCGCGGCCAGCGCACCGGTTAAAGAGGCCGCAATGATGGTTCCCGGACCGCCCAACAGGTCCAGCAGGCCCAGCGCCAGCAAGCAACCGGACGCCGCCCCGATCAGGTCGGCAAAATAAACCAGGCTGACATTGGCGGAAAGCTTGGTCATGGCAAAAGACAGGCACACGCCGCCAAAAAAGAACGGAATGGCCAGGACCATGTACACAATGGCTAAATTGGCGAAACCGCCGAGGGAAACATCCTCGGTGATGATCGGCATCTGTAAAACAATCGCAAAACAGACTAACATAGCGAGGGAATAGGCCAACGAAGCCAGCACCAGAACCTTATCAAGGCCCCGTTTCTCGAAAAATGCCGGAAAAAGATAAATCATCACGCCCGCCGCAGCTGACCCGAAGAGGGCCAGCGAGATGGATAACACCGCGAAGTGGTAATAAAGGATCACCGAAAAAATGCGCGTCAGCGCCACTTCCAGCATTAATAAAGACAGGGCAATGAGAAAAACCCCCACATAATTTTTAATGCCAGTTTGCTTCATTCTTTTCCAACCTCCAACCAATCGCCCGGTTATCGCCGCGCTTAGCTAGGCGCGTGCACATGCTCAAATCACAGAAACGCACTATCACTATGTGTATCATCTCAATAATCAGGAAAAAATATTGGTTTAAAATACACCCATGGCGCATTTTAAACCAACGCCCCCTTTTTTTTAAGAAATATAATATCATATTTTCCGGCAAGTAACGAGAACTTATAGCCGCAGATCAGTTCGGAACCGGAATTCATGTCCAAACATCGGGTTACTGCAGGGATTTTTCCGTGGCAAATATATGTTGCCAGGAACTCGCTTTGAGGTGGGAAAACTATAAAATGGGGCCTCTATAATTTTGCAGCAAAGCACTCTTTTCCAGTGAATCTCCGCTCATCCTTCCCCGATGTAGCAGGAACACACTGGCCTGTGGCTGATCATCGAATATGCGGTCGAAATGCAATTGTTTGGAGAAAAGATTTCATGGAAGCTTTTAGAAGTTTCCATTTTTTTATGGAAACCTCTCCTGTTTTTCGGTCTGCCTGCGGAACGGGCAACTCTAATACTCTGAGTTTTTTCACGCTGCAGAATCCTGACAAAATAAGATTCGGCGCAAAAGTGTCCTCGGGAATTCGGCTTAAAATATCCTTGAAAGCTTCGGTTCTGAAAAGTCGATAGGGAGAATTAACATCCCAAATACGAAATCCGTAAAAAACACGGATAACCGAGCGGGAAATCCAGCTGATTATTTTTCGCGAAAGGGGCTGGCGCCTCTGATCCCGGCACCCTAATAAAAAGTCATAATTTTCTCGCTCGTTCCACAGCTTGTAAAATGACTCGGGACCCATCTCATCATCCGAGTCAACTTGAAAAATCCACGGGCTCTCCTGGCAGGCTCTTCGGTACCCCGTTAAAATCGTAGAACCATGTCCTGAGTTGGTCTTATTGACAGCAATAATTTCAGGAAGCTCAACAGCTGTTTGGTCTAAAATTTTTCCTGTTTGGTCTTTTGAGCCGTCATTTAAAGCTATGATTTGGAAGGCGATGCGCAGGTGTCGCAATTCCCGAACCCATTTCGACAAAACATCCCTGATACATGCTTCTTCATTATACACGGGCACAACAACGGTGAGTTCAGTCTTCATGGTTATTCCTTATTTTTGTCTCAAAGGTTTTCAGGGCCATCCCAATCACCTGATCCATATCAGCATACACATAATTTCCAAGGCGCCCGCCGAACAGAACATTTTTTTCCGCAGCTGCAAGCTCCGCATATTTTTCGAGGAGCTTTTTGTCCTGCTCCGTGTTGATGGGATAATAAGGGGTGTCATGCTCGGCTGCAAATTTTGCATACTCTTTAAATATAATGGTGCGGCCGGCATAATCCCTTTCCGGATGATAGTGCTTGAATTCATGAATGCGAATGTGCGGAATGCCCTCATCGGCATAGTTCATCACGCTCGTTCCCTGGAAATCATTTTTTTCAAAACACTGCGTTTCAAAGCGGGCGGTCCGCCAGCCCAGGCTCCCCAAGCGATAATTGTAAAAGCGGTCAATCGGCCCCGAATACACAATGTGCGTTTGGGCCGGAATCCGTGATTTTATATTCATAAAATCCACTCCCATCTCCACGAAAACACGGGGGTGCTGAAGCATTTTTTCAAAAAGCCGGCCGTATCCCTCAAGCGGGATTCCTTCGTACACATCCGAAAAATATCTGTCATTGTAGTTATAGCGAATGGGCAGCCGGGTAATAATGTTCGCAGGCAAGTCCCTCAACGAAGTCTGCCACTGCTTCGTCGTATACCCTTTGATAAAGGCCTCATAAAGCTCTCTGCCAATCAATGAAACAGCTTTGTCTTCAAGGTTTTGGGGATCGGTGATTTTCTCCCTTTGTATGCGTGCTTGTAAAAAGCTTTGGGCCTCTTCGGGGCTGAAGTTTTTTTTAAAAAATGAGTTGATGGTCATGAGGTTGATGGGCATCGAATAAATCCGGTTCCGGTAGCAGGTCAAAACCCGGTGCCGATAGTCATTGAAGGAGGTAAACGGTTTTAAAAAAGCCATCACCTGCGGATTTGAGGTATGGAAAATATGGGATCCATATTTATGGACTTCAATGCCTGTTGCCGCGTCAACTTCGGAATATGAATTCCCGCCGATATGCATTCTTTGATCAATCAGAAGAACCTTTTCGCCAAGCTCCTCTGCTATTTTTCGAGCGATTACAGAGCCATAAAACCCCGCGCCTACGACCAAATACTTTAAGCCTTGCAATTCCATAGATTCACAAACTTTAAACAATTATTAAGAAGTGAAGAAGTCAGCTGCCTTCTGCCTCCACCACCAGAGACGGTGATTTCAGACAGGTGATAAATATAAATGAAGGGCTACTGTGAGTCAAGGCAAATGCCGTCGCGCGCAGGGGCGCGGCAATAAAAGCAACGGCAGTGCACATACTTTGCGGGGGGGGGCCAGGTATCAACAGGGAGTTCTAGAGCATTCGAGGTTTATTGCGCCTGCTGCCCGGAGGGCCGAAGAAGGTGCTTCAGTAGCGGGCCGGGCTTACCCATGTACTGGGCGGCGACGGAGTCCGGTTGGAGTGTCGGCACACGATCCGCGGAAAAGAACTCCGGAACCCTGCATTTGTAGTACCTGATCCCCCGTCCGATTTCATAGGTCGCTGTCAGACTTCCGGAAAGTAAAAATGCCATCAATACAAGCATTGCCCACCGGCCTTCGCAAAAGCCTTCCCGGCAGTGATTACCTGGCGACACTTCGAAAAAGTTCCTGACCGTTTGAATGATTACCAGAAAAAAGACACATAATGCAGGCATGCTCGCTTTCATGATGAAATCGGCTATGCCGGGGGCGCTCATGAGCGGAATAACGGCAAGCGCGCCGATGGCAATGAGAAACATGCGCCAGGAATCATCCGGGACAAGCTTTTTTTTCCGAAAATAGCATATAAAAGGTACCGCCCACAAAACCTCGAGCAACATAAACCTCGCGTAATCAAAAGCAAAGCCCGGGAAACTCGTCTCATAGGTCTTCCATATTGGCAAAGACCCAAAAGACGAGCTCTTGGCGGAATAAAAAAGAAGCGCAAGAAGGGCGGCAGGGCATGTTAATAAAATCCATTTCCACTCGTTGTGTAACAGCCGCCTCCAGACAGTAACCGCCGGGATAAAGGCCAAAAAAAAGGGGAGTAGTCCCAGTGCGACGTAGGGGCACCAGAAAAATGTCAGGACCCAGGCAAGAACCGCTCGAAAAAGCGACGCCCGATTCAGGGCATCAATAAAAAGTATTGTCCCCACCAGCGCTGCCAAAAATGAGTTGGGGACCCAAAATAATTGCGCCGTAATTGAACTGTACTGAAAATACGTCCACCCTTCAAGAAGGGTGAAAAATTCCGGCACCCCTGTGGTTAAAACCTGGCCGACCCAATCATTTCCCGAGGCGAAAATGAATAACAAAAGCACAAGGGGTACCTGTGCCCCGTGCGCCCTGAGCGTTTTGACGATCCAGGAAAGGGCCAGCAGAACCAGCAGGAACAGCTGGAGCCAGAGGAGAAGATTCCCGATTGCCCAGCCAAACAGTTTCCCGAGAAAAGCGGGGATGAGATAGAAGGGAACATAGTACACCAGCAGGGCCTCTGCCTGCTGGTAGCGAAGAGGCCATGCATTGCGCACCAGATCGTTCATCATGGCATTGTGCTTTACATGGTCCCAATTCTGGTATCCGATCCCACCCGTACCGGAAAGCGCAACCCATAAAAGCGCGATAAAAAATATGGCGGCCCATGCTCCGAAAGACAGGCTCCCGCCTTCAGTATTTCCCGCGTCCGGCGTCAGGGCGCGATAAGAAACCAGGACCAAACCCAGGGCTGAAGGAATTGCCGCCAGGTCATTAAACCACCCGATAAGGAAAAAAAGAACCGGCAAAAGATAAAAAAGCAGTAACAGATTTTCGAGTGAAGCAAAATGCCGCCATCTCATGATAGATGTCATCCCTGCAAACTGCGTGAATTCCTCGCCAGGTGCAGACCATCCATGGGGCCTGAATGAATGCTCCCACCGAACCGCTCGCGAAACAGAATCTCAATCCAACAATTCCTCATCGCCTTTTAGCGCGCCCCTGATCAAGGTCCTCGTCCGGCAGGCTTATGCGCAAGGGTATTGCCGTTCCCGGCCCGGATTATTCACCGGCGTTTTCAGTTCAGGCCGTCGCGCGCTGGCTGATGCTGCGGGCAACTTTGCTAGGGCGCAGGCTCCGACAGACTGTATTCCACAAACACCAGGCCCCGTATGACCAGGCTGGCATACGTGTCGAGCCCCTCGCTTGAAAGAGGGGTTTTTTTGACAATCGTATACCGCAGGGGCGTGTCCTGGCTTTTTAGAAAAACTGTTGTGTTGCAGGAATCGTTGCTGAGCCCGTAAAAAGTGGGCCCGATAGCTCTGCGGGAGATCCCTGCGGGCTTGTGCTGCTCATGGCCGGCAGGTCCGAAGAGCCGGACAAGCCTGTGTTTGCCTATCTGCGCGGCCTTCTCTTGGGCAACAGAATGGAAATCGACAACGGCAGTGCCCCCGGCCCCGGGCAGGATCTGTGTTTTTGCGCCGCACCAGTTGCCGTCAACCGAAACGACATTATCACCGGAAAAAGAAAAACGCGCGCTGGCCAGCACCAAACCCCCTGCTTCCTTGATTTTCTGGTCGGCCCGTTCGAAGATGATTTTTGTCGATACCATGAACATTGCCTGATAGAGCAGCACAGGCGCAACAACCAGCACGGTCATTCTGGCTGCGGGCATGCGCCGCGCAAAAGCGGCGGCAAGATAAAATCCGGCCGCGCTCAGCGCGGCATACAGCAGGGGCCTTGGGCTATGGGTGCACCACCAGAACGCCAGGGCCCCTGCCGGCACCAGCGCGAGGCGCAGAAGCGCGAGGCTGCCGCCGCGGCGAGCGTACGCGTCGAAGGCAGCTGAAAAGCCCACGATAAGGGGCAGATAATAATACACCATGTATACTTCCCAGGTCGCAGACGGCAGCACGCCAAGCCCGATAACAACAGCGCCGAAAAACAGCGCAATGGGGTAGTACTGTTTCAAACTGTACAGCCTGATATCTTTATATGCGCGGGCGAGGCTGGCCAGAAAGATAGTTGCGATGAATAGAAGCAGCGGAAAAAAGATGGGTTTAAAGACAAAATCCCTGACCCTGGCATACTCCCCGGGAAGCCCGCTGAACCTGTTGCCGTCAAGGCTCAGCAGCGCCAGCGATTCTGCAAAACTTGAAATGCCGGGATATATAAGAATCGCGGCACCTGCTAGAGCAAAGGCGCAGGAGAGAGCGCCAAGCGCAATCAGTGATTTCCGGCTGAGCTTCTTCCAGTTGGCCACAACGAACAGCAGCAGGTAGATGCACGGGATTGCTCCGCAGGTGTGCATGGGTATTGCCACCAGGAACGCTAGGGCGCTGGCGCCGGCCAGATAGGCCGGGCCCCGCGTTTCTTTAAATCGCTCGCAGAGCCAGAATATTGCCAGGCAGCAGAGTAAAACCGTGGTTTCCGGGCGCAGAGGCGTGAAGGCCCATTGGGCCGCAAGCAGGTATAAAGAAACACATGCCCCGGCCTGAGCCGCTTCTTTTGAGGCATAGCGGAGCGCGCAGAGATAGAAAAGCCGGAGGCACAGCAAAAGCTCTGCACCCTGAACAAGGGCGAGAATACGATAGTTGATGGTGCCGGCGACGGAAAGCAGAAGGGAGTACAAAAGCGTTGCCGGCTTCATGAAGTGAAAATACTGGCCGTACAAGTCATTGTAGAAGGGATGATGCAGGCCAACGGTATTGTAGAGATTGAAAAAGTATGCATTGCCGTCGTCATAATTGGGTATCAAAAGCAGGCCATACCCCAGGCATGCGCAGGATATGGCCGCCCAAAAACATCGATCGTAATGTATCTTTATTGACATGGCTACGGCAGAGCTACGTATTCAATACAAAAAAGGTGTGCGTATTTGTTCAAGCTGTACCCGGGACGCGTTTTTTTCGACAGCCCGGGCGCTCCTTTTTGAAACATGTTTCATACAATAGGGAGCGTTCATGAATAAATCAATAACTTATTTTACCCGGCAGTACCGCATCTATAACCATTGTCGATGCGCAGTGGCTCCGTGAAACGGTTTGCGCAGTCAGGGGTGCCTGTCGGACTTGCAAAGGGGAACAAGGCGCAAACTTCAAGCCCGAGCAGCATACGGCAGGATTTGCCGGGTGTCTTTACGCTAAATTTGCATTGACAAGACTACATGCCCACGTTAACTTGAATTTTTGCTATCTCAATGAAATCATCAGTAAATACGTTGAGATTGCAGTTTATTTTTGCACTGGTAAAACTTTTTTTGACGCTAACAGTGGCCATCGCCTGAGCCCTCACTGCACAGCAGGTAACTGTTGGAGTGCCCTCCCCGTGGGGGAGCGGGTCAGTGTGAGGTATGGCAATTAACATCCCAAGAGCTACCGCCATGAAAACAAATCTGCGCAAACTTGCCGATACGCACGGCACGCCCCTTCTTATTATTGATCATGACATTATCCGGCGCAATTACCGGCTGTTTAAAAAGCATATGCCGGGCTTGAGGTTGAAGGGCTGAGCTTTCACGTAGGAAGCCAGTGCACCAATTTTGACAATTACACCGCCGCCCTTGATATTGCCGCGACAATTTTACATGAAGCGCGGGCCTGCGGCTACCCCTTGAAAATAATCGATATGGGCGGGGGCTTTCCCGCCCCCTATGACGGCGGCGTGCCCCGCATAGAAAAGCTTGCCCGGATCATCAATGCGGAATGCTTGCGGCTGTTTTCCGCCGATGTCGAGCTGATTGCCGAGCCGGGCCGCTTCATGGTCGCCAATGCCGCGACGCTGGTCTCCGAGATTATCGGCAAGGCCCGGCGCGAAGGAAAAATTTTCTATCACATCAATGACGGAGTGTATCACACTTTTTCGGGAGTGGTGTACGATCACTGGATCCCTAATTTTCATTCATTCAAAAAAGGCGCGGCCGAGATTTGCGCTGTCGTGGGGCCAACCTGCGACAGCTTTGATAAAATATCGCTTGCCGAAGAGCTGCCCGGCGATCTGAAAATCGCCGACTATCTCTATACCCTGAACATCGGGGCTTACAGCACCGCCTCCTCGACTAAATTCAACGGATTTGACGGCGCCAAGATATTACATCTCAATAAAATGTGATGCTCAGGCATGCTGCAAAAAAAGGCGGTTAAGCTCCGGGCTTAACCGCCTTTTTTCGTTTTTACAGTGCAGACACTCTAAACTGTTGTTTCTTAAGCAGGGGCGCAGCATGCCGCACCCTTTTTGCTACTTGAAATCCTCTGACTTCAGGCCGTATTTTTTCATCAGGCGGTAAAGGTCGCCGCGGTAGCGCCCGGAGATTTTTGCGGCATGGGTGACATTGCCCTGCGTTTGCCGCAGCAGCTCGCGAAGATAGCTTTTTTCAAAATCCTGCTTGGCCTCTTCATAGGCCATTGCAGGCCGCGGCAGCGCGGCAGCCGGGGCGGCAGTCTCCTGCGGGGAGGCAAGGGCTATGAGATCAGGCTCATCGATAACATCCTGCAGGGAGAGAACGACCGCGCGCTCGATCGTGTTTTTCAGCTCCCGGATATTGCCGGGCCAGTGATAGAGCATCATGCGCTGAACCGCTGCGGGCGTGAAGCCCTTTATCTCTTTGCCCGCGCTTGAGCTGAACTGCTTTAAAAAATGGTCGGCCAGAAGCGGTATGTCCTCGCGCCGCTCCCGAAGGGGGGGCAGGTACACGGGAATGACATGGACACGGTAAAACAGGTCGTCGCGAAACTCGCCACGCTCCACAGCCTTCTGCAAATCCTTGTTTGAGGCCACGATTACGCGCACGTCGACTTTCACGGCCCGGCTGCCGCCCAGGGGCCGCAGCTCCCGCTCCTGCAAAACGCGCAAAAGCTTTATCTGCAGGGCGGGGCTGGTGTTGCCGATTTCGTCAAGGAAAATGGTCCCCTTGTCCGCCTGGGCAAAAAGGCCCATCCGGTTTTCATGGGCATCGGTATAGGCGCCCCGCATGTGTCCGAACAGCTCGTTTTCCAGCAGCCCCTCGGGAAGCGCACCACAGTTGACCGGCACAAAGGGGCCCGAGGCGCGCTTGCTGCGAAGGTGAATGATTTCGGCGATCAGCTCCTTGCCCGTGCCGCTTTCGCCGTACACGGCAATGGTGGCATCGGTCTGGGCCGCCTGCTGCACCTGCCGGAGGATCTCCCGCATCCGGGGGCTGCGGGCAATGATATTTTTTTCCTGCGAGCGCTCCGCAAGCAGATGCTTGAGCGTGGCGATCTGGCTGGTGAGCCGGCGCTTCTCAAGGGCGTTTTTAACATGCAGGGTCAGCTCTTCGGGCTTATAGGGCTTGGTGAGATAGCAGTAGGCGCCGCGGCTCATGGCTTCAACGGCATTGGTGATGGTGCCGTGAGCGGTGAGAATAATCACCGGCACATTGGGGTTGATGAGCAGCAGCTGCTCCATCACCGCTATCCCGTCGGGCCCGCCTCCAAGCATGAGGTCCATAATGGCCAGGTCAACCACCATGTCACGGGCCTTTGCCAGGGCCTCTTCGCCCGTTGCCGCGGTGATGACCTCGTAGCCCTGTGATTCAAGGCGCATCTGTATGAGGTCGAGGATATGGGGCTCGTCATCAAGGACGAGAATTTTTTCTTTCGTCGGGGCCATCGTCAAGGTCCTTTTTCTGCCGGTGCATCAGCACGTCGACATTTTTAAGCAGGTCGATTTCGCGGTTCAGGCGCTGTACTTCCGCCCGCAGGCGCTTTATTTCCTGGTCTTTCTTTTTGAGGCTGTCGGCCTCCATCGCGTTGTTGTGACCCGACAGATCAGTCAGAGCCGCAAGCCACATTTCGGCTTCCGGCCGGTACGGGCTGGCGGGGCATGCTACGATCAACTGTCTGAAATAGCGGGCCGCGGCAACCCTGCCGGCCTGGTCCTGATTGAGCTTCATGCTGTTCAAGGCCGCGTAGTAGAGGGCCTGGTCGAAAAATGTGCAGCCGGGCCTGCCGTCAATAATCACCCGGCAGCCCGCCAGCGATTCCCGGTACCTGCCGCCGGCAAACTGCTGCTTTGCCGTGTACAGAGCCGCAGGCAGGTCCTCTCCGGGCTTTGAGACGGCCGCGCAGTTCATGAGCCCTGTGGCGAGCGCTCCGATGAAAAAAAAATTGGCAATCCTGCGAACTGCTGTAGTCACGTCATTCTCCCGGTGAAGAAGTGCTCGGAATCACTGCCGGACCGGCAGCTGCGCCATCCCTGCCCTTGATCGGCAGGAGGACATAAAACGTGCTGCCCTGGCCGGCGCTGCTTTCAGCCCAGATCAGGCCGCCGTGGGCCTGCACGATATGGTGGGCAATGGTGAGCCCGAGACCCGAGCCCCTGCCCGCCGGGCCGGCGCTGCCGCAGAAAAATTTTTCGAAAATACGGGGCAGATCCGCATCGGCTATCCCGACGCCCGTATCGGTAATGGAAATCAGGACTTCCTGCCCGGAGGCAAACCCAGGGGGATGCCTGTCCGTGCGCGCTATGGCGACGGTAACCGTGCCCCCTGCGGGAGTGAACTTTATAGCATTGGAGACGAGGTTTATCAATGCCTGTCTCATTTTGTCATCATCGATCAAAAGCCCGGGCAGGCTTCGGTCGGGCTGATACGCCAGGGTTATCCGTTTGCTCTCGGCAAGAAACCGCACCGACTCCACGGCCTCAAGCGCGAGCAGGCAAATATCAGCGGGCACGAGGTCATAGCTGAGTATGCCCGACTCCATTTTGGCCAGATCGATGATCGACGAGATCAGGCGGGTCAGCCGTCCGGAATCCTCCCGGATGATGTCGAGCAGGCGCTGCTGCTGGGGGCTGATCTGGCCGGCCGCGCCGTCAAGCATGAGTTGGTTTGCCTCGGTTATGGAGGCGAGCGGGGTTTTGAGATCATGGGTGATATTGGAAATAAAATCGGATTTCAGGCGCTCAAGCGCGAGGAGCCGGTCGCACATGCTATTAAAGGATTCGGAAAGCTCCCCGATTTCATCCTGGCGCGCGATATCGATTTTTTTGCTGAAATCGCCGCGGGCGATATACTGCGTGGCCTCTTTCAGCCTGCGCAGGGGCAGGTAGATGGAGCGCCCGATGAGCAGGGCGAACAGCATGCCGCACAGGGCCGTGAAGAGCGCCAGCAGCATGGCTATCCGGGCGCCGGCCGAGCTGATTTTTTGCGAGCGCAGCATTTTGCGGTTCAGCACCTGCTGGGCTGTTTCATAAAACGCGTCAAGGCTGTCAAGCACCGCGTCTTCGGCGCTCTGGCGTATCAGGCGGGCGGGATCCGGCTCCTGCCGTGAAAAGCCTGCCCGGGCAAGGCTGAGGTGGTTTTCATAGGCGGCGCTCACGCGGGCCAGCAGGCCGCGCACCTCGCCGATTTCAGCGATCGCTTCCAGGTCGGACAGCGCAGCACTGAAATCGCGGGCGTTTTCATCAAAAAGCTGCCGGAAGTCCGTATCGCCGGTAATGGCGAACTTTCGTTCATTGGCCATCTGCAGCAGCACGAGGCTTTTCAGGTTTTCCGCACCGCGCAGAATTTTCGCGTCAACGGTTACGGCGGTAGTGATAAGCGTATCGAGCTGCCGCAGCTCAGTAATGGCATAGAGGCTGATGATAAGAATTGAAACGATGCTCAGGCACGCTCCGGAGAGCAGCTTCTGCCTGATGGTAATGGTCCGCTGCACGTCTTTGAGCCTGCCGGCCAGCTGCTGCAAAGTCAGGAACTGCATTTCAAAATCCTTTTCTGAATAAAAGCCGTGCAGGCTGGATTCCGCCCTGCGCAGGTATAACTGACAGGGAATCTACTACCTGAAACCACCGCCTTTGGCGATGGTTTCAGGTAGTAGACAATAATAATTTGCATCCAAAGCACTGCTTTTTGTGTTTAGTAGAAATAAAAGATGTGCTGTACCATTCGAGGTTGAATCATAGAATGCGTCCCGGAAGGTGTCAACAGAAATGGCCCGGAAAGCCCGAAAGAAACGAATTTACTTGAATTTTTTATAAATTCAGTTCATGATTCATAATTCAAAGTTAAACGCATTGAGGAAATAATAAAAATGGCTAAACAAATTTTTCCTGATGTGCCCGGTTTAATAAAAATGATAAAAATTCATGATTGGGTTGAATTTATTAAATTGGTCGGCGATCGCCGTACTGACAAATACTGTCCGCCTGATCATCGCTATAAGCCTGAAGAGAAAAAGGAAGCCGAGTTAAAAGCCATGAAGGAAATTTGTTCAAATTTAGGCCAATTTGGTAGATCTATATTCGAACTCTGGCTTGAGTATGAAGAAGAAAAAACCTGGAGAGCCCAAATTGCCAATCAACTTGATAAACTCCAAGTTGATCTAAAAGCGATTGAATATCAAAGTGCCGGACAGCCTGTTGTCGCCTATCAGTTTATTGAACTTAATCGGCATCGCATTACGATTCCGATTCTTAAATCGATGCTTGAAGAAGCAGAATTAAAAATCCAGTAAATAAGGCCTTTAGAAAGGAGCTAAACCAAGCTCCTTTTTCTTTTTAATAAATTCACTTTTCCCGAGATCGATCATTTTATTTGCATGATCCCTAATTATCATGATTGTTGAAGCATCACTATCA
>Ga0118677_10007215_pt2 | contig 12689 bp, 7 predicted proteins | sample AliMusrvi5mmetaG_FD_86154 | JGI IMG/M metagenome (GOLD analysis project Ga0118677, IMG submission 86154)
CCATCTGGTCCATCAACGTGCCGATGGCATAGTGATGAAGTCCATCTATGCCAAACGACAGCGAACCCGAACGGTCGGCCGGGCCGTAAAGCCGGATGCCCGAAATGCCGCCAAGCGCGTCCGCAGCGGCGCGGATCAACCCGTTCTCATGGGCGTGGATCGCCTCAAGACCGATCCCGTTGATATAATCGAGCGCGGCGGCCAAAGCGATGGCACCTTCAATGTTGGGAGTGCCGGCCTCGTATTTGAATGGCAGCTCGTTGTAGGTCGTGCGGGCGAAGGTGACCTCCTTGATCATTTCCCCCCCACCTTGCCACGGCGGCAACCCGTCTAGCAAATCCGCGCGCCCCCACAACACGCCGGTGCCGGTGGGCGCATACACCTTGTGGCCGGAAAACACCAGGAAATCAGCACCCATGGCTTGCACGTCGATCGGCAGGTGGGCGACCGCCTGGGCCGCGTCGATCAAAACCAGCGCGCCCGCCTCTTTGGCTGCGGAGATCATCGCTTCTATCGGATGCACCGTGCCGAAGGCGTTGGAGATCCACTGCAGCGCGAGGATCCTCACCCGCCCGCCTAACAAAACACGGAACGCATCCTGGTCAAGGGTGCCGTCGTCATGGCAGGGAATCACCTTGAGGGTGGCACCGGTGCGTTGGCAGAGCATTTGCCACGGCACGATGTTGGAATGATGCTCCAGCGTGGAAACCAGCACTTCGTCGCCCGCACCAAAACGGCCTGACAGGGCGAGCACGCTGGCCACCAGATTGATGGCACCGGTGGTGCCCGAAGTGAAAATCACCTCGTCGGCGCAACGCGCATGGAGGTGCCTGGTCACCGTTTGGCGGGCGTTCTCGAACGCGTCGGTCGCCGCCCGCGCGAGTTGGTGGGTGCCGCGGTGAATGTTGGAATTGATCGACTCGTAGAAACGGCGCGACGCCAGCATCACGCCAAGCGGCTTGTGCGTGGTGGCGGCATTGTCCAGATAGACCAGCCGCCGGCCATGGATCGACTGGTCGAGAATCGGGAAATCGGCTGGTATGGCTGCGTTGAGGGTCATGGGAAACTTGCGGGATGCACCGGCGGCGGCCCGCCCGAAGATAAACATGCCCGGTCCATCCGGCAACGGCGGATTGCGATACTCCGGATTTTCAGCGGCGCGGGACATATGAACCCGAAGTCCGATGTTGGATTCTGAATTCAGAGTCTTATTTTCCTTTCAAGCACCAGAACCCGGCGCGCTGGGGTGTGGAATCGGGAGTAACTTTTGTTTGGAGGCACCGGGCAGGATGCCCGGGCCACGTGGCGCGGGCATCCTGCCCGCCGCCTGTAACAGCCAAGTTAGTCGGGAGGGTAATCCGTGGTTTCTCTCAGCAGATCGTAGGTTTTAACTTTGGTTTTCGGGATGAACAGCCTGTCTAAGGTCAAAAGTCGGAAAGTCAAAAGTCGCAGAATCCAAGCGGTTCACACTCCACTTCTTCCCTGTGACTTTCTTCCCTGTGACTTTCTTCCCTGTGACTTTCAGACCTGTGACTTTCAGACCGTTGACTTTCTTATCAGATCGCGTGCTCCTCGCCGGGGATCGGGACGATGACCTGGCTGTGCGGCAGACGGCGGTGGATCTCCGCGCGGAACCACGCGACCGCACCATCGTCGCCATGCACCAGGATGGTTTTCTTCGGGTTCACTTTTTCGATGTAATTGGCGATGGCCTCGCGGGTCGAGTGGCCGCTGAAATCGAAGATCCGCATTTCGCAGTGAAGCGGCACCGGCGGATGCGCCGGATCCAACACGATACTTTGGCCGGGTTGGGCGACGCGGATCCGTCCGCCGGGGGTTTCGGGATCGGCATAACCGACGAAGAACAGTCCGTGGCGTTTGTTTTCCAGGATGCCCTGCCGGGCGAAGGTGTTGGACACGGTGTTTTCCGACATCATGCCGCTGGACAGCGCGTAGATGCAGCCGCTGCCGAAGGGAATGGGACCTTTGCGTTTTTTCTCGCTGCCTTGGATTTCCATGTCCTTGAGGAAGCGGAAGCCGGGGAGATGGCGGCGGGAGACATCGCTGAAGCGGTCATAGACATGGGTCATCTTGGTGCTCAGCCCGCCGATGTAAACCGGCGTGTGGTTGGGAATGCGGCCTTCGGTTTTGAAGCGGTGCAACATCGCCAATACCTCCTGGGTTTTGCCCATGGCGAAAACCGGAACCAACACCGAACCCTTGCGGGCAAGCACCCGCGCAATGGCCTCGGCAAAGGCGTCTTCCTCATTGCGGCGGTGGTATCCCGGATCGCGCGCCTGCTCGCCGCGGGTGGTTTCCACGATCAGCGCATCCACCGGTTCCTCGGGAAACATGGCGCCTTTCTGGATCGTGCTGTCCTCGAAGTTCACATCGCCGGTATACATCACGCGTTTGCCAGCGGCTTGGATCGTCACCCCCACCGAACCCAGGATATGGCCGGCATCGTGGAACGTGGCCCGCATCGTGCCTTGACGGTCGAGATCGAACGGCCGCTCGATGCCGCGCGCCTCGAAAACCTCGGTGATGCGGTCCAACTCGCGATGATCGAACAACGGATACTCGGTGATGCCGTGTTCGATGCGTTTCGACTGCATCACGTTGACCGAATTGTGAAGCATCACCCCGGCGAGTTCCGCCGTCTCGGGCGTTAGAAACACCTTCGCCTGCGGTTGGTCCTCGAGGAAAACCGGCAGGGTTCCCACATGGTCGAGATGCGAATGGGTGATGACGATCGAATCGACCGAACCCGCCTCCAGGAAATGATATTGCGGCACGGCCGCCAGCCCCTCGTGTTTCGGGTGCATCCCCGCATCCAACACCACCCTGGCGTCATGGGTTTCCAGCAGATAGGAATTCGCGCCGATTCCGGCATGGCGGCAGAGACTCTTGAAGATCATGATGAATGGCTGGGCACGCCGGCAACACGAGGCGCGAAGTCAAGTATGGTGACTGTTGGTCACTTGTCAACCCGAGCCGACGTTTGGCCAGTCAAAGCGGCGATGGCTCGCCGCAGTCCAAAGGAACTTTAGGACTGCGGTGAAGCGCGCTTCACCGCTTTGGGTGAGCGCACTGGTCCCGGAAACACGCCAATCCAAATCCCTAACCGCATGAACGCGGAACAGCCGGGAGGAACGCCACCCGCAAGCAGGTCTCTCAGCCAGTCAAAGCGGCGATGGCTCGCCGCAGTCCCAAGCGGTGTCGCACTGCGTTTGCCACCGCACTCCATGCCATGGCCCCCTGGCTATTGACCGCGCCGGCTGTCTCGCTATCTTCATCACGCATCACTCACACCTTGCAAGCACCCATCCAACTTGCCGTCATCGGTGGCGGACCGGCGGGATTGCGCGCGGCGGAAGTCGCCGCCTGCGCCGGCCTGCGGGTGTCGTTGTTTGATGCGAAACCCACGGCCGGCAGGAAATTGTTAGTCGCCGGCAGAGGCGGAATCAATCTCACCAACACCGAGCAACCCGCGCGTTTTGTCAGCCGCTACTCGGGGCCGGACCAACCCGCCGGAATCTGGCGGGAGATGCTAACGGAATTTGCCGCGGATGATCTTCGCGCGTGGGCGGCCGGTTTGGGAGTTGAGACGTTCCGCGCGGCCACCGGGCGTGTTTATCCGCTGGAACTGAAGGCGGCACCGTTGCTGCGCGCTTGGCTGCGGCACCTGCGCGAGCTGGGCGTGCGTCTCGCCATGAACCATCGGTGGACCGGGATGGCACCCGGCGCGCCGCACCGCTTGGAGTTTTCTAACGGAAACGCCGTCATGGCGGATGCGGTGATCTTCGCGCTGGGTGGTGCCTCGTGGCCGCGCACCGGATCGGATGGCGCATGGACGCCGGTCTTCGAATCACTCGGCATCGCCTGCCATGAACTGGTGCCGGCCAACTGCGGCTGGGAACATCCATGGCCGCCGGAAATTCTCGCCGCCGCCGAGGGCAAACCTATCAAAAACATCAGCGCCAGCGCCGGCGACACCACCGTTGCCGGAGAGTTGTTGGTCACCCGCTACGGACTTGAAGGCGGTATCATCTATCAATTAGGTCCCGCCCTCCGCGCGATGGACCAACCCGCCATCGCCATCGACTTCAAACCCACCTTCAGCCACGCGCAATTGGTCGCCAAAATGCAATCCGTGCGCCGTGATTTTCTGTCAGAAGCCGGCATCCGCTGGCGGCTCGGCGAGGCCGCCCGCGCACTGCTTTCTAACAAACCATGGCCGGATGCCGAATCGTTGGCCCGGGAGGTGAAACACCATCAGATTCCGTTGGCCGGGCCGCGGCCGATCGGCGAGGCGATTTCCTCGGCGGGCAGTGTTTGTTGGCACGGGCTGGATGACTCGCTGATGGTGCGGAGTCACCCCGGCGTATTCGTGGCGGGTGAAATGATCGACTGGGAAGCACCCACCGGCGGTTACCTGATGCAGGGTTGCCTGGCCACCGGCACGCGGGCCGGACGTGCGGCTGCGGCGTGGCTGGCGAGTCATTCGCCGGAAGATCGGCTAATACCTTGACTAACTTGGGGATTTACCGCCAAGACGCCAAGTTCGCCAAGGTGGATTTGCTGACGAGAAAACCTCAATTTCCTTGGCGACCATGGCGTCTTGGCGGTGATTTTTTTTGAAGTTACTTGCCTTACCACACCCGACTGCCGGGTTCTGGTGCTAAATGGGGAAATGGAATCGGCGCTCGGGGTGCATGAGTAAGATCCATCTTGCGCTCTAACCGACTTCGGTCAGCTCCACGCCTAACAGGCAGACATCGTCATCGAAGTGACGGGCGGAGGCAAAGTCGAGCACACCGGCGAGGATGGCGTCGAGCGTGGCATGGAGTGGTTTTCCGGTATTGCGGGCGATGATGTCCTTGAGCCGTTGTTCGAAGAACGGTTCACCAAACGGGTTTTCCGCCTCGAGGATGCCGTCGGTGAAGCGGACCATGCGTCTGATAGACGCCAGCGGCATCGTCGTGGTCGGGAAAGCGCAATCGCGGATCAGGCCGAGTCCCGGGCCTTTTTCGCGGCGTTCGGTGGCGATCTGGCGGACCCCGTCCGGGCCGTCGATAATCGGGCCGGGGTGGCCGGCGCAGGCATAACTGAAGGTGGCGGCGGCAAGATCGATCATGCCGTAAAAGGCGGTGGCGAACATGGTGGTGCCGGCGCGTTCCAAAATGGCCGTCAGGCCGTCGTTGAGTTCCCGGAGGAAAACGCCGGGTTCGGCGGCCTGGGAGCGTTGTTTTTCCAACAATCCGCGCAGCATCGCGACGACCAGGGCAGACCGGACACCGTGGCCCATGACATCGCAGATCAGAAAACCCGCGCAGTCGGGACGAACGTGAATCACCTCGAAAAAGTCGCCCGCAAGTCCGGTGATCGGAATGTAGCGGGAGTCGAAGCCGATGTGGATTTTCCCACTGGCGATCACGGGAAAATCCTTGCCGGTGAGGGCCTGTTGGATTTCCCGCGCGAGGTGGAGTTCCTCCTCGTAAGTCCGGTTCTTTTGCTGGAGTTCGAGGGCGAGGTGGGTTGCTTCGCGTTGGGCTTTGACGAGCTTGGTCACATCGCTCGAGACACCGAAGGTCCCATTGATGCGACCGTGGCGGTCCCGCCAGGGAAACTTCGAGGTCACCACCCAGGTTTCGGCACCCACACGCCAGGTTTCGTGTTCAATCTGGCCGCTAATGGGCAGGCCGGTTTCCATGATGGTATGCTCGTCCCTTTCGGCGGGGCGCCAATGGTCCTCGTCGAAGAAATCGCGGTCGTGTTTGCCGACGAGATCCGAGCCGTCGGCCAGGCCCATCCAATCGGACATCCCCTTGTTGACCATGACAAATCTGGACTCCAGATCCTTGAAATAAACATGCACCGGAATATGTTCTAGCAATTGACGCAGGAGGAACCGTTCGTCCTCGACCTGGGCCTCGGCATCCTTGCGGCGGCTGATGTCGATCATGGAACCGGCGATCCGACAGGTCTTGCCGGCGGCGTTTCTGACCACCGTGCCGCGGATGCGCAGCCAGCGCCAGTCGCCGTTGCCGCTGCGGACGCGCGTGTCCACCGCCAGGGTTTCCGCGCCGTTATCCCTGAGTGCGGCGGCGAGGGCCCGTTGGAAATCCGGCAGATCATCCGGATGGATCGCGTCGTGGGGTGGCAGAAACAGGTTGGGTGCCCGGCGGTCATCGCCGCATTCGAGAAATTCGAGGATCCGGCCCGAGTAATAGATTTCCCCGCTTTCGGTCCACCAGTCCCAGATTCCTTCGTTAGATGCTTTGAGCGCCAGCTCGAACCGTTCCAATTTGACGGCTTCCTCATTTCCATCGGCATCCCGCTCATCGTTCATTCCACTGCGAGGATGACGCTGATCCGCCACGGCTGCAAGAAAGAGTTCGATTTTTTCACACGCGGGTCTTGCCGGGACTGGCGGGGGATGCTTGCCTAGCGGCAGTGAGAAACGCTGCCGGAAATCAGGTGCTCAAAGGGGTTTCCCGTTCGTTCTATCTCACGTTGCGGCTGCTGCCCGAGCCGATGCGCGGGGCCGCCAGCCTCGGTTACTTGCTGGCCAGAACCAGCGACACGCTCGCCGATACCGCCGCCGTCCCGGCGGAAACACGCCTGGCATGCCTCGAACGTTTCGGCCAAGCGGTCGCCGGCTCGGCGGATACTTCCGGTTTAGAAGGAGTACCGGCGCGTTCGGCGAGTTCAGCCGAGCCGTCCCGCCTGTCTTGGCCGACGGGCTGCCAGTCTGTCGATTCATTGGCGGACAGGCGGGACGCGCTGTCTGCCCTCACAGGCTGGAAGCCTGTTCTCCAATCTGGAAGCGCTCAAGGGACCGTATTGGGCGGTCCGGCGGTCCCGCTCCGCTGGCCAACGGTGCTCACAAATGCCGTGGGCGACCCGCGGGAACGCCTCCTGTTGGAGCAATCCGACGGATTGCTAGTGTGGCTCGGCCAACTGCCCGCCGACGAAGCGCGGTTGGTGCGCGAGGTCGTGGCTACCATTATCGGCGGACAACGGCTGGATCTGCAACGCTTCGCTACGGCGGACCAGCCACCCCCCGTCGCGCTGGCCGATGACGCGGACTTGGAGGACTATGCCTGGCGGGTGGCGGGCTGCGTCGGCGCGTTTTGGACCCATCTCGGGTTTCTCACGCTCGGCGAACGGTTTTCCACCGCACCTGCGGATCTTTTGTTAGATCTGGGAATCGCCTACGGCAAGGGCTTGCAACTCGTCAATATCCTGCGGGACTTGCCGGCGGATCTCGCCGCGGGCCGGTGTTACCTGCCGGTGGCGGATTCCCGCGACACCGCGGAATTGTTGGAATCCCACCGGCGCTGGGTGGTTCAGGCGGATGCGTGGGTGCAGGCTGGATTCGCCTATTCGGCCACCCTGCGCTCGCGGCGCCTGCGGGCGGCCACCGTGTTGCCGGCGATGCTCGCCAAGGAAACCCTTGAACGACTGCGCGGCGCCTCATGGCAGGACTTGCAAACCCGCGTCAAGGTGCCCCGGTCCAAGGTCTATCTCGCGCTGGTGAAAGCCTTCGGAATGAAGCGCGTTTCCCCTATATGTCTTTCAACAATTTCGTCAGTGCAGCCGCCAGGTCATCGGCGGTGATGTCTCCCTACGCCAAGGCCGTGATCGACGGCATGAGCGTGCTTGTCTGGAGAGCGATGCCGTGGCCAAACCGGTGGCCGTTAGATTCGGTTGGCGGCAAGTGGGGCACGGGCAGCCTGCCCGTGTGCGGAGGAAATCACGGCCGGGCCGCTCAATACTGTCAGTTTTGTTAATGCGGCGGCGGGTACCTCCGGGACGGCATCGATCATGCGCTGACCAGTTAGTCGGCAGCGAGTAATTTGGAAAGCAGAAGGGCGGCGACGAACGTGCGGCGCGGTGGGTCGATGGGGAATCGGCAGGTTCATCCTTGCGCTTGTTCGCCTGAACGCCTCTAGTGGCGACGCAGAAGGCCGCTGGAGGGCCAGCGGCGACACCGGCGGAACGTGGGGCACAAATGGGGAACGGCGAATCGTGGGGCGTCCTGAAGCGAAATCTGCCAACAGCCCGGAATGCCTGCGGCGATCTGCCGGACCCGTGCGGGCGGCGACACGAAATAAATTGGTTACCCCGAATACTCCGAAACCGATTTGAATCCCGGCTGATAAGTGCGGGATAACTGCACCGGCTCTATCAGACCGCTAGAAAATAATATTTGTAACTCGCTGATTTCCAACGAGAGCCGCTGGTCGGATTCGAACCGACGACCTGCTCATTACGAATGAGCTGCTCTACCCCTGAGCTACAGCGGCTTATGACATTTTCTCAACTTTGGTGCATTGATCGCGCACTATCGGTTTTGCGGTTCGTAGCCGGGGGATTTCTATTCACTCGGTTGGCAGATGCAAGTCGAAATTCCTCATTTGGCCGATTTGATCGGGGTATTTGAATCTCGGCAGCCCTTTTTTTGCTGTAGGTTTGAAAATGGTGTCCCGCGGTTGTCGCAAGCCTGGTTTCCGGATTTTATCCCGGTCTTCAGAGGAGGGGGGCGTGAAGGTGGAGGGACTCGATTAACGGACGGATCGGATTGGTGGCGGGGAATCGGGCAAGCGGCTACACCGCTCCATCATCTGGGGACGCGGTACGCATTAAGCAACAGCGTTTTTCGCGGCGGACCGGTAAACAGCAGGTTGGCGAATCGCCCGGGTGCGAGATAGGTATCATGATAACGGCGCACGTTCGCCCGCAGGCGGCGGATTTCCTCCGGCGTCATGGCGACGGCCCGCCGGATCGCGCCGGCCAAGCCGGCAGGATCGGCGAAGGCCAGACAGTTCACGCCATCCTCAAGCGGCTGCGGCAGGAAGGCTGCATATTGGAGGATGGGAACCGCGCCTGCAGCAAGGGCTTCGATGAGGTTATGGCAAAGCGGCATGCCGACACCGGGGCAGGCGAGGAAGAAATCCGCCTTGGCCAGCGCGTCGAGCCAGCGGTCACCGGGGATCTTGCAATGCTGCGTCTCGCACAACACGAAGGGATACGCGTCGGCCGACGCCAGCCACGCTAAGGCATCTCGCGGTCGGTATATCTCATCGCCGGAAAACGCCGCGCCGGCGATTTCGAGCATCTCCCGCCGGGTGAGCATGGCATATCTGTCGCGCAGGATGTTTCTATCATACTTGCCCGCGCTGGTATTGCCGCCGAAAAAGATCCGCGCCGGGCGCATGGCATCTTCCTGATAGATATATGGGAGCTTGATTTGTGTGGTGATCTGCGGATGCACGAAGACCGGAAAGGCGATCTCGTCCGGTTGTTGGCACAGCCGCCATTCATAGTTCACGGTCACGACGCGTTCCGCCCGCGACGAAACGGTGACATTTCTGTCGGTGATCATGAAATACGGTTGCTGCAATTCATCCAGCGAGCGGATGACTCCCAGTCTTTCTTTGAGCAGAAACGATTTCATCAGGCTGGTGCCGAAGGTGGCCAGCGTGGATCGCCGCGCGGTGAATACCGGAAAATACCCGGCATCGATGAGATCCCGCACCAGACTGAAATAATAACGCCCGCCCACGGCATCAATCGCCTGGCTGGTGAAATCACAGCACACGACAGGTTCGCCGTCATGGCGCTCGCGCAGGCCGCGGGCCACCAGCGAGCGGAACGCCCGCCGATACGACGGCCATAACCACGGGCGGATTCCGCGGACGGCCGCCTCAAGGGATTTGCCGAAGTGGTGGTTCATGGTTGCGGACGTTTCAAGATTCCATCCGGGCACCATACCCGGCGCGTAACGACCGTTTCATCGCGTATCGCACGGTTCCTGCCAAGGGATTCCGGTGTCACATACCCGCGCTGATGGTCCAGGTGCAGCAGGAGCGCGCGGTGACGGACGCGCTTGGCTGTTAGACCGGAGTTCAGCAGCCGCTCGCCGAGTTCGCGGTCTTCCCCGCCATAGCGCATCTCCTCGTTGTGGCCGTTGACCGCGAAAATATGTTTTTTCCAGGTTGACGCATTGTGCCCGTTCCACGAGGCCTTGGTGGGTGATAGAACATCTAACAGAGATGCCAGTTTTGGCCCGGGACCGATTTTGAGCGCGGGTGAGAGCCGGGTCAGTCCGTGCTGCCGCAACCAGCGGAGGGAGAACGCCCTGCCGCTCGCGATGTCATCCTCGGTGATCGCCATGCTCAGGTCCATGGGCAGTTTGCAGTAGCCGCCGGAGAGAAAACATCCCGGCGCGGCAAGCCGGTCGTGGGTTGCCAGGTAATCCTTGCGCGGGATGCAATCGCCATCGGTGAAAACAAGGTAATCCGCTTCCGCCTGGAGCGTCGCAAGGTTGAGGATGGCGCATTTCCTGAAATCCCTGTCCTCGTGCCAGACATGTCTGACCGGAAAATCCGCCAGCCGCCGGAACGCCTCTATCACATCGCTGGTCCGGCGGTCCGATCCGTCATCCGCGATCAGCAACTCGAAATCCCTGAAGGTCTGGAGCAAATAACCGTGCAAGACCTTGCCCAGCCAAACCGGCTGGTTGTAGGTGCTCACAATGACGGACTGTTTCATGGCTGCGGAATAGGAATGAAAACCGGAAATATCATATCATTTCCACAGGGTATCCTCATTTCCCGGCATCGCTGAAGATATCATCAAGCAGGCTCTTGAGGTTCAGCGCGCCCGCGGTACTCAGGTGGTCGTCGTCCATGTAGAATGACTGCCCGCGCTCCATCACCGTCAGGCGACCGTCATGGAGCATCCGCTCGTACGGCCTGATCCGCAGGAGCCGCCCGCCCTCGCCAAACGAATCCAACACCCCGATGATGAAGTTCTGCCGCGCGAAAAAATCAGGGCAGCCTACCGTGGTGGCCGGCACCATGCCGGCGGCTACCTGTTTGGCGAGCAGGTCCGGCACGTTGCGTCCTACCTCGGGAATCGGATAGATCAGCACCACCCGTTTGCCCGCCGCCAGCAACCGCCCGACGGTTTCGCGGATCCGCACCGCATAATAATTCTCCACTTCGTCCGCCGTGGCAAACGACCCGCCGTAAAACGAAACCGGCATGGAGGTTTGTCCGAATTCGTTCCGGCCCTTGCAATAGAGGCTCCAGCGGGCATGCAGGATAACCGTCCGGATGGACGGATCCGCCGCTAACAGATCCAGCACGGCCTGCGAATACGCAAGGCGCTTGCCCGGATCCTTGTCGGAATTCTTAACCACCCCCGCGACCGGAGGCAACGCGTTCATTCCGAATTTCCTGAATGCCTGGCCATGCTCGATGGCGCTGGCTTCCAATCCGGGAATCATCGCCACGCCATGACTGTCACACCACAGCGCATAGCCGGGGGTCACACCCGGTGTGCCGAAAACCGGGGCCTTCGCCGGCTTGGATTCATTCACTTCGCACTTTGCCCAGTGGGGACCCTTGTCCTTGAAGGCAAGGAAATGACGGACCTCCGGCGGAAAACGCCCGGGGAATCCCGCCCCGCGCTCCGTCCACAAGCCGGCACCTAACAGACACGCGCTGGCCACTCCCCAACTGACGAATACCCGCCGCCGCGAGCCGAACCGCGGATTGCGGCACGGTTTTTCGACATATCTCCATGATAGATAGCCGACAATCAAACTCGCCGCCAAAACAGCGGCCTGGGAAGCGGAGTTGTCAGACAACCGGTACCTCATCAGGACGATCAGCGGCCAATGCAACAAATAAACCGAGTAGGAGATCAGTCCTAGCAGAACCAGCGGCTTGAGCGAAAGCAGACGAGAGGTCCAGGCGTCCCATCGTGCGCCGGTCCAGATCAGGAGCGCCGTGCCCGCGCAAGGAAGCAGGGCGGCGGGCCCGGGAAACGGGGTATGCGCGTCGAAGCACAGCATACTCCCCACCACCAGCGCCAGCCCCAAGGTTCCCATGATCTGTCCCAGGCGCCAACTCGCGACCGGCAGCCTGACCAACGACAAAAGAACACCGAGCAACAATTCCCACGCCCGGTAGGGCAACAGGAAAAACGCCCTCATCGGCTGCGCGGGCACCACCCATGCGGAAGCGGCAAGGGACACGACAAACAGCACCGCCAGTGGCACCACCCGCATCCGCCGGCTTCCGAGCAACCGGTAGAGAATCCCTAGCAACAGCGGGAACAGCAGATAGAACTGCTCCTCCACGCCGAGCGACCAGGTGTGCAGCAGGACCGCCTGCTCGGTGGTCTTGTGGAAATAACTCTCCGTTTCCCGCAGGAAACAAATGTTAGGCATGGCCGCGATGACATATCTGACGGACTTGGCCATGGCGGCCAGATCGGCCGGCAGCAGGATGAAGAGCGCGCCAACCATCACCAGTCCGGTCATCGCGAACAGTGCCGGGGCGATCCGCCGAATCCGCCGCTCGTAAAACCGCGCTAGCGAAAAGGTTCCCTGGGCGAGATCCCGGTCGATGATCGAACTGATCAGATATCCGGAGATAACGAAAAAAACGTCCACCCCGACAAACCCACCCGGCAGGAACCGCCCGTAAAGATGATAGACCAGCACCCCGAGGATCGCCAGGGCGCGCAAGCCATCGATATCGGGACGGTAGGTGGGTGAGGGGGTGGCGCTCATGTGATGGTTAGCTCCGGTTATTGGCGAACAACGCGGACGGACCGCTGGCGACTATCGACACCGGTTTTGATATCCGCCCTGTCCGGCCGGCGCGTTC
>Ga0118677_10012179_pt1 | contig 12689 bp, 9 predicted proteins | sample AliMusrvi5mmetaG_FD_86154 | JGI IMG/M metagenome (GOLD analysis project Ga0118677, IMG submission 86154)
AACCTGATCACCCCGATTGCCATGGATGAGGGTCTGCGCTTCGCTATCCGCGAAGGTGGCCGCACCGTTGGCGCAGGTGTTGTAGCTTCAATTATTGAATAAATCTGAAATTATTTAACATCTGCGGAGATAGCTGTTAACTTAAGCTGTAGACCCATAAAAAGGATGCACACATGAGAGACATCATCACCCTTGGCTGCACTGAGTGCAAGCAGAGAAATTACACCACAACCAAAAACAAGAAAACCAAGCCTGCAAAGCTGGAGTTTAGCAAATACTGTCGCTTCTGCCGCAAGCATACTCCTCACAAGGAAACCAAATAACGTCGATTTAAAGGCTGTATCAGGTACAGGCCAGTAGCTCTAACTGGTAGAGCGCCGGTCTCCAAAACCGGATGTTGGGGGTTCGAATCCCTCCTGGCCTGCCATAATTCAAGTTTAATTGTAACGTTTGGTTATAATCGACTGTTAGGAGATTTAGCGGCGGCTTACTACAGTCTGTCAGGAGTTATGTGTGCAAAAAATTACGGCATTTCTAGAATCTGTAAAACTGGAGCTCAACAAGGTCACTTGGCCGACACGTAAGGAAACCCTTGCCACGACAGGTGTTGTTGTAATTATTGTTCTGCTGGTTTCAATCTATCTTGGTACCTGCGATATTATCCTGGCCAAGCTAATGCGTCTGATCCTGGGATAAAGGAAACGTTATGTCCATGAAGTGGTATGGTGTCCATACATATTCAAGCTTTGAAAACAAAGTCAGACTCAATCTGCTCGAGCGTATAAAAAACGAGGAGATGGAAAGTTTTTTTGAAGAGATCCTTATCCCCTCAGAGACCGTAGTGGAACTCAAAAAAGGTGAGAAAAAGACCTCTTCACGAAAATTTTTTCCGGGCTACATCCTTGTAAAAATGGATCTGACTGATGAGACCTGGCATATTGTCAAAGAGACGGCCAAGGTCACCGGCTTTGTCGGCGGCAATACCCCCTTTCCTATTCCGGATGAAGAGGTAGGTAAAATTACTCGACGGATGGAAGAAGGTGCTGAAAAACCCCGACCAAAAGTTCAGTTTGAGGTTGGTGAAACCGTGCGTGTAGTTGACGGTCCATTTCTTAATTTTTCGGGGACCGTAGAAGACGTAAAACCGGATAAAGGCAAATTGCGTGTTACTGTCACCATTTTTGGGCGGGCAACACCGGTTGAGCTTGAATTCATGCAGGTAGAAAAAAACTAATTACAGATAAGCCACCAAGCAGAGAGTGGCGGGCATACAGCTAATAAAGGAGCGCCATAATGGCAAAGAAAATTACCGGATACATAAAACTGCAAGTTCCAGCTGGCAAAGCCAATCCTTCTCCTCCTATCGGCCCTGCTCTAGGTCAGCATGGCGTGAATATCATGGAGTTCTGTAAGGCATTCAACGCCAAGACGCAGCACGATGAAGGAACAATAACGCCAGTTGTTATTACTGTTTATGCAGACCGCTCCTTCACATTCATTACAAAAACACCTCCGGTCCCGGTGTTGATCATGAAAGCTCTCGACATAAAGGGCGGGTCAGCCATTCCGAACAAAACCAAAGTCGGCAGACTCACAAAAGCCCAGGTAGAAGAAATTGCGAAAAAGAAGATGCCTGATCTTAATGCCGCTTCGTTGGAGGCCGCCATGAGAACTGTCGAAGGGACTGCCCGCTCCATGGGCGTTGATATCGCCTAATCAGTCACAATACTTTTAAATAGAACCATAGAGAGGTTGTATCATGTCGAAAAGCACGAAGAAACATTCTGAGGCGATGTCAAAAATTGACAGAAACAAGGTGTATACACTTGGAACTGCCGTTGACGTTGTAAAACAGACCGCCTATGCGAAGTTTGACGAGACAGTGGATGTTGCCGTCAAATTGGGTGTTGACCCCCGCCACGCTGACCAGATGGTTCGTGGGGCAGTTGTTCTCCCCAACGGACTTGGCAAGAACGTTCGTGTTCTTGTGTTTGCAAAGGGTGAAAAGGAGAAAGAAGCTCTCGATGCGGGCGCTGATTTCGTCGGTGCAGATGATCTGGTCGCCAAGATCCAGGGGGGGTGGTTTGACTTCGACACGGCAATTGCCACTCCCGACATGATGGGCGTTGTCGGTAAAATTGGCAAATTGCTCGGGCCTCGCGGACTTATGCCGAACCCCAAAGTCGGAACCGTTACCTTCGAGGTCAGCAGGGCTGTAAAGGAATCAAAGGCGGGTAAGGTCGAGTTTCGCGTAGAAAAGGCCGGAATAGTCCACGCTCCGCTTGGCAAAGTCTCTTTTGAAGCCGACATGCTCAAAGGCAATCTGCTCGCTTTGGTAGAAGCTCTTGTAAAAGCGAAACCTTCAGCTGCAAAAGGCACCTATATCAAGAAAATTTCACTCTCATCCACGATGGGCGCCGGCATTAATCTTGATATTAGCGACGTAACTTCACAGATCTAGTTCCAATAGTTGTTGCCAAAGTCAAAGACAGCAGGCGCACTTATAAGCGCTTAATCCGTAATTTTCCGGGCCTGCCGAGACTTGGGTATCGCAAGGTTTGCTTGCGCTTCCTGACTTTGGCCGGGGCATTGCCCCAGATACCAAAAGAAAGGAGGAAGTCGCTTGAACAAGAACAGGAAGCAAGAACTCGTCACCGAGATGCATGAGCGGCTCACACGTGCCAAGGCGGTTTTTTTAGCCGATTTCAGAGGCATGAATGTGGGAAAGGCCACCACGCTTCGCAATGAACTCCGCGCTGCATCCGTAGAGTACAAAGTCTTTAAGAATACCCTGTTTGATCTGGCCGCGAAAGACACTGACATCGAGTGTATCAGCCCATTTCTTATCGGACCGACCGCCGTAGCAATCAGCTATGACGATCCGGCCAGCGCCGCCAAAGTGCTGAGCAAATTCGCAAAAGACCCGCAAGGCAAGTTTGTACTCAAGGCTGCTGCACTTAGCGGCAAGCTGCTGGACCCAAGACAGATACTGGCATTGGCAGATCTCCCCTCGCGTGAGGTCCTCATCGCCAAGATGCTTGGTTCCATGCAGGCGCCCACCACCAACTTTGTTGGCGTACTGGCCGCACTCCCCGGTTCACTTGTGCGTGTACTGGATGCAATCCGTGCCCAAAAAACCGGCAACTAATTTTGCAGCTTAATTCATTAACCCAAATCATATTCGGAGGAATACACAAATGGCTATAACAAAAGAAGACGTAATCGGCTTTATCGAAAAAATGACCGTTCTTGAACTTGCTGAACTTGTGAAGGAACTTGAAGCGAAATTCGGCGTTTCTGCGGCGGCCCCTGTCGCTGCCGCCGCCGCTGGCCCAGCCGCAGCTGCTGAACCCGTTGAAGAGCAGACCGAGTTCGATGTTATTCTTAAAGCGATCGGTCCCAACAAGATCAATGTTATTAAAGTTGTTCGCGTGCTGACCAGTCTGGGTCTGAAAGAAGCCAAGGATCTGGTAGATGGCGCACCAGGGGTGGTCAAAAATGGCGTTTCCAAGCAGGAAGCAGATGACGCCAAAAAGCAGTTGGTTGAAGCTGGCGCTGAAGTCGAGATCAAATAACAGCCAGAATTGTTGTCATTATGAGAGCCAAGGTCGCCCTGAGCGGCCTTGGCTTGTGCTGTTTGGGCGAAATCTTTCTACCCCAACATCGTTGTATTTTAGATAGTTAACAGCACGATCCGGATACTCAGAGCTACGATACTCGCCAAAGGAGAAGCCATGGCTTATTCTATCGCCAATAATCACCTCTTGCGTAAAAACTTCGCCAAGATAAAGAACATAATTGATATCCCCAATCTGATCGATATACAGAAAAATTCGTATCGGCGCTTCCTGCAACAGGAAATTCCTTCTGATTCCCGCAAGAATATTGGGCTTGAAGCCGTTTTCAGAAGCGTTTTTCCGATAAAAGACTTTAGTGAAAGCGCATCTCTTGAATACGTATCGTATCTGCTCAACAAGCCCAAGTACGATGTTGAGGAATGTCACCAACGCGGTATGACCTATGCGGCCCCGATGAAAGTCAAGGTACGCCTTGTCATCTGGGACTCCGGCAAAGAGTCAGGCGTAAAGGCGATCAAGGACATCAAAGAGCAAGAGGTATACTTTGGCGAGATCCCGCTGATGACCAACAACGGGACCTTCATCATAAACGGAACAGAGCGCGTTATCGTCAGCCAGCTGCATCGTTCTCCCGGTGTATTTTTCGACCACGACAAGGGTAAGACCCACTCCAGTGGCAAGGTACTTTACTCTGCGCGTGTAATCCCTTACCGCGGCTCCTGGCTGGATTTCGAGTTCGACCACAAGGACATTCTCTACGTGAGAATCGACAGGCGTAGAAAAATGCCTGCAACTGTCCTCTTGAAGGCACTTGGTTACTCCGTAGAGAAACTGCTCAATTATTACTACAAGAGCGAAGAAATCCATATAAACAGAGACAACATCAGTAAAAGCATAGAGCCGGAACTTTTAACCTTACAGAAAGCAGTAGTGGACGTTGCCGCTCCCAAAAGCGGGGAAATCCTGGTGAAAGCCAATCGCAAATACACCAAGTCCTCGATCAAGAAGATGCAGGAACATGGCATAAAAGAGGTTCCGGCGAATCTTGAAGATCTGCTCGGACGTTTTGCATCATCTGACATAGTTGACCCGACAACCGGTGAGATCATCGTTGACTGCAACGATGAGATCACAGCCGATAAATTCGATGAAATAAAGGCGCGTGGCGTGACAAGCTTTAAAGTCCTTTTCATCGACAATCTTCATATTACCTCGTCGTTCCGTGACACCCTGCTTATTGACAAGATAAACACGACCGATGAGGCCTTGATAGAAATTTACCGTCGTCTCCGTCCCGGTGATCCTCCAACACTTAAAAGTTCTCTGGCACTTTTCGACAACTTGTTCTTCAACCCTGAGCGCTATGACCTCTCCGCCGTTGGACGGCTTAAATTGAACTACAAGCTCGGACTCAAGGTCTGGCAAGACTGTATGGTGCTGAACGCCCCCGGCATGCTCAGCATTGATGACATTACCAGTTTCGAGGCGCTCGTCGCCCGTTTGAAACAGTCGGACGATCAGTTCTCCAGATATTTGATGATGAAACTTCCCTCAGACCTTTCCAAAACAATAAAGAAGCTCGAATCGGGCCAATCGATATCCGACAAGCTCAGGGATCAGCTCCTAAATGAATTAAACAACCTTATACGCGACAATGATTTTTTCCAGAAAGAGCTTTTACCATCTCTGGGGCTCTCAAAAGCAACCGTAAAACTGACTGATCTGATAGATCAGGGCAGTTATGATGAAAATCGTCGAACCATAGAGACGCTGCGCCGCAACCGGATGGTTTTTGAAGACCTGTACAAAGGTGAGATTAATAAGACCGCCAAGAATGATATTCTAGAAATTGTTCGTTATCTGATCGAGCTTAAAAACGGGCGCGGCGCAATTGACGACATCGATCATCTCGGCAACCGCCGTGTACGAGCTGTTGGCGAACTACTCGAAAATCAGTACCGCATCGGACTGGTCCGTATGGAACGCGCGATCAAGGAACGCATGAGTCTCCAGGAGGTTGAAAACCTCATGCCTCATGACCTGATCAACTCAAAACCGGTCTCTGCAGTTGTCAAGGAGTTCTTCGGGTCATCACAGTTGTCTCAGTTCATGGATCAGACCAATCCACTCTCCGAAGTAACCCATAAAAGACGTCTTTCAGCTCTTGGACCAGGGGGGCTTACTCGCGAGCGCGCAGGATTCGAGGTTCGTGACGTACACCCGACACACTACGGTCGTGTTTGCCCAATCGAGACACCGGAAGGTCCTAACATCGGGCTGATAGCCTCACTTTCAACCTATGCGCGCATCAACGAACACGGCTTTGTTGAAACGCCCTATCGCATCGTTCAGGAAGGCAGACTTACAAATGAAGTACGTTTCTTTTCAGCGCTTGAAGAGGAAGGGCATGCCATAGCCCAGGCAAACGCCGAGGTGGATAAGAACGGGCGGTTTGTCAATGACTACGTTTCAGCGCGAAAAAGCGGCGATTTCATTCTGGTTCACCGCGATGAGATTGCCCTGATGGACGTCGCCCCAATACAACTGGTATCGGTAGCAGCCGCACTAATCCCGTTCCTTGAAAACGACGATGCCAATCGCGCCCTGATGGGCTCCAACATGCAACGCCAGGCGGTTCCTCTTCTGCGTGCCGATTCTCCGCTGGTCGGAACCGGCATGGAACGTATCGTTGCAAGGGATTCCGGCGTATCAGTCATCGCCCGCCACAATGGTGAGGTTGAATCCGTAGATGCCGGCAGGATCGTTGTCAAGATTGATGAGGATGAACATGATGAAACCGGTACCGGTGTTGACATCTACAACCTTATCAAATTTGCCCGCTCCAACCAGAACACTTGCATAAACAACAAGCCGGTCGTGAAGGTAGGGGATAAGGTCAAGCGGGGCGCGGTTATTGCGGACGGCCCTTCCACCGATATGGGTGAACTGGCATTGGGTCAAAACGTTGTGGTAGCCTTTATGCCCTGGGGCGGCTACAACTTCGAGGACTCTATCCTGATCTCCGAAAAACTGGTTAAAGATGATCGTTATACATCTATCCATATTGAAGAATTCGAATGCGTTTCCCGTGATACCAAACTGGGCAAGGAAGAGATTACAGCAGATATTCCAAACCTCGGCGAGGAGACTCTTAAAGACCTCGACGAGTCCGGCATTATTCGTATTGGATCTGAAGTCAAGCCGGGCGATATCCTGGTCGGCAAGATCACTCCGAAGGGAGAGACTCAGCTGTCTCCCGAAGAAAAGCTGCTTCGTGCCATCTTCGGAGAAAAGGCCGGAGACGTTCGGGACACATCACTGACTGTTCCGCCCGGCGTGGAGGGCACGGTAATCGGGGCCAAGATTTTCTCCCGCAAGGGTAACGACAAAGACTCCCGCACCGAGCTGATCGAAAAGGCCGAAGAGGAAAAACTTCGCAAGGATGAACAGGATGAGATCCGAATCATCCGTGATTCCGCGACCGGAAAACTTAAGAGGCTTCTGGTCGGAAAAACTCTGGCGGTCAAACTCGAAGACAGCAAGGGCAACCTTATCCTTGCAAAGGGTAAAAAGATCACTGAAGAATCTCTGCAGACTCTTGCAGGCACCGTCTGGAGCACTATTTCAGTGAGCGACAATGGTGAGACAGATGATAAGGTTCACCAGATTCTGGAGACCCTCAACCGCCAGATAGATCTGATTCACAACGTCTTTGAAGATAAGATCCAGAAGCTGAAGCGCGGCGATGACCTTCCTCCTGGTGTTATCAAGATGGTCAAGGTTTATATCGCAATAAAGCGTAAGCTTCAGGTTGGCGACAAGATGGCTGGACGCCATGGTAACAAGGGTGTCGTCTCACGTATCATGCCGGAAGAAGATATGCCGTATATGGACGATGGGCGTCCGGTCGAGATTGTTCTTAATCCCTTGGGTGTCCCCTCGCGTATGAACGTCGGCCAAATCCTTGAGACGCACTTGGGATGGGCCGCAAAAGGCATTGGTTGGAAAATCGAAGAGATGCTTGAAAAACAGACCTCGCCTGATACTCTGAAAAAGTATCTGAAAGATGTGTATGGTGACAAAGAGGTGGGGGCCTTTATTGACGGGCTTGACCGCGACGAACTTCTCAAGGTCAGCCGTCGCCTGCAACGAGGCGTCGCCATGGCTTCACCGGTCTTTGAAGGCGCCTCTGAGGACAAGATCAAGGCTATGCTGGTTAAAGCCGGCTTCCATTCCTCCGGTCAAGTCACCCTGTTTGACGGACGCACAGGCGATCCTTTCGATAACAAGGTCACCGTCGGTGTGATGTATGTTCTTAAGCTTCACCATCTGGTCGATGACAAGATCCATGCCCGTTCTATAGGACCATACAGTCTGGTTACACAGCAACCACTGGGCGGAAAGGCCCAGTTCGGCGGCCAGAGACTCGGCGAGATGGAGGTCTGGGCCATGGAAGCCTACGGCGCCGCCCATGCTCTTCAGGAATTCCTGACAGTCAAATCAGATGATGTTTCCGGACGAACACGCATGTATGAAGCTATCGTCAAGGGCAAGCACACACTTGAACCGGGTCTGCCGGAATCCTTCAATGTTCTTATCAAGGAACTTCAGTCACTTTGCCTGGATATAGAGCTACTTGAAGGTGATGAAGAATAATAGAGACTTCTTTGCCGCTGTCTGCAATCAAATATACAGGCATCAGGCTTCAGACTAACGGAGGAGAGCATCGTGGAAGATTATTTCAGCTTTTTTGATAAACCAAAAGATCCACTCCACTTTTCAGCTATACGTATTTCCATTTCATCTCCAGACAAGATTCGGGAGCGTTCTCACGGTGAGGTAAAGAAACCTGAGACCATAAACTACCGTACCTTCAAACCGGAGCGTGACGGTCTGTTCTGCGCCAAGATATTTGGTCCGACCAAGGATTACGAATGCAACTGCGGCAAGTACAAACGGATGAAGCATCGCGGCATCATCTGCGAAAAATGCGGAGTTGAGGTCATTCCTTCCAAGGTTCGTCGTGAGCGACTTGGACACATAGATCTGGCCACCCCTGTTGCCCACATCTGGTTTTTGAAATCACTCCCTTCACGTATCGGCAACCTGCTTGACATTACTCTCAAAGATCTTGAAAAAGTCCTTTATTTCGAAGGATTTGTAATCAGCGACCCAAAGAACACCCCATTACAATTCTGCGAAGTCATGTCAGAGGACAAGTACATCAAGACGCAACTGGAGTACGGCTCTAATGCCTTTTCAGGCGGTATGGGTGCGGAAGCGATTCGTGACTGTCTTAAGGCGCTGAACCTTGATGAGCTCAGTGTATCACTGCGCGCAGAGATGATGGAGTCGACAAGCGAGGCCAAACGCAAAAAAACGGCCAAACGTCTTAAAGTTGTCGAGGCGTTCAAAAATTCCGGCAACAAACCGGAGTGGATGATACTTGAATGCATCCCTGTTCTGCCACCGGAACTACGCCCGCTCGTACCTCTGGATGGCGGCCGATTCGCCACATCCGACTTGAATGATCTCTACCGTCGCGTAATCAACCGGAATAATCGCTTGAAACGCCTCTGCGAACTGCAGGCGCCTGAAGTTATCATACGTAATGAGAAGCGCATGCTACAGGAGGCGGTAGACGCACTGTTCGACAATGGCCGCCGTGGTCGTGCCATTGCCGGCCCCAACAAACGTCCTCTTAAATCACTTTCCGATATGCTTAAAGGGAAATCCGGACGCTTTCGCCAGAATCTGCTCGGTAAGCGTGTCGATTATTCCGGGCGCTCCGTTATCGTTGTCGGGCCCGAGTTGAAACTGCATCAATGCGGACTGCCGAAGAAAATGGCTCTGGAGCTCTTCAAGCCGTTCATATACAACAAGCTTGAGGAGCGCGGTTACGTCACAACCATCAAGAGCGCCAAGAAAATGGTCGAAAAGGAGCGCCCGGAAGTTTGGGACGTGCTCGAAGAGGTCATCAAGGAGCACCCGGTCATGCTGAACCGTGCTCCGACACTGCACCGTCTTGGCATTCAGGCCTTTGAACCGGTTTTGATCGAAGGCAAGGCCATACAACTGCACCCATTGGTCTGTACCGCCTTCAACGCAGACTTCGACGGCGACCAGATGGCGGTCCACCTTCCTCTCTCCATAGAAAGCCAGGTTGAAGCGCGTGTATTAATGATGTCGACCAACAATATCCTGTCGCCGGCAAACGGCAAGCCGATTATAGTACCGTCACAGGATATGGTTCTTGGTGCCTACTATATGACCCGCGATCGCATCAACTCAAAGGGCGAGTTCTATAAACCTTCTGATAAAGAACTCATGGACGGGAAAAATGCTTCAGGAATCTTTTCATCTCCGGATGAGTTGCGCATCGCTTTTGACGCTGGAGAGGTTGACCTGCAGGCAAAAGTTAAAGTACGCATGAAGAACCTTGCAACAGATGAGAAACCTCAGCTGATTGATACCACAGCAGGGCGCATTCTCCTGCGCGAAGTGCTTCCTGAATCAGTTCCTTTCTCGGCGGTAAACAAGGTCATGACTAAAAAGGAACTCTCGAATCTTGTAGATACCTGTTACCGTCTTGCCGACAGCAAAGAAACAGTGATACTAGCTGACAGGCTGAAAGATATCGGTTTTAAATACGCAAATCTGGCCGGCATCTCCATCTGCCTTGATGACATGGTAATTCCGGAGGGTAAACCGGCGATCATCGAGAAGGCCAATGAAGATGTAATGGAGATACAGAATCAGTATACCGAAGGTCTGATCACGGATGGTGAACGGTACAACAAAGTCATTGATATCTGGGCTAAAGCTACTGAAGATATAGCAACCGAGATGCTTGGCAACCTCTCAAAGGAGATGGTTATCGGCCGGGACGGCAAAAAGATCGAGTCTCCCTCCTTCAACGCTATCCACATGATGGCCGACTCCGGCGCCCGTGGTTCTGCACAGCAGATCCGACAGCTGGCCGGTATGCGTGGCCTTATGGCCAAGCCTTCAGGCGAGATCATAGAAACCCCGATTACAGCCAACTTCCGTGAAGGTCTTACAGTTCTCCAGTATTTCATTTCAACCCATGGCGCCCGGAAAGGTCTGGCTGATACCGCGCTCAAGACCGCAAACTCCGGCTACCTGACCCGTCGCCTGGTCGACGTGGCCCAGGATGCTATCATCACCGAAACTGATTGCGGAACACTGGACGGCCTGGTTGTATCATCCCTGACCGAGGGGGGCGAAATTATTGAACAAATCGGCGACCGTATCCTCGGGCGCGTAGCCTTGGAAGACATTCATGACCCGATCACCGATGATGTTCTTGTAGAGGCAAATCAGGAGATTAATGAAAACCTGGTCAAACTCGTCGAGGACGCCGGCCTTGAAAAAGTTAAAATACGTTCGGTGCTTACCTGCCAGAGTAAGCGCGGCATCTGCGCCATGTGTTATGGGCGTGACCTTTCACGTGGACACAGTGTCAACATGGGTGAGGCTGTCGGCGTCATCGCGGCCCAGTCTATCGGCGAACCGGGTACCCAGCTTACCATGCGTACCTTCCACATCGGCGGTACCGCTTCAAGGCGAGCAGAACAGACTTCCCTTGAAGCTCGTAACGACGGTAACATCAAGTATATCAACCTTAATACCGTAGTGAATAATGAAGGGCACAATGTTGTCATGAACCGTAACGGCGAGATCGCCGTCATTGACGAGACCGGACGCGAACGGGAGAAATACACCGTCGTCTACGGAGCAAAAATAAAGATCCCTGACGGTGGGGTTGTCAAGCAGGGAGCGACACTCTCCGAATGGGATCCCTATACGATGCCGATCCTTACTGAATTTTCCGGTAAGGTAAAATTCGCCGACATTATTGAAGGTGTTACGATGGAGGAGCAGCTCGACGATGTGACCGGTCTTTCCCGCAAGGTCATTATCGAAACCAAGGACTCCGACAAACGGCCGCGCATTGCTATCAAGGATAACAGAGGAGAAGGCGGAGGCACCATCGGACGCTACTTCCTGCCGGCTGGAGCGAATATCTCCGTTATCGATGACGCAGTCATCAGCGCCGGTGATATTATTGCCAAGATCCCTCGCGAGACTACCAAAACCAAGGACATCACCGGTGGTCTGCCACGCGTTGCCGAACTGTTCGAAGCGCGTAAACCCAAGGATTTCGCCGTTATTACCGAGATCGATGGCCGGGTTTCCTTCGGCAAAGACGCCAAGGGAAAGCGCAAGGTTATAGTCACACCGGAACTTGGGCAGGGCGAATCAAAAGAGTATTTGATCCCAAAAGGGAAGCATATCAGCGTCCACGAGGGTGATCATGTCCGCGCCGGCGAGCCGCTGATGGATGGTTCTTCCAACCCTCATGACATATTGAGAGTGCTGGGCGTCAAGGAATTGGCCAAATATCTGGTCGATGAGGTCCAGGAGGTCTATCGTCTGCAGGGCGTAAAGATCAACGACAAGCATATCGAGGTGATAGTTCGTCAGATGCTGCGCCGCGTACGTATCAAGGACATCGGCGACACAAATCTGCTGGTGGATGATCAGGTAGAGCGCTATGTTTTTGAACGCGAAAACGAAAAGGCCTACGCAGAGGGTAAGCGCCCGGCCGTTGCCGAACCTCTGTTGCTCGGCATCACCAAGGCTTCACTCTCGACAGAATCATTCATTTCGGCAGCATCTTTTCAAGAGACTACCAAGGTTCTGACTCAAGCCGCCATTGAGGGGAAGATAGACCACCTGCGAGGACTCAAAGAAAACGTAATTATGGGCCGCCTGATTCCTGCCGGAACCGGTATCGCACGATACCGGGGCATGCGTCTGCATACCGAAGCTTCGGCAGACGCAAAGGCTTCAGCAGTATCAGCAGATGAACCTACGGAAGAGATTGTTGAGGATGTTCAGGAAGCTGCTTGACGGCAAATCCCCCCTGACCCCCCTTTGAAAAGTGGGGGATTTTAGAGCCTCCCCCTTTGTAAAGGAGGATTGAGGGGGATTTGTTTTTGAATCTGCGTAAACTCTCACATTAAATTGATGCTGCATTACCGGCCGGGGGAATTTTCTCTCCGGCCGGTTTTTTTGTGATAACCA
>Ga0118677_10012180_pt1 | contig 12689 bp, 10 predicted proteins | sample AliMusrvi5mmetaG_FD_86154 | JGI IMG/M metagenome (GOLD analysis project Ga0118677, IMG submission 86154)
CTTGTATATCTGAAGAAAAAGTAATTATAAGCTTCGCTTAATTCATCGATATAACTTCTTGTTAGGTTACGTTCAATTCTTCTGCCGCGGGTTTTAATATTATACATCAGGCGGTCGACATTTGACTGAAGATAAACAACAAGATCAGGTTTCCTTAAATTGCGGTTAAGCAGCGGAAAGATGCTTTCATACAATTTAAGTTCTTCACCGCTAAGGTTCAGGTAAGCAAACACCCTATCCTTTTCAAAGATATAATCGCAGATAAGGTAATTACTGAATAAATCCTCCTGCTGGAGTCCCTGCTGCTGTTTGTAACGATTAATGAGGAAAAACATTTGCGTCTGGAAGGCATATCTTTTACGGTCGTTATAAAACTTCTCAAGGAACGGGTTCTGTTCAAACTGCTCGTATATTATATTTGCTTCAAGCTTTTCTTTTACCTTTTTCGCAAGAGAAGTTTTACCTGCACCTTGCAATCCCACCAACATAATGACAGTCGGGGCCTTCTTCGCCATTCGGATGCGACGGGTCTGACCACCCAGAATCTTTATCAGTTCGCTGTTGACGATCTCGAAGATTCCATTGGCAGGATTTGTGCTCTTATTTATCTGTTCGAGGGAACTGAGCGAAAGTTCCTTGATGGTTGCCGTGAAGGTATCAGCAACTTCCAGAGCGACATCCGACTCAATTAAAGCGGTACGAATCTCTGCAACGATCTCGTCGATATCCCCTGCCTTGATCCGCCCACGAGAGCGCAGAGATGTCAGGGCAGATGAGAACTTGGCAGAGAGCGAATCGAACACGGCGTAAGGGTACTAGTCCTGAGAGGTCAAGATAATCTCCAGCTTTGCAGCCAGTTCATGCGCATGGTCATTGGTCAGCGGCGCGCCATTCAAATCCGTCACATAGAGAGTGTCAAAAGCCTCTGCTCCCAGCGTTGAAACTATCGCTCCGCGAATATCTACTCCAAACTCCGAAATAGCGGTGGTGACGGTATGCAATAGCGCGGGACGATCGTGCATCCTCACCTCGATGATGGTGGCATCGGTGACGATTTGTGTGATAGCGGAGACGACTGGCGGCGGCACCGGAATCCCAGGGCGCCTGCGGTACGAGCGAATCCGCTCGTCGATACGGACCTGTAAATCCTCTGTCCCCACCAGTGCGCGCTCGATCAGATCCACCAAGCCATCATGGGAAGGCATCTGCACATTTACATCCGTGCTCACAATCCAGTTCATAACTGCAACTCGATCAACGGTACGAGTCTTTGCTGATCTCACATCTAGTCGAGTAACGGTGAAGACCGCAGAAATCGCCGATAACAAGCCGAGGCGATCTGGAGCAACAATCTCAATATCGAAAACATCGCCACGGTCGAAGATTTCAACGGTCAATTTATTCTTGGCGGCTTTCGCTAATTGCTCTGGAGTTAATTCTGGCTGCGGGGCTGGTGCAATTCCCTGCATGGCAGCGAGCGTGCGTTTCACCAGCGTCTCTACTAGTCCTGCCTTCCAACTTGTCCATGCGGTTCTTCCGGTCGCCTCCCCATCGGCGATGCTCAGCGCATGTAGTAGCTCCAAGAGTTCTGCGCTAGCTACTAGCGACATGACATATTCGATCGTCTGTGGATCATCGAGATCTCGCCTTGTTGCAACAGTGGGAAGTAATAGATGGTGAGTAACCATCTGGGCAAGCGTTGTTGCATCATCATCACTAAATCCCAAACGCTTCGCGAGTGGAAGCATCAACTCTGCGCCAAATTCTGAATGTTCTTGGTCGACATATCCCTTTCCAATGTCGTGGAAGAGTGCGGCAACGAGAAGAAGATCTGGTCTATGTACTTGGCGTGTAAGGGCAGCAGCATGAACCGCCGTCTCTAACATATGGCGATCCACGGTGTGGTGATGAAGCACATTGCGCTGTGGCAGAAAACGGACGTGAGCCCATTCCGGGATCCATCTGGCTATAAGCCCCTCTTGGTCCAAGGACTCAAAGACATCGACCATCGACTCGCCCGCACCAATCAGGGCAACTAAATCTTCGCGTGATTGACGAGGCCATGGAGTGGAAATCTCTTTAAAGCCCTCTGCGATGCGGATTGTGCTCTCTAGTGAAAGCCGAACACCTCGTTGAGCTGCCATCGCCGCAGCCCTTAATCCAATTCCAGAATCGGCGGCAATGTCATACTCGGCGATAACGCCAATCTCGTTGCGAAAACGCTCCAACCCTTTAGCTACCGGAATCCGTTTATCCTTGCGCCGAGAAATCCGGTGGAGCCGCTCATCGATGCGATGCCAGACCAATTGCATTACATAATCAACGGCGCGTGCCGCCTTGGATAACTCCAGCATCAGTGCATCAGCATCGCCGAATCCCATATCAGCGGCAACAGCATCTTGCTCAGTCAATAGCAATTGATCCCGAGTGCGGCGCGTAACTCCGTGCAGCGAATCGCGCACATTTGCAAAGAGAGATTCGGAAGCAGCTAATCGATCCAAGGCGACAGGAATGAATTCGCTTTTAGCTAGGGAACGGATTGTCGTGATGTCGCGCAAGCCTCCGCGAGCCTCCTTGAGATCAGGTTCCAATAGAAATGCCAGTTCGCCCGACGTTCTCGTGCGTTGGTCTATGGTCTCGCGCAGCATCGGTAGATATGTACGAATTCTTCTGCGCCACTGCTTATTCGCATCCATGGAAACGTTGATGGTTAAATCTTCATTACCTTGTATATGTCTAATGTCCAGAAGCCCAAGTATGACCTTAATGTCCCCACGGGAAACGGCCTTCGTTTCAGCTCGGGTGCGGATTGAGTAGTCCACGGCGCGCCCTACGCTCCACAATGGATTGAGCATCGCCTTGATAAAGGCGCTCAATTGATTTTCGGGTAGGCCTACATGAATGAAGACGATATCTAAATCCGAACCTGGAGCTAATTCTCCACGCCCAAATCCCCCAACAGCTGCCAGCGCAATCTGTCGATCAGAGATTTCAGAAACGGCTAGAGCGCCGTGAAAGAGATCTGCGAGTTCACGATCACTCGCATCTGATCTTTCGCGGCGCTCCCTTGTACCCATGGTGGTAGCCTATTTAAGAACTAACTTAAATCGCGTCGACTCCACGCTCGCCGGTACGAACGCGAACGATATGGTCGACAGGAACTGACCAGACCTTTCCATCGCCAATCGCTCCAGTGGAAGCAGCCTTGACGATCACGTCGATGACCTTGTCGGCATCTGCTGAGTCAACGACAACTTCAAGACGAATCTTTGGGATGAGATCAATCGTGTATTCAGCACCGCGGTAGACCTCGGTGTGGCCACGAGTTCGACCAAATCCCATGGCTTCAGAGACAGTCATACCCGTGATTCCGAATGCATTGAGCGCATTCTTGACATCATCCAACTTGAATGGCTTGATGATTGCTGTAATGAGTTTCATTTTTGCCCCTTAGTGGATTAGTTCTTGGTAGCGAAATTAGAGAGAAAACGAGAGCCATCGCTAAATGTGGCTGACTCGTAAGCAGTTTCAGCGTGCTGTGAAAGATCCAAGCCAGCGGCTTCATCCTCTTCAGATACTCTCAAACCTATAGTCTTTTCGATGGCAAGAGCCAAAATGTAGGTGACTACGAATGAGTAGGCAACAACTGCGACGACTGCAAGAACTTGATGGCCCATGAGAGCCCATCCACCCTTGTAGAAGACACCGTTTGCACCGTTGATCATGGCGCTTCCAAAGAGACCAATCAAAAGCGCGCCCAAGATACCGCCTACGAGATGAACGCCCACAACATCTAGAGCATCATCAAACTTGAAGATGTTCTTGAGGCTTGTCGCCAAGCAACAGATGATTCCAGCGAGGATACCGATCACAATGGATGCCATTGGGCTGACGAAACCACATGCAGGTGTGATTGCAACTAGACCAGCAACAGCACCGGATGCGGCTCCAAGAGTCGTGGAGTGACCATCGCGAATCTTCTCGGTTAAAATCCAACCGATGAGAGCGGCGCCGGTGGCGGTGTTTGTATTAACGAATGCATACGCAGACAAAGTATTGGCTGAAAGAGCAGATCCGGCGTTGAAGCCAAACCAGCCGAACCACAACAAACCTGCTCCAAGAAGTACGTATGGAACGTTGTGCGGACGCATACGCTCTTTAGGCCAGCCCTTGCGCTTGCCAACAACGAGAATTACGGCGAGAGCAGCGGCACCAGCGTTGGCATGAACAACAGTTCCACCAGCAAAGTCTTCTGCGCCCCGCTTTGCCAACCAGCCGGCTGGAGAGAAGACCCAGTGTGCAACGGGTGCGTAAACAAGAATCAACCAGAGAGCCGAGAAGGCCACCCAACTACCAAATTTGAGTCGGTCTGCAGTTCCCCCTGTGATGAGCGCTGGAGTAATTATCGCGAACATCAGTTGGAATGCGACGAAAACGATTGGTGGAATTGTGAGAGATAACCCAGTTGGTTGCTCCCAGATGTGGTTAAGACCAAATTGATGCAGGTTGCCGATCAGGCCACCCGTTCCATTAAATGCTAGCGAATAAACGCCGGTGATCCATAAGATCGAAACTATTCCCATAGTGACAAAGTTCTGTGCAAGCATGCCGAGGACATTCTTACCGCGAACCATTCCGCCGTAGAAGAAGGCCAGCCCAGGAGTCATGAGAAGTACAAGAGCAGACGATGCCAAGATCCAAGCTGTATCGGCATGGTTTGTCGCATCAGTTGTTGTAGCTGCAGCGGACACAAGCGCGCCCATAATGAAATGCATAGGGTCTCCATTTTTTGTTTAAGGTGAGGAGATCTCATCATTGAGAGGTTCGAAGAAAGTTGGCCGACACTGGCACGGACTTATTCTTCTTACGAACGGCGACAATTTAACAGAGAAAAGCCTTATTCGGAACTAATTAGCCCAGAAATATAGGCGTCGGCGTCAAACGCCTTGAAATCATCGGCCCCTTCGCCGGTACCAATGAATTTGATGGGCAACTGGCTCTCTCGCTCGATCGCGAGGGCGACTCCGCCCTTCGCCGTGCCATCCATCTTGGTCAAAATTAGACCCGTGACCCCAACGCTTTGCGTGAAGTGGCGAGCCTGGATGATCCCGTTCTGACCCGTTGTGGCATCAACCACGAGCAGAACTTCATCGACTCCCCCCGCCTTTTCCAACACCCTTCGAATCTTGGAAAGTTCATCCATCAGATTCGATTTCGTATGTAGGCGACCTGCGGTATCAACGATCAAATAATCGACCCTCTCATCTGCGGCGCGCTTTGCGGCATCAAATACCACCGATGCAGGATCGCCCTGGAATTTTCCAGCGACGACGGGCACGCCAATCCTTTCACCCCAAGTCTGTAACTGTTCAATAGCAGCGGCGCGGAAGGTATCCGCTGCTGCTACCACAATGGTCTTGCCTTCGCTATTGAGCAGGTGCATCAACTTAGCGACGGAGGTTGTCTTTCCAGTTCCATTTACACCGACTACCAGAATTGTTGTGGGGCGCGAGGTTGCCAGCGCCAACTCTCGAGGAGCCTGGGTCAGCGCACCTTTTAGTGCCGAACTAATCGCAGCTTCCACTCCATCAGATTTATCACTCTTTGCAATTTCAATTAATTCATCGCTGAGTGAAGCGCCTAGATCCGCCTGTATGAGAGAAGTGCGAAGTTCGTTCCAGTCCGAAGCCGTGACAGAACCGCCACGAAGTTTTGCAAAGATCTTGCTAAAGAGCGCCATGACCAGAAACCCTTAAGTTAAACGGATTCAGATTCGCGCAAGCGCTGTGAAATAACTTCTGAGACGCCATCACCACGCATCGTTACACCGTACAACGCATCCGCTATTTCCATGGTGCGCTTTTGGTGGGTGATAATGATCAGCTGCGATTTCTCACGAAGTTCTTCGAATACGCCAAGCAGACGGCTGAGGTTGGTGTCATCCAATGCTGCTTCAACTTCGTCCATCACGTAGAAAGGACTTGGGCGGGCTTTAAAGATAGCAACGAGCATCGCCACGGCAACGAGTGATCGCTCTCCACCTGAGAGCAGCGATAGCCGCTTGATGCGCTTTCCAGGAGGGCGAGCCTCAACGTCGACACCAGTCAGCATCATGTTATCTGGATCTGTCAAGATCAATTTTCCTTCTCCGCCAGGGAAGAGCCGAGCGAAGATCAATTCAAATTCCCGCGCGGTGTCATGATAAGCATCGCTAAAGATTTGGACTACCTTGTCATCTACTTCCTTGATGATTTCGAGAAGATCGCGCTTGGTCTTCTTTAAATCTTCTAATTGCTCGGCTAAATATTTTAGGCGCTCTTCATGAGAGGTGTACTCCTCGAGAGCAAGAGGATTAATCTTTCCAAGCATTGCCAGTCCGCGTTCTGCCTGCGCCAAGCGCTTCTCTTGCTGATCACGACGGTACGGAATGAGATCTCCGGGGACGAAATTACCCTCTTCATCTTCAACAACGGTAGGGACATCTTTATCAGGGCCGTATTCGGCAGTAAGTGTTTCAACATCAATGCCTAGCTCTTCGATGGCGCGAGTTTCTAGTTGCTCAATTCGAAGTCGTTGCTCGGCTCGCACAATTTCATCACGATGCACACTTGAAGTGAGGTGGTCTAGTTCGGCGGTGAGCTCACGAATCTTTCCGCGCACATTGAGGGTTTCGCCCTCGCGATCGGTGCGTGAGGCTTCCAATCGCTCGCGCTCTGCAAGCGCTTTAGCGAGAGTGACTTCAATCTGAATGAGAGCTTCGTAGGCCAGGTCGGCGATTTCGCGAGCTTTGGTCGCTGCGACAGAACGTTCTGCCATTCGAGCTATCGCCTTCACGGCGCTGTCGCGCTCGGACTGCGCACTCTGCTCTAACGTCTTTGCTCGATCGGCCACTGCCGTGATGCGCTCTTCCATCGTGCGCAGCTCTAATCGAGCTTCTACTTCAACAGCGCGAACAGCAGTTACGCGTGAGCGAATTTCTTCCAGCGCTTTGAGATCGGGGTCCGCCGGCGTTTGATGTGAATCAAATTGAGCAATCGCCACTTCCAGATCACGTTCATCGGCAGATCGCTGGTCGCTCGCAGCAGTCAAAGTTGTATTGAATCGTTCTACCTCTGCTTGCGCGCTCTTCACATTTTGACCTGCCACAGCCATCTGCTCGGCCAGGCCAGACATCTTTGCGTCGGATTCATTCAACCCAGCAAGGGCGTGGTCGTGGGCTTTCTGAGCCGCTTCGACTGCCGTTAAGGCTTTTGCAAGTTCAAATTTCAACGCGTCGCAACGCGTAATAATTTCATTGAGAGCGGTGCGGGTCTTTTCGATGAGCGCTGAGATTTCGATCGCATTATTTGAACTGGCAGAGCCACCGCGTACGCGATTACGACTAATAAGGTCACCATCTCGAGTAACTGCAATAAGTCCAGGATTCTGCGAAACCAAACGTTCTGCTGATTGGATGTCGTCAACTGCAACTACTCCCCCAAGCAGGGCTTCAATCATCTCTTCTAGTCCATCAGATTTAATCAAAGATGCCAATGAAGCGAAGCCCGATGGAATCGAATTGCGAGATGTGAATTCACCATCAACGACCAATAGCTCTGACTGGCCAGCTGCTTCGGATTTAAGCATGGAGAGCGCGTGAACAGCATCTGCTAAATCAGAAACGACGATCGATTCTGCTAGTGGGCCGAGGGCAGCAGCTACAGCAGCTTCCCAACCTGAAGCGACAGAGATCAGCATGGATAGACGACCTCGAGATTTGGCGCCACCTCGACCAGTGAGAATTGCTTCGCCGCCATCGCGCTGCAAAAGAGATTCTTCCAGAGCAGCCAGTCGAGCAGTCAATCCAGCGCGATCCCTGCTTGCGCTCTGCTCGCTCTCTAAGAGAGTTGCATGTGCAGCATTAACCGTGGTGAGTTCTGCTAGGGCCTTCTCATAATCTGCATCGAGCTCTGGTTCGAAACGATCTACTCCTGCAATTTCTGCTTCAAGGGTTGCAAATTCTGTTCTAAATCCGCGCAACCTCGTCTCTGCGTCGAGGCGAGCTGCGGTAAGCCGAGTGATTTCAGCGTTCGTGGCATCGATTCGCGCCCGCAAGCCGTTGATATGACCTTCCTGGCGGGCGGTCCCTTCGCGGGCATCTGCAATCGCGCGTAGCGCCGCTGAAACCTGATTCTCTTCGAGGGCGAGTTGAGCTTCAGTGGCTCGTAGCGCTTCTGTAATTTCATTGAGTGATGCGCGGGCGGATGCACCTTGTCGAACGAGGGCAATCTCTTCTTGGCGAAGGAGGATCGCCTCGGCATCCATGCTTTCGGGATCGCGGCCATTAGCACGAGCCTCGTCGCGCTCCTCTGAAAGGAAGCGGGCACGTTCTGCAGAAAGCGATTGAATTCCTCGGAACTTCTCACGTTGGGCTGTTAGGCGATAAAAATTCTCTTGAGCTTGAACCAAGAGTGGGTTTTCAATGAGTGCGGTGGCATCAAGTTGTTCCTCACGAGCACGAGAATCTGCGAGGGCGGTTTCTACTTGATCGCGACGAACACGAAGTGAAGTTTCATCTGCAACCTCGGCATCAAAACTCTGGCGGAGCGCAATCAAATCATCGGCCAAGAGGCGCAACTTTGCATCGCGTACATCAGATTGAATTGTTGAGGCGCGACGTGCAACTTCAGCCTGCTTTCCCAACGGCTTAAGTTGGCGACGAAGTTCTACTGTGAGATCTTGAATGCGAGCAAGATTTGCCTGCATTGAATCGAGCTTGCGCAGCGCCTTCTCTTTGCGCTTACGATGTTTCAAAACTCCCGCGGCCTCTTCAATAAATGCGCGACGCTCTTCAGGGTTGGCGAGCAAGATTGCATCCAACTGTCCTTGACCCACGATGACATGCATCTCGCGACCGATACCGCTATCGCTCAGCAGTTCTTGAATATCGAGCAGTCTGGTGGTCTCACCATTAAGTTGATATTCGCTGGTGCCATTACGAAAGAGAATTCTTGAGATCGTTACTTCGGCGAAATCGATAGGAAGTACATTGTCTGAATTATCGATAGTCACCGAAACTTCAGCTCGACCTAGCGGAGCGCGGCCGCTGGTGCCGGCGAAGATGACATCTTCCATTTTTCCGCCACGAAGAGATTTGGCGCCCTGCTCACCCATTACCCAGGAGAGAGCATCGACCACATTGGATTTTCCAGAGCCATTCGGACCGACCACGCAGGTAATTCCACGCTCAAAGAGCAGGGTGGTCGAGGATGCAAAGGATTTAAATCCTTTGAGGTTTACGCTCTTCAAATACACGGGGAAAACCTATCTCTATCTGAGGGTGATTTAGGCCAGGCTCATCGTGCGACGCTCATTCTTGAACCACACCCTCCACTAGTCATTGAGGGATGGGCACTACTTTTAAGAGTGACGTGACTCCAAGACTTCGAGCGCAAACTTTGCAGCAACCTGCTCGGCTTCGCGCTTGCTCTTACCGCTGCCTGCAGCAAAACGCTCATGAGAAAGTAGAACAACCGCCGTAAAGCTCTTATCGTGATCTGGACCAAACTCTTCAATTTCATATTCAGGCACGCTCAAGCCACGAGCAGCGGCCAGCTCTTGCAACGCTGTCTTTCCATCAATCCCAGCACCTTGGGCATTGGCAGATTCGATTAGAGGGCTAAACCACTCTAAAACTTTCTGGGTTGTACTGATCAATCCATGTTCTAAATAGATGGCACCAACTAGCGCTTCTAGAGAATCGGCGAGGATGGAATTTTTATCGCGACCGCCAGAACTCTCTTCACCCTTACCTATTCGAACATAAGTTCCAAGCGAGAGTTGCCGCGCGATAACTGCTAAGGCTTTTGTATTTACAACGCCAGATCGCAATGGCGATAGGCGACTTTCGTCGAGATTCGGAAATTTCTGGTAAAGCTCTTGGGTGATGATTAATCCAAGGACGCTATCTCCCAAGAATTCCAAACGTTCATTCGTTGGAATACCGCCCGATTCATATGCGAATGAGCGGTGGGTTAATGCGAGTTCGAGCAGGTCGGCTGATACCGAAATGCCGAGGCTTTCGGTGAGACCGGCGGACAGATCAGACCTCGATAACCTGACGGCGGTTATAAGTACCGCAAGTTGGGCATGCTGTGTGCTGCAATTTTGGCTGTTGGCATTGACCGCAGAGTGATGTTGCGGCAGGAGTTGTCTTCCAGGCGCTACGACGTGAGCGAGTGCGCGAGCGCGACATCTTTCGCTTTGGGACTGGCATGGTTTTGCTCCTTCTAAATCGAAAAGTTAATCGTTCACACTGTAATTAGCGGCGACCGCTAGGCGGTTGCTTCCTTAAGAGGAAAAGTATCCCCCATAGGCCCAAAATAGTAAAAACGAGAGAAATCAGGAGTTTGGACCCTTCCAATCGGTAAGGCCAGCCCAGCGGATATCCGCCGCCTCATGGGCGTGATCCTCGGGAAGTTCGGCCCACTTAACCCCACAGGTAGGGCAGAGCCCCTCACAATCCTCACTGCACAGTGGGTTCACAGGCAGGTTCAGCACGAGTGCGTCACGAATGGGGCCGTCGAGGTTAATGAGGTCTCCATCCATCTCAAGAAGTTCATCCTCGTCCTGGACATCGACCTCTTTGGATTTAGATTTATGTCGGTAGTCGACCTCGTAGTGAAAGAGTTCTTGAAAGGTCTCATCAATATCGAAGGTGACAGGATCCAGACAGCGGGTGCATTCGCCGATCGCTTCGCTAGAAACTGATCCAGTAGCGAGCACGCCTTGGTCAACTGCTTCTACGCGGAGATCAAGATAGATAGCTCCGTCTCCGGGGACCATGAGGAGTGGAACTCCGATCGGCTCGTGGTCGTCATAGGTGAGCTCATAGGCGCGCATCTCCCCCGCGCGACGCGGAAGATCGTGGCAACTGAAGAGGAATGGATTCTTAATCGTCACGATCGGTTACTCCTGAAAATCGGAGAGGATGTGCTTATCATCGAAACCTTGTAATTTTTCTCGGCCGCGATGAACGGCATCGAGAGTTTTATTCAAAATTACTTCAAGAGTTGCTAAACGGGAATCGATGTACGCCTCTATCTCTACACGTTCAGCATGTGCATCCTCTTCTACTTCTGCAAGAATCCGCTTCGCTTCTGCATGTGCTGCCGAAACAATGTTGGTCTGCTCAATCATTCGTGAAACTTCTTCGCGCCCATGAGTGATCAAAGCATCAGCGCTGGCCCGCGCCTCTTCAAGGATCTGTTCTCGAGTTTCAATGATCTGTTGCGCTAACGCGAAGTCCTGCGGAAGCGAATTTCGAGCTCCGTCGAGTAGTTCGAGCAGTTCGCCACGATGCACAACGCAACTTGCTGATAGAGGAACTCCACGCGCATCTTCAACGAGTGAAATGGCGCTTTGAACGCGATCAACAGCTTCCATTAGTTACCTCCATGTACGAGTGCAAGCCGAGCCTTGAGCTTCTCTAAGAGAGAGGCAGGGATGTAATTTGAAACGTCGCCGTCATAACTCGCAATCTCCTTGACGAGAGATGATGATAAGAATGAGTGTGCCGGTGCAGTAGACATGAAGAGAGTCTCTACTCCCTTGAGCTGAAGATTGATCTGCGACATCTGGAGTTCGTAATCGAAATCGGTGATGGCCCGCAAACCTTTGACAATAACCCCAATTTTATTCGCTTCGCAGTAGTCCACCAGAAGTCCAGACCATGAATCGACTCGAACGTTAGGAAATTTAGCCGTCACTTCGCTAATCATTTCGATTCGCTCTGGGACGGTAAACAGGGTCGCCTTGGTCTTGTTGACCAGAACGGCTATCACGACCTCGTCGAACATCTTGCTAGCTCTTTCGATGATATCGAGGTGCCCAAAGGTGATGGGATCAAAGGATCCGGGGCATACGACGCGTTTCACGGTAAAACGCTAGCAGAGTAGCCCCCGTAGTAGATACTTCCCTGACCATATGAGCGCACCTTGATTACTTCCATTCCCGTTGGCCAGCGGAATGGAGAGCTTTTGCTGACTCGCTCAATCGCAATAATCCCACGTGGTTGTAGCAAGTCGGCCTTCACAATGCTTTCCAACATCTCTTCAACTACCTGATTGGAGAGATCGTAAGGTGGATCCATAAAGATGATGTCGTACTGACCCTTTTCAGTGGCGTGATCAGATTCTAAGAACCGCTCGGCTCTGGTATGAAAGACGCGATAAGCACCAGCCGGCGACTTAACAAGTTGAAAGTTAGAGATCGCGACGTTCCCCATATCGCCGTCGGATTCCACGGCATGAACGATGGCCGAGCCACGCGAAAACGCCTCCACGCCGACCGCTCCACTTCCGGCAAAGAGATCGAGAAAGTGCAGCCCCGTCAGCGAAGAAAATTCAGATTCAAGAGAAGAGAAGAGTCCTTCGCGCGCGCGATCAGAAGTGGGCCTAGTGCGATCACCTGGTGGAGAGACCAAGGTCTTTCCCTTCGCGCTACCTGCAATAATTCTCATCACTATCCCTTATCTACAAATGAACTCGCCTCGTCTGCGCGAAGCGCAGCGACTGCCGCAGCCAACTCAGGAGTTCGAGAGAGCGTCGGATCTTCTTCGACAAGTTTACTTCCAACTAGACGCGCCTTCTCAATCAAAGGTTCATCGCGTAGCACTTTGAGAAGTCGAAGATGAGAGCGGACCCCTGATT
>Ga0118677_10012181_pt1 | contig 12688 bp, 1 predicted proteins | sample AliMusrvi5mmetaG_FD_86154 | JGI IMG/M metagenome (GOLD analysis project Ga0118677, IMG submission 86154)
CACCTACATATCGCTCCAGGACGTGCTCAGGCAGCCAACCAATCCTCCGGATTTCCCAAGCGCATGGGGTGGATTGGGGGCAGCTGCCTATCAGATGGATCCTGTTGTTGTCAGCAACTACCTTTACCTGATGACCAACGCGTTGAGGGTGCTGCCAATGGTTTCCATTGTTACCGCAAAGACGAACCTGTTCGATAGTTCGTATGGAATATATGCCAATGGCACCGCCGGTGGTGACGGTCAAAACGGCCAACTGTGGGAGCGGCCGGCAACCGCGGAATGGATTGGCACAAATGGAGCGTCGGTCTTCAAGGTGGACTGCGGTCTTCGAATACAGGGCGGTGCCGGCCGCAGCTGCAAGAAGCATTCGTTCCGGTTCTTGTTCAAGGCCATGTACGGGCCGGGACAACTCGACGCCGACCTATTTGATGGACCCCGCTGCGCGACTAGCTTTGACACTTTCATTTTGCGGGCGGGTTGGAATGACGGCTATATCGGTGACAATTGGCATCGTATGTGTTTCTTGGATGAAGGCGCGCGGCAAATCCAGATCGCGGAGGGGGTTCCTGGGTGTCATGGTACCTTTGTCCATCTCTACGTAGATGGCTTGTATTGGGGCTTGTACAACACGGCAGAGAAGCCGGATCAGGCATTTGGGGCCACGTATTTTGGCGGCAACAAGACGAACTACGATGTTATTGCCGTTGGCGCAGCTATCGAGGGTACAATGGACGCGTGGAACCAGCTTATTACTTTGTGCAGAGACTCGGGGCCCATGACGAATGCGTTGTATCAGAAGATTCAGGGCAACAACCCCGACCGAACCAGGAATTATGCCTATACGAACTACCTCGATGTGGACAATTATATCGACTACATGATGGCGCAGCAATGGATTGGAAATACCGACTGGCCTGGGAACAACTGGCACGCCATGCGGAACCGCGACAACGCGACGAGCGGCGGATTCAGGTTTGCGATATGGGATGGAGAGGGCTGGAGCTTTGGCGCGAACAAAGTCGACCGAGGTGGCATGACAGACGGTGATGCGCAGCAATACTACTATCTGTTTCCGAATGCAGAATTTCAGCTGCTCTTTGCCGATCATGTCTACAGACACTACTTTAATGGTGGCGCGCTCACGACGAACCAGATTATTCCGATATTCACAAACCTTGCGGCTAGAATTGAACCTGTCGTCATGGCGGAGAACGCACGGTGGGGCGCGCTAGGGAACCTCGGTCTAGGGAACACGCTAGCAACTTGGCGCGCAGAGCGCGACACCTGGCTTGCCGGTATCCCGGGGCGAACAACCACAGTTCTCAATCAATACAAAGCTGCTGGCCTGTATCCCGGCGTCGATCCGCCGATCTTCAGCAAACGCGGCGGGCTCTTCACTAACAGTCTCGCGCTCACATTGATGTCCACCAACACGGTCTACTATACGCTCGATGGCAGCGATCCGCGGGAGTACGGCACGGGGAAAGCGATTGGCATGCCGTATGGCGGCGGGCCGCTAACCATCTCGAATACGTTGTACGTGACGACGCGTGCAATGGTGACAACAAACCTGTGGAGTGCAATTGACCACGCTTTGTTTATCAAGGCTGCGACGCCGCCCCGACTGCGGATCACTGAAGTGATGTACAATCCGAGGGACCCGTCCGCTGCCGAAACGAACCGGGGCTGGACTGCCGATGACTTCCAGTTTATAGAGGTCAAGAACAACGGCAGCGACACCGTTGGCCTTGCCGGCACAAAGTTTACCGATGGAGTCATGTTCGATTTCACCGGCAGTCCGGTAACTACTCTGGCTCCGGGCGAGTACGCGTTGGTGGTAAAGAACATCATGGCGTTTACGAACCGCTATCCGGCGTTGGCCGACAGGATATCTGGCGCATTCCAAACCACATATGATTTTCCTCAGACCGGTCTGTCACACAACGGGGAGAAGATCACGCTGGTGGACGCGACCAACAACACGCTTGCCACCTTCACATATGACAGCGGCCGGGGGTGGCCGGTGGCGGCCGACGGCGCGGGTCATTCACTGGTTCCGTTGCCATCGATAATACAGAACCAGACCAATGGCGCACTTGATTATTGCGGCAATTGGCGCGCCAGCACCTATATTGACGGATCGCCAGGCAAGGGTGATCCGGAACCAGTGAACGACGTGACGCTCAACGAGGTCATGGCACACACGCGCTATTCAGGCGGACAGTTGTGGCAGACCTCCAATGACTGGATAGAGCTGTTCAATGCCACCAGCAACAGCGTTAGCATGGCCACGAACTGGTACCTCAGCGATGACCCGGCCAACCTGAAGAAATGGGCGATTCCGTCAAACAGCATACCATCCACGAACTGGTTGACGTTCTTTGAGGTCGGCGGGTTCCATTCGGCCAGCAACAGCGGGTTCGGCATAAACGAAGACGGTGAGCAGGTCTACGTGTCATATCTGCCTGGCAACACCAATGATCGCGTGGCCGATTGTGTCCGTTTCAAGGCGCAGGAGACCAATTGTGCATGGGGCCGGTATCCTGACGGCGGCACGTACTGGTACACGACCGTGCCGACAACCAACACGGCCAACCTGCTGGCGACCCAGGCGGTGGTAATCAGCGAAATCATGTACCATCCGGCGACGAACGCCGCTTATTATCCCGTTGACAACGGCTACAACGAATACGTGGAGCTATTCAACCCGGGGTCGCAGGCCATTACGCTTACAAACAACTATGGGGCATACCGCCTTGCTGGTGGGATAAGTTTAACGTTCGCAACCAACACAACCATCCCGGCCGGCGGCTATCTGGTTGCGGTATCGTTCGATCCTTCGACCAACTCCCCGGCGCGAACCGGTTTTCTTGGTTCATACTGGTTGACGAACGGGCAAATACGGATGGTTGGCCCATATTCCGGCAGGTTGTCAGATCGGACCGACCGGGTGGCGGTAGAGCGCCCGCAGGTGTCGGAGACCCCGGGCGATCCTGTTGGTTGGGTGATAGTTGACGAAGCGATCTACGCAGACCAGAAGCCATGGCCGGACAATTGCGGCGGAACGAGCAACTCTCTGCGGCGTTTGCTGGCCTGGCGGAGCGGGAATGATCCAAACAACTGGATCGGCAGTCTCGCGACGCCAGGTCAATCGCCGGTGAAGATCACTCTGGTAAAGCCGAACTCCGGGTCGACTGTTTTTGCGCCGGCATCTGTCACGTTCACAGCCTTGATCGCTTCCAATCAGGTGGTGGGATCGGTGTCACGTGTGGAATTTTGGGAAGGAACAACGAATCTGTATACCTCCTACGCTGAGCCGTACCAGTATGTGTGGAACGTGAACACGGTCGGAACATACCAGTTCTGGGCACGGATGGTGGACGCGGCTGGGGCGGGTACCAATGATTCCCTAAAGTACGCCGTCGGCGTGTTGTCGCTTGCGAATGGCGGAGTCAGCAACATAATGGATACCTGCGCCGATATTTCCGGGACGCTTCTTGGCGGCTTGCAGGCTGACGTATATATGTGCTGGGGACGGACTGATAAGGGGACCGACCGGTGGGGATGGGATTACTCGGCGCAGGTCGGGCTGATGAGCGCAGGGCCGTTCTCTGTCCACGCAACCGCCCTGTCGCCGGGGAAGTGGTACTCTCGGTGCTTCGCCACAGCCGATGGCAACGAGGGTTGGGCACCGGCGACGACCAACTTCACGGTTTCCTTCGTCAACTGGAACACGAAGATGAAGATCAGTTTCCCGTGGTATGCAAGCGGCGAAGTTCTGACCAACTTCCCTGTGCTGGTAGTACTTCAGACGAATATGCCTGGCTTCCGCTATAGTGATTTCAGCGCCTCCGACGGCAGGGATCTGCGGTTCGCCAACTACGATGTGACGGAAGCCCTGAACTACGAGATCGAGAAATGGAATACTAACGGAGCCTCCTACGTATGGGTAAGTGTGCCATTATTCAAGGTTGGGACGAGCATATGGGCGACATGGGGCAATGCCTGGGCGACAAACCCGGCGCCATGGACGGCGCATGGGAGCGTTTGGGGTGACGAATATGACCTGGTATGGCACATGACCAACAGCGGCGTGAATATAGACGATGCCACTACAAATGCGAGAAGCGGCGCAATGATGCAGGGGACTTTCACCAATGTTAGTGGACCGATTGGTACGGCAATGGGTACGGGTTCCGGCAAGACCAACCGCGTCGTTATAGACCAGGAGGACCGGATCGTCCTGCGTGCTGAGTGGACCATCAGCGCATGGTACAGGGATCTCATGGATAATGGAAGTGGGCGCGTGCTAGCCTCTGGAGACGCTGGCGACGCAGAGATGGTCGTCAAGGCAAAACAGACGACCATTGGCGTGTTTGCCGGCACGAACTTTTATACTGCCGGCGCCGACCTGACCCCGACCTCGGTATGGCGTCATGTGACCGCAGTGGGGCGGGGGGCAACTACTCAAATCTATCTTGATAGCGTTTTCGTTGGACAGGCCGCCTACAAGTCAACAAACGACATCCGTTATCTCGGGAACAACGCGTCGAATGCAAATAAGTTTGCATCAGACTTCGATGAATACAGGATAGAGAGGAAAGCCCGGAGCGCGAACTGGATACAGGCCAGGTGGGTGAACGAAACATCGAACAGCGTGTTCGAGAGTAACTCCATCGCCATGCCGAGCGGAAACGGGGACTACAACCACAACGATATTCCGGACTGGTGGGAAGTTGAGCACTTAGGTGGGACCAACGTATCTGGAGTTGGGGGTGACCAGGACAAGGACGGTTTCTCTGATTATTCCGAATGGGTGGCTGGGACCGATCCAACCGACCCGACCAGCTTCTTGAGGGTTGGATTGACGAAGACGAATCTCCAGACTCTGGTGGGATTTGACATGCTGGGCATTACTGGATCGTGGTACAACGGGAGAGACAGGTACTATGACCTGCAGAGCAGCACCGACCTGATCCAGGGTGCTGGATGGACCGGCGTAGATGGCATGACCAACATTCACGGTGAAAACAGGTCGGTCGTCTTCACCAACACTCAGACTGATTCCGGGGTGTTTTTTCACGTAAAGGCAACGCTGGGACCGTGAAGTTCTCCGCAATCTCGAGATCTTTCCGCCAGAGGCTGATCCGCCTCGGTCAGTCTAATTCCTGTCTCCGGCGCATTTGAGCAATGCTGCCTGTGCCGTGTCAGATTGTCGCAGGGGATGCGAAGAGGAGTCGCAGTAGTTCGAAGATCGCTATAGAACCGCTGATTCTGCAACGAAGATACGCCTGACAAGCCACTGGCATGATTTCTGCTAATCCTCCCAATCACTACACCTGACTATGATGGGGTCTTGTGAGTGGTCAATGGTCTGTCGTGGTGGTATAAGGGAATTTGTTGGTGAAACTCGATGGCAGGATGTGACCGATCGTAGATACTTGGACAACCCGGACATTGCACGATACTCGCGCAGTATCCGGGCTAGAACCTGACAATTGGACGATGACTGCTGGGAATCAAACGGAAAGGAGCTGATCATGGCTGTGGATGTGAAGCGAATAGGGGAACGGGTGGTTGCGGAAAGTGCTCTGATCAATAGGGTGAGAACGGCAATCCAAGGGGTCATAGTCGGGCAGAAACTGCTCGTGGATCGTCTGCTTGCAGCTCTTCTCTGCAACAATCACGTCCTGATCGAGGGCGTTCCTGGTCTCGCCAAGACCCTGACAGTGACAACGCTCGCAAGATCAATCCAGGCGTCATTCCGGCGCATACAGTTCACGCCGGACCTTCTGCCTGCAGACCTGATCGGCACACTCATTTACAATCCCAAGAGTGGTGACTTCACGACACGGAAGGGCCCTCTCTTCGCCAACATCATACTCGCGGACGAAATCAACCGTGCTCCGGCAAAGGTTCAGAGCGCTCTGCTTGAGGCCATGCAGGAGCGTCAGGTTACGATAGGCGACCAGACTTTCAAGCTCGACGAGCCTTTCATGGTTCTTGCCACCCAGAATCCGATCGAGCAGGAGGGGACCTATCCGCTCCCTGAGGCACAGGTTGATCGCTTCATGTTCAAACTCAAGGTTATATATCCGACCAAGGCCGAAGAGCAGCAGATACTGAAGAAGATGGCCACCTCGGCACCAAGGACGGGCATCGAGGCTGTCATCAGTACTTCCGAAATCCTGCGCTTGCGTGAATTGACCGACGAGATCTTCATGGATGAGAAGATCGAGGAATACATCGTGAATATTGTTGAGGCATCGCGCAACCCTTCGGCGTACCGGCTCGATATTGGCGACCTGATCCGCTACGGCGCATCGCCTCGTGCCAGCATCTATATAGATGCTGGCACGAGGCGATGCGCCGTAGCGGATCAGGTCGCCAATATCGAGCCGGTACGCCGAAGGGTTGCGCGATGCCTCAACAATATTCACGATGTATTCCTCGATCTTCTCATCCATGAAGATCTCGTCGGTCAATTCACGCAAGCGCAGGATTTCGGAAGTACTGATGACAGCCTCGATGCCCGTCCTTGGTGCCGAGGTGGCCATCTTCTTCAGTATCTGCTGCTCTTCGGCCTTGGTCGGATATATAACCTTGAGTTTGAACATGAAGCGATCAACCTGTGCCTCAGGGAGCGGATAGGTCCCCTCCTGCTCGATCGGATTCTGGGTGGCAAGAACCATGAAAGGCTCGTCGAGCTTGAAAGTCTGGTCGCCTATCGTAACCTGACGCTCCTGCATGGCCTCAAGCAGAGCGCTCTGAACCTTTGCCGGAGCACGGTTGATTTCGTCCGCGAGTATGATGTTGGCGAAGAGAGGGCCCTTCCGTGTCGTGAAGTCACCACTCTTGGGATTGTAAATGAGTGTGCCGATCAGGTCTGCAGGCAGAAGGTCCGGCGTGAACTGTATGCGCCGGAATGACGCCTGGATTGATCTTGCGAGCGTTGTCACTGTCAGGGTCTTGGCGAGACCAGGAACGCCCTCGATCAGGACGTGATTGTTGCAGAGAAGAGCTGCAAGCAGACGATCCACGAGCAGTTTCTGCCCGACTATGACCCCTTGGATTGCCGTTCTCACCCTATTGATCAGAGCACTTTCCGCAACCACCCGTTCCCCTATTCGCTTCACATCCACAGCCATGATCAGCTCCTTTCCGTTTGATTCCCAGCAGTCATCGTCCAATTGTCAGGTTCTAGCCCGGATACTGCGCGAGTATCGTGCAATGTCCGGGTTGTCCAAGTATCTACGATCGGTCACATCCTGCCATCGAGTTTCACCAACAAATTCCCTTATACCACCACGACAGACCATTGACCACTCACAAGACCCCATCATAGTCAGGTGTAGTGATTGGGAGGATTAGCAGAAATCATGCCAGTGGCTTGTCAGGCGTATCTTCGTTGCAGAATCAGCGGTTCTATAGCGATCTTCGAACTACTGCGACTCCTCTTCGCATCCCCTGCGACAATCTGACACGGCACAGGCAGCATTGCTCAAATGCGCCGGAGACAGGAATTAGACTGACCGAGGCGGATCAGCCTCTGGCGGAAAGATCTCGAGATTGCGGAGAACTTCACGGTCCCAGCGTTGCCTTTACGTGAAAAAACACCCCGGAATCAGTCTGAGTGTTGGTGAAGACGACCGACCTGTTTTCACCGTGAATGTTGGTCATGCCATCTACGCCGGTCCATCCAGCACCCTGGATCAGGTCGGTGCTGCTCTGCAGGTCATAGTACCTGTCTCTCCCGTTGTACCACGATCCAGTAATGCCCAGCATGTCAAATCCCACCAGAGTCTGGAGATTCGTCTTCGTCAATCCAACCCTCAAGAAGCTGGTCGGGTCGGTTGGATCGGTCCCAGCCACCCATTCGGAATAATCAGAGAAACCGTCCTTGTCCTGGTCACCCCCAACTCCAGATACGTTGGTCCCACCTAAGTGCTCAACTTCCCACCAGTCCGGAATATCGTTGTGGTTGTAGTCCCCGTTTCCGCTCGGCATGGCGATGGAGTTACTCTCGAACACGCTGTTCGATGTTTCGTTCACCCACCTGGCCTGTATCCAGTTCGCGCTCCGGGCTTTCCTCTCTATCCTGTATTCATCGAAGTCTGATGCAAACTTATTTGCATTCGACGCGTTGTTCCCGAGATAACGGATGTCGTTTGTTGACTTGTAGGCGGCCTGTCCAACGAAAACGCTATCAAGATAGATTTGAGTAGTTGCCCCCCGCCCCACTGCGGTCACATGACGCCATACCGAGGTCGGGGTCAGGTCGGCGCCGGCAGTATAAAAGTTCGTGCCGGCAAACACGCCAATGGTCGTCTGTTTTGCCTTGACGACCATCTCTGCGTCGCCAGCGTCTCCAGAGGCTAGCACGCGCCCACTTCCATTATCCATGAGATCCCTGTACCATGCGCTGATGGTCCACTCAGCACGCAGGACGATCCGGTCCTCCTGGTCTATAACGACGCGGTTGGTCTTGCCGGAACCCGTACCCATTGCCGTACCAATCGGTCCACTAACATTGGTGAAAGTCCCCTGCATCATTGCGCCGCTTCTCGCATTTGTAGTGGCATCGTCTATATTCACGCCGCTGTTGGTCATGTGCCATACCAGGTCATATTCGTCACCCCAAACGCTCCCATGCGCCGTCCATGGCGCCGGGTTTGTCGCCCAGGCATTGCCCCATGTCGCCCATATGCTCGTCCCAACCTTGAATAATGGCACACTTACCCATACGTAGGAGGCTCCGTTAGTATTCCATTTCTCGATCTCGTAGTTCAGGGCTTCCGTCACATCGTAGTTGGCGAACCGCAGATCCCTGCCGTCGGAGGCGCTGAAATCACTATAGCGGAAGCCAGGCATATTCGTCTGAAGTACTACCAGCACAGGGAAGTTGGTCAGAACTTCGCCGCTTGCATACCACGGGAAACTGATCTTCATCTTCGTGTTCCAGTTGACGAAGGAAACCGTGAAGTTGGTCGTCGCCGGTGCCCAACCCTCGTTGCCATCGGCTGTGGCGAAGCACCGAGAGTACCACTTCCCCGGCGACAGGGCGGTTGCGTGGACAGAGAACGGCCCTGCGCTCATCAGCCCGACCTGCGCCGAGTAATCCCATCCCCACCGGTCGGTCCCCTTATCAGTCCGTCCCCAGCACATATATACGTCAGCCTGCAAGCCGCCAAGAAGCGTCCCGGAAATATCGGCGCAGGTATCCATTATGTTGCTGACTCCGCCATTCGCAAGCGACAACACGCCGACGGCGTACTTTAGGGAATCATTGGTACCCGCCCCAGCCGCGTCCACCATCCGTGCCCAGAACTGGTATGTTCCGACCGTGTTCACGTTCCACACATACTGGTACGGCTCAGCGTAGGAGGTATACAGATTCGTTGTTCCTTCCCAAAATTCCACACGTGACACCGATCCCACCACCTGATTGGAAGCGATCAAGGCTGTGAACGTGACAGATGCCGGCGCAAAAACAGTCGACCCGGAGTTCGGCTTTACCAGAGTGATCTTCACCGGCGATTGACCTGGCGTCGCGAGACTGCCGATCCAGTTGTTTGGATCATTCCCGCTCCGCCAGGCCAGCAAACGCCGCAGAGAGTTGCTCGTTCCGCCGCAATTGTCCGGCCATGGCTTCTGGTCTGCGTAGATCGCTTCGTCAACTATCACCCAACCAACAGGATCGCCCGGGGTCTCCGACACCTGCGGGCGCTCTACCGCCACCCGGTCGGTCCGATCTGACAACCTGCCGGAATATGGGCCAACCATCCGTATTTGCCCGTTCGTCAACCAGTATGAACCAAGAAAACCGGTTCGCGCCGGGGAGTTGGTCGAAGGATCGAACGATACCGCAACCAGATAGCCGCCGGCCGGGATGGTTGTGTTGGTTGCGAACGTTAAACTTATCCCACCAGCAAGGCGGTATGCCCCATAGTTGTTTGTAAGCGTAATGGCCTGCGACCCCGGGTTGAATAGCTCCACGTATTCGTTGTAGCCGTTGTCAACGGGATAATAAGCGGCGTTCGTCGCCGGATGGTACATGATTTCGCTGATTACCACCGCCTGGGTCGCCAGCAGGTTGGCCGTGTTGGTTGTCGGCACGGTCGTGTACCAGTACGTGCCGCCGTCAGGATACCGGCCCCATGCACAATTGGTCTCCTGCGCCTTGAAACGGACACAATCGGCCACGCGATCATTGGTGTTGCCAGGCAGATATGACACGTAGACCTGCTCACCGTCTTCGTTTATGCCGAACCCGCTGTTGCTGGCCGAATGGAACCCGCCGACCTCAAAGAACGTCAACCAGTTCGTGGATGGTATGCTGTTTGACGGAATCGCCCATTTCTTCAGGTTGGCCGGGTCATCGCTGAGGTACCAGTTCGTGGCCATGCTAACGCTGTTGCTGGTGGCATTGAACAGCTCTATCCAGTCATTGGAGGTCTGCCACAACTGTCCGCCTGAATAGCGCGTGTGTGCCATGACCTCGTTGAGCGTCACGTCGTTCACTGGTTCCGGATCACCCTTGCCTGGCGATCCGTCAATATAGGTGCTGGCGCGCCAATTGCCGCAATAATCAAGTGCGCCATTGGTCTGGTTCTGTATTATCGATGGCAACGGAACCAGTGAATGACCCGCGCCGTCGGCCGCCACCGGCCACCCCCGGCCGCTGTCATATGTGAAGGTGGCAAGCGTGTTGTTGGTCGCGTCCACCAGCGTGATCTTCTCCCCGTTGTGTGACAGACCGGTCTGAGGAAAATCATATGTGGTTTGGAATGCGCCAGATATCCTGTCGGCCAACGCCGGATAGCGGTTCGTAAACGCCATGATGTTCTTTACCACCAACGCGTACTCGCCCGGAGCCAGAGTAGTTACCGGACTGCCGGTGAAATCGAACATGACTCCATCGGTAAACTTTGTGCCGGCAAGGCCAACGGTGTCGCTGCCGTTGTTCTTGACCTCTATAAACTGGAAGTCATCGGCAGTCCAGCCCCGGTTCGTTTCGGCAGCGGACGGGTCCCTCGGATTGTACATCACTTCAGTGATCCGCAGTCGGGGCGGCGTCGCAGCCTTGATAAACAAAGCGTGGTCAATTGCACTCCACAGGTTTGTTGTCACCATTGCACGCGTCGTCACGTACAACGTATTCGAGATGGTTAGCGGCCCGCCGCCATACGGCATGCCAATCGCTTTCCCCGTGCCGTACTCCCGCGGATCGCTGCCATCGAGCGTATAGTAGACCGTGTTGGTGGACATCAATGTGAGCGCGAGACTGTTAGTGAAGAGCCCGCCGCGTTTGCTGAAGATCGGCGGATCGACGCCGGGATACAGGCCAGCAGCTTTGTATTGATTGAGAACTGTGGTTGTTCGCCCCGGGATACCGGCAAGCCAGGTGTCGCGCTCTGCGCGCCAAGTTGCTAGCGTGTTCCCTAGACCGAGGTTCCCTAGCGCGCCCCACCGTGCGTTCTCCGCCATGACGACAGGTTCAATTCTAGCCGCAAGGTTTGTGAATATCGGAATAATCTGGTTCGTCGTGAGCGCGCCACCATTAAAGTAGTGTCTGTAGACATGATCGGCAAAGAGCAGCTGAAATTCTGCATTCGGAAACAGATAGTAGTATTGCTGCGCATCACCGTCTGTCATGCCACCTCGGTCGACTTTGTTCGCGCCAAAGCTCCAGCCCTCTCCATCCCATATCGCAAACCTGAATCCGCCGCTCGTCGCGTTGTCGCGGTTCCGCATGGCGTGCCAGTTGTTCCCAGGCCAGTCGGTATTTCCAATCCATTGCTGCGCCATCATGTAGTCGATATAATTGTCCACATCGAGGTAGTTCGTATAGGCATAATTCCTGGTTCGGTCGGGGTTGTTGCCCTGAATCTTCTGATACAACGCATTCGTCATGGGCCCCGAGTCTCTGCACAAAGTAATAAGCTGGTTCCACGCGTCCATTGTACCCTCGATAGCTGCGCCAACGGCAATAACATCGTAGTTCGTCTTGTTGCCGCCAAAATACGTGGCCCCAAATGCCTGATCCGGCTTCTCTGCCGTGTTGTACAAGCCCCAATACAAGCCATCTACGTAGAGATGGACAAAGGTACCATGACACCCAGGAACCCCCTCCGCGATCTGGATTTGCCGCGCGCCTTCATCCAAGAAACACATACGATGCCAATTGTCACCGATATAGCCGTCATTCCAACCCGCCCGCAAAATGAAAGTGTCAAAGCTAGTCGCGCAGCGGGGTCCATCAAATAGGTCGGCGTCGAGTTGTCCCGGCCCGTACATGGCCTTGAACAAGAACCGGAACGAATGCTTCTTGCAGCTGCGGCCGGCACCGCCCTGTATTCGAAGACCGCAGTCCACCTTGAAGACCGACGCTCCATTTGTGCCAATCCATTCCGCGGTTGCCGGCCGCTCCCACAGTTGGCCGTTTTGACCGTCACCACCGGCGGTGCCATTGGCATATATTCCATACGAACTATCGAACAGGTTCGTCTTTGCGGTAACAATGGAAACCATTGGCAGCACCCTCAACGCGTTGGTCATCAGGTAAAGGTAGTTGCTGACAACAACAGGATCCATCTGATAGGCAGCTGCCCCCAATCCACCCCATGCGCTTGGGAAATCCGGAGGATTGGTTGGCTGCCTGAGCACGTCCTGGAGCGATATGTAGGTG
>Ga0118677_10012183_pt1 | contig 12684 bp, 10 predicted proteins | sample AliMusrvi5mmetaG_FD_86154 | JGI IMG/M metagenome (GOLD analysis project Ga0118677, IMG submission 86154)
GTCCAGAGCTGTTTCAGGTTCCGGGCTTCATAAGCGGATATGCGGCCCAGATTGCCGTTGCTGCCGGGCATTTCATAGAATTGCTGGCCGCCGGCGCCGTACATGGCGCAGGTTTGGCTCAGCGGAATCAGAAAAATATCTTCGGGCTGATAGTAGCTGGTGGCGGGCCAGTCATGGCCACCTTCGGGGCTGGGACATGACGCGATCGCCACGCCGGCCTTCTGGTGGATGATGTCGTCGCGATAGGTTGGCCGCCCGGTCTTCTTGTCGAACTTGACCCAGACATTCTGGAAAACCGTCTGCGCCAGGTCCAGGAACTTGCCGTTGGTGCGGTCCAGCTTCCACAACACGCCGGTCTTGCCCACTTCCAGCACGACCTTCTGGTCGCCGTGATCGATCAGCACCCGCTCATAGACCTCGTCCAGGTCCAGGGATTCGCCCGGCGCGTTCTGGTAATACCATTGCAGCTTGCCGGTATCGGGATTGAGCGCCAGGGTCGTGTTGGAGAACAAGGCATCGCCCGTCGTGCCGCGTTCGTCCTGGCGCGACGGCTTGGCCTGGCCGGTGCCCCAATAGGTCAGGTTCAATTCCGGATCATAGGAGCCGGTAATCCAGGCGTCGGCGCCCGCGCGCTGGTCGTTGGTCAGGTTGCCCCAGCTATCGCCGCCAGGCGTGCCCTTGTCGGCGATGGCCAGGGTCTTCCACAGCAGCTTGCCGTTGGCGGTGTCATACGCCGCGATCCAGCAGTGATCCTGCACCGAACGATCGTCGCAGCGCGTCAGGCCCACCACCAGCTTGCCCTTGATGACGGTCATGCCGCCGACCTTGTCGTCCTTGTAGCTGGAGATCTTGGTTTCCCAGACCTGCTTGCCGGTGCGTGCGTCCAGTGCATGCAACGTGGCGCTGGTGGCGCCGTAGAACAGCAGGTTGCCGTACAGCGCCATGGTGCGGGTGGCGTTCTCCAGATTGTCCAGCACCGGTCCGATGCGGTTCTCCCAGATCAGCTCACCGGTTTTGGCGTCCACCGCCTGCACCGTGTTGGTGCGGTTGTTGGACAGGAACATGGTGCCGTCATGCACCAGGGGATTGAATTGCTGGCGGCCGCCCTCGTCCATCGCATAGACCCAGCGCAACTGCAGGTTCGCCACATTGGACGTGTTGATCTGCTTCAGACGGCTGAAATCCCAGGCCTGGTAATTGCCCCGGTGCATCAACCAGTCTTTTTCATCGGGATGGGTGAGCATCTCGTCGGTGACGGGCGTGTAGTTCTTCACCGTTCCGGTGACGACAAGCCCCATTTGCATCACGGGGACGCGGCGACCGCGCACGACGGGCGGCCCGACCGGCGCATCCAGCAAGCCAGCCGGAGTCTTGCCGGTGGCAAAACCCGCGATGGGTGTCTTGGCCGTGCCGTTGAAGGCGGTGCTGCCGGGTGCCGCGCCATTGGCCTGGAAGAGGAAGGCGACGATCTGCTGATAGGCCTCGGGCGGCAAGGATCCGCCATTGCCCATCGGCATGGAAGCCTTGATCACTTCATACAGCTCATTGGCGCCGCGCTTGCCCCAGCTGCTCATGAAGGGCGAACCCGCCAGCGGCGGGGCTTCACCGCCGCCCGCCAAAGTCTTGTTGTGGCAGGAGGCGCAGCTCTCCAGAAACAGCCCATGGCCGACAGTGGCCTGGGCAAGCGTAAAGGGACCCGGCGCCTGCGCGGTAGCGCTTTCCATACCCGATGCCGTGACCGCGGCAATCGCCGCCAGCACCGCACCCAGTTTCAGAGTTTGGACCTTCATGGACATCTTCCTAGCGGGTGGGCGTGTCGAGCTGCGGCAGGAACCAGGGCCCGGCCTGGGGCACATCCGCGGCGGCATCGAAATGCTTGGGCAAGAGCCAGCCCCACAGGTTTCCGGCCGGCGCCTTCTGGCTGTCGATCTGGACATAGAGCTTGCCGGTGCGGAACGCGGCCGCTTGTTTGGCGCTGAGCGTCAGGGTGCCCGACACCGTGCCGCTGTCGGCCGGCGAAACCGTCAGGTCCAGGCTTTCGCTGCCCGGCACGCCGATGGCGAGCCCGACAATCAGATGCGCCTTGGTGGCGGGGGATGGCAGGCCGCCGAAATTGCCGGAGACGGTCAGGGTCTTGCCATCCAGGGTGGCGGTGGCTTCGCCCCGGCCCAGCATGTTCTTGTTGTTGGCCTGGTCCAGCGGCATGGGCCCCAGATTGGCCAGGTAGGTATCCGCGGCCCAGGCCGGGCCGCCGGTGAGCAGGACCGCCAGTGCCGCCGACAGGCGAAGCATTCTCGATGTCATGAATGACCCTTTCAGCCGGGCGAAGTCTGTCCCAGCTTGCCGCCCCGTTCAATTGCGGCAGCGCGCCTGTTCCGGCCCAAAAAGATAATGGCGGCCACCCGGCAGGATGGCCGCCACCAATCTCCGTGTTCGGGTTTAGTGCGTGAAGCGGAACCCGATGGTGTAGTACCGGCCGACCACGTCATACAGAGTCGGGTTGGTATTCGAGCTCTGGTTGAGCGGCGTGTACGGATTGGCATTGCCTGGATTCTGGTTGGTCAGGTTGTCAATCTTGAAATACAGCGAGGAGTGCTCGCTGAGGTCATAGTGACCGCCGACATCGAAGTAGAGTTCACCCGGCATGTAGTTGCTGCTGACCGTGGGATGGTTGCTGTCCACCGGCGCGGGGCAGTTGGCGGCACAGGCAAACCAGTTGCGATTGATCACGCCCTCGCTGAACCAGCGTTCGTTGATGAACAGACCCCAATTGTCGGTGTCGTAGGCCTGGTTGAAGAATACTTTCCAGTGCGGAGTGTTGCCGCCATTGCTGCCGGCATTCTCGGTTAAAACCGCGCCGATGAAGCCCGCGTTGGTCTGATTCTTCATCACATTGCTGGCCAGCATGCGGATGGTGAAGTCGCCGCCCAGGCCCCAGTTGATCGCGTCATCGGCCGCGAAGCGATAGCTGGCTTCATAGTCCATGCCGTCGATGACCTGAGAGGCCAGGTTGATCTGCGGCGTGGTCTGCAGGGTCGGGCTGGAGTGCGTCAGGGCTGTGTTGATCACGCCACCCACCGCCCAGGGCTGGCCATTGCTCTGAATGAAGGAGCACTGGAAGGCATTGCCATTGAAGCACAGATTGATCTGGTCACCCTGGCCCAGCTGACCGATGATGCTCTTGATGCCGATGCGCCAGTAGGTCGCCGAGATGTTGAGGCCCGGAACATAGGACGGCGACCACACCAGGCCCGCTTCCGTCGTCTGGCCCTTTTCCGGCTTCAGGCTGGGGTTGGCGGTGATGGGGTTGGGCAGCGGGCTGATGGTCCGGTTCGCGGTATCGCCAGCCCCGTTTGAGCAGCAGGTGAAGGGATCGGTGACCGAGCCGTTGTTGACGCGGGCGCCGGCGAACAGTTCCGCCAGGTTGGGAGCGCGCACGTCACGCGACTGCAGGGCGCGCAGACGCAGGCCATCCAGAGGCGTATCCCAGGTGATACCCACCTTCCAGGTCTCGACATCGCCCGAGGTGCTGTAATGAGTGTAACGGCCCGCCAGGTTGGTGTTGATGGTGCCCCAGTCCGCATCATTCAGCAGCGGAACGTTGAATTCGGCGAAGGTTTCCCATTCGTGGAAGTAGCCGCGGGCAGGCTGGAAGTTGCCGGCATACCAGTTGGGCGCCGCAGGCGGGAAGGCTTGACCGTTGATGGTGCTTCCGGCATTGAGCAGCGGATTGCCGGCCGGCCCATAGGTCACGCCGCCGAACGTTTCGTTGGCGCAATTGCCGCGCGAAGCGCAATCGCTCCGCCCCTGGAGCGCTTCCTCGCGGAACTGGAAGCCAGTGGCGACGTCCACCTTGCCGGCCCAGGTCGAGAAGGGCGCGCCGGACACGCCGACGTCAACCACTTCCTGGCGCGTATTGACGATCTGCCAGGGATCGCGGCCGTTGGCGCCGGTGCTGCTGCCATCGGCATTGAGACCCTGCACGAAGCTGCGGGCGGCAGGCGAAGCGCCAGTGGTGCCGATGATGTTCAGCGGCACGCAACCGACCGAACGGGCGGCGACGGAGCGGCAGATGATACTGCCCAGCGGAACACCCGGGAAGGAGCTCTGGTTGTTGGCGGTCACCTGCACCGCGTCGATCGCAGCGTTGTAGTAGGGGGTAACCAGGATGTTTTCGAGCGTGTTGTGGAAGTCCACTTCGCCATGCTGGCCATAGGCCTTGAAAGCCCAGTCGGTGTCGAACAGGTTGAACGAACCTTCAGCGCCCAGCACATAACGGCGTGTGGTGCGGTTGTTGTAGTTCTCGACGTTCTGCAAGACCGAGTTCTGGGCGCCATACGGCATCTTGCCGGCGGTGTAGCCGGTGGAGAAGCCGTTGGAGACAAAGCCGCCCTGCGGACCACTGGCGATATCGGTAGCGGACGGAGCATAGGCGCTGCCGCTGGTGCCGGCGATGCCGCCCACCGGCTGCACGATGCTGGTGAACTGGCTGTTATACGCCGCGGTCTGGCCGTTGTTGGCCAAGCACGCCTGGGCGACGCTGGTCGGCAGGAAGGGGTTGTCGCAACCGACCGACAGGTTGTCCGACTTGAAGAAGGACTGGGTCGGCTTGTCCCAGGTCACGACCTCGCTGTAGATCGCGCTGCCATAGAGCTGGATCTTGTCGGTCAGATCGTAGGACAGGCGCATGTACGCATTGCCGCGCACCAGACGTGCCGCGATCGAATTGTAGCCGCCCTGGGCGCCGGCCAGATCGCCGCCGAAGCAGTAGCCGCCGGACGAGCAGTTGTTGGTACCGCCAGCCGCGGTCTGGTTGGGGGTCGCCGGCAGGCCGTTATAGCCAAAGCCATAATTGAACTGGGACGGCTGGCCATTGGCGCCGAACTGGGTGCCCTGCAGCGGACCGCGGGTGATCAGGCCGCCATAGGCCCACAGCACGTTCTTGCCGTTCAGGCCATTGATCCACTGCGGCGAACCGCCGGGGCAGCCATTGGGCTGGCACTGGGCGGTGGAGAATTGCTGGAGCTGCTGCGGGTTCTGCCACCATTTGCGAGCGCCATTCAGGCTGTTGATGCCGGCCTCACTGGTGAATTCGCCGGAAATTTCGATATGCGCGCGGCCACCGAGGAAGTGGGTACCGGCCGCGAACTGGAACTGCGCTTTGGGATCGTCGGCATAGTTGGAAATGCCGCCGTTGATGTTCATCTTGAAGCCTTCAAACTTCTTGTCGAAGATGAAGTTGATGACGCCGGACACGGCGTCGGAGCCCCAGGATGCCGAAGCACCGCCCGTCACCACGTCCACGCGCTGGATCAGCATTTGTGGGAACTGGCTGATATCGACCACGCCCTGAATGTGGATCAGGTTACGCTGGGTGCCGATGCCGCGCAGGTTGAGCGCGGAGATACCGTTGACGCCGTTGGACGAACCGCCGTTGCCGACGGTCGTGCCGGTCGAACCCATCAACGAGGGAAGCTGCGTGATGGTGGTAAAGACGTTGGTGTTCGCCTGCTTCTCCAGGTCCGCCGAGCTGATCACCGTGGTGGGTGTCGGCGCCTCGAAGCCCGCGTTCATGATACGCGACGAGGACACGACCACCGACTCGGTAGTTTCAGCAGTGCCCTGCGCAAAGGCGGGCGCGGAGACCAGCATGGCCAGCACGGCGGTGCTGCTGGAAAGCGCCAGGCGGCGCTTCGCGCTGCCCGAATTGGCATCAAAGAACATGGTATTTTCCCCTAATAAGCGTTCCCGGCGTCTCTTTTTGAGACTTTTCCTTGTGTTGAACCTAACGCGGCAGCGCGAATATCGCAATAGTGTCACCAAAGACCGGGCGCCCCTCGCGCTTCATCTGGGTCTCCTGGGAGTGGCAGCCATTGGCGCCAACAGCCACATATTGCACGCCTTTTACGCGGTACGTGATGGGCGGGGTGCAAACACCGATGCCTAAATGATACGACCACAGCTTTTCGCCGCTCCTGGCGTCGAAGGCCATCAAGTTGCCCGCCACCTCCCCGGCAAAGACCAGGTTGCTGGCGGTGGCGAGAACCCCGCCGAACATCAGATGGTCGCTGAGATACTGCCAGGCGATCTTGCCGGTATTGACGTCAATGGCTGAAATGTTACCCGAGTTGGGGATCATCTGAGACGCCAGCGCCGTGCGCTCGGCATCGGTGGGGACAGTGTTGCCGAACTGCTGGCCCACTTCCGGCGTGCCGGGCACCCAGGGCTTGGTCACCTTCATTTTGTAGATGTGCGGTTCGTTGATCGCCATCGTGTAGAAATAATGGGTCAGCGGCGAAAAGGCCGGCGGCTGCCACATCGCCCCGCCGTGATTGGCCGGGTAATAGACCCGCGCCGTCTCGTCCGGCGGGATCATCTTCTTGATCGACTCGCTTTGCGGCACGAAGGCGTCAGAGCGGCGGATCAGCTTTCCGTTCTCGCGGTTGACGATATACAGATGGCCGTTCTTGTTGGCCTCGGCGGCGGCCTCGACCGTCTTGCCGTTCTTGTCCAGCACGTTGAACAACAAGGTCGGCGCGGCCGAATCCAGGTCCCAGACATCGTGCGGAATCTGCTGGTAGTACCAGGCCAGCTTGCCGGTCTTAGCATGCACCGCCACTATCGAGACGGTGTAGAGATTGTTGCCCTTGCGGAAACCGCCATACAGGTCCGGGTTGGGATTGCCGATCGCGAACATCATCAGGTCGCGCTTGGTGTCCACCGCCACCGCGTCCCACATTGAGCCGCCGCCGATCTTCCAGGAATCGCCTTCCCAGGCGCCCTTGAAGTTGGGATCGTCGGGGCCGGCGGTATCGTTGAAGCGCCACACCAGCGCGCCGGTTTGCGCGTCCAGCGCCTCGACAAAGCCGCGCGTGGGCCATTCGGCGCCGCCGTTGCCGACCACCACCAGCCCATTGTGAACCTGGGGCGCACCGGTGAAAGAATACCAGTGATAGGGCTGGGGCAGGATGTCGGGCTTCTTGGTCTTCCAGACGACTTTTCCGTTTTTGGCGTCCAGCGCCACAACGTTGCCGTCCACCTGGGCGACGAACACCTTGCCATAGGCCACCGCGACACCGCGGGCCTGGGGACCGCAGCAAAGGCTGCTGAATTCCAGCACCGGATTGTAGGACCATAATTCCTCGCCCGTGACCGCGTCATAGGCCTGGACGACATTGCTGGCGGTCTCCACAAACAGGACGCCATCGATCTCGATCGGCGTGGATTCCATGGCATTGGCCACGCCGGTCTGGATCAGCGCCACGGGCTTGAGTTGCTTGACGTTGGAAGCGGTGATTTCAGTCAGCGGCGAAAAGCGCTGATTGTCATAGGTGCGGCCATGCAGGCGCCAATTGTCCTGGTCGGCATCGGCATTGATGCGCTGCTCGTCGGTGTTGGTGATGTCGCCGGTGACCGGCTTCATCTGGAAAGAAATGGTTTTGGGCGGCGGGCCCGCCTGCTGGGCGGCGGTGCTTTCCTCCTGGCCGCGGGCAAAGCCTGTCCAGGCCAGCGCCGTGGCGGTGCAGAGAAACGCGCCAAGGATGGCACGGGTGCGCAAATTGTTCATCGAAAGCATCCCCCAATCAGCCCCAGACTAGCGCGGAATATCCCGATTTTGTATGCAAACTGGGACGCGCCAAAGGCCGAAAACGAAAAGGGAGCGGCAAGCCGCTCCCTTTGGGCAGGTCAAGGCCGGCGATTTTTAGATCGTTGTAGCGGTGACCGCGAGCTGGTTCGAATTGCCAACCGGGGCGCCGTTGGAGCTGGAGGCCACGCCGATGGCGATTGCCGCGACTGCGCCCACGCCGAGCAGGACCCAGCCTGTCTGGCCGATCTGCGCTTCCTTGACGCCGGCGGGCTTGCCGGCCGCGAGCGGGCCCGAACTGTCAGCGGCAAAAGCCGCGGACGCGAGCAAAGTGGTCGACAAAGCTACGGCGATAAGAGTGCGCATGTTTCCCCTCAGGTATTCTATTTTTTTGCGACTATACACAAAAGTGCAATAGGCACAATGCTCAGGCACGGCCTGCCCAGCAAGTGCAGCGCTGCGTCGCCACTGTGTAAAATGTCCAGCAACCCGGTCCCTGTGGTGTTTGCGCCACATTCCTGACCGCCCGTTTCAGATCAGCTCTATACGGAATATCCAGCCCACGCCGGGACCGTCCTTGTCCGGCCAGCCGGGATGATGGCCGGCATCGCAGCCGATCAAGGCGCCCTTATAGAAACCCAGCCCATGCGGGTCGCAGGAGCCCGGCTCCAATGTCACCTGCTCCAGCACCTCGCCAGTCTTGGGATCGTATTTGGACATGCCCTGCACGCCTTCGGCATAACTCTTGGAGTTGCTGGCGGTGGCCAGCCAGATGAAGCCCTGATCGTCGAAGGTCATGTCATGGCTGCGCATCGTGTCGGGCGAATCGTTTCGGATGCGGATGGCGTAGTCGCAGGTCCAGCTTTGCGGATCGACCCGGATCATGGCGTTGAGGCGGCTGGCGATGATCCACAATTTGCCGTCATGCCATTGGGCGCCATGAGTGCCGCCCCCGCCCAGCGGAATTGGCTTCAACCAGCGCGTCTTGCCGGTCTTCACATCCAGATTGTGCACGCCAGTGTAAGGCGGAGGATAATCGGTCTCGTTGTTGGCCAGGACATAGAGCGAGGTGTCACTGACCGCCAGACCGCTGGTGACCTGCGAGGCGCTGGAAAAAGTCTTCAGCACCTTGCCGTTCCAGTCCATCAGCCAGACCAGGTCCGGGCCCGGCTGTTCGGGGACGCCGGAACCCGAAGCCTGGATGCCTTTGAGTTTCTGCTGGCCGATCCAGATGCCTTCATCGCCCTTTTCCGGAATGGCCAGGCAGTTGGGATAAAATTCCGGCGCCTTGAACAGCTTGGTGGTTTTGGCTTTGCGCTGCGGAATCGCTTTCTTGCCCGGCGGCGTGGGCGAATGAATCTGCGCCAGCGCGGAGGATGTCACCATCACGCCCAAGCCAGTCAAAAATTGTCTTTTACCGATCATGCCCACTTCCCATTTCAAAAAGCCGTCCGTTGAATCAGCGCGCGACCCGTTCCTGGCCATCATAGAAAAATTGCATGCTTTCGGGCACCGCGCAGCCGCCGCCCAGTTTGCTCACCACATCGGCGCGCGCTGCGATCAGGGATTCGGTCGCCAGCGCCTTGGTCCTCAGCCGCGCCACTTCCGAAGCGGTGAAAGGCCTGGCGCCTTTGGGTGCGCTTTTGCCGCCCAGCCCGAACACCACAAAGTTCATCATGTCCGCCAGTTCCTGGTTATCGGTGATGGCGGAATAGGCGACATTGGGAAGACGGATCAGGTAATCGCGCCCCTGCGGCGTGCACATGAAGTAGCCGACGCGGTCGCGCAGCACCGGAATGTCGGCGGGGGCGGAGTTGCCCTGCATGCCATGGCAGCCGCTGCAATGCTCGACATAGTCGGACTGGGGCGAGGTCAGTTCCGGCAAGCCTTTGAGTTCGGGCAGTAGCGGCGCAGCGTTGGCCGCAGACGCGGCAAGAAACAGGGCGGCTGCTACCACTGGTCTCACGGCACGATCTTCTTGGCGGCAAGCGCCGCATGCCGGGCCGCCATGTCGGTGGGCGAAACTTTTGGCTGTGCCCGCGCCGCCTTGATCTCGGCGGCGGTGTAGTTCACCGGCTTGTGATCCAGGCCCGTGACATAGGTCAGCACGGCGGCGATGTCGTCATCCGACAGCGTATCCAGCGCCGGCATGATGCCCAGGATCTGCTCGCCATCCACCACGATACGGCCGCTGATGCCGTTCAGAACGACTTTGGGAAGGTACGCTTTGCCTTTTGGCTTGGCGGCGATGGCGCCTGCCCGGCCCGCCAGGCGCGGAAACTGGCCCAGCACGCCGACCCCGCCGCCCTGGTGACAGAACGCGCAATTGGCATCGAACACCGCGGCGCCATCCGCAAAGGCGGGCGTCGCCGCCAGCAACGCGGCGGCCAAAACCAGACGCATCACTGGACTGCGCCCACCAACGCCGCGGTGGAGCAATGATATTGCATGTTGTCCAGGCCGAAGCACCAGATGATGTCGTTGTTGGTCTGGGGCACGTAAAGCTGGGTGTCGCGATCCTGGTTGTCGCAATGACACTGGCCGCAACCCGGCTTGCCGCAGCAGTCGCGATACGCGATCAGGTACGTCTTGTTGTCATCGGGATTGACGCAAGTGCCGACCCAGGACGTGGTCGAAGCCGTGGCGCCCGCCGGACAGGTGTGCGGGCCGCCGCCGCAGCAGGAACAGAGATTGCCGTCGACGCCGCAATAGCGCCAGTAATCGCACTTGGTGTCGTCCTTGCTTTGCGAATTCATGGTGAAGTGGGTGCGTGCGCGATCACCGCGGTCGGGTTTGCCTTGCGCATTGGCGCGGCTGACCGGAAGAACCGGAAACACCGGCGCCGCCGCCAGCGCCAGACCCACGCGCGAGAGCAGCCCGCGCCGCGAGGTATGTCCCGCCAAACGCCGCACCAGCTTTTCGCCAATCCTGTCGATGCTGATTGTTCTCATGGCTAGGCCACCTTCGTATGGGAGTGCTTGGAATGGGACAGATAATCCTGCACCGAGACCACGCCCATTTCATGGGCGGTGACCAGGCTTTCCAGATGCTCGCGGCTGTTGACCAAACCCTTGGACAGGACCGTGCCGTCATCGCCAATCAGCACCGCATGCGGCAACCGGTCGACGTGGAAGGTGCGGCCCACGATGGGGCCGTTGATGAAGGGAAGCCCCTGCATTTCCAGCCGCGCGATCATGGCGCGCTGTTCTTCCACTTCGTCATCGCCGACAAAGACGATGTCCAGCTTTTCGTAGCTGGCGAAATTCTTGGCGATGGGGATCAGGTCCTTGCACAGCGGGCAGGACGGCGACACGAACAGCAGCAGTTGCATGCTGCCCTTGGCCAGTGCCTTGCCGATGGCGATGGCGGCGCCGTCCATGGTCAGCGCATCCAGCACGGGCGCGGCCTCGCCCACCACCGGCCCCTTGCCGGTCAGCAGCGCGCCGGCCGGCGCCACACGAACATGCAGCACGCCGACCTGGCGCGCCAGCGCAAGCAGCGCGATCCCCAGTCCCAGGATCACGATCCAGGAGATGATTTGCGAAACGATCAGGACGGTCAGCATGGCAGGTCCTTTTCAGGCAAAACGGTGGCCACGCACGTCCACGGGCGGGAGCGCGGACAGCGTGTTCAGCACAAGTGTAAGCAGGAAGAAGGCGAGTCCGCCCGCGACGCCGCTCAGCACCAAAGACATGGGCATGGCGGCGGTTGCAAGCGACGGCAGCAACAACAGCGCCAAAGCGCCGTTGCGCGCCACTAGGCTCCAGCGCAGGGACTGTTTCAGAAAAGACTGGCCGCAGCCGCAATCGATGTGGGCGCGACCGCGCCGGATATTGATCGCCATGGCGGCGGCGAACAGGACGAGCAACATGATCGCTGCAAACTGCGCCCAAGGCATCGCCTGTGCCGACAAAAGCAGCAGGCCAAGGACCAATTCCATGGGAGGCAACAGCGCCGAGACGACCGGCACGGTAAAGCGCGGCAGCAAGCGGTAGTTTGAAATCACGCCCGGAAGGATTTTCCAGCTTTGCGCCTTCTGGACGCCGGCCAGCACGAACACCAGACCAACGCATACCCGCCCGGCAACGGACAGGACGGCCCAGAACTCATGGCCGACTGCGTCCATCAGGGCTGCACCGTGTAGAGAATGCCGCCGCCGGAATTGTCCATGCTGCGCTTCTTTTCCAGGGTTTGGGCGTCCAGCACCCAGGTATTGCCGCCGCCGTCGCTGGTATAGACCTGCGGATCGCTGTCCTGGCTGACCGCGATGTTGACGAACTTGTCTTTCAGATCGCCCAAAGCGTGGCGGCCGATCAGCTTGTGGGTGTTGCCGTCCAGCACCCAGATTTCCGCGGCCGGCTCATACTCGCTCCAATATTCGCCCATGTGCATCAGCACATAGATGCGCCCCGTGGCATGGTGCACGGCGATGGGCTGACGCCCGCCCGGCATCCAGTTCACGTCCATGGCGGTGTAAGCGCCCTTGCGCATGAAGGCGGCCTGCTGCAGCGACCAAGAGGCGCCGATCTTGGGCGCCGGGCCCAAGGTCACAGGCGTGATCAGCCCGCTATAGCTGAGCAACGTCGCCTTGCCGGTCTTGGGATCGATGATCGAGGTATCGAAGATCGGATCCTCAGTGGCATTGAAGAAGGGCGCCGAGCGGGTGATCGCCGGCTTTGCGCCGTCCATCGCCACTGTGGCCAGGGTGCCGTTGGAACACAGTGCCGAGAAACCGTTCTGTGTGTTGGTGAACATGGTGGCGCAACCGGGCAGCTCGATCTTGGACTCGAAAGCGCGCTTGTCCAGGTCCACCACATTGACCGAGGAAGACGGCTGCATGTTGTAGATCAGCGCCTTTTTGCCGTCGGCGGTGATCACCAGATTGTGGGTGCGATTGCCGATCAGCATGCGGCCCGGAATGGCGATTTCCGACGTCAGCTTCAGGGTTGTCACGTCATAGGCCAGCAGCATGTCCTGGCGGGTGCCGGCCGTTAAGTCTTCCACTTCCATATAGACGCGGCGGTCGGTTTCTCCCCCTGATTCTTTTATCATCATCATTAGGTCTTGGTTGCCTGTGAGATGGAGGAACAGCCAGTGGT
>Ga0118677_10012184_pt1 | contig 12684 bp, 12 predicted proteins | sample AliMusrvi5mmetaG_FD_86154 | JGI IMG/M metagenome (GOLD analysis project Ga0118677, IMG submission 86154)
CGGGTGGGAGGGGAATAATACTCAAGTTCTTTTTACACGCAACAAAAAACTGAACGAATTTGTCTTTGCATCGCCTTTGTCAAAAAGAATTCGTGATTTGAAACAAAGGGAGGACGACGAATGAAGTACAGAATTGTGTTTTTTTGTTTTGGGCTGCTGATTCTTCTGGCTTGCTCCGGCAGGAATCTGCCCAAGGGTGTACTCTCTCACAAAAGGATGGTGCCAATTTTGGTTGATATTCATCTTTCAGAGGCTATTAACGCCCAGAAATTCAACATCTCCATGAACAGGGACAGTCTGCCTGAAGATTTGTACCTTTCTATTTGTAGAAAATACAAGATTGAGCGCTCTGTGCTTGACCAGTCGCTTTTCTATTATGGGAAACATACAAGCGAATATATCCCAATTTATAATGAGGTACTGAATGTCTTGAGCGAAATGGAGGTGAAAGCCAAAAGTGATACCATAAGACATGTTCGCATTGGCGGATTTGACCTTGATACTACAAAAACAAAAAAAGCTCCTTCTCCTGGAGTTAAATCGAATGCCCAGATCAACTGAGCATTTTTTGAATACAGACAATGCGCAAAATTTCAGCACATTTCATACTGGATGGTAAGGGCAAATGTTATTCAAAAGGGATACTGACACTCGATGAAAAGGGAACCATCCTGGATATCGAGGATACACATGGGAACCTTCAAGAATCGGCCAGGACTGAGTTTTACAACGGTCTGATTGTACCAGGGTTTGTCAATGCACATTGTCATCTTGAACTTTCGCATATGTACCATACCTTTAAGGAGCATACCGGATTGGTTCCGTTTCTGAAAAGTGTGGTCGAAAATAGGGAAGATGAGCCTGATAAAATCATTGCATCAGCAAAAAAGGCAGATTTAATGATGTCAGAAAATGGGATTATTGCAGTCGGAGATATTGCTAATGGCCCAGTTGCTTTTGAATTGAAGGTAAACTCGGGCATATTCTACTTGACTTTTGTTGAAGCACTTGGCTTTTCTCCTTCCAGTGCAGAGAAAGCATTTGAATGGGCAAATTCCTCTGCAGACAGAGGCAGGGAACTTGGAATAAGTGTCTCCATTGTTCCGCATTCGCCCTATTCAGTTTCGATGCCCTTATTTGGATTAATTGCCGCAGAAGCCAAAATGACAGGATTCCCCCTTTCGATCCATAGCCAGGAGTCGATAGCAGAGGACGATTTGTACCAGTCGTGTTCAGGGGAACTCTTAAGTCATTTACAAGATAACCTCGCAATTGACACAACTTTCTTTCATCCTACGGGAGAAAATGCTCTCCGAAGTACACTTGGGTTACTTCCATCTCAGAACAATCTGTTGCTGGTTCATAATACATTTACGCAACAGACGGATATCAATTATATCAGGGAAATTCGTGGTTTGAACAATACCTGGTTCGTACTTTGTCCGGGATCTAACCTCTATCTTCAGAACAGGCTTCCTGATTTTAACCTTTTCAGGAGAAACAATCTTCAAATATGTCTCGGAACTGATAGTCTTGCTTCCAATCATCACCTCTCTATTCTCGAAGAGATGAAAATTATCCAGGCGGCTGATCCTTCTATTACTTTGGAAGAGATGACTGCATGGGCTTCTTATAATGGTGCAAATGCCTTGGGAATTGGTGATTGGGCTGGTTCAATTGAAGTAGGAAAGCATCCTGGCATCAATTTGTTAACTGGTCTTGATTTGTCCGGGAAAAGACTTCTGGCAAAAACAAGGGTTAAAAAATTATGTTAGCTTAATTAAATTATTCCCATCACAACCATGGCAACTTTTCTTTTTGATAAGACAATCTTTGGACCAGTAATCAGCAGAAGGCTTGGTATTTCGCTGGGAATAAATCTACTTCCAAACGACACCAAACTTTGCTCGTTTGATTGCATTTATTGTGAATGTGGCTGGAATCCGAACCGAAAAGAGCATCCTGTCATCCTTCCAAAACGCAAAGAGGTTCATTCTCTTCTCAGGCAGAAACTATTGGAGATGAAAAGTAGTTTTCAGTTGCCTGATGTGATCACATTCGCCGGCAACGGAGAGCCAACCATGCATCCTGAATTTGCCTCAATTATTGACGACACTATTCTACTAAGAAATGAACTTTCGCCCAAATCTAAGATTGCGGTACTTTCCAACTCTACAATGTTGTACAAATCAAGTGTTGTGGATGCACTGAAAAGGGTGGACGACAATATTCTCAAACTCGATTCCGGCACTTTGGAAACTCTTTTAATCCTCAATAAACCGGTTGGTAAATTGAACCTGTCGGCGATGGTAGAACATCTGAAGAAATTCGAAGGCAGACTGATCATACAGACGATGTTTTTGAAAGGTTCCTACAATGGAATTGCCTTTGATAATACTACCAGAATTGAGGTGGAAAACTGGATCGAACTCCTGAAACAGATAAAGCCCAAAATGGTAATGATATATTCTGTTGCAAGGGATACCCCGGCCGAAAATCTGATCGGTATTGAATTGTCCAGATTGGAAGAGATTGGCCGGCAAGTGGAATTGGAAACATCAATTTCCGCTCAGGTAAGCGGCTGAACGATATGTATCGACATGATTGCAGAGAATGAGGGGCAAAATGAAGAATGCAAGTAACAGAGAGACAATGAACTGAATATGAAGATAGATATTTTGCAATTAACAGACGGGGCAAAAAAAGCCAAAGGAACCACGGTTGTGATCGATGTGTTCAGGGCATTTTCGACAGCATGCTACCTGTTCAATGCTGGTGCTGCTAAAATAATCCCGGTTGGAACAATTGACGAAGCGTTGAAGGTGAAAGGGCAAATCCCAGATGCTATCTTGCTGGGGGAGCGAAACGAGAAAAAAGTGGAAGGATTTGATTTTGGTAATTCACCGACTCATCTGATTGGGGCTGATTTCAACAATAAAACGATTGTCATGACAACAAGTTCCGGAACAAAAGGATTAATGAACGCCAAGGGCGCTGATGAGATTCTGACCGGTAGTTTCGTCAATGCAGGGGCTATCATTAGGTACATTGAGGAAAGGAACCCTTCAATTGTGAGTTTGGTTTGCATGGGATATGAAGGAACCCGGCCAACACAAGAGGATACATTTCTGGCCGAATACCTACGCGGCAAAATCATGGGTCAATCCATGGATTTCATGCAAATGAAAGAAATTCTGCGAACCGGAGATGGTGCAAGGCTGCTGGATCCTGCCAACATTAATTGGTCGCCTGCCAGCGATTTTGATTATTGTCTCGATCTTAACCGTTTTGATTTTATTTTAAAAATGTCAGAAGAATCTGGATATAAAGTCCTTAATAAGCTTAATATAAGCTAAAAATAAAGGTATATCTCAATTTTATCGGATTTGTAATACACTTTTTGGAGTCAAATATTCTTTAAGTACTTTAGTTCGCTTTAGATCAATAATGTCATTCCTTCTATGAACAGATACAATTTTGACGAAATAATTCCCCGCAGAGGGACGGATTGTGAAAAATATGATCACCTACAGAGCCATTTCGGCAATGGGAATGCCATTCCATTGTGGGTGGCCGACAGTGATTTCAGGGTTCCTGATTTCATTACCTCGGCTATCCGGAGGAGGGCCGATCACGAAATATATGCCTATTCATTCCGACCCGATGGATATTACGACTCTATTGTTAACTGGCAAAAGATGCGGCACAATTGGATTGTCAACAGGGAAATGATCCTGCCAACCCAGGGAGTGGTTTCAACACTTTCGTCGATCATCATGGCATTTACGGAAATCGGCGACAGCATAATTATCCAACCACCGGTTTACACTCCGTTCTTCTCCTGTATAAGGGATTCCGGCAGGAAGATTGTCGAAAATCCCTTAAAATTCGACGGAATAAGTTACACTTTTGACCTTGACGATTTGAAATGCAAGGTAAATAAGCAAACAAAACTTTTGATCCTTTGCAATCCGCATAATCCAGTTGGCAGAGTCTGGTCTAAAGAAGAACTTTCTGAATTGGGGGATATTTGTTTGCAAAACAATGTTTTGATAATTTCAGATGAAATTCACTCTGATTTGATTTTTTCAGGATTCAACCACCTACCCCTGCCCAAAGTGTCTGATCAATTGGCAGCCAATTGCATCGTTTGCATGGCACCAAGCAAGACATTCAATATAGCAGGACTCTCTACTTCCTATGTCGTCATTCCGGATATGGACATCAGGAGTAAGTTTGACTATTTTCTTCGAATTCTTCACCTGAAGAATGGCAATCTTTTTGGTAATGTGGCTCTGGAAGCAGCTTATAGAGAGGGGATGGAGTGGGTAAACCAGCAAAACGACTATCTTGAGTCCAACCGCGACTTCCTTCTTTCCTTTTTTGAGCAAAGAATGCCAAATATCCGAATGATTTTTACGGAAGCCACCTATCTTGCCTGGTTAGACATGCGCAAATATGGCTTTGGTGAGGCAGAGTTGAATAGACTACTGATCGACAAGGCTGGAGTCGTTCTGAACAAAGGATCCATTTACGGGAAGGAGGGGAACGGGTTCTTTCGATTGAATTTTGCATGCCAGCGACAAATTCTGGAGCAGGCTGTTATGCAAATGGAGGAGGTTTTAGAGAGATAGGTTGGCTCTATCTGACCCTTGAAAGTACTTTTGAGGCAAAAGTACGAAGTTCTTTTTTATCTGAATCTGTAATGGGAAGTTGTGTCAACGCATCCATGGCCTTGTCATGGTAGTGTTTCATCAATTCCCTGGTGGCATCTGAAGCTCCGGAATCTGTAAATATTTTCCTGACTTCCTCGATTTTTTCCACGCAGTCAAATTCAGTTTTCCCGATCCAGTTTAGAAGATCCTGATGATTCTTGCCATCGCTCAATTCAAGTGCACTAAGTAAAAGGAAAGTCTTTTTGTTCTCACAGATATCGCCGCCAATTTTTTTTCCGAATGTTCCTTCTTCCCCATAGACATCCAACCAATCGTCCTGAAGTTGGAAGGCAATTCCTATTTGAATGCCGAAATCATACAGCAACTGTGCGCTGATCTCGTCAGCACCTGCAAGAATTGCCCCTGTTTTTAAACTACAAGCAATTAAAACAGCTGTTTTTAACTTTATCATTTCCAGATATTCAGAAATATTCACCTGATCTCTTTCTTCAAAATCCATATCATACTGCTGCCCCTCACAAACCTGGAGTGCTGTAGTTGAAAAAAGGGATAGAACCGGAGTCAATTTGGAAGGATCACACCTTGACAGAAAGCTAAAAGCCAAGATTGACATAGCATCTCCACTTAAAATAGCGGCATTATCTCCGTATTTGATATGTACTGCAGGGACACCCCTGCGGATACCCGCATGGTCCATGATGTCATCATGAAGTAGGGTGAAATTATGAAAGAATTCAGTGGCTATAGCGGCAGGAAAAATAGATTGGGAATGGTCTGAAAAGAGAGATGCCGCATGAAGGAGAAGGACGGGCCTGATTCTTTTGCCTCCGCCTTCCAGGGAGTAGGCAACTGGCTCATACAACGTTCCCGGGTTAGTGGCTTGTAGGAATTGAATCTCCTTTTGGAATTCACGCTCAAAGGATTCCAGCAAAAATTGAAAGCTGAGCATTTTTACTTCTCCTCCACTTCTATTTCAGGCAGGATTTTATCATCACTGATCATCTTGCAGTGTCCTACAAAACGGGCTCCAGGCTCGACAGAAAGTTTACCCATTGTAAGGTTTCCTGTAATGGATGCACTTCCTTTGAGAGAAAGCAGATCTTTAACTACAATTTCACCATTGACGAAACCCATGATTTCAGCACTGGTGCATCGAATAGTGCCATTGATTTTGGAATCCGGTCCAACCACCACTCTTCCTTTGCAATCGAGGTCTCCTACCAGGATCCCATCGATACGGATATCTCCGTCGGATTCGATATTGCCTTTGATTTTGGTGTCCTGAGCAATAGTATTCAGGGCTTTAACTTCGCTAATGACTGGTTTTGACATGGTTGTATGAATTGTTCAGTTTAAAACGCCGATGAAGATAGTAAATCGAACTGATTTTATGTAATTGTAGGTAACAAAAAAATCCCTTGCGGGATTTTTTAGACTTTTGGTCTGAAACTGCGTCAAGAGAAAATTTCAGATCGGTTGATTAGACAGCTGCGCTCTTCTCAATTGCCAATTTCCCTCTGTAATAACCGCATTCAGCGCAGACAGTATGATATTTTACTGCTGCACCGCAGTTGGAGCAGGATGAAATCTGTGCGGGTACGGCTTTGTCGTGAGTCCTGCGCTTATCTCTTCTTGTACTGGAGTGTTTGTGCTTAGGATGTGCCATTTTTCTTAATCTTTACTTTAATTACCACTAATTTTTCTTAATTCATTCCATCTTGGGTCATCCGGCTCATCTGAAGTATTGCCATGGTGTCTGAGTTCCTCCAGTTTTTTAATCATAACCGGATCGCACAAACTTTCCCCATTTTCTCCATCCGGATGAATTCTTCGGATGGGCAAACTTAGAATCACGAACTCATAGATTAACTGCGCAACATCAACCTGAAAAGCTGTCGGATGAAGATAAATCAATTCGGCTTCATCTTCGACCGGTTTTTCGCTGAATTTGACCAACAGTTTTCTCTTGCTTTCAACAGGATAGACGAAGTTCTCCAGACATCGGTCACAAACCAACTGCACTGCTCCGCTTATCAAAAAAGTCAAACCCAGATAAGTAGATCTTTTTTCAAGTTCCACCTGGACATTTAACTCCCCTTTCTCCACTTCTGAACCTTCAAATTCTGCAAAGAACCGATCAGTGACAGTAAAATCAAACTGATGCTTTCCCTCACTCAATCCTGAAAACGGAAGGGTATATTGCGAAAGGTAGTTCATAAGTATCCCTGTTAAAAAGCTTGGCAAAGGTATAAATAAATACAATACAAAATATTAATTGGGAAATTTTCAAATTTTCAAATTTTCAAATTTCCCAATTAATTGCCTCACCGCTGAACAAATACCTTCAACATCAAAACCGCATTCACGGTACAATTCCTGCTGCGTTCCTTGTTCCACAAAGCGATCCGGAACACCCAACCTGACAACGGTCCTCTGTATTCCCTTAGAGGCAAAAAACTCAAGCACAGCACTTCCAAAACCTCCGTCAATGACTCCGTCTTCGATAGTAATGATCTTTTCAAAGCGGATTGAAATTTCTTCAAGTAATTCTTTGTCAATAGGTTTGACAAATCTCATGTCGAAGTGGGCCACTGAAATATTTTCTGACAATAAAATCTTTGCCGCTTCAGTTACAAAATTACCTGGATGTCCGACAGAGAGAATGGCAACATCATTTCCGACAATCATCCTTCTCCCTTTTCCAACCTGGATTTCAGTAAATTCAGATTGCCATTCCTGGAGAACTCCATTTCCTCTGGGATATCGGATAGCAAACGGTCCTTTACCTGGAAGCTGAGCAGTGTACATTAAATTTCGAAGTTCTTGTTCGTTCATGGGTGCGGAGACCGTCATATTAGGTATATTTCGCATAAATGACAAATCAAAAACACCATGGTGGGTGGCACCATCCGCACCGACCAATCCACCCCGATCCAAACAGAATACGACATTTAAGTTTTGAAGGGCAACATCGTGGATGATCTGATCGTAGGATCTTTGCAGGAAAGAGGAATAGATATTCACGAATGGAACCTTTCCGGATATGGCCATCCCTGCTGCAAAAGTCACTGCATGCGGTTCAGCAATTCCCACATCGAAAGCTCTTTCCGGCATCACCTCCATCATGATATTCATGGAACAACCACTTGGCATTGCCGGAGTGACGCCCACAATGTTTTTATTTATTTGGGCCAGTTCCAGTAAAGTTTGTCCGAAAACTACCTGATATTTTGACCCTTTTGGAATAGAATCCGGCTCATTGAAAATCTCACCGGTCAGGATATCAAACTTTCCGGGAGCATGCCATTTGGTTGCATCGATCTCTGCCGGGGTAAAACCTTTCCCTTTTTTTGTAAGTACATGGAGCAGCTTCGGACCGGGAATTTCTCTCAAGTCGTTCAAAGTTCTTGTCAATGCAACCACGTCATGGCCATCTACAGGACCAAAATACCGAAAACCCAAAGCTTCAAAGAGATTGCTATCGTTAAAAACCATTGATTTGACAGCATGCTGATGCCTTTTCATTACTGAAATCATCTTTCTTCCAACCCTTTTAAAGTGCTTTAGTACTTGCCAAACTCCGGACCGAAGCCTGTTATAGGCCTTAGAGGTCTGCATCCTGACAAAATAGCGACTGATTCCTCCAACATTGGGATCAATAGACATGTTATTGTCATTAAGTATGACCAGTATGTCAGTATTGGCACCTCCTGCATTATTGAGCCCCTCAAAAGCCATTCCGCCTGTCATGGAGCCATCCCCAATAATAGCTACGACTTTCCTGTCCTTTTCACCGTTCAACCCTGCTGCAATTGACATTCCAAGTGCCGCTGAGATGGAGGTAGAAGAATGTCCCACCCCAAAAGCATCGTATTCACTCTCAGATCTGTTGGGAAATCCGCTCAGCCCTTTGTAAGTTCTATTGGTATGAAAGAGTTTTCTTCTTCCTGTTAAGATTTTATGGCCATAGGCCTGATGTCCAACATCCCAAATCAATTTGTCATAAGGCGTGTTATAAACGTAATGCAAGGCAACAGTTAACTCAACTACTCCCATGCTTGCTCCAAAATGACCCGGATTACAAGAGGCTTCTTTGATTATCATTTCCCTCAACTCGGAACATACTTTTGGCAAATCCCTTTCTTTAATTTTTTTAAGATCAGATGGATAGTCAATATTTTCAAGCAGATTTGCCATTCAAACAGAACTTTATTGGTAACGGGGAATGAAACTACAATTAAGAAACCAAAGATAGCTTTTATTAATTTATTTGTTCAACCATGCTGTTTTCAGCGTATGAGCCTCCAGATATTCAACCAAAAGTTCCCCGCCCTGGGTATATAAAATAAGATCATCCTCTCCTTCTACAGGTAAAAAACTACTACTGATACCTAATTTTCCATCGTTGGCAAAAAGTTCGATGGATGATCTGTCCAGGAGGATCTCCAATTCAATTTTACCATCTATGGGTTCCAGAGCCATTTTTATTCCATTCAAATCCATTATCTTCTTGGCTGTATCGTAATGTATATCCATTCCGCTTGCCTGTTTTCCGTTTCTTACGATAAATCCGAAAAGATCCGAATTTTTTGGTAATAAAATCGCTTTGATGTATACTGCATCTCCCTTGATGCCACTCAACAGATTCCCTTTCAAGCCAGGAATCATGTTCTTCTCTTTCTTCAGAACTTCATGCTCAAAGAGCGAAGAAATGGCTGGAATTGGTTTTCTGCACAATACAATTCCTTTCCCTGTCGATTTCAAGGACAATTCGGTGGGAAAACTCATTTGTCCATTGAAAGGCATGTCCGGAAATTCACCTCCCCGCATCCAGGCGATCTGGACCACCTTCCCGTTGGTAGTATTAACAGTTTGGGCATCATAGAAGTTTTTCCCGTAATCGAGTTTTTGGATTCCAGTTTCTGATTTAAAACTCAATCCATCAAAAGATCCTATTTTATAATCTCCATCGCCAGCCAGTACAACCCATCTCTTTTCAGCTGAATTTCCATCAAGGGCTAATTCAAAAATATCCGGACACTCACCGAAACCTTCCAAATGGCTGCAAAACTTCCAGTTAAGTAAATCTGTTGAACTGTAGAAGGAGATTCCACTCTTTTTTATATCTGTTCCCTTACTGCGATACAAAGCGAGAATCCACTTTCGGGATGATGCATGGTAAAAAACTTTGGGGTCATGAGCCTCCCCGCCGGTAACACTTAGAATCGGATTTTTCAAATATTTACTCCAGGTAGTTCCCTTATCATTGCTAAAGGCGATATTTTGATTCCCAATGCTATCCGAATAGAAAATAAGCATCGGCTTCTCATCTTTTTGCCGCAATCCACTCACATTCATTGAATCGATCACCGCACAGCCTGCTAAGAGCGCTGAGGAGCCGGGATTTTTTGCTTTTTCATCCGGTGCAAAGGCAGCTGGAAGATGATGCCAGTGAATCAGATCATTGCTGACAGCATGACCAATCTGGTCGCTGTATATTTTATTACTGACGGTGACATTGTGGTAAAAAAGGTGATATTCGCCCCCATCAAAAACAATTCCATTGGATTCAAAAAGCCAGTTCCTCTCAGGTGAGAAATGAAACTGAGGCCGGTATTTTTCATTGTAGTATTTTTTATCTGACTTTGCCGATACCAGCAAAATCAGCAACAAAAGGGAATATATTAAGTACTTCATAATTCAGGAAGTTAATATTTACATGGCTTGTATGATCCAATTTTTCAAATATACAGTTAATCTAAAAACATTATCCGTGCCTACGAATAAATCTCGCAACCCATAAAATTGTATTTTTGATCCCTGAAAGAACGATCAGTGTAAACTTAACGTGACTCAAATGGCTGTGGTTTGAGACTTATGGACTTCTAATCCTTTGATCGCGAGTGCTTTTGTTAATTCAGTTGAGTAATAAATTACAGAATGACCAACAATATAGAAATAATGGCCCCGGTTGGTTCTTATGAATCGCTGATGGCCGCCATTCAAGCCGGTGCCGGATCCGTCTATTTTGGAGTTGAACATCTCAACATGAGGGCAAGATCGGCCAATAATTTTTCTCTTGATGACCTGAAAGAGATAGCAGGAAGGGCTGGGAAAGCCGGTGTGAAAACTTATCTGACAGTCAATACCGTGGTTTTTGATGAAGAGGCAGAGACCCTTAAACGGATCATTGATGCAGCCAAAGAAGCCGGAGTTTCTGCGGTGATTGCTTCTGACCTGGCCGTTATTCAGGCGTGCAGGTCGGTTGGTATGGAAGTACATATTTCGACCCAACTCAATATCACCAACTATGAGACTGTGAAGTTTTATGCACAGTTTGCCGATGTAATGGTACTGGCAAGGGAGATGAACATTGGCAGGGTTTGGGAGATTTCCAAAAAGATCAAAGCGGACAATCTTCGCGGTCCTGGAGGTGAACTCATCCGCTTGGAGATGTTCGTTCATGGAGCCCTATGCATGGCAACTTCAGGAAAATGTTACCTCTCCTTGCATGAAATGAACTCCTCGGCCAACAGAGGTTCCTGCCTGCAAAGCTGCCGAAGGGCCTACACGGTGACAGACAAGGAGACAGGTGCGGAACTGGAGATTGACAACGAATACATTATGTCACCCAAGGATTTAAAGACCATACATTTTTTAAATAAAATACTGGATGCTGGTGTTTCAGTTTTAAAAATAGAGGGCCGGGCTAGAAGTGCCGATTATGTGAAATGTGTCGTGGAGTGCTACCGTGAAGCTGCAGATGCCTGCCAAGATGGTACTTATACAGAGGGTAAAATAGAGGATTGGAATGCCCGTTTATCGACCGTTTTTAACAGGGGATTTTGGGATGGTTACTACCTTGGACAGCATCTTGGCGAATGGAGTGGAAATTATGGGTCACTGGCTACAAAGAGAAGAGTCTACCTGGGTAAAGTCACTAATTTCTTCAATAACATCCATATAGGAGAATTTAAACTGGAAACCGGTTCCTTAAAGCCGGGTGATGAGATCCAGATCACGGGACCCAGCAGCGGAGTCATTCAGACCTTGGTTACGGAGGTCAGGGTTGAATTGAGTCCGGTCCAAGAGGCATTTAAAGGATCCTATTGTTCGGTTGCCGTTCCTTCTAAAGTGAGAAGATCGGACAAGGTCTATAAGATAGTACCCGCATCGCAAGTAAAATCTCAATAATACTATGCCTTGCTGAAACTGCAATATTTATCGAAAAACTGACTTTCCCTTCTTAAAATGCTATTTTTACAAGAGAATAGTATGTTGACCATGGGGAAACGAATGTTGGTTTTTATTACCGTCCTATTGATTGCAGGAGTATTCTCCGGCTGGTATTTTTTTGCCAAAGAATCAAGGTATTTCGGCACTTCTCCCATCATGGCTATACCCGTTGAATCACCTTTTTTTATTCGGGTTCGAAATATTGGTCAATCAGTCGGGAAACGTGTCAACGATAGTTTCTGGCAAAATCTGACCAAATACGATGAAATGCCTGGGCTCTATAAGAATATAGGTTTCATTGATTCATTGATTATCAAGAACGATGAACTTGGAAATTTGATGTGGAACAAAGATTTATATGTAGTTCCGCTGAATGGAACGAGACTTTATTTGCTCGAGATTAGCAGTATTAGTGAGAAAAGCAGAATCAACTCCTTTATCATCGAATACATTCGCTCAAAACAGGGAACCTCTTCCAGCGAAAAATTCATGGATGCATCCATTCAACATTTTGAATGGCTTGAGAATCATGAAAAAAGAAGGATGCTGGTTAGCTTTTACAAGGGGTTATTGATGATCAGCAATGAGGGAAACTGTCTTCGAAAGGCTGTTTTGCAAATGGATCAGCCATCTCTTCTTGGAAATGCGGATTTCATGAAGGTTAATAAGAATGCAACGGAAAACACAGATCTTAATATCTATATCAATCACAAGACGTTCCCTTCCTATTTATCAAATTTTGTTGCAGATTCTCTGGCATCCCAGCTATTAC
>Ga0118677_10012185_pt1 | contig 12683 bp, 11 predicted proteins | sample AliMusrvi5mmetaG_FD_86154 | JGI IMG/M metagenome (GOLD analysis project Ga0118677, IMG submission 86154)
GCTTCCTGATGGCGCTTCACCAGAAACATTCCGTCAGGCGGTTTCAGCTCGCCTCTCTCTTTCACTTGATCAGGATAGCGTGAATTATTCGGGCATCATCCTTCGGGATGAGTATGGAGTACCCTATCTGGAGGCACCGAGGCCTATAGGTATCAGCGCCACAGGACGATGGCTGGCAGCGGCAGGGAGTGCGCTTGGGCTTGATCAGGCAGTTTAGGCGCTTCACGAACAAGAGTCAGAGCGGGTGAAGCGAACTCTTGGTAATTTTTCATTGGACGGGTTGCGGGTTTATCTGGGTCTTTCATCTGCTACCGCCTTTGGTGTTCGTGATCTTGTCAGGGAACTTGGAGGAGAGGTTGTTGGCATAACGGTGAATCGCCTGGACGAGCTCCATAAAGGGCGGCTGGAGGAACTTGCCCGGCAAAGTGCGGAGATGCAGATACATGTGGGAGATGGTCAGCCCTTTGAAGAGATAAACATTATAAAGCGTCTGAGTCCGGATCTTTATCTGGGTGACGCAGCACATCTTGGTCAGATCGGAAGACTTGGCATTCCTGTCATCTCCCTTGAAGAGACTCCCCTACTTGGATACAACGGAGTGATTCGCCTGGCACAGCGTTTTTCAACGGCCCTGCAAAACCGTTCGTTTGGCGCGGCACTCGCCCTTACTCCCTTGCCCTATCATGAGGCATGGCTGCAGCGCAGTCCCAACTGGCACATCAAAAAAGAGGTAAAATAGAATATGGCACATCATATTGACGGATCGCGCAACTCCTGTGCCCTGCATGGAGCACTTCAGGTTATTGGGGCAATTGAAGGGGCAATTCCTGTTCTTCATAGTACTGCAGGGTGCGGGGCGCAGCATTTTCTTGGAGTGAACCGACTTGATGCCGGCGGCGAGACATTTGGAGCCCCACCGGTTTCATCGAGCAATATCAGTGAAAAGCATGTTGTTTTTGGCGGTGGTTCCCGTTTGCGTGAACAGCTTAAAAATACGGTTAAAGTTGTTCAGGCAGATCTCTATGCCATCGTTACAGGTTGCTCAACGGAGATGGTTGGCGATGACATCGCTGCTATGGCCAGGGAGGGACGTGATCAAAATTGGCCGGTCATTTACACTAATACTCCAGGATTCAGTGGGGATGTGCATCATGGTTACCATCTTGCTGTTAAAGCGCTTATTGAGCAACTACCCGATATCTGGAAAGAGCGGGATAAGGTTCCCTCAGGATTGGTCAATATATGGGGTATTATTCCGAATCAGGATCCGTTTTGGCGAGGTAATCTTCAGGAGTTGGGGCGGCTGCTGGAAGGGATTGGTCTGGTGCCGAATTTATTGCTCGGGAGTGAACAGAGTGTTGCATCTTGGCAACAGATTCCTGGAGCGGTACTTAATCTGGTTCTCTCTCATTGGGGAGAACTTCCGGCAAGACTTCTTGCAGATCGGTATGCCACACCGTCGATCACCTTGGATAGCCTGCCGATTGGCACAGCAATTTCGACATTGCTTCGTCGTCTGACCGAGCAACTGAAACTTGATACAATCCGTACTGAAGCGTTTATCACTCGAGAGGAGTCACGACTGAATTTTCAGTTTGCGCGATTGGCAGACATTTATTTCCATGCAGGTTTTCAGAGAGAGTTTGTGCTGGTTGGTGAGAGCGCTCAGGTTGTCGCTATCGGGGAGTTTCTTGGTAAGAGTCTCGGTTTATTGCCGCGGACACTCATTATCACTGACAATCCCCCTGATAGTGTGCATCAGTCGCTGATAACGCGTCTTGCGGCGATTGTTCCAGGATATGATACAGAGGTCATCTTCAGCGAAGATCGAACTGACATAACAGAGTTCATTCGAGCATCTGCAGCTCAACTTGTTCTGGGAAGTAGCCTTGAGCGCGAGGTATCGGAAGAGTCTGGAGTTCCTTTTTTTGCCCTCTCATTTCCGCTTGCGGATCGGATTGTGCTGGAACGAAGCTATGCAGGTTATCGTGGAGCAACCACGCTGCTTGAGGATATTGGAACAGCTATTCTTGCTTTCAACAGAGATTGTCATCTTTGTTGATGCCCTCATGATACAAGGGCAATTCATTGCCTCCACGTAACACTATATAAAACAATCACGATAAAAGGATGGTTATGGACATTATAGTAGCAGAGAAGGTGCATAAAAAATTCCAGCTCAAGCATGGTCAGCAGGTGAACAACAATGGTGTCATCTCTAATGAGATCGAAGTTCTGCATGGTTTTGATTTGAAGATCAAAAAAGGAGAGTTTCTGGTATTGGTGGGGCCGAGTGGCAGCGGAAAATCAGTTTTTCTTGATTTGGTTGGTGGCTTAAGTTCTCCAACCAGTGGTGTCGTTTACCTGGATGATAAACCAGTGGAGGCGCCGAGCGCAAAAACAGGCTATGTTTTTCAACAGTATGCGCTTTTTCCATGGCGAAGCGCTCTTTCGAATATCGAATTTGGGCTTGAAACACGTGGAGTTCCCAAGGAGGAGCGCGTGAAGATTGGCCGGGAGTTATTATCACTGTTTGGTCTTTCTGATTTTGAAGACCGATTTCCATACCAGCTTTCTGGCGGAATGCAGCAGAGAGTAGCCATAGCACGGGCACTTGCAACCAAACCAGAAGTTTTACTCATGGATGAGCCGTTTGCGGCGCTTGATGCCCAGACAAGGGAAATTCTTCAGAACGAACTTATCAGAATCTGGGAGGGTACCGACACAACGGTGATCTTCGTTACGCACAGTATTGATGAGGCGGTATTTCTCGCCGACCGGGTTGCGGTTGTTACCGCACGTCCGGGAAGGATCAAAGATATCATTGAGATTGATCTGCCACGGCCACGTAACGGAGATATTCGTTCAAGCAGTGAATTTGCTGCCAATCGCCATAAGGTTTGGGGTGCGCTCAAGGCCGAAGTAAATAAAGCTCAACAAGATTGGAAACTTGCGCCGGTGTTTTCAGAATAACACTGTTCATTCTCATTCAAGATTAATAAAAGGAGATTCATTATGTCAGAAGAGCTGGCAGTACAGACAGAGGTAAGGCAGAAAAACAAAGCTATTGATTTCAGTGTATACGTAAAGCAATTTACACCATTTGTAGAGGGATTGAAGAAATGGTCGAGCGGAATTCCTCTGGTGCTTCTATTTTTTGCCGTTTGGGAAGCTTTGCCACGTCTTGGGATTATTGATCCGTTGTTCCTTCCGGCATTTTCGACCACCATCCAGACATTGTTTGAGCTGGCAGTGTCCGGCAAATTGCTGGTGCATGTGCTGGTCAGCTTGCAGAGAGCTGCAGCAGGCTTTGGACTTGCACTTTTGCTTTCCGTGCCGTTGGGTTTTTTGATGGGGTGGTATAACAAATTTGAACGATATACTGATCTCTTTGTGCAGAGCCTGAGGAATGTTTCAACCTTTGCCTTGCTGCCGATATTTCTTCTCTTATTGGGGCTTGGTGAATCCTCGAAGATTGCCATCATTTTCTATGGTGCCAGTTGGCAGATTCTGATGAACACAATAAGTGGTGTCAAGAGTGTTGATCCAATTTACATAAAGGCCGCCAAGTCGATGGGTGTTTCGGATTGGGAACTCTTCAAAAAGGTGATTTTCCCTGCCAGCATCCCTTCAATTGTTATCGGAGCAAGATTGGGAGCAAAAATTGCTCTCATGGTGGTTATTGCCGCAGAAATGATCGGGGCTAAATCCGGACTCGGATTTTTCATTCAGAATGCGCAGTTCAATTTTATGGTGCCCGAAATGTATGCCGGCATTCTGACTCTGGCGGTATTGGGGTTGGTGGTCAACTATCTCCTTGTCTGGTTTGAAAAGAAAACCACCTCTTGGAAAGGTGAAATAGGCAGCTCAATTCTTGGATAACCTGGAGACAAAAAAGTGAAAAACATCGGAAAGAGGCTCTCAGTTGTGCTCATTGCTCTGGCTATTGCAGCAGTTGGATTGTTTACTCTCAACAAGTCTCAGTCAAAAGCTGAAAGCATTCCTATTCGGGTGCTTGAATCTACTGCTCCAACGCAATGGGAGCTTGTAAAAAAACTGACCGGTCGGGACATTCTTGACGAAGAGAATGTGACTCTGGAGCCTGTTCAGAGTGTGCAGAGCGGGGGAGGCACGGTATCGCTTCAGGCTCTTCTGGCCAATAACGTTGATACTGCCGGTTCGGCATGGCCTGCGTGGATAAATATCATTGCTCATGGCGGGAAAATCAAGGCGCTTCTCGGTACTATCGTATCGACAAAAGAGAACAAGAGCGGTACAAGTGGCTTGTTGGTTCTTGAGGAAAGCAGCATTCGAACGATCAAGGATCTTGTTGGTAAAAGGATTGCGGTCAACGTGTTGGGTGCTGAGGCTGACTATGTGATTCGCCAGTATCTCAAAAATAATGGAGTTTCTATTTCTCAGGTTGAGCTGGTTGTGGTGCCCTCCGAAAACCAGGAGCAGATGCTTCGCAGCAAACAGGTGGATGCCGTGGCATGGACAACCAGTGGCGGCCCCTATTTTGATATGACAGTTGAAAAAGGTGGTGTCCGTGAAATTCCGGGAACAAGAAACTTCGATACAAAGGGTGAGACGGTACTCTATGGCATCGGTTTCCGCAATGATTTCATCGATAAACACCCTGATGTGGTCAGAAAATATATCAGAGCATACGATACCTCCCGGCGGATTTTGTATACCGAGTTTCATAAAAATCCTGATCGGGTAAGGAAAGCTTACGAGGAGATCGCGACAAAGAAGGGAAGTAATCCGCGTATGGCCAGATATTATGAAGCCTCAAGCTGGACGCCAAAATTCCCGTTCATTGCTGACAAGGATCTTCAGTGGTGGATTGATCGATTTACCGAGAATGGATTGCTGAAACCAGGCCAAATCAAGCCCACTGATATTTATACCAATGAATTCAATCCGTTGTATAAGAAAAATGGTGTTGATGAATCTTTAAACAGTCGATGATAGCCTCATGAAAAACATAAAATTTGCCGTCATAGCAGCCCTTTTCCTTGTTGTTGCAGGTTCATGGTGGCTTTATTTTCAGACGTCGCGACATAATACTGAGCGCGCTTTTTCAATCAGGCTAAGCGACTCTTCAGTGCCGAATAACTATGAATTGGCGAAAAAACTGACTGGAAGGGATATTCTTGAAGAAGAGAAGGTAATGCTTACGCCAATCACAATTCAGGGTGGAGGTGGTGGTACGGTAACGATGCAGGCACTGCTTGCAAATAACATCGATGTCGCCGGAGGTTCGATCTCAATCTGGGTGAATGCCATAAGCAAAGGTGCGAAGGTTAAGCTTCTGCTGCCCGGCTCTGTGACCGAAAAGCCTGAACATTCTGGCCTGCTGGTTCTTGAGGAGAGTCATATTCACACCATTAAAGACCTTAATGGTAAAAAAATTGCGGTTAATGTGCTTGGAGCAGAGGCGGATTTTATCATCAGAACCTTTTTGAAGCAGAATGGTCTCTCCGTTAACAAGGTGGAACTGGTTGTTGTACCTGCTGAAAATCAGGAGCAGGTTCTGCGAAGCCATCAGGTTGACGCCATAGCATGGACAACCAGTGGCGGTACACAATTCGATCGCACTGTTGACCATGGAGGAGTCAGAAGAATTCCTGGTACAAGCAGTTTTGAGACTCGTGGCAATCAGAGTTTACTGACCACCAGTGAAGGATTTTTGGAAAAGTTTATCAAGGCTCATCCTGATGATGTCAGGCGGTATTTGAGAGCTGTCGATAAAGCAAGGCGCATTGTATGGGAAGAGTATCAGAAAAATCCTGAGCGTGTGCGCAAAGTCTACGCTGAAATCTCCAAAGCAAAAGGGGGAAATCCTGAATTGGCCAAGTATTACCGGGGAGTTCGTTGGTCGCCAGAAAACCAATTTATTACCGACAGGGATATTCAGTTCTGGATCGAAAAGTTTACCGAAGATGGGCTTTTGAAGCCAGGCCAGATTAACCCTTCTGATATTTATACCAATGAGTTCAATCCGCAGTACAAAAAATAAAAAAAATGAACAAGTCTGATGCCGACTCTATTTGTGCTGGATTTTTCCTTGAATCAAAGAAGTTTTCATGCAAGCCTTACTGAAATTATTGAAATTCTTGAGGCCGCATTGGCGTTTTACCGTCATGGCACCCATTTTGATGTTCTGTGAAGTTGTGCTTGACCTGATGCAGCCACGTTTGATACAACGTATTATTGATTATGGTGTTGCCCGCTCCGATATCAATATGGTTCTTGCTACCGCCTTTTTGATGCTCTGTTTTATGGTGCTTTCCGGGCTTAGCGGTTTAGGCTGCGGGTTTTTTGCTGTTCGGGCGGCTTATGGGCTTGGTGGAGATTTGCGAGCTGCCCTGTTTCGCAAGGTGCAAACCCTCTCTTTTGGAAATCTGGACAAGCTTGAAACCGGTGCGTTGATTACCCGTTTGACCAGCGATGTCAACAAGGTTCAGGAGATGGTAATGATGATGATGCGCGGAATGGTGCGAATGCCCCTTCTTATGGTCGGCAGTCTGGTTATGGCGACGGTAATCAGTCCAAGGCTCGGGTTGATTTTTATCGTGATATTACCGGCGTTGACTCTGGCGCTGACCATGATCATTCGTAAGACATTTCCTCTTTATCGACAGGTGCAGGAGGGTTTGGATGGTATAAACACCGTGCTTCAGGAGAATCTTGCCGGAGTTCGGGTGGTCAAGGCGTTTGCCCGTTCCGAGCACGAATCTGCGCGTTTCGCTCTGGCTAACAATACGTTGATTCAACGAATGACAGATGCTGTGCGAATGAGTTCCCGGACGACTCCTGTGATGATGTTGACGTTGAACACTGGAGTCGTAGCTGCTCTATGGATAGGGGCAGGGCAGGTTCAAACAGGCGGAATGCGTGTTGGTGAGCTTGTAGCATTTATCAATTATCTCGGGCAGGCCGTCATTACCCTGATGATGTTCAGCACGTTGACCATACAGATTTCGACGGCCCAAGCTTCGGCACGGCGGGTTCTTGAACTTCTTGATAGTGAGCCGATATTGATGAATCCGACTCAAAAGCAGCAGTTCCCGTCCCGGCCATCGGGAAAGGTTGTATTCGATAACGTGAGCTTCAACTATTCCTCTGCCAGCCAGGAGATGATATTGAAGAATATCAGTTTTGAGGCTGAGCCCGGTCAGACGGTTGCTATCCTTGGCGCAACGGGTTCCGGCAAGTCAACTCTGGTGCAACTGATTCCCCGTTTTTACGATGTTTCTGAGGGAAGTGTGACACTGGATGGCGTGGATGTACGCAAAATTCCAGAGGAAGAGCTGCGTCGTCATGTAGGAATTGCCCTGCAGGAGTCGATTCTTTTCAGTGCTTCGATTAAAAACAATATTCGTCTTGGAGAACCTGATGCCTCATTCGAAAAACTATCAACTGCCGCGAGAAATGCCCAGGCCGATGAATTCATTCGCAATATTCCTGACGGATACGAAGCGCTTGTGGGACAACGCGGGGTGAATCTTTCAGGAGGTCAAAAACAACGGCTGGCCATTGCTCGTGCATTGCTTTTGCAACCATCAGTGCTGATTCTTGATGACAGCACAAGCGCTGTTGACGTAGGAACAGAGGCCCTCATCCAGGACGCACTTGAACGGAACAGTTACCGGCAAACCAGATTCATTGTGGCTCAACGCATCAGTTCCGTGTTGAATGCGGACAAGATTCTTGTGCTTGATAACGGTGAAATTATTGCACAGGGAACCCATTATGAGCTTCTTGATGCGTGTGATGTGTACCGGGAAATTTATGAATCACAGACCGAAAATGGAGTATTAAGTTACAGTGGCCACTAACGTTCAAGAGAAATCCCGGGCAGCAGCGGCACCAGCTCTTATGGGCCGGTTCGGAAACGCTCAATCCTACAGTGAAGTGCAGCGCCCCAAAAAAACGGCGGAAACACTCCTTCGAGTCTGGTTTTATCTTCGTCGGCAGAAACGCTCATTGATCCTGACAGCCTTGATGGTAGTCGTTACGGTTTGCCTTGATCTTGCTGGACCTATTCTCCTCGGGCAGGTTATTGATGCTCATGTTGTCACGCGCAACCTGGTTGGTCTTCCACGAATTCTCTTGCTGATGCTTCTTGTTTATGCTGCCAGCGGCACGCTCAATCTGCTGCAAAGTTATGTAATGGCAGGCGCAGCACAGCGTACCATGCGGGATCTGCGTGCTGATCTTTTCAGCAAGCTGCTGCATCTGCCGCTCAATTTCTTTGACCGTCGTATTCATGGAGAGCTGATGAGTCGCCTGACCTCTGATGTGGAAAACATCAACCAGGTGTTAAGCAACTGCGTAACGCAGATTGTCTCTGGTTCATTGAGTACCATAGGTGTGGCAATTGCCATGTTTTTTATCAATCCTCGGCTGGCTGCGGTCAGTGTTGTTACCATATCACTGTTGACGATCCTCGGAAATCGCTGGCTTGCAGCAAAAACGCGTGTCAAGTTTCGTGTCCAGCAGGCTGCCCTGGGTCGCCTCTACGGATTTATGGAAGAGACTATCGGCGTACAGAAAGTGATCAAGGCTTATGGTCAGGAAAAAGTGTTCACAGAACAGTTTGACGCAGTGAATGAAGAGTTTCGCCTTTCCGGTATTCGGGCGCAGAGCTTCAGTGGTTTGACCGGCCCGATGATGAATACCATTCATAACACCGCCTATGCGATTGTGGCTGGAGTTGGAGGTTTCATGGCAATTTCCGGTATGACAACGGTTGGTGTCATTGCGATGTTCATAAGTTACACCCGTCAGTTTGGACGGCCCATGAATGAAATTGCCATCCTCTATAACCTTCTCCAGTCTGCTATGGCGGGCGCTGAGCGTGTCTTTGAAATTGTCGATGAAAGTCCTGAAGTTGACGCTCATCATGTTGAGTCGCTTCAAAAAATCCGGGGTGATGTTCTTTTTGACCATGTATCATTTTCCTACCGTCCTGATGTGCCAGTTCTCAAGGAGGTAAGCCTTCATGCCCGGCCCGGCCAGACGATAGCATTGATCGGTCCTACCGGTGCGGGAAAAACCACCATTGTCAATCTGCTGACCCGTTTTTACGAAACCGACAGTGGAAGTATTCAGATTGATGGCCGTGAAATCCGTGATATTGCGAAGGTGGAACTGCGTCGTCAGCTCGGCATCGTCCTTCAGGATACGTTTCTCTTTTCCGGCACAGTCAGGGAGAATATCAGATATGGCCGTCTGGATGCTACGGATGAGGAAATTGTCGAAGCTGCCCGTTTATCCAATGCCGACACCTTCATTCATTTGCTGCCGCTTGGGTATGAAACCGTTCTTACAGAGCGGGGAAGCAATTTCAGCCATGGCCAGCGGCAGATGCTGTCCATAGCGAGGGCGATTCTGGCTGATCCGGCAATCCTGATTCTGGACGAAGCGACCAGCAGTGTAGACACCCGAACGGAGAAGCATATTCAGGAGGCTATGCATCGCTTGATGGAAGGACGTACCAGCTTTGTAATTGCACACCGGCTCAGCACCATTCGCGGTGCAGACCAGATTCTTGTGATCAATCATGGCGAAGTCACTGAGCGCGGTACTCACAGCGAGCTTCTGGCGCAAAAAGGTTTTTACTGGCAACTTTCTTCAAGCCAATGGAAGGACGCTCAACAGGATGAAATGGCTATGGTTGAGGAAGATTGTCTTGTTTAAGTGTATTTTTAAAAGAATTAATAATGGAGCAGGGAAGATGGCATGTACGTGCAAGTTTAAGGAATTTCTTGAGGTCGAATGGTCAGTGCCGTCTATTGTCTCCAGGGATTGTGCTGAGATAGTGGGTATGGCGCTTGAAGAAATAGCCGATGTTCGTGGAGTCAGGGTGAACTTGCTGTTGAAAACCGTGACGGTATGCTTTGATGATGAGCGTATTGGTTTGACGCAACTCAAAGATGCCATGAGTAAAGCAGGGTTTCCTGCTGTTTTGGCTTAGCAATGGTGATAACAGGCTTCTTGATCCAGTGAGGATACTACGATGTATGATGATAAAAACCTGAAAGGTCGCCAGAAAAAAGCGGCAACCTTAGCCTATAAAATCGGCGACTCTCTCTACCTCAATATCACCAACCGATGCTCAAATACGTGCATATTCTGTCCGAAATTCAACCAGTACAAACTCTATAGCCATGATTTGCTGCTTGAGAAAGAACCCTCTTTCGAAGAGGTCATGGCTGCGGTTGCAGTTGTAGAGCCAACAGGAATTGATGAGATTGTTTTTTGCGGGTTTGGTGAATCGCTGATCAGACTGGAGCTGGTTGTGCGCATTGCACGGGAACTCAAACGCCGCTACAGCTACCCCATAAGAATCAATACTGATGGCCAGGCCAATCTGGTCCACGGCCGCAACATTGTTCCAGAACTGGCCGGATTGGTGGACACTATTTCTGTAAGCCTCAATGCCTCTGATGCAGAAACGTATATGCAGTTGTGCGATACTCCTTTTGGAGATGATGGATTCAGCGGTGTTTGCGATTTTATACGATTGGCAAAACAACAGATACCCAACGTGATTGCATCGGTTGTGGATTATCCTGGAGTTGACCTGGATGCTTGCCGGGCACTGGCCCTGTCGCTGGGAGTATCGTTCAGGGTCAGATGATCTGCCACCTGGCAGCCACAGACTGAAAGACGTCATGTGCAATACTCCTTTTTCCGTATTCTCACATTGATCACGCTTCTCGAATTACGAGAAATATAGATTGTTTAGCAATCTGCAGGATGGATACCACGCCATCTCACAAAACCTCTGCTGTCGGCTAACTTATTTATGGTATATATTTTACCGTTTTAACGGGATTTGCATATTGCGCAGTGTGACTATATTTAGCTGTTACCATAAAAGCGTACAGAATATTTCCTCCTGAACACTTGGTGTGGATATTTCTATGTTTTTTTTAAAGGAAATTCAGCATAGCATCGCGATGTACAATGAAGCACCCTGTTTCATGTGTGATGATTTCATTATAACGATCAAGGAGGAAATATGAGCAAACAGCTTTTCAGATATTCAGAGGCAAACAAGGAGAGGTTCCTGTCAAGTGATGACATAACGTTCAGTGATGGCAGCGTTGCGACTCCAGAAACCGTCTGGCATTATCTGACTGAAGAAGGGCCAAAAAAATATCCACATGCATTCGAAATCAATCTGCACCAGGGTAGCCGGGGAAGCAAGGATGAGACGTTGCCAACTGTACTCAAAACCCAGTACTTGAGCCTCACCTTGAGTGAACGGATGGAGAAAGCCAGAGATAACGGCAAACGCATAGCCTTTATCCAGGGTGGACAGACTATCGACCCCTATACAGCAGCCGATACGATTGCTCTCAGGCCAGCAAATGTCGGCAACTGGAACAATGGCAGGCACCATGGCAAGAATATCTATGAAAATGCACAGATCAGGAAAGAAAAGAAAGAAAAATCACACCATGATATGACTTTTGAAGCCTGCCAGACGGCTGGCTATGAGCATATTCAGGAGGGAGATCTGCGCATAGACATAGTTGCTCCCTATACAACCCTGCGTTGCTCGGATGTTTCCTACGGCGTTGAGGCACATCGTCATGGTCCCAATCAAAATGTCAAGTTGTTCAATGTTGATTTTCCCTTGCGGAACCAGGCCAGCAAGCCGTGGGCGATTGAATATTTTTCCAAAAACCTGCGAAAATTAGTCCGGCTTCTTGATGAATCGACGGGAAGGACCACAACGGATGAGGATTTACTGAAAGCGATAAAATTGCATAACACCGGACGTCGGTTGTCTATCGAACTGGCTGATATCTGGTGGTCGGCAGATATTCCGCCGACGAACAGTGATGATCGACAGACTCTTTCCTCACTTGGACATCTCGAATATGGGGATACGAAAGCATCTTTGAGTGTACTTAAAGAGGCCAAAAAGTACCTTGTTGAACGAGTTGAAAACGGGGTAAAGGGACACGGCGTTCCGGATAATCCGAAGAGGTTGTTTATTCTCGGTTCCTGTGTCGGGGTGAACAATGCCAGAAGCGAAGTCGATGGCGCAATAGTTGTCGGGAAGGACGATGGCTGGAGCACCATCAACTCCCTTGTTGATGAAGAGGGCGACCCCTTCTACAATCTGGCCAAAGCCACTCTTAACTATCCCTATGAGCAGGGAATCGAGGAAAGAGCCCAGTGGACAATCGAACAGATCAGGAGATCAAGAGCCGAGGGTGTTATTTTTATCCATAGATGGGGCTGCAATACACAGGCCTCAATTTCGAGAGCCGTTGTTGATGTTATCAAGCGCGAGACAGGAATACCGACCTACATTCATGAAAGCGAATTCGGGTTACAGCATGAACAGGAACATAATCGTGTCAGCGCCTTCATAGAAATGCTCTGAATCTCGGGTAATACTTTATTTTCGAAGAGAGAAAAACGATTCATTTCTTGCCAGTCTTAATGGATAATCTTTGTGCAAAATGATCTGCAATTATTTGTTGTGCAGCGTTGCAGATCCTATGCTGCTTGCAGGATAATTCATAGATATTCCATTGAAAAATTTGATATCTAGTCATAACCTATTTGCGGGATAAAATATACCTTTTAACAGGGATTTGTAACTATCTGTTTATTCATCATATTAAGAAGTAAGGTTGGATTATATC
>Ga0118677_10012186_pt1 | contig 12683 bp, 9 predicted proteins | sample AliMusrvi5mmetaG_FD_86154 | JGI IMG/M metagenome (GOLD analysis project Ga0118677, IMG submission 86154)
ACCTTGCTGGCGATGTTGCCGATGGCGCCTTCGGGGCCGAGCACGGCGCCGGAGAACAGCGAGGCGAGCGACGTGGCGACGGTGGCCGGCAGGTCCTTCCACTTCAGCGCCATGACGTCGCCGGTGAGGCTGTCGAGCATCGAGCCGTCGAGGTTGCTCGGCGCCTTGGCGTACTTCACGAGCAGCCCGACGAGCAGGGAGAAGGGCAGGCAGATGACCGCGAACATCCACGCGTGCGCGGTCACGTAGCTGTTGTCCCAGATGAGCTTGTTCAGCCAGTCGTAGACGATGAACCACGCCATGACGGCAAAGCCGCCGATGAGCGACACGACAACGACGTGCAGGTACAGGCCGCGCGGATAGTGGGTATCCGGTATCGCCGTCTCGGTCGTCTGCGGGGAGCTGCTCGCCACCCGGTCACGCTCCTTCGTTGCGATGTGTGGGCAACAATACCCAGCCCGCGAGCGTCGATACCGTCGGGAGACTCGCTGGCCTCACGCGGACGCGGAGCGGCCCGGGGGCGGCAGATGAGCCATCCCCCGGGCCGCTTCGCGCCGGAAACGCCGGCGCGACTGCGGTCTCGGCGGGTCAGATGCCGAGGATCTGCGCCTTCTTGGCCGTGAACTCCTCGTCGGTGAGCACGCCCTGGTCCTTCAGCACCGAGAGCTTCTGGATCTGCACGAGCTGGTCGTCGAGGCCGCCGCCCGCGGGAGCCGCGGCCGGTGCGGGCGCCGCCTGGGCCGCCGCCTGCTGCTGCGCCAGAGCGTCCTGCTGCGTCTGCAGGTCCGCGATCTGCTGGTTCTGGGCGGCTTCGGCCTGCTTCTTCTGGCCGCCGCCCATCGCGTTGCTGGTCGCCTTGACGGCTACCGTCGCCGTCCCGGCGACCACAGCCGTCCTCGCCATCGTGCCCATCAGCCCGGGGCCGCGACGGCCTGGGCCTATTCCTCGTCCACGTCTCATCGTCGATCCCTTCGCTGTTCGATTCTCAGTTGCCGGCTTGGGCGGCTTCCAGCGCCGCCTCGATGGTCTCCGCCGGGATGTAGCCACGGTCGAGGAGCTGGCCGCCGGAGCCGACGACCGCGTCGCGGAACCTCGTGGACCATACGTTCTCGTACACGAGTAGCCCGGCCGAGCTGTCCGGGTCGAGCCCCTCGGCGGCGAAGGCGATGTCCTCCGCGTTGACGAGATCGCTGATCTCGCCGTCGACGCCTTCGAACGCCGCCGCCACGTCGGCCGGCAGGTCCTCCAGCTCGGCCGAGGCTACGTTGCCGTCCGCATCCTTCCTGATGAAGACCAGGTCGATGATGTGGATGATGCCCTTGTCGGTGAGCTCGGCCAGGGCCGGCACGATCTCACCGTTGAACTTGTTCCCTGGGAATGCGACGACAAGGTACTCGACTGGTCCCATAGCTGCAGTCCTCTCTCGGTCTCGGTCTCGGTTTCTGGTGATGCCAGCCTACCCACGAAGCCAAGGTGTGATGCCATGCCGCCGGGCAGGGCTGCGAAGCTCAGTCCGTCGCATCGGACTCGAAAGGGAGCCTTGGATCCCGCGGGACCTCATGCGTCGGCCTTCGCGTTCTCCGCCTGGTAGGTGGCGTGAAGCTCGAGCTCGCGCTCCTTCCTCGGGAAGAGGAAGAACACGAGCGCCAGGCCACCCAGCATCGCCAGGATCCCCGCCGCGTAGGCCCAATTGGCGCCCTGCAGGAACGACGTCTTGGCAGCCGCCGTGATCTGCGTCGCGTACTGCGGGTACTGCTTGGCCACAGCCTCGGCGCTGGAGAACGACTTCTGCAGCTCGGCTTGGACGCTCTGTGAGACGCTCTTGCCGTTGGGCGACGAGGCGATGGCGGCGGCGAAGGCAGCGGCGTAGCCCGCGGTCAGCACGGCGCCGAGGATGGACTGCATGATGGCGCCGCCGAGGTCCCGCTGCAGGTCGGCGGTGCCGGAGGCCATGCCGACGCGCCGCACCGGCACCGAGCCGGTGAGCGCGCGTGCGGCCGGTGTGCCGGCCAGGCCGACCCCGATGCCGACGCACGAGAAGGCGAGGGCGACCTGCCAGTAGTGGCTGGTCTCGGTCCACAGCACCAGCATCACGACGAAGCCGAGCAGGCAGAACACGTCGCCGGCGAGCAGCGTGATGCGCGAGCCGAAGCGCAGGATGAGCTGGGCGGAGATCGGCGCCGACACCACCATGAACACGGCGGCGGGCAGGATCGCGGCGCCCGCCTTGAGCGTGGAGTAGCCGAGCACGTTCTGCAGGAACTGCTGCCCCACGAACAGCGCCCCCATGAGCGTGCCGAAGACGATGATGCCGGCGAGGGCGGCCACCCAGAAGGGCCGCCGCCCGGCGACCTTGAGGTCGTAGAGCGGGTTCTTGGCGCGGCGCTGCCGCACGAAGAACGCCGCGCCGGCGGCGAGGGCGACGGCGGCGAGCACGAGCGCGCGCGTGCTCATGCCCGGCTCGGGCGCGAAGTTGATCGCCAGCACAAGCGCCGCCACGAAGAAGATGGAGAGCACGCCGCCGATGTTGTCGACGGGCTCAGTCGCCTCGTTGACGTGGGCGGGCACGAGGACCAGCGACAGCACGAGCCCCGCCGCCGCGATGGGGATCGTGACGAGGAAGACGGAGCCCCAGAAGAAGTGCAGGAGCAGCGCTCCGGCGAGCAGCGAGCCCAGCGCGGACATGGCGCCGCCGATGCCGGACCACATGGCGATCGACTTGGTGCGCGCCGGTCCGGACCACAGCGCCGTGATCAGCGCGAGCGTCGTGGGGTAGGCCATGCCGGCCGCGAGCCCGCCGAGTACGCGGCCGGCCATCAGTACCTGGACGGACGGCGCGAACGCCGCCAGCAGCGCGGCCGGCAGCGAGAGCGCCATGCCGATCACGAGGAGGAGCTTGCGCCCGTAGCGGTCGCCGATGGCGCCGAAGTAGAGCACCGAGGCGGCCAGGCCGAGCGAGTAGGCGACGGCCACGAGGTCGAGCTGCGTCTGCGAGGCGTTGAACGCCTTGCCGATGTCCGGAAGCGCGACGTTGGCCACGGCGAGATTCAGGTTGGCGACCGACGCCACCAGGATGAGCGTGAGAAGGACGAGGCTCGAGCGCGCCGGGACGGTCGAGGCCGAGGCCGTCGAAGGCGCCGGCGAGCCGGGCGCTGCGGGTGAGCCCGCTCCCGTTCCCCGGCCGGCGTTCATCGCTGGCCGCTCAGTCCCCGGCGAGCCAGCCGCGCAGGCTGGCCTCGACGGCCGCGCGGCCGCCGGCGACGCGCGCGTCGAAGCGGCGCGGCCGCGAGCGGACAGCCGCGAGTTGCGGCGGGATCGAGGCGCCGGGCGCGAGCGCGACGACGCGGTCGAGGAGCGCCAGGTCGTCGGTCTCGCCCGGGATCGGCGCGTCGGCCGGGATGCCGCGCAGGCCGCGGACGACGTCGGCGGCGAACTTGCTCCAGTGCGCCGTGCTGGCGATCAGCACCGGAGCCGCCTCGCCGCCGAGCTCCGCGGCGACCTTCCATGCCACCGCGGTGTGCGGGTCGAGCAGGTAGCCGTGTTCGCGGTACACCTCGCCGATGGTGGCGAGGCAGGTGTCGTTGTCGACCCAGGCACCGGTGAGCTCGGCCTGGAGCTCGTCGCGGGTCGTGTCGTCTACTTCGAAGCGACCCGAGTCCCGCAGCTCGCGCATCCACCCGGCGGTCAGGACAGGGTCGTCACAGAGGTGGTACAGCAGCCGCTCGAGGTTGGACGAGATGAGGATGTCCATCGAGGGCGACGGCGTCTTGACCAGCCGCCGGGCGGAGATGTCGTAGACGCCGGTGGCGATGAAATCGGCGAGCACGTTGTTGCTGTTGCTGGCGCAGAGGAGCCGGCCGAGCGGCACGCCCATGAGCCGGGCGTAGCGCGCCGCGAGGATGTTGCCGAAGTTGCCGGTGGGGACGCAGACATCGAGGGGGCCGCCGGGCACGAGGTGCCCGCCGGCGGCCATGTCGGCGTAGGCACTCACGTAGTAGACGATCTGGGGCATCAGACGGCCCCAGTTGATGGAGTTCGCCGAGGAGAGCGCCAGGCCGTGCCGGCCCGCCAGTTCCTCGGCGAACGCCGCGTCGTCGAAGACCGCCTTCACCGAGTCCTGGCAGTCGTCGAAGTCGCCGGCGAGGCGGAAGACGCTGAGGTTGCTGCCGGGCTGCGTCACCATCTGCAGCTCTTGCAGCGCCGAGACGCCGGCGTCGGGGTAGTAGACGGCGATGCGCGTGCCGGCGCGATCGGCGAAGCCGTTGAGCGCCGCCACGCCGGTGTCGCCGCTGGTGGCGACGAGGATGAGGAAGTCCAGCCTCGTCGCTCCGCTCGCGTGCGCCTGCTCCAGCGCCTGGCTGAAGTACAGCGGCATGCACTGGAGCGCCATGTCCTTGAAGGCGAGCGTGGGGCCGTGCCAGAGCTCGAGCACGAAGCGCCCCGGCGCGACTTCGCGGACCGGTGCGACGGCCGGGTCGTCGAAGTTGTCGCCGTAGGCGGCGGCCGCGATCTCGCGCGTGCGCGCGGCCTCCACGTCGAGCTCGAACGCCTCGTACACGCGCGCCGCGCGCTCGTGGTAGGGCAGGGCCGCCAGCGCGACGATCTCGTCGACCGAGAATCGCGGCAGCCGCTCGGGCACGAAGAGCCCGCCGCCGGGCGCGATGCCCTCGAGGATGGCCTCGGTGAACATGCGCGGCCGGTCGATGAGCCCGCGGGTGTCGTGGTAGCCGATCATGGCCCGCGGATTCTATCCCATCACCCTTGCGGCGGCGCGCGGCGAGGGGCGCCCTGCGAAGCCCGTCATGAAGCGCGGTCTCGGGGGGCTTGACTTCCTCGAACGATGCGTTACGATATATCGCGTTACAGCGTTACGAGACTACGAAAGCAAGCGTTTCAGCGGAGGTCCCAATGAAAGAGTCGACGATGAGAGAGCCAAGAGAAGGGTTCGGGCGCTGCGGCGGGCCGGATCAGATGCACGGGTCGATGAGGTTCAAGTTCGGTCACGGCCCCCATGGCCACGGCTTCGGTCCACACGGCCACGGCCCCTGGTCGCGCGCCCGTCGCGGCAACGTGCGCGCCGCCATCCTCTCGGTGCTGTCCGAGGAGCCCATGCACGGCTACCAGATCATGCAGAAGCTCGAGGAGCGCAGCGGCGGCATGTGGCGCCCGAGCCCTGGTTCGGTCTATCCGACCCTCCAGTTGCTGGAGGACCAGGGGTTCGTGAAGGGCGAGGAGATCGAGGGGCGGCGCGTGTTCGCGCTCACCGACGAGGGCAGGGCCGAGGCGGAGCAGAGCAAGGAGCGCTTCGGCACACCGTGGGAGAGCGACGAGGCCGGGTCTGACGATCCGCGCTTCAAGCTCCGCCGCGCTGTGTTCCAGATCGGTGCGGCCGTCAAGCAGGTCGGCACCGCGGGCACCGCCGAGCAGGTCGACAAGACGATCGAGATCCTTGGTGAGGCCCGCAAGCGCATCTACGCGCTGCTCGCCGAAGCCGACTGACGCCGGCAGGCGGCTGACCCCGGCGGCGACCGACGCCGGCAGCCGGCCGACGCCCGCTACTCCGCGGAGGCGCCCGGTCCGCGGCGGCTCGCCTGACGGCGACCGTCGCCGGCCGGGCGTCGCCGCACGGCCCGGCGCAGCGCGTCGGGGTGTCGCCAGCCGGGCGCCGGCGCTGGGGCGCCGAGGCCGTCGAGGATCGCGTCGCCGTGAGCATCAGGCGAGCCCGCGATGGCGAGCGCGTGCGCGCGTGCGGCCCGGCCCATCTCGCGGCGGCGACCTTCGTCGGCGAGGATCGCGCGGATGGCTCTTGCGAGAGCCGCGCGGTCGTCGCCCGGCACCACCAGCCCCGTCTCTCCGGAGCGCACGCTCTCGCTCGGCCCGCCGCGGTCGCACACGACCGCGGGCAGGCCGGCGGCCTGCGCCTCGAGCACGACGAGCCCGCAGGTATCCGTGCAGCTCGGGAACACGAAGACGTCGCTGGTCGCGTAGACGCCCGCCAGCTCCTCCTGCGGGACGAACCCGAGGAAGGTGGCCGGGTAGTCGCGCAGTTCGGCCTCCATGGTCGTGCGGTACGGACCGTCGCCGGCGACCACCAGCCGCGCCGGCACGCCGGCGTCGATGAGCGTGCGAAAGGCGCCGGCGAGGACGTCGACGCCCTTCTCGCGCGAGACCCGGCCGGCGTACACGAGCGTGCGCCGCCCGTCGCCCGCCTTGCCGCCGGCCTGCCGCGCGTCGCCCGGCCCACCGGACGCCGCAGCGTCGTCATCCCCGTCCGCCGCCGCCGGCGCGAACAGCTGTGCGTCGACCCAGTGTGGAAGCACGCTCACGCGCCGCGGGTCGAGACCGCGCGCCACGAGGTCGCGGGCGGTCACGCGGGACGGCGCGAACACCTCGTCCATGGCGCCGTAGAACCACATCACGTATCGCCACGAGAGGCGTTGGTAGGACGTGCCCGGGCAGAGCTTCTCCGCGTAGCGCGCGAGGTCGGTATGGAAGGTCGCGCCGATCGGCAGGTGCAGCAGCTTCGCGGCCAGCATGGCGACGAGTCCCATGCCGCTTGCGGTGCTCGCATGGATGGCGGTGAAGTCGTTCTCCTCGAGGTAGTCGAGGATGTCGACGATCGGCGGTGTGGTGAGCGGGTAGTCCGGATTGACCGGCAGAGGACGCCACGCCAAGGCCTGGAAGTTGACCGCACCGTGAAGCGGGCCGGTGGGCGCAGGCGTGCTGATGATGACCTCGAGGTCGACGCCGCGTGCGCGGGCGGTCTCCGCCAGCCGGCGCACGCTGAGAGACACGCCGTTGACCTCGTCCCAGGTGTCGGTGAACACGGCGACCTTGGGCGGCGACGGCGTGCCGCCGAGGAAGTAACGGCGCAGCCGCTCCTGCGAGGCGCGGTCGCGGCTCTGGACGCTCCAGGAGATGAAGTGCGGCAGCTGCAGGAAGTGCACCATGCCCACGGCGTACTGCTTCTGCAGGCGGCGCTTGAGCCCGAGCTCCGACTCGGGGTCGATGAGCGCCTGCAGGTGCAGGCTGATCACGTCGTCGGCCAGGCGCTGCGAGACCTCGAACAACCGGCGGTTGAGCTCGCGCGAGCCGACGGCGTAGAAGCCGTCCGGGTCCGCGACCAGCGTGCCGATCTCCCGGTCGAGCAACTCCTCCCACGCCGGCCCACGCCCGTCCCCGTCCGCGTACAGGCCGGGCACGATGTTGCGCACGCCGCGCTTGGCCTTGTCGAGGATGGGCACGTCGCGGCCGATCTTGCCGAACCCCTTTCGTACGAGCTTGGCGGCGCGCCTGCGCGGCTGCTCCTCGTCGAGGCGCAGCATCTCCCGGAACCGCCAGAACGCCGACGCGTAGATGCTGTTGGCGAGGATGCGGGCATCTCCCTCTTCGCCGGCGGGCGCGCCGGCGCCGGCGGCCACGGCACCGAGGAATCCTTCGACGGTGCCGTCGCACTCCGCCTCGGTGTGGACGCCGGCGACGAACAGGCCGCTGTGGTCGTCGGACCCGCCCGTGAGCGCTTTGCGCCAGGGAGTCTCGCCGTACGGCTCGATGCCCTGGCGCTCCGCCATGCCGGCGATACCCTCCGGCGTCAGGCTGGCGGCGATCTCGCGGAGCAGGCCGTTGCAGCGCACGACGCGAGCGCCGTTGCGGCCCTCGAGGACGTTGAAGAGCAGCAGCAGCTTCTCGACCACGTCCTCGGTCAGCTTGCCGGTCATGTCGAAGAGCGGGTGCGCGAGGAAGTGGAGGACGGCGGCCTCGCGCAGGCAGGCGACCAGGTCGTAGATCGAGGTGCGTGCCTTGAGCGCGGTGGCGAAGGTCGCTTCGTCGATGCCCAGGGCCACGACGTGCACGCGACAGCCGTTCTCCGGGAACCACGTGTCGAACTCCGTGCTCAGGAAGGTGCCGGGCAGGTGTGCGATGGCGAACGAGCCGTCGAGCGTGTTGTGGTCGGTGATGGTGACGAAGTCCATGCCGCGCGCGCGGGCGGCGGCGTAGACGTCCCCCGGCTCGGTGTAGCATTCCCGGCCGCCGAGCCGGCGGATCCACGGGTTGGTCGGGTTCGCGGAGCACTTCGAGTGCACGTGAAGGTCGGCGCGGCAGGTCACGCGAGGAGAAGTCACAGCCTCACTTTATCGCATGTCGCGCGCGGCGGCCGACCGGCGCCGATGAGCGCGCCGACAAACGGCCGGCGCGCGCCGCCGGCCTTTACAGCGGCCGACCCTTGCGTCTACCCTCACGACATGTCCGAGACGCGCCACGCAGTGCTCACCGCCATAGGTGACGACCGCCCCGGCCTCGTCGCCGAGGTCACCCGCTACGTGCTGGAGCGCGGCGGCAACCTCGAGGACAGCCGCATGGTCAATCTGCACGGGCAGTTCGCGATGATGATGCTGGTGGCCGGCCCGGACGCGGTGATCGACCGCGTCCTCGACGGCATCGCGCAGCTCGAGCGCGAGGCCGGCGTGCACGCGGAACTGCGCGTCGCGGAGCCCGGCGGCAAGGCGGCGGTCTCGGCGGCGATGCCGTACAAGCTCAACACGTGGGCGATGGACCACCCCGGCCTGATGCGCTCCATCGCCCAGTTGCTGGGCGAGCTGGGCGTCAACATCGAGAGCGTCGAGACCGCGCTGCGTCCTGCGCCATACACCAACGCGCCGCTCTTCGAGATGGAGCTCGTCGTCTCCGTGCCGGAGCGGACGCCCGTGGCCGAGCTGCGCGAGGCGATCGGGCGGCTGTGCGACGAGCTCAACATCGACTGGAAGCTCGCGGCGCTCTAGGCGGTCGCGCGGCGCTCCCCGCGCCGCGCTCCAGATCTCGCGTCGCCCTCTAGACTTCGCCGGCGAGGATCCGCGCCGCCTCGTCCACCGCGAACTCCGGCCACAGCACGGGCCGCCCATCGCGGAACGCGGTGACGGTGGCGTCCGGGCTCCAGGATGGGCCGCCCGCCGTATGGCTTCCCCCGTGCGCGCCGCCGAGCTCGCCGATGTCCGCGGCGGCGATCCCCGCCTCGTCGAGCCGCGCCTTCAGTGCCTCCGCCTCCGCCGGATCGCAGCAGATGAGCAGGCTGCCCGAGCCGATGAGACCGAGCGGGTCGGCGCCGAGGAGGGCACACAGCCGCGCGGCCTCGGGGAGCACGGGAACGCGGTCGGCGTGGACGAACAGATCGCGGCCGGCCGCCGAGGCCAGCTCGCGCAGGGCCGTGGCCAGCCCGCCCTCGGTGACGTCGTGCATGGCGCGCACGCCGGCGAAGCCGGCGGCGATGCGCGCTTCCGGCACGACGCTGACGCGTTCGAGCAGGTCACGGCAGGCGGACAGCTCGGTGTCGCTCATGCCGAGGGCGCGAAGGCGCTCGCCCAGCTCTCGGGCGAGCAGCGCCGTGCCCTCCGCGGCGAGGCCCTTGGTGAGCAGGATGCGGTCGCCGGCGCGCACCGCGCGCTTCTCGCGCAGGTCGCTCCGGCGCGCCACGCCGATCGTCGTCGCCGCGACCACGGGGCGCGTCACGGCGTCGGTCACCTCGGTGTGGCCGCCGACGATGGTCACGCCCTGGGCGGCGGCGGCTTCCGCGATCTCGTCCAGCAGCGCCAGCGCCTGCGACGGCGTCGTGCCGACGGGCAGAAGGACCGTGGTGAGGAGCCAGCGCGGGTCGGCGCCCGAGGCGGCGATATCGTTCGCGTTCACGAGGACCGCGAAGCGGCCGAGCTCGGCGCTGACGAGGGTGATCGGGTCGCCGTGGGCGACGATCGTGTCGACGCCGTCGACGTCGAGCGCGGCGACGTCCTCGCCGACGCCGGCCGCCACGAGGACGGCGTCGTCGGTCACCTCAAGGCCCTCGAGATGTCGCCCGAGCAGGTCGTTGGGCAGCTTGCCGGCGGCGAGCGGGAGGCCGAGTCTCACGATCTCGCGCAGCTCATCAAGGCGGTGCACGACGAAGTCGCAGGCGGCTGCATCAGGGCAGCCGGCTGCAGCGGACGCGCCACCTTCGGTGGCGGACGTGCCGCTCTCGCCGGCCGGCGAGCCCGCGGACCCGGGCACGGTCTCCTGCGCGCTCTCGCCGCCGCTCGCCGCCGCGTTCGTGAGGTAGGCGGTCACGGCGCCGGCAGCGCGTCCGGCCAGCATGTCGAGGAGGTAGTCACCGACGACGAGCGTCTCCGCCGGCAGTACGCCCATGAGGCCGGCGGCGTGCACGACGCCGTCGGGCGCCGGCTTGGGCCGCACGCGGTCGTCGCGCGTGAGCACGACGTCGAACCCGCCGGTCGTGAGGCGCGCGAACCCCGCGAGCGCGCGCTCCACCGCTGCGCGGCCGTTGCGCGTGAGCACACCGACCTTGAGACCGAACGCGTGGAGGTCGTCCACGAGAGCCTCGGCGCCCTCGTTGGGCGCGCTCGTGGCGGCGCCGGCCAGCTCGAAGCGCTCCAGGGCGGCGAGCGCGTCGTCCCGTGGCGAGCCGGCGGGCAGGGCTTCGATCCACTCGAGCACGAGCTCGTTGGGCGGGCAGCCGACCTCGCGCTTGATCGCCGCGAAGTCGAGAGCGCCGGGAATCGTCAGGGTGCCGTCAAAATCGAAGAGCACGGCCCGCAGGCGGAACGGGGGCGGGCCGGGCGCGCACGTCCGGGTCTTCATCCGGGGTGCGGCTCCGGCTCCTACCTCGTCGCGAAGGCCTTGAGACACACGTTGGCCTGGGCGCTGGGGTGGGCAGCGTTGAGGTCCGTCCAGTGCCGGCCGTCGGGGCTCATGAAGCTTTGGCCGGCGACGGCGACGGCGCCGGCCATCCACCTCGCCGCGGGGTTCTCGATCGCCAGCGGGGAACGGTCGGCAGCGGTCGTACCGGGCGAGACCAGGCGGATCGCGACCACGAAGTGGTGGCCCGCGGTCACCGCGAGCGGCGACGTGAGAGAGACGGTCGCGTAACCCGGCAAGGCGCTGATGCCAGTGCCGCGAAGCTTGAGTCGCTTGAGGCTGCTACCGGCGTAGACCGAGTAGCGCGTGCCGGCGACGCGCGTGTAGAAGCCGACGGCGGCGATGTGCCCGCTGCCGCGTGCATTGAAGCGGTTGGCGCCCCAGCACTCCGCCTGACGAAAGCCCCAGGCCGAGGTCCAGCCGAGCTTGTCGTACTGGTAGATGCGGCGGTAGTTGCCGACCGGGTCGACGCGCGTGTAGGAAGTGCATTCGTCGCGCGCGAAGGACCGGTCGTAGTAGGAGACCCAGAAATAGCCTGCGTCACCGAAGCCGTCCGCGCCCCAGCTGTTGCGCACCAGGAAGGCGCCGTCGCCGGCGGGCGCGACGCCCGCATCGGTCGCGAAGCTCGCGGCGGGATAGGCGTCGTCCCAGCCGACGATGTCGACGCCATGGTTCTCGCCGACCGTTTCGTTTCTGTATAGGTCACCGGCGCCGAAGGGGCAGTAATAGGCGTCGTCCGTGCCCGTCGCGGGATCGGACGCGAGAAACGCGTCGTTCCAGTACATCCCCACGCTCATGGCGCCGTTGTCGTGCACGAGTTGCTTGATCACCTCGTTGTCGAGGTCGCCGGCGGCGCCTGTCGAGCGGCCCGGGTACATCACCGCCCCCTGCACATGCTTGAGCACGTGATTGACCTTCGGCGGCGTCGGCGTGTTGTACCGGTCGCTCTGCTCGCTGACGGGTCCGGCCCAGCGCACGAAGTAGGCGATCGCCATGAAGTCCCAGCCGCCGTAGTAGTACGAGTTGCGTGTCTTGCCGTAGGAGCCGGGGAACGGTCCGAAGCCGCTGCGCGTGACCAGGTTGTCCTCGCTGAAGTCCCACTTCTCGGCGGGCATCAGCTCCGACTCGAGCGCCGCGACGTTGGCGAACGCCCAGCAGGTGCCGAAGGTGCCCTGGTCGCGCACGTGGGTGAGGCGGGAGTAAGAGGTGACGCCGTCGGCGGCGATCAGGCTGCGGAGGTCGAAGCTCGATGGAAGGCTTGAGGCGTACGACGACGGGAGCGCGCCTGCGCGCTGCGCGAACCGCGCCGCGGCCGCCGGGCCGACCTGGACGTCCACCGGGTCGGGAAGCTTGCCGAGCGCGCCCGCGAGGGGCTCGTGCAGCGCTTCCACGAAGGCCGGGTTGAGCGGGCCCGCTTGGGGGACGGCGGAGGGCGCGGCAGCCGCAGCCGCGCCGCCGGCAGTTGCCAGAGAGAGCACGCCGGCGGCGAGCAGGCTCAACGCCAGCGCCGCTCGCCTCGTCCTCGTCATCCCGCCCCTCTCTCGCGTCCCGCTCGGACACACAGTGTACCGCCTTCATCGGCAAGCGGTGCGGAGCCTTGAATCGTGGCTCCCCAAGACGCGGGCAGGCCCCGGCCGAGTCCAGGTAGACGGACGTCTCATGCTGGCGGCACCCGCTCTTGCCAATAGTAAGTACAGAGGAGTCACAACATTCTTGCCCAGGAACGGGGTCGGCAATGGAACGAGACACAAGACGCAGGGCGCAGGGCTTCACCCTCATCGAGCTGCTCATCGTGGTGATCATCATCGCGATCCTCGCGGCGATCGCCATCCCGGTGTACCTCGGTCAGCGCAACAAGGCCAAAGAGGCGGCCGTCAAGGAGGGCGTGCACACGATCCAGGTCGGCGTCATGAGCTACGCCGCCGACAACAGCGGCGCCTACCCGGCGACCGAGTACGTCACCTACACGCCGAGCGACAAGACCGCCGACAACCTCGGCAACA
>Ga0118677_10012187_pt1 | contig 12683 bp, 12 predicted proteins | sample AliMusrvi5mmetaG_FD_86154 | JGI IMG/M metagenome (GOLD analysis project Ga0118677, IMG submission 86154)
AGGTCGTCACTCATTGGCTTGAGGCCATTCATGGCAGCGCCAAACCCAAGGGCCAATGCCCGCGCCGCAAGGGCAGGTGACTCACCATCCCGCACTTCGTAGTTGACTTCAGGCAAATCAGGACTACACTAGTCTCATGCTCAACGAAACGCTTTCGATCAAAGTTTCGAAAACCGAGAAAAACCTGCTCCGCCAGGCGGCGGCCGAGGCCAACTCGAGTCCGTCGCGCTTGCTGCGGGACGCCTTGCAGGTGGTGTTGGCCGGTGCGGCCACCCAGCGGAGCACGCTGCTCGAAAAACACCGGCATCTTTTCAGCCGACTCGACCAAGGGCCGGGTGACCTTTCCACCAACCCTGAACACCTGCGCAACTTCGGGAAATGAACAGTAGCGTGATTGCCGACACCGGACCACTCGTCGCGTTGTTTGACTCGGGTGACGCCTTCCACCTGTGGGCAAAGGACTGCTTGGGACGGATTGAAGACCCCCTGCTGATCTCCGAGGCGATCCTCGGCGAAGTGTTCTTTCTGTTAGCCCCGCTGCGGAAATCCCGCGCCGCCTTCGAGGAATTCTGGATGGAAGGCGGCTTGCGGGTCGCCTTTGACGCACAAGCCCACATGCAGTCCTTGGTCGGAATGCTCAGGAAATACGCCGACATTCCCATGTCACTGGCCGACGCCACCGTGGTGCGGATGTGTGAACTGAATCGCCAGGCCGTCGTGTGGACTCTCGACAGTCATTTTCTCATCTATCGGCACCTCGGACGCAAGACGATCCCACTGCTCAATTGGCCGCGCGGGTGAAGATCCACTCACTCATTTAGGGGCAGGAATCGCACGCTCGGCCTCACTCGGTTGCATGGCCCCTTTTCCACCATATCTATCCGTTGGGTCAAGTGAGTTCCATATTGGAGGGGCAAGAAAAGCTTCATCAAGGACTCGGAGCGGGATGCTCCAGCCACCATCAGGATCAAGCCCAGTCCTCGATGCCCAGCCCAGGAACCCGTTTGAACTCCTGGGAGTTATGGGTGACCAAAACCGCCCCGAGCGCCAGCGCATGGGCGGCGATGAGCGTATCAAGCGGGCCGATTTCCCGGCCTTCTTTTTCGAGGGCGGAGCGAACGATGCCATAGTGGTGGACGCAATGGACCGCATCGAATGGAAACGCCTGGAATGGCGCGAGGACCTGTCTCAGCGCGGCGCGGTTTGTGTCAGACTGGCCGCCATGACACAGACCGAATTCAAGTTCAGCCAGAGAAATGGCCGAAAGTCCAAGTTCGTGGCCTTGATTCGCCTGCTCTTTGCAACGGGCAAGAATCCTCGCGGCGGAACGCTTCACGTTCCGTTCCCTGGCAGTCCGGGCATCGGCGATTGCGGTGCCGCGAAGCAGCAGGATGAAGGTGTCGGTATCGAGCAGATGGATCATCTGATTCCGGCGGTGAAATCCCGTGGTTGCGGCAGGGAACGGCTGCGGCCATCAAGAGTGCGGAAAAATTCCTCGTCCAACAGCCGGCAACCCTCCTCGAAGCGCTCCCATGGATCGGCCTCACTGATGAGAATTCCACCCGTCACATGGGCAAGACGGAATTCCGAGCCTGAAACCCGGAACTCCTTGGGAAGCCGGATCGCCTGGCTGCGTCCGTTCATGAATACTTTCGCGTTGGCTCTCAACCGCGTCGGGTATATACCATTTGTCCTTGACCATGTCAAGGCCCGCAGCCTCAGAAAAACCAGCCGCGGTTGCCGCGCTGGTAGGACCCGTCGCCCACGGACAGGACTTCGAGGCGGACGGTGGTGAGGCCCTGGCCGTAGAAGCCGAGTTTTTTGGCGGCGCGCGGGGTGACGTCGAGGACTCTGTTAGAGATGAACGGTCCGCGGTCGTTGATGCGGATTTTGACGGAGTTGCCGTTTTTGAGGTTGGTGACTTTGACCATGCACGGGAGCGGCAGGGTTTTGTGGGCACCTGTCAGATGCCATGGCATGACTTTCTCACCTAATGAGGTGGTGCCGCGTTTCAACCCGAAAAATGTGGATTCGTTGTACCAGGAACAAACGCCGGTTTCCTTGAATCCGAGTGCGGTGTCCACACTCATCGGCTGATAGAACTGGCCGCGTTCGGTGTAGGCCCGCGTCATGTAACCAACATGGCCGCCGGGGTAGGCGCAGGAGGCTAACAGAATCACTAACAGCAAGGTGCCGGCGGCGGCGGTTCTGCTGAGGAATGGCGCGAGCTTCATGGGATGGAGGGGCATGGCGGTTGGAAACCGCCGCCACGTTGGCCGCCGCCACGCGGCTTACGGCTTGCGTTGGCGGATCACCTGAAGAGAGGCAGCCACCTTTTCCTTCATTTCCTTGCCGGGCTTGAATTTGACGGCGGCGCGGGCGGGGATCGGCACGTCTTTGCCGGGGTTCTTGGGATTGCGGCCGATTTTGGCCTTCATTTCGCGGACTTGGAAGGCGCCGAAATTGCGCATCACCACGGTATCACCCTGGGCCAAGGATTCGGTGATTTCTTCGATGAGGGTTTGCACCACTTCGAGGACGTCTTGCTGGGTGAGTTCGAGGCCCTTGGTTCCAAGTTGGTCGGTGATTTTGATCGCGAGTTCGCGTTTGGTGATGGTAGCCATGGGAAAGGGAACGGTGGAAATTCGGAGTGCGGGCGCATTGAACGATGAAGCGCACCCGTTTGTCCCGCCCAAAATGGAATTTTTTGCCACGGCATCAGTGAGCAGGGTCCGAATGAGTTCCGAACTCCCCCGGCGGCATGCCGAGAACCGCGGCGGTCGTGCGAAAATGAAGCTTGGCTGCCTTGCCGAGCGACTCGCCGTCATGGCGGGCCACCAACTCGCGGCCAGCCTGCACCACGGCATCCGACGCACCCAAGGGAAGTTTGACGCCGCAAGCCGCCGAGGTCTTGTCTATCCAATCGATGAATCGTTCGCGGGCAAGAATGGATGCGGCCGCGACGGCGGTGTCGGATTCGCCCTTGGTGCGTTGTTCCAGGCGGATGGTCAGCCCCTTGTCGCGCAGCGCTCGCTGCAAGACGTCGGGCCGGGCAAATTGATCGCTCAACGCCCGCGGGCAGTCCGGGCGGGCGGCCACGAGTTTCTCGATGACCCGCGCATGGCCCCAGGCCAACAGGCGGTTGAGGTTGCCGAACGACGCGTGCATCTGGTTGTAGCGTTCCGGGCCGATGGCGACGACTTCCGTGGTGCACCCCGGCGTGGCGCGGATCACGGCGGCAAGCTGGCGGATGCGGGCGGCGCTGGTGACGCGCTTGGAATCCATCACCCCGGCATCGATCAAGCGCCGCGCGATCCCCGCGTCCGTGAAGGCCCCGGCAATCACCAGCGGCCCGAAAAAATCCCCTTTGCCGCTTTCGTCGATCCCGAAATGGGGCTCGAATCGCTCGGGTTCGAGGATTTCCTCATAACCGAGCCGGGCCTCGCCGAGCACTTCGGGTTCCAGCGTGAAACGGATGAAATCCTCGGTGTCCTTGCCCTGCACCAACACCTTGGGACCTTTCTGATAGACCGTGACATTGAGCTTGCCCTTGCGTGCCGCGAACAACGCATGGGGCTTCATCTCGAAATCATACCCCTGACTTTCCAGCACCCGGCGGAGCGTTTCCGCCTGGGGCTGCGTCAGCGGCGCGGTATGACTGGTCACCGGCACAATTTCAGCTTTTCAGCATTTCAGCATTTACCCTCTCACCCCGGGTATTCGCCGGCGATGTAGCCCTGCAACTGGAGGATCGTGTGGCGTTGCGAGTGCATCACCCATTGCACGAGGTCGCCGATGGAAATCAGGCCGACCAATTTGCCGTCATCGACCACCGGCAGGTGCCGGATCCGGTGGAATGTCATGAGTTGCATGCATTTTTCGATGCTGTCGGCGCTTTGCACGGTGATGGCCGGGCCGCTGAGGATGTCTCTCACCAGGGTTTCCCGCGAGGCACGGCCCAGCAGGATGACCTTGCGGCTGTAGTCGCGCTCCGAGAGCACGCCGATCACCCGGCCGTCCTCCACCGTCACAAGTGCCCCGATGTTTTTCTCGCCCATCAGGCCGAGCGCCTCGAACACGGTGTTCAGCGGACCGGTCGTCCAGACTTCGCCGCCCTTGTTTTGCAGGATGTCCCGCACTGTGCCGTGAATTTCCATGGGGTGTTCTTTCTGCTTGCGAAATGATGGCCCATCCCGGCCCGACGTCAAGATCGGAACTCAGGGAATGACGCAATAGGCAGTTTCCCCGCCGGAGATTTGCGTGGGATCGATCCGGCGGTCGAGGGTGGCGAACCTGGCCCTGTGATGGATGGCCAGGGCGAGCAGATAGAAATCCGTCAGATGCCTGGAGTCGGGAAGCGTGGCGAAATCGCAAAGCGTGACGGAGTCCGGCCAGAACTGGTGGCCGGGGCGGCGGCAGATTTGTTGCAGCACGGCTTTGGCCTCGTTCGTCCCACCGGGGAAGTCTGGATAGTTGGGGGCTCCGATGATGCGGATGAAGGCATTCTGCACTAGCGGGCAGGTCGCCCAGGCCGCGCCTTTGATCGAGGCAAACCAGCGGGTAGCACGCTGGTGGAAAATATGATGTCGGGGCCTGAACAAAACCGGACAGTGCCTGTTCAAAACCGGACACCGCCTGTTCAAAACCGGATTTTGAAGGCGCTCGGCGGCAAATGACTGGCAACCAGGCGAACGGAGTCGATGCTGCGGCGACGTTTGCAGGATACGGCTCTGCTGGAGAGCAACCGGAGCGGCAGACGTTGCCAAAGGGGCTTTAGCCTCAGGGCCGCGTGATAGCGGAATGCCTTCACGCGGCCCGAATCTGGCAGACACCAAGCCCATTGGCCCGATGCGATAAACTCCGGGGGTTTGGGGGCAGAGCCCCCAAGATGGCGGGCGAAAAACATCGCGTTGCTTTGTTTGTTAGATCATGATTCGGCGATGAAAAACAACAACTCTTCCATCGGCTGCCGCCTGAATTTGTCCGCCATGTCCTGAGCGACTTCAACTCGGGAACTCTCGATGCCACAACCGCTGCCATTCATCTTGGAGTTTCTCGTTCAAGGCTTTACGAGTTGCGAACCGAATTCCTGCGGGACAAGAACAACTACGGTCCCCAGGCCAGCGGCGGCTCACATCGCACGCCGTGGCCTGCGAAGGCCATCACCTTCCTTGAAACCTTCCTGCCCTTACAAAGTCCCCCCAACTATCAACTCGTGGCGGATGAACTCGACCGGCTTTGCGATTTCAAACGCGCGCGCTCCAACGTCGAGGCTTACGTCAAGGAACACCTCGCTCACCTGGTGCCCGCCCGCCCTCGCAAGACCCGCCCCTACCGCCGCTTCCGCCGCGCTCACATCGGAGAGCTCTGGCAGCACGACAGCTCCATCCACCAATGGTGGGCGGCACCTACCAAGCAAACCCTGCTGCTCACCGTTGACGATCACTCCGGACTCAACCTGGCGGGCACCTTCGTTTCCTCCGACACCACTTGGAACCACTTCTGCCACTTCCGCACCCTGTTTGAAACCCACGGTCTTCCTGAAATCATCTACACCGACGGCTTGAGCCTCTTCGGTTCAAGTTCAAGCAGCGACCACAGTGACCCGAAAAGCGAGTTCCAGCGCGCCCTGCGCGGCCTTGGCGTAGCTCATCTGGTTGCCCCAACACCTCAGGCCAAAGGCAAGATAGAACGGCGTTTCGGCACCTTTCAGAGACGCATGGTCACGCTTTTGGCCTACGCCAAAGCAGCAACTCCCGAACATGCTGACGAAATCCTGCAAATGGAAATCGGCCGCCAGAACCGCACCGTCAACCGCAGCACCTCACTTGTCCCGCTGGCGGCATGGGATCAGGACTTGCTAGAAAACACCTCCCACATCCGTCCAACGCCCGCTTCAAGCATGCTTGATCTGCACTTCTCGCTGCGCGGCGTGCGTCGGGTAAACAACGACCAAACCATCGACTTTGAGGGCCAAAATTACGAGATCGCCACCACTCTTCGCAAGTCGGTCAGCATCATACATCACCCGAAGCGAAAATTCTGGGTTGTAGAGCACCCTCCGAAGGCCGTTTGGCCCCCAATTTTAGGCACTTTCGGCCTCTAACAAACTGTCCGGTTTTGAACAGGCGAGAAATCCGGTTTTGAACAGTCGCCGACAGTCGCTCCCTTCTTCCTTGCAAGTCCCTGCCGATTCGTGGTAGATTAACGGTTGTGAAAGCATACCTCGACTTGATGCGCGACGTGATGGCCCACGGCGAACGGCGTGCCGACCGCACCGGCACCGGAACGATCTCGGTCTTCGGCCGTCAAACCCGCTACGATTTGCGTGCCGGTTTTCCCGCCCTGACCACCAAGAAACTCCACCTGCGCTCGATTTTCCACGAGTTGTTATGGTTCCTGCGCGGGGAAACCAATATCCGCTACCTCCGCGACAACGGCGTGACCATCTGGGACGAATGGGCCGACGAAGAAGGCGAACTCGGCCCGATTTACGGCCAACAATGGCGGGCTTGGCCGACTCCCGAAGGCCGCGTCGTGGATCAGATCCACCTGCTCATCGACGGCCTGCTCGGCAACCCCTCATCGCGCCGCCATATTGTCTCCGCATGGAATGTCGCCCAAATCCACCAAATGGCGCTGCCGCCGTGCCATCTTTTGTTTCAGTTCTACGTCCACGAACCGGTGGACGAAAGCCGTCCCGGACTCTCATGCCAGCTCTATCAGCGCAGCGCGGATCTGTTTCTCGGCGTGCCCTTCAACATCGCCTCCTACGCCTTGCTGACCCGCATGGTCGCCCACGTTTGCAAGTACGAGGCGCGGGACTTCGTCCACACGTTCGGCGATGTCCATCTCTATCAGAACCACCTCGAACAAGCCGAACTCCAACTCACCCGCGAGCCCAAGGCGCTGCCGACCCTCTGGCTCAACCCGCTGGTGAGAAGCATCGATGCCTTTACCATCAACGACATTCGCCTGGACCACTACGATCCGCATCCCGCGATCAAGGCACCCATCGCCGTGTGAGGATTGGAGAACAGGCTACAAGACATGGAGTGGCGGGCCGATGCTCCACTGGCCGTTGGGCAGGATTTCCAGGTGGCTGTCGCAGGGGAGGTGGGACTCGCCGTTTTTGGCGAGGAGGATGGTGCCGATTCGTTGGGCGGTAAACAGGTCGAGCATGGTGGCGATCTGGTCGCTGGCGAGCGAACTGCCGGGCCGGTCGAGCACGGCGAAGACCGGCCGGGCGAGCAGGATGCGGGCGGCCGAGAGGAGGTGTTGTTCGGAGATCGAGAGCAGGCCGTCCCAGTCGCGGTCCACCTGCAGGCCGCCGACACGCGGGACGATGTCGGCGACATGCAATTTTTCCAGCACGGTGATGATGTTGTCGTCGGTGGTGGATTCCTCGTTGACGGTGCGCAGCAGGACTTCACGCAAGGTGCCGGGCGGCAGATAGGGACGCTCCGGCAGGAAGAGGATTTCGTCCAGATCCGGGCGGTTGATCCGCCCATCGCCGTGATCCCACATCCCCGCCAGCGCCCGGAACAAGGCGAGTTTGGCGGCCACCCCGGACGAGGTAACCAGCCAGCGGGTGGCGGGGGTGATGGTGAAATTCAGGCGGTCTAGCAAAATTCGGCCGTCTTCCGCGGCGAGCAGGGTCAGGTTTTCGCAGACGATGGCATCCGGCAGGTAATCGATGACGATTTTCGACGTCGGTTCGGAGGCGGGGCCGTGGATGGCTTCGGACAGGCCGGTGAGGCGGGAGATCACGGCCGAGAATGCGGAGATCGATTGGAACTGGGTGACGATCAGCGAGAACGCGCCGACCAGAGTGGCAAAGGCCATGGCGGATTGGGTGATCACCCCGAATTCCACTTTGCCGGCAATGAAATACGGGGCGATGATCAGCGCCGGGATGATCTGGATGAGGTAGTTGTAGAAATTGGTGAAAAACCCCAGGTTGCGGTTGATCGCGATGGTTCGCCGGAAATTCTCTATCAGGCGGTTGAGGCGGGCCTGGATGCGGGAATTGAAGCGGGCATCGCGATGCGACAACGCGATGGACTCGGCGTTTTGCCGCACATGAATGAGACTGGCGCGGAAATCGGCTTCCAGATCGGATTGGTTGAAACTCAGCCGGACCAACGGCCGGCCGACCCAGATGGCCAGCAGCGAGCCGATGATCGCATAGCCCACGGCCATCCAGAAGAGCTGCGGGCTGATCGACCAGAGCACGCCGGAAAACGAGATCGCGGTGATCGTGCCGTTGACGATGAGCAGGGTGAACGACAGGGCGGTCGTCGAAAACGCCCGCACGTCGTCTGCCAGGCGCTGGTCCGGGTTGGCGAGGCTGGAGGTGGCTTCCAGGCGGTGGTAGGTGCGCCGGCGCAGGTAGGCCGCAGCAAGATGTTTGGTGAGTTGGTGGCGCCACAGCAGGCCCAGCGATTCCTCGCAATAACGAAACATCACGCCCACCGCCGACGATGCCGCGAACACCCCCACGTAAAGCAGCGCGTATTCGCGGAAGCCCCCGAGGTTTCGGTGCTCGATGGCCGAGATGAAATCCCGGCCGACAAAGCTGTTGAGCACGTTCAGACCGTTGAGCGCCAACATCATCAGCAACAACAGCACGATCAGCAGGATCGCCTGCGGGCCGACCTCGGAGAAAATCAGCTTGTTGAGCGCCGTGCGCAGGCGGCGCAAGGTCGGGCGGATGAGCGAAAGTCGGTCCTGATACATGCGCGGCGCTTGAAAAAGAAAACCGGCACGGCGGAGCCTGCATTGCCGCAGTCACCACACCGTCGTGCGGAGACCCATGACAAATCCCCGACTCACTGGAAAGCAAATTCCCCCCCCCAGAAAATTGTCAGGTTTCCATCGGATCGCCAAAGTCACCATAAAGACACTCAACCCGAAAACAGAAGTTCAATCCACGAATTGCACGAATGACCACGAATGATCAAGCACTTCCAGACTCTGCCGGAATCACCTTCTTGTGCAGTGATGTGACTTCCCAACTCACTCACATTTCGTGAGATTCGTGAAATTCGTGGTTCCTATTGCGGAATTCGGACCCAAAGCTAAAAAAAGAAATAAAAATATGGAGATAAAAATTCTTGCGTTTCTTCCAGGTTGCGCTTGTTTTCCGCCGAGCGATGTCCACCCGCATGAACCATCACCGCGCTACGTCCCCCGGCAGCCATGGCAACCATGGCAGGACGGGTGATTTGCGGGCGGAAGGGTGCTGCGGAAGGGGTGACTCTGGAGACTCGCGGTCCTTCGGGAGCCAGTCGTGCGGCGCGGAAAGCAGGATTTGCGTTGTGATTGAGCGAAAATGCGTTGCCAAGCCATGGAGAACCGCCTAGCTTGCGTCTCAAGAAATCAATAATAAAAAATTAATGACTACGGATTCCATGAATACCATCCAGCCGCCTGCTCCAGTGAGCGGACGGGCTGCGGGGTGCGGATGTGTTCGCGCCCGGGAAATCAGGATCTCCGTTAGAGTCATGACCGCCCGTTTTTTAATCCACCGTTTTCCCTAACCTTACTTTCCACATCCTTATGAATTCCACATCGATCCTTCGTTCCCTCCGCCTTGGCTCACTTGCAGCCGTGTTTGGTTTCATGTCATTTGGTTCGGTCGCCAAGGCTCAGACCCCCGGCACCTGCAAAATGCTGGTGACGATCAATGACATGACCAGTGGCACCACCTATGCCGCGTCATCGTCAAATAACCCGACGTACCACTATGCGGTCGCGTGGGTGACCAAGCTGGATGGCACGTTCGTCAAGACCGTGTGGAGACAAGGGTCCGCCACCTATACCGGCTCGATTTGGAGGAATCATTGCGCCACTTGGACCGCTGCCCGGGGCTATGTTTCAGGCGGCAGCACCGGCAGCATTGTGACGGACGGGTATACATCCGCCACGGCCCACGATTACACCACGGTAGCCAACAACCCGGTCACCGTGAACTGGAACTGTCAGGACGCCAGCGGCAACTTGGTTCCGGATGGACAGTATATTTTCCGGGTTCAGTATGCGGAGAACGCAAACGAAATCGATGGTCCGGTGACGAGCGTCGCCGCGTTGACATGGACCAAGGGTCCGACCACCACTACCATCACGCCGTCCGATGAGGGCACCCTTGGAATGGCATCGGGCAACAACTTCACCAGCATGTCGGTGGTCTGGACACCGACGGTGGTGCCGGTTCCCGATATCGCGGTCGAGCAACCGGCCGGCACCGGTCTGACCGACGGCACTTCCAGCGTCGCCTGCGGGAGCGTCAATCTCGGCAGTTCCTCCAGCCCGATCACGTTTACGGTGAAGAACCCCGGCACGGCGGACCTCACCAGTCTCGCGATCACCAAGGACGGCGCGAATGCGGCCGACTTTACCGTCAGCGCCCTGGGCGCCACCACCGTGGCGGCAGGCGGCAGCACCACCTTTACGGTCACCTTCACGCCCGGTGCCGCCGGAGCGCGGGCCGCCGCCATCCATATCGCCAGCAATGTGACAGGAGCTAAGAACCCCTTTGACATCAGCCTCACCGGTACCGGCGTGGCACTTCCCGATATCGCGGTTGAGCAACCGGCGGGCACCGGCCTTACCGACGGCACTTCCAGCATTGCCTGCGGTAGTGTCAATCTCGGCAGTTCGTCCAGCGCGTTTACCTTCACGGTGAAAAACCCCGGCACGGCGGACCTCACCAGTCTTGCGATCACCAAGGACGGCGCGAACTCCGCCGACTTCACCGTCAGCGCCCTGGGTGCGACCACCGTGGCACCCGGCGGCAGCACCACCTTTACCGTCACCTTCGCGCCCGGTGCTGTCGGTGCGCGGGCCGCAGCCATCCATATCGCCAGCAATGTGACAGGAGCGAAAAACCCCTTTGATATCAGCCTCACCGGTACCGGCGTGGGCATTCCCGATATCGCGGTCGAGCAACCGGCTGGTACCGGTCTTACCGATGGTACTTCCAGCATCGCCTTCGGCAGCGTCAATGTCGGCAGTTCGTCCAGCGCGTTCACATTTACGGTGAAGAACCCCGGCACGGCGGATCTCACCAGTCTTGCGATCACCAAGGACGGCGCGAACGCCGCCGACTTTACCGTCAGCGCCTTGGGTGCCACCACCGTGGTGGCAGGAGGCAGCACCACCTTTACCGTCACTTTCGCGCCCGGTGCCGTCGGGGCGCGGGCCGCCGCCATCCATATTGCCAGCAATGTGACAGGAGCGAAAAACCCCTTTGATATCAACCTCACCGGTTCTGGTGTGGTTTTGGTTCTCACACCGGGCACCGCGGATCTCAAGGTGACTCTCGCGCCGATCAATGTAAATAATGCGGGCGAGCATTACGCCGTGGTGTGGGTCACCAAGGCCGATGGAACCTTCATCAAGACCCTCTGGAAACAAGGAGATGCCGATTTTAACGGCCAGAATTGGCTCGACCATTTCCACACTTGGACCACCGCCCGCAATGGCAGCACCGCCTTGGACGGCTATACCTCCCCGACAGCCGCCGATTACAACCCGCCTAACAGCCCGATCGGCCTGACCTGGAACTGCCGTGATGCCAGCAACGCGTTGCTTCCGGACGGAGATTACAAGTTCTTTGTTCAATACGCAGAAAACATCAATGACGCCAATGACGATCCAGTGCAAGGTCCGGTGACCATGATCCCATGGACCAAGCGCACCACCGCGTTCGCGGTGAGTCCGGCGAATCAAGTGCCCAATTTCTCCGCCATGTCGGCGGTCTGGACGCCCAGATCGCCGGGCTTGGTCAGCCTGACGGCCACGCTCAACGACTTCAAGGGATCGACATCGTCCAATGCCACCAGCAAGGTCAGGCATGACACCGTGGTGTGGGTGACCGCAGCCGATGGCACGTTCATCAAGACCTTGTGGAGACAAGGGCCGACGAGTTTTACCGCCACCGACTGGACGGATCACTTCGTGGCATATAACACCGCCCGCAACGGCAGCACCGCCTTCGACGGCTTCACATCCGCCACGGCCATCACTTACGCTCCGCCGAACAGCCCGGTCACCCCGACATGGAACTGCAAGGATGCCAATGGCGTGCTGGTGCCCGACGGCGACTATAAATTCTTCATTCAATATGCCGAAAACGCGACCGTCAGTGGATCCCCGGAACAAGGACCGGTGACCACCGGCTTGACCTGGACCAAGGGACCGGCCTCCAAGACGTTCAGCTTGCCTGACCAAGTCCAATATGGGGTCCTCAACTCGTCAGGTAACGTCGACCCGACCCTGTACAACTTCACCGGGATACAGATTGTCTGGACGGCCGGAACGCTGCCGCCCGCGATCACCAGTGCGACGCCCGTGAATGGCTCGATGGGCACGGCATACAGCTCGCCGACGAAGTGGACCCACGAGTTGGCCCGGCTGCGCACGATCACCGTCGTGTTGTCGCGCCAGGTCATGACGAGATTGTTGGGTCCCATATTACCGGACAGGTCGTCGTGTTCCAGCCGCCTGCGAACTGGACCGACCGCAAGGGGCCCTTCATCAAGCGCGTCATCGGCGTCGGCGGCGACACGGTCGAGGTCCGGGACGGGCAGGTGTTCGTCAATGGGGTCGCGCTCGACGAGCCGTACCTCTTCCACAACGATGCCGGGCTTGTCGAGCCGACCGAAGTCGGCGCCCAGACT
>Ga0118677_10012190_pt1 | contig 12681 bp, 9 predicted proteins | sample AliMusrvi5mmetaG_FD_86154 | JGI IMG/M metagenome (GOLD analysis project Ga0118677, IMG submission 86154)
CACCAACACCATCCACTTGGTGAACACCAGCTTCTCGACATTCGCCCCGTTTCCCTTGACCACCTTGGTGCCGGGAACCACCTCATACACACGCGGCTGCCCCTGGGGCTTGAAAGAAATCAGACTGATGCCCATCTGGACCATCGTCACGCCCACACTGGCGAGCTTCTTTTCCAGAACATCCATGCCCCCCATCCGCTCGGCCTCGCGTTTCTTCCACACCGGATACATCCGGTCCACTGCAACCTGATAGTGCCCGAGCACCACCTCGTCACCCAGCTTCGTCACCGCGGCGACCGCCGAGGTCTCCACCTCCGGCGGCACCACCTCCGGCGTCACGTCCGATGCCTCGGACGCCGGCTTGCCAGCAGGCGCGCCAGGCGCGGGCACGACGGGAGGAGTCACGGCCGGCGCGGCGGGCGGAGTCTTGGCCGGTGTCTTGGCCGGTGTTCGTTTCTGGGCCTGAGCCACTCCGCAAACCATGGCCATGGCAAGGCTCAACAATAGGCACAACCTGATTTTCACGCGGCAATCCATGCCCCCATCCGCCAGCCAAGTCAAGCTTGACCCTCATCCGTCCATCACTTCGCCGGGGCGATGGGTGAAACTTTGCGGTTTCCAAGCGGGTGATCCCGCGCTTCATTTGGGGCGCAACCATGAGTTCCTCCACCATCCGCATTGCCCTGGGCGCCGATCACGGCGCTGTTGACCTCAAAAACGCCCTCGCCGCGCACTTGGATGCCGGCGGTTACGAAGTCCGCGACTTCGGTACCCACACGCACGATGCGGTCGATTATCCGGAATACGGAAATCTGGTGGCCCGCAATGTGGCGGACGGCAGCTATGATTTCGGCATTCTGTGCTGCACCTCCGGCGTGGGCATGAGCATCGCCGCCAACCGCCATCGGCACGTCCGCGCGGCCAACGTCCGCACCGTTGAGGAAACCTCAATCATCCGCCAGCACAACGACGCGAACGTGCTCTGCCTGAGCGGCAAATGCACCGACATCCCCACCGCCATCGCCATGGTGGACGTCTTTCTCACCACCGCCTTCGAGGGCGGGCGCCACCTGTCGCGGGTGTGCGCATCGTCCGGCAACCGCATCGCACAGGTGGACCCGGCGGTCTATGCCGCCATCACCGCCGAGGAATACCGCCAGCGCAACAACATCGAGCTGATCGCCTCGGAAAACTTCGCATCACCCGCAGTGATGGAGGCGCAGGGATCGGTGCTGACTAACAAATACGCCGAGGGTTATCCCGGCAAACGCTGGTACGGCGGCTGCGAGAACGTCGATGTCGTCGAACAACTCGCCATCGACCGCGCCAAACAGATCTTCGGTGCCGAGCACGCCAACGTGCAACCGCACTCCGGCTCGCAGGCAAACATGGCCGTTTATTTCTCCGTGCTCAATCCCGGCGACAAGATCTTCACCATGGATCTCGCCCACGGCGGCCACCTCACCCACGGCCACAAGGCGAACTTCTCCGGCCGTTTCTATCAGGTCACCCACTATGGCGTCAGCCCGAACGACGAGCGCATCGATTATGACGAACTGGAAAAAACCGCCCGTGAGCTGAAGCCTGCGTTGATCACCGTCGGGGCCTCGGCCTATCCGCGGATCATCGACTTCGAGCGCATGGGCCGGCTGGCCCGCGAGATCGGCGCTTATTTGTTTGTGGACATGGCCCACATCGCCGGGCTCGTCGCCGCAGGCATTCATCCCAACCCGGTGCCGCACGCCGATTTTGTCACTACCACCACCCACAAATCACTGCGCGGCCCGCGCGGCGGCATCATCCTGTGCAAGGAACCCTTCGCTAAAAAAATCGATTCGCAGGTATTTCCCGGCATTCAGGGTGGCCCGTTGATGCATGTGATTGCCGCCAAGGCGGTGTGTTTCCAGGAGGCGCTTATGCCAGGGTTCCGCGAATACCAGCAACAGGTTGTTAGAAACGCGCAAACCATCGCCGCGCGGCTCGCCCACCATGGATTCCGGATCGTTTCCGGCGGCACGGACAACCACCTGCTGTTGGTCGATCTGCGGCCGATGGGACTCAATGGTGCCGAAGCCTCGCACGCGCTGGACCTGGCAGGCATCACCGTCAACAAAAACGGCATCCCGTTTGATACCGGCAGCCCGATGAAACCCAGCGGCATCCGCATCGGAACCCCCGCCGTGACCACCCGCGGCATGAAGGAGGCCGACATCGAACAAGTCGCCGATTTCATCCAGGAAGCAATCGCCAACCGCGCCGACCTATCAAAACTCGACGCTCTCCGCGAGCGCGTCTTCGCCTTCAACCGCGCCTTCCCGATGCCGTGGTGAGGCGGCGTGGCTCACCCAACGCACCGTGAAGTTCATCCGCTGGTTGAAAAACCATCTGGACTCCAAACATTCCTGGACCCATGCCCTGGCCCGTCTCGCCAAAATCTACGCACGCTCATGACCCCAATCTTGAACACCGTTGTGTGGCGTAATTTGAGCCGCTGTTTAGAGGCTTGGTTCCTTGTCCTCTGGAAGCTTGGCAAGCCCCTCCGCCGCGCAGCCCTGCCAGATTGGAGAGGTAAACCCGGAACTTCCAGTTAGATAATATGCTTTGAATTCAGGGGATGAGCCTTTGAAAGCAGACCAATCCATGACCGGTGCCTTGCCGGAAAACACCGCCGATGTCAGACTCGGGCAGTTGCCAAAGGCGTACATTTCTATCTTGGTGATGCTGGCCGGAATGTCGATCCGGGTCAGACTGGCGCAACCCTCGAAGGCGCAATCGCCGATGGTGGCGACCTTGCCTGGAATCCTGATCCTGGCCAAGTCCGTGCAACCGCGGAAGGCGCTGGAGCCGATTTCGATGATGCTGGCCGGAAGATTCACGCGGGTGAGACCGGTGCAGTAGGAAAATGCGCAATGGCTCACATTGGAAACGCTGGCCGGGATGGTCAGACTGGTCAGACCTTTGCAGTTATCAAACGCGAATTGTTCAATTATTTTGACGCTCGCCGGAATTTCCACCTCGGTCAGTCCGGCACAATGAGAGAAAGCGCCGTATCCAATATGGGTCACACTGGCGGGGATTTTCACACCTGTGAGATCCACGCATCCGCAAAACGCATGGGTGCCAATGGTGGCGACACTTTCGGGTATCTGATAAGCGCCAGACTTGGGCCGCGGGTATTTGAGCAGCGTGGTCCGGTCATGATTGAACAATACTCCATTCACATCACTGAACTCGGGGTTGCCCTCAGCCACCTTGAAGTCGGTCAGCTTCGCGCAAGTGGCGAAGACATCGCGCTCGATCTTGGTGACGGTGGCGGGAATTTGACATACTCCCGAGAGCGCCGCCGGACACAGGATCATGGCGGTTTGGGCGCGGTTGAACAACACGCCGTTCACACTGCTGAAACTGGGATTGGCCTCATCCACCTGGATCTCGGCCAGGCCGTCGCACTCGCCAAATGCCACTTCCCCAATGCGAGTCACGCTGGCTGGAATGCTCAGGTTGGTCAATTTCGCACAACCATGGAACGCAAATGTCTCGATGCTGACGACGGTGGCGGGGATGTTCACGCGTCCGAGGCTCTTGCACCCGCTGAAGGCAAATCGACCCACCGTGGTCATCCCGTCAGGCAGGGCGACGTCTATCAGGTTGGTGCAGGAGCTAAAGGCACTTGGCTCGATCTTGGCAATCCGTTCAGGGATGTTCACCCGGGCCAAGTTGGTGCATTCGAGGAAGGCGCTTTCGCCGATGCTGGTGACGCTGTCGGGGATTTCCACGGCTGTCAGATTCTTGCAGCCGTAAAAAGCGTTCTCCGCAATGCGGATGACGCCATCCGGGATCGCGACGGTGCCGGTTTTTCCGCACGGGCATTGCAGGAGAACGGTCTGGTCTTTGTTGTATAACATGCCATCCCGGCCGCTGCAGACGGAATTGGCTGGATCGACCATGATTTCCGTGAGACCCACGCTGCCGTGGAACGCCGAGTGATCGATACGGCTGACGCCCGCCGGGATGCGGTAGGAGCCGGGGCTGGCATTCGGATAGTGGATGAGCGTGGTGAGTGACTTGTCGAACAGCACACCATCCACGCTCCCATATTTCGGGTTTGCCGCATCGACCGTGATGGCGGTGAGTCCGGAGCAGTGTTGGAAGACGTTAATGGCACCCCCTAGCTGAGCGCCTTCAACCATGCCTTCCATGCATCTCACACGTGCATCACCAAGCTCGATGATACTAGCGGGAATGTTCAGACTGGTCATTTGGCGGCGGTCTGTAAAGGCGTTCCCGTGAACGCGGGTGACCGGCCGGCCGTCGATGGTTTCTGGTATGCTAACCGCGCCGCCCGGGCCGGTATAGTGCTCGAGAATAAGCTTGTTGTCGGTAGTAGGGCGGCAGGCAAAGTCTGCCGGGTTCCCTGTGCTCGCGATGGGATACATCAACACCGCCACAGCCAAAGGCCAGAGCCCGCGGGAACCAGATGGAATCCAAGCTATCCGCGGCAATCCACAGTGTCGGCTCATGGTTGATTCGTAGGATGTGCCGGGGAGCCGGTCGAACAATTAATGCGGAGGACGCCGTTCTAACTGCCGTACCGGCTCGCCGCATGCGCAAGCGCTGTCCGAAAGTGCTTGCGCATGGGTGGGGATCAGGGCATTTCCGCGGCATGGAGTTTTGCGCGGTGTTATTTGATTTCGATGGCGTGCTGGTGGACACCGAGTGGGCGATCTATCAGGCGTGGCGGCGCACCTTCGAGGCCCACGGCCACGAGTTGCCACTGGCGGTGTACACGCACTGCATCGGATCGGATTTCGCCACCTGGTCGCCCAAGACGCACCTCGAGGAACTCACCGGGATGGGCTTTGACTGGCACGATTTGGACGCCCGGCGGCAGCAGGAAATCCTTCGCGATCTGACCCAGGAGGGGCCGATGCCCGGGGCGGTCGCGTTGCTGGAAAAATTGACGGTCGCACGGGTTCCGCTGGCGGTGGTTTCCAGCTCGTCGCACCATTGGGTGGACGGATGGTTACAAAAACTCGGGCTGGCCGGGCATTTCAGGACAGTGGTTTGCCGGGGCGACGCGCCACGGATCAAACCGGCACCCGACTTGTTTCTGGAAGCGGCGAGGCGGCTGGATGCGGTGCCGGCTGCCTGTCTGGTGATTGAGGATTCGCGCAACGGCCTGACGTCGGCCCATGCCGCGGGCATGCCGGTCTGGGTGGTGCCCAACCGGGTGACGGTCGGGCTGGATTTTGCGGCGGCCGAGCGGGTATTCGGGTCGCTGGACGAGTGCGTGGCGGAGTTTTAGAGTCCTGGCGGGTGGCGCATGACGTAACCTTTGACCTCGCGGGTTTCGGGTTTCCAACGCGGGCCGGAGCCGCCACCGGGACCGCCGGTATCGAGCCGCAGGCCGGCGATGGTGACGAATGCATGGCCGTTGCAGGTGTAAATGGTGATCCATTTGCCTTCGCCCGGTTCGCCGTAGCCGAAGAGACCTCGCGACGGAATGGCATCCTGCATCAACCCGGCCTCGCCTAACACGAATGACACCGTGCCGGAACAATCGTAGCCGTAATCATAGTGGTTGGCATGGCCGCCGCCCCATTTGTAGGGCATGCTTTGCAGGCGGTTGCCCGCGACAATGGCCCGCCATACGGAGGCCGGAGCATCAGGTGGCGCGAAGGCAATGCCGTCTTTCAAAAGCGCCGAGTGTCCGTATTCGTAGTGGTAGGAAACCGGACGCCTGGCTTTGACTTGATTGGAGCACGAAACCAGCCCGCCCGCAATGGGAAGCAGGGCGAGGAGCAAGCGGGAAATGACTTTCACGGGGCGGAGATTAGCCAACTGATTTAACAATGCAAACTAATTAGATGGGCAATTTCCGAGGTAGTCCACGACCTTGGCCAAGGCCCGGAAGCGGTGGCTGAGCGTGTTTTTCACCTCGTTCCCCAACTCGGCAAACGTTTGTTTGAACCCATTTGGCACAAAAAGCGGGTCGTAACCGAAGCCTTGTTGGCCGCAGAGGGTTTCGATGATGCGGCCCTCGACGGTGCCGCAGAAGTTCGCCTCTTCGCGGCCATTGCGGGCGAGCACCATGGTGCAGCGGAAACAAGCCTGGCGCTCGGTTTTCCCCTCCATGACGGCCAGCAGGCGGGCATTGTTGAGCGCGTGGTTTCCCTCCTGGCCGCCGAAACTCGACGACCAGACGCCGGGAGCGCCGTCGAGCGCGTCCACTTCCAGGCCGGAATCGTCGGCCAGCACCCAGCCATCGAGCAGGCGGCTGATACCCAATGCCTTAAGCCGGGCGTTTTCCAAGAACGTGGTGCCGGTTTCCGCGATTTCTGGGAGCTCGGGAAACGCGGTCACATCGAGCACCTCGAAGCGGTCCGCGAGCATGGCGCGGATTTCGGCGGTTTTGTGGGCATTGCGGGTGGCGAGGATCAATCGCGGCGGCGCTGGCATGGCCTTTGGCTAACCCGATCCGCACCGCAGGCGAAGTTTTTTCGAATATTTCGCGGTTTGGTGCCGTTTAGACCGGTGATGAAAGCAATCACATGGCTGGCCTCGATCACGGTGGGTGTTGGAGCCCTTGGCGCATGCGCGACGGCCGCCGCCACCTCCGATGCCGCACCGGTTGCCGAACCGAAACAGCCTGCGGAGTCCGCCCAGACCGCCACCCTCGACGGCTGGTCCACGGATTTCGACAAAGCCCTCGAAAAGGCCAAGGCCGAAAAAAAATGCGTGCTGGTCGAGTTCACCGGATCGGACTGGTGCCCGCCGTGCATCGCCATGCGCAAAAACGTCTTTTCCAAAGCGGAATTCGTCACCGCCGCCGCCAAGGATTTCCTCCTCGTCGAAGTGGATTTCCCGCGAGGCGACAAGGAATTGGCGGACAAGAACCAGCCGTTCCTCAAGAAATACAAGGTCACGGCATTCCCGACCGTGGTCCTGCTAGATCCCGATGGCAAGGAATTCACCCGCTTCTTCGCCTCCCAATTCCCGAAGATCGAGGACTTCGTCAAACATCTCGACGAGGCGCTTGAGAAAAAGGATCTCGATTGATTCTCCGGCACATCATTGCCCCGGAAGGGCAATGATGTTAATCAATCCCCGGCCTCCGGGCCGCACCGGAGTTTTTCGTTGCTGCTAGAAATGACGCCCGCCGCACGTATCGGATCGGCATGTCTGTCATCCACCAAGCCGCCAGGCCCTCAAGGTTCATGTGGATGATCCTTCGGTGCTGGCGCTGGCGGTGAAGGAAAATGCCGGCTTGGAGAAAATCCGCCTGCTGATCAAACACGGTGCGGATTTGAACTACCGGTCGTTCCATGGTTATACTTTGCTGACTCATGCCGCCTGCGCCGACCGGATGGATGCGCTTGATTTGTTGTTAGCCGCCGGGGCTCCGGCAGATGGGGAATCGAGCTACAAGGAATCCGCACTCAGCGTGCTGTCGCGGATCGGCCGCTTCGGTCAAATCGCCAAGCTCCTCGCCCGCGGTGCCGATCCTACGCCGCTCGACTGGACGCCGTTGCTGCGTGCCGTCGCCCTGGGGTCATTGCGGGAAATGGAAATATTGTTAGACGAGGGAGCTGATCCCGAAGCCACCGATTTCTGGGAACGGAGCGCGTTGCTCCTGAGCATCCATACCGGCGATACCGACAAGGCGGCGCTCCTTCTCGCCTGTGGTGCCAATCGTCTCGCGACCGGACGCTGCGGCCAACCGCCGGCGCATTACCCGATCGCACACGATGACACCCGCATGATGCAATGGCTCATCGAGCAGGGATTCGATGTCAACCAGGCGGATGAATTCGGCAACACGCCCGTCATGGAAGCCGCCGAACAAAGCGCGACGGGATGTTTCCGCATGCTGACTGAAGCGGGCGCGGACTGGCGCGCGGCGAAGCATCATGGCGAACCGCTGATTTCCCAAGCTTCGCATCCCGAAATCATCAAATGGCTCTACGAGCGCGGTGAGAACCTGGCCGACCTCGACCACGAAGTCCTGCGGGATTTCATCGGCCTCGGCACATCCCGGGATCTGTTAGCCAGTGAGCGGGAATATCTCGACGGCCGCTTCCGGAAGTTTGGCAACGCCAACCCGGAACGCATGCGGGTGCCGTTTTGGAATACGATGGTCCGTTGCGGTTGGACGGGCTATCAAGCGGCGAAACAGTTTGGTGACAGCTCCTATGGCCGTCATCATCCCGTCTGGTGCCATGATCGTTTCGGCATGTCGCTGACGCGCTTGCCGGACGGCCGGTGGATCCAGATCGCCGGCGAACATGAGGATCATTACGACCCGGATGTCTGCATCTACAACGACGTCTTCATTCACGATGGCAAAGGTGGCTTCGAGATCCTCGGTTATCCCGAAGATGAGTTTCAGCCGACGGATTTCCACTCCGCCACGCACATCCCGCCGTGGATTTATATCATCGGTAATCTCGGTTATACCAAAACCCGCGAGGCCTGCGCCTATCAAACGCCTGTCTATCGGCTCCACACCGGCACCGGCACGATCGAACACGTCACGACCCACGGGCCGACGCCGGGCTGGATTCACCGGCACCGGGCCACCTTTGAAAAGGGTTGCATCCGGGTCTCCGGCGGTAAAATCGCGGTTCCACCCGGAGGCGACAACCCCGGCATTCACGATCACACGGCCGTCTGGTTGCTCGAACTGGACTCGCTGACCTGGCGAAATGACCGCCCCGGCGAAGCGGGCGAGTGATGCCGGCCGGGGGGCACTGCCACTTGCCGGTTCTCATGTCCCGGCGGGGTTTTTCTTTCCAAAGCAGGCCCCCGTGTCCACAGTGCGCGTCCTTCACACGACCATGCCCGACGCCCGTAAGCCCTTCCCGTTCCGCGATTTCGAGCCCAAATGGCAGGCCCGCTGGGAAACGGAAAAAACCTTCCGCACTCCCGGCCCGGGCGATGTGGGATTCGATCCCGCCAAACCGAAATTCTATGTGCTCGACATGTTTCCCTATCCGAGCGGCTCAGGCTTGCACGTCGGCCACCCGGAGGGTTACACCGCCACCGACATCATCGGTCGCTACAAGCGCATGACCGGCCACAACGTGCTCCATCCGATGGGCTACGATTCGTTCGGCCTGCCCGCCGAACAATACGCGATCAAAACCGGCCAACACCCCGCGCTCACCACCGCCGCCAACATCGAGACCTTCCGCCGCCAGCTCAAATCGTTGGGATTCGCCTACGATTGGGACCGCGAAATCGCCACCACCGACGCCGACTACGTGCGCTGGACCCAGTGGATCTTCCTCCAGCTCTATCATGCGTATTTCTGCGAGGAAACCAACAGGGCTCGCCCTGTCAGCGAGCTGGAAACCAAAGGCTGGACCCGCGAACAAATCAACGAAGTGCGCCTTGCCTACGTCGCCAACACCCCGGTCTGGTGGTCGCCCGACCTCGGCACCGTGCTCGCCAACGAGGAAGTCGAAGAGTGGAAAGCCAAGGGCCACTCCGTCGAACGCCGCCCGCTGCGCCAGTGGATGCTGCGCATCACCCGCTACGCCCAGCGCCTGATCGATGAACTCGATTCCCTCGATTGGCCCGAGGGCATCAAGCTGTTACAGAAAAACTGGATCGGCCGCAGCGAGGGGGCGGAGGTCAAATTTCAAATTTCAAATTTCAAATTTCAAATTGAAGTCTTCACGACCCGTCCGGACACCTTGTTCGGTGCGACCTACATGGTGCTCGCCCCCGAGCATCCCTTCGTGCCGGAAATCACCACCCCGGAATGCCAAGCGGCCGTCGAGGCCTATCAGAAAGCCATCTCCTCCAAGTCCGACATGGACCGCGGCGATCTCAACAAGGACAAGTCCGGCGTCTTCACCGGTGCCCATGCCATCAATCCGGTCAATCACGAGCGCATTCCCATCTGGATCGCCGACTATGTCATGATGGGCTACGGCACCGGTGCCATCATGGCCGTGCCGGCTCATGATGAGCGGGATTTCGAGTTCGCGAATCGATTCAACCTCCCCATCGTCGAGGTCGTCTCAAGGAGCGTGGGCGTCCCGCCCACAACGCCAGGAGAAGCCACTGACCCGCCCCCAGTATCTCCCTATCTTAGCCCGCAAAACGAAATCCGTAAACACCAATCCTCCCATCTCCCCCATTGGGAGCAGGAAGCGAAACTCTATTTCGTCACCTGGCGTCTCGGCGACAGCCTCCCGATGGAAAAACTCCAGCAATGGGGCCAACAGCGCGATGTGTGGATCACCCAAAACCCCAAACCATGGGATCAGGCTACGGAACAGGAATATCACCAGAGGTTCTCCAAAACACTCGATCACTGGCTCGACGCCGGAAGCGGAGAATGCGTGTTGCAAGATCCCGCCATCGCACAGATCGTCGCGGATGCGCTCCTTCACTTTGATGGGGATCGTTATCTAATGGATTCCTTCGTCGTGATGCCAAACCATGTGCATGCCCTGTTCCGCCTTGCCCCCGGACTCCTTCTCGAAGACGTCATTCAATCATGGAAGAGTTTTTCCGCGAAGAAGATCAACCAGGCACTGGGGCGTGAGGGTGTCCTGTGGCAGAGGGATTACTGGGATCGCATCGTGAGAGACGGCGATCACCGGGCGAATATTAGAAACTATATCGCCAAGAACCCGGTGCGCGCGAAGTTGAGGGATGGGAAATTCATTCTCTTTTCATCCGCTGCGGGCGGGACGCCCGCGATCCTTGATGTGGGCGGGACGCCCACACTCCTTGAGGGTGGGATGCCCGCGATCCTTGAGGCATTCACCGACCCCGGCATCTCGGTCAATTCCGGCTTCATCAGCGGCCTGCCCACAGCGGAGGCCAAGGTGATGATGATACACTGGCTGGAAGCCAGGCAACTCGGCAAGCGCCGCATCCAATACAAGCTGCGCGATTGGTTGTTTTCCCGCCAGCGTTATTGGGGCGAGCCGTTCCCGATCGTGTGGAAGGACGGCAACCACCATGCCATTCCGGAATCCGAACTGCCGCTGCTCGCGCCGCCGCTCGACGATTACAAACCGAGTGGCACTCCGGAACCCATCCTCAGCAAGGCAACGCAATGGATCACCCTGGCGGACGGTTCGATCCGCGAAACCAACACCATGCCCCAGTGGGCCGGCTCCTGCTGGTATTACCTCCGCTACTGCGATCCCCGTAACAACGAACGCTTCATCTCTCACGAAGCGGAAGCCTATTGGACCAGCGACAAACCCGGCATGGTGGATCTCTACGTCGGCGGCACCGAGCACGCGGTGTTGCATCTGCTCTATGCCCGTTTCTGGCACAAGGTATTATATGATCTCGGCCACGTCACCACACCCGAGCCATTCCAACGACTCGTCAACCAAGGACTCATCCTCGGCGAAGACGGCCAGAAAATGTCCAAATCCCGCGGCAACGTGGTCAACCCGGACGATGTGGTCAAGGAATACGGCGCCGACTCGCTGCGGCTCTACGAAATGTTCATGGGACCGCTCGAGCAGGTGAAACCATGGCAAATGAAGGGCGTCGAAGGCGTTTCCAGGTTCCTCGCCCGCGTCTGGCGCGTCGCCTTCGAGGAACAGGATGACGGGTATCACATATCTCCCAAAATACGCGATGTCGAGTGCGCCGACAAGGCGCTGCTGCGCGTCGTCCACGAGACTATCAAGAAAGTCGGCGAGGACATCGAGAAACTCAGCTTCAACACCGCGATCTCGCAAATGATGATCTGCACCAACGCCTTCACCCAGGTGGAAATCGTGCCGCTCGATGAATTCATCCAATTCCTGACAATCCTCAATCCCTTCGCCCCGCACCTGGCCGAGGAAATCCACGAGCGCGTGGCAGCGGTCTTCAAGCGCCCGGCCCGGCTTCTATCAGAATCGGCGTGGCCCGCCTACGATCCGGCGGCGCTGGTCCGCAACGAGATCGAGCTGGTCGTGCAGGTCAATGGCAAGCTCCGCGACCGCTTGATGATCTCCAAGGATGCCGGTGAGGAGGACGCCAAAGCCGCCGCCCTGGCCAGCCCCAGGATCCGTGAGCACACCGATGGCAAGACCATCCGCAAGATTGTCTTCGTCCCCGGCAAATTGCTCAACATCGTCGCCAGTTAGGCCGTGGCGGCGGTTTCCAACCGCCATGCCAACTAATCCAATTTTCCCATGAAACCCAAACCCGACTTCAACGCGGCGGTCAGCCAGGTGCGCGAAATCTATGCCGAGTGGGAGCGCCGTCCGTTAGAGCGGCATTGTGTCGAGATTGCCGCTTGTTGCCGCTTCAAGCTCACCGGTCGCACGCCTTACCTGACCCGCGGCGAGGCGCTGGTGGCGGCCCGTGCCTGGCGTGCCGCCGGCCGCAGGGAAATCGTCGATCCCGCAAATGGCACCTGCCCGTTGCTCCATCCGGACACCGGCAAGTGCCGGATCTACGACGGCCGGCCATTCGGATGCCGCACCCACTTCTGCGCCGCCGCCGGCGGTCCCGCCGCCAGAGCCGACGTCCGCGCGCTGATCCAGCGCCTAGAAGCGATCGACACCCAACTTGGCGGCTCTGGCGCCATCAACCTGCCCACCGCCGTGAGGGAGGCGCTGAAGTGGAGTGGCCGATCCTCAGGAGCGCCGACGTCCCCGGGAGCGCCAACGCGGAGCGTTAGCGCTCCCTAGCGCTCCCAGCGCCCCTAAC
>Ga0118677_10004504_pt1 | contig 12680 bp, 11 predicted proteins | sample AliMusrvi5mmetaG_FD_86154 | JGI IMG/M metagenome (GOLD analysis project Ga0118677, IMG submission 86154)
ACCTAATCTTTTCTTTTTGTTCTCTTCATATTCCGAATAGCCTTCCTCAAAGAAATAGATCTGTGAGTCTCCTTCGAATGCCAGGATATGAGTTGCAATACGATCCAGGAACCACCGATCATGCGAAATAACGACGCAACAGCCTGCAAAGCTGTCGAGCCCTTCTTCGAGGGCACGCAGGGTGTTCACGTCGATGTCGTTGGTTGGCTCATCAAGCAGCAGAACGTTGGCTCCCGATTTTAAGGTAAGCGCAAGGTGCAGCCTGTTTCTTTCTCCACCGGATAAGACTCCGCATTTTTTCTCCTGATCAGAACCGCTGAAATTAAATTTGGAAACATAAGCCCTGGCATTGATCATCCTTCCTCCTACCATCACTTCGTCGGTACCACCCGATAAAATCTGATAAACAGTTTTTTCCGGATCGAGTTCTGCATGCGATTGGTCAGCGTACCCTAATTTAACCGTTTCACCTACCGTGAAAGTACCCGAATCAGAATGTTCCAATCCCATGATCATCTTGAAAAGGGTCGTTTTTCCTGCACCGTTGGGTCCGATCACACCTACAATGCCATTGGGAGGCAACGTGAAGTTGAGGTTCTCGAAAAGAAGACGATCCCCATAGCCTTTCGAAACATTCTCTGCGAGGATTACCTTGTCTCCCAGGCGTGGCCCATTAGGAATAAAGAGTTCCAGTTTGTCCTCTTTCTGCCTGACATCTTCATTGAGCAGTTTTTCGTAAGCTCCTAACCTGGCTTTTGATTTTGCCTGACGGGCCTTTGGACTCATTCTAACCCATTCCAATTCCCGTTCCAGGGTTTTGCGACGTTTGGAAACGCCTTTCTCTTCCATCTCCAGACGTTTCTGTTTCTGTTCGAGCCAGCTGGTATAATTTCCCTTCCATGGTATTCCTTCCCCCCTGTCAAGTTCAAGAATCCATCCGGCGACGTTGTCCAAGAAGTACCTGTCGTGAGTGATACAGATCACAGTTCCGGGATATTGCTGCAGGTGCTGCTCAAGCCAGTCGATAGATTCGGCATCCAGATGGTTGGTGGGCTCATCCAGCAAGAGAATGTCTGGTTGTTTCAGCAACAGTCGGCACAAGGCAACCCTGCGTCGTTCGCCTCCTGAAAGCACCGTCACAGGCGTGTCGCCGTCGGGGCAGCGAAGGGCATCCATGGCCCTTTCCAGCTTGTTGTCGAGATTCCATGCATCCGTTGCATCGATTTTTTCCTGAAGCTTGGCCTGACGATCCATCAGTTTGTCCATTTTGTCATAGTCTTCATAAACTTCGGGCAATCCAAACTGAAGGTTGATATTCTCAAACTCGGCAAGCAGATCGACAATCTCCTGTGCCCCCTCCTGAACAATACCCATCACGGTCTTGGAGGGATCCAGCTGCGGATCCTGGGAGAGATGACCAACCGTAAATCCGGGTGAAAAAGCCAGTTCGCCGTTGAAATCCTTCTCAATACCGGCAATTATCTTAAGCAATGTAGATTTACCTGAACCGTTCAAACCGATGATGCCAATTTTAGCACCAAGAAAAAAGGAGAGGGAGATGTCTTTAATGACTTGTTTTTGAGGTGGGTAGGTCTTACTCACCTTGTACATCGAAAATATGATCTGTTTATCGTCGGCCATTCTTACAATTTTTTAAATATTTTGCAAAATTCGTCTTTTCCGTTGAAACGACAAAGGGAATAATTGACAATTGACAATTGACAGTTGACAATGATATTTTTAATCGTAAATTTGAATGAAAAGTAATTTCAACCTCCATCCCAATGAAAAAATTTTTAACACGTGTCCTGATTGTTCTCATTCTTTTGGTGGGCTCATTCATCTATTGGAAATATTTCTTTGATTACAGTGAAGGATACAGGGCCGGACTGTTACAGAAGTTTTCCAGCAGAGGATCTATTTTCAAGACGTATGAAGGTGAAATGATCCTGAGCAGTGTCCAGACAAATGCCAATATGGCCATCGCCTCTGAGAAATTCTTCTTTTCAGTGACGGATGAAAATGTAGCACGAAAAATTGAGAAATTGCAGGGGGAGAGTGTGGTAGTACATTATTCCGAAAAAAATGGCAGACTGCCCTGGAATGGTGACTCGCCCTACATTGTTGATAGTGTGGCGGTAAAGAATCCGGGTGGTTTACAGCCCAGATAAAAGTTGAGGGTTACGGGATACAAGTTACGGGATACGGGTACCCAGGCAATTCCGTAACTCTGTCCTTCGGTCATCTCCATCCTTCCGTCCTTCCGTCACTCTGTCAGGCCTTTTTTGGGATCTTTATCTTCTGGCCGGGATAGAGCCCCTTCACATTGCGGATATTGTTGAATGCCCTTAAATCGGCATCAGTGATTCCTGGAAATTTTTTGGCAATTGTAAACAAGCTATCGCCACTTTGTACGGTATAAAGAATATACTCAGCGGCAGCAACAGATTCCTGACTTTCAGTTGTCTTTGAATCAGTAGCTTTTTCCATTTTAACCTGCTGTGTTTTTGAATCGGCTGTTTGTTCAGTTGCTGGTTTTATCTCTTTCGTTTTTGTCTTCTCGATAGAAGCTTCCTTGTTCTTTAAGGTTTTCCCGGGTACGTATACGATCAGACGTTCTCCGGAATGGATATGTCTTTTCTTGCTGAGATCGTTCCAATCTCTTATTTCAGCTATCGATACCTTGTACTTGAGGGCTACAGTACCAATGTTCTCGCCAGATTTCACTATGTGTGTAATCTCCTTCATATCTGTAATGTTCCCTTTCAAAGTATGACGCCCCCTGAGCGGAACAAGCATATTGTTTGGGAAATACTTGTCCCTGTTAAAGGCAAATATCTGATTCTGGTTGTCAATGAATGCTGAAACTTTGTCGGAAGGTAATTTGAGGATATAAGGTTTTTCAGGCCTGGCGGGAACAATATCGCGTCTGTATTGCGGATTTAATTGCCTGAGTTCCTCGACGGAAATATTCATCACGGCTGCCAATTGTTCAAAATTCAGATAGTTGTGAATCTCAATGGTATCTGTGGTTGTTTTGAATTTAGGTTCGGCGGCCAGTAGCTGATGCTCTTTGGCATAATGAATCATGTAAGAGGCGGCGATGAAAACAGGGATGTAGCCCCTTGTTTCTCTCGGAAGGGAGTAATAAATATCCCAGTAGCTTTGTTTCCCGCCTGAACGTCTGACTGCTTTGTTGATATTTCCCGGACCGCAATTGTAAGCTGCAATCACTACATGCCAATCGCCATAAATGGAATACAGATCGCGCAGATATCTGGCTGCGGCATCCGAAGACTTGATCGGGTCGTTCCGTTCGTCGATATAGGAGTTGATTTCAAGTCCATAGAGTTTTCCTGTGCCGATCATGAATTGCCATAGACCGGATGCCCCGGCCCTTGAAAATGCTTTTGGGTTTAGCGCCGATTCAATGATCGGAAGATATTTTAACTCGTGGGGCAACTGGTACCTTTCGAGAGCCTCCTCGAAAATTGGAAAATAATAGTTCGATAAACCTATGATGTAGGAGGTGAGTTCGCGTTTGCGGATCGTGTAAAGTCCGATAAAATTTCGCACCGTTTCGTTGTAGGGAAGTGGAAGGAAAGAATCAATGGTCTGAAGACGACTGGTGTAAACTGTATCAGGAAGGTATGATTTTAGTCCTTCAGGAAGGGAGTCAAATTCACTTTTGTTGTATGAAAAGGCATTTTTGACGTACCATGTGTTGACCAATGAATCCAATTTGTCGGAAACAAACATATTCAGGTTGTCATTCACCATTTTATCGGCCATTTTATTGCCGATAGAGTCAGTCCCCCAAATCTTTTGCTCCTCCTCTGCCGTGATCGGCTTGGCTGGTACCTGGGCAAGAACAGTGCCCGAAAGGACAAGCAAAGAAAGAATTAGAATTTTGAATTTTATTCTCATGGTAATTCTCAAAGTTAAAAATTAAAGGCGACACTCATCCCTATCACATTAGGGCCTTTCCCGAAGTTCATCGGCATGGGTTCAATATGCATGCTCAGATTATCATTGATATCAAAATCAGAGAGGTTGGCATCTACACTTGCATCAATGATGCTTAAAACGTGCAGCGCTGCAATAGCGATGATACTCAAGTCCCTGTTTTTGCGGTAATAATCCTTGCCACTTTTCAACTGCGTTTTAAAACTATCAAAATGGGCCGGATTGGCATTCATGTCCCAATACGGAATCTTAAACAACTCGTTCAGATAATCCTTGTCTGTTTTGCTCATCTGATCGACCGTCGAATATTTTGAGATGGTCCTGTAGGCATCAAAATAGTCGTTGTAGTTGTTCTGATTCCAGCCGAGCACATAGATGATACCGACATAACCACCATACACAATCGGAAGTTTCCAGTATTTTCCGTTATAAATCTGTCCAAGACCGGGAAACAGAGCAGCATAAATGGAAGCTTTCTTTGGCGAAAGTACTTTTTTTTGTGGTGAAACGGAAATTTTCAGACTATCTTTTGGGACATTAATCTCCTGTGCTTCCAGACTGAAGCAGATAACAGATAAGATAATGACAGCAAGAAATCCTTTCAAAATAGTGTAAAATCAACGTAATTATATGATTATGAATCGAGTCTGTCGAAAATCCCGATGATCCTCTCCAAATCTTTTGAATCTTTGAAAGGGATCTCAATTTTCCCTTTATATTGATCATTAATTTTTAATCCAATGATGCTGTTAAAATATTTTCCAAGATGTTTTTTCAGATCAGTGAATTCATCGGTCATTGTGTGGGTTTTTGGCGGTTCAGAAGAGATGTCATCTTCAGCGTCACCGAGTTTACGAACGATGTCCTCTGTTTTGCGAACGGAAAAATCATATTTTACTACTTGACGGTAGACCATCACCTGTGTTTCTGAATCAGGGATATTGATCAGGGCTCGGGCGTGTCCCATGGTAATTTCCTGCTCCCTGATAGCTTTCTGAATGACAGCAGGCAATCTCAGCAGGCGCAGATAGTTGGAAACTGTGGATCTTTTTTTTCCGACCCTGTCGCTAAGGCTTTCCTGGGTCAGTTTGCATTCTTCCATTAGTCGTTGGTAGCTTAATGCCACCTCAATGGCATCGAGGTCTTCACGCTGAATGTTCTCTACCAGCGCCAGTTCAAGCATGGCCTCGTCGCCGGCTTCCCTGACGAAAGCTGGAACTTTGGTCAGGCCAGCAATCCTGGCTGCCCTGAACCTTCTTTCTCCTGCAATAATCTGGTATCTTTTGTTGCTTAGTTTTCGCAGGGTTATTGGTTGAATGATCCCCAGTTCCTTGATGGAAGCTGCCAGTTCATTCAATGCCTCCTCGTCGAAGTGAACGCGTGGCTGAAAAGGATTGGCTTCAATTTCAGAGATCAGAATTTCATTGGATACAGGTGTCTGTTCCTGACCCATACCTGAGTCTTCAATCAGGGCGCCCAGGCCTCTGCCGAGTGCATTGCGTTTTTGCATAGTACTTTCAAGTTCTTATTTTGTCAAACAATCTCTTTGTGATCCATCTTCGTCATCTGGTTTTTTTGCAGCAATTCGCGCGCCAGATTCAGATAGCTTTGGGCCCCTTTGGAACCGATATCATAGGATACAACCGGTAGGCCATAGCTTGGGGCCTCAGAAAGCCTGATATTTCTGGTAATGATGCTCTCAAATACCATATCCTGAAAATGTTTCTTCACTTCATCGTGTACCTGATTCGAAAGATTCAACCTTGAATCGAACATGGTGAGCAAGAATCCTTCAATTTGTAATTCAGGGTTTAACCTGCTCTGAATTATTTTGATGGTATTCAATAGTTTACCTAATCCTTCCAGGGCGAAATATTCACATTGTACAGGAATAATGACAGAATCGGAGGCTGTTAAGGCATTGACAGTTATCAGTCCAAGTGATGGGGAACAATCAATGAAAACGAAATCATAATCATTTCTGACCTTTTCGATCACAGATCTCAGCACCTTTTCACGGTTGGGCATATTCAGCATCTCAATTTCAGCGCCAACCAGATCGATATGTGATGGAATCAGATCAAATCCGGGTGTTGTGGTATTCAGAATAATACTCTTTGGATCCACATCATCCACCACACATTCGTAGATGCTGGTTTTGACATTTCTGACATCAAATCCAACGCCTGACGTTGCATTGGCTTGAGGATCAGCATCCACAAGTAGCACTTTAAATTCCAGAACTGCTAAACTCGCTGCCAGGTTGATGGCGGTAGTCGTTTTTCCAACTCCGCCTTTCTGGTTTGCGACCGCGATAACTTTTCCCATGAATAATTTTTTTTGTCGGCTTCAAAGTTAGTATTTTAGTCTCAACGAGAACAGTGTGATCGAAAAATTGATGGTGATATTGACAGAAAAGATATCAACTACATCGGATCTACATCCACAACAATCTGAATCGTTTTGTTCTTGTCTTTGCCCTTGATCCCGTCGAGCATCTGCTGCATCTGACGTTTGGCTGATGTTACGGATATTTCGCGCTCAAGCTTCAGCCACATCTGCTTCATGTACATCAGTTTGATTCTGTTCACAGCCGGATAATCAGGGCCAAGGAGCCTGTTGCCGAACCTGGATCGCAAAGCCACGGCACTCTCGTCTGCGATCCTGTCCAGTTCAGAAAGGTCTCTGTGTTTCAGCGTAATTCTGATCATCCTGTAAAACGGCGGGTACTTGAATTCTTTGCGTTCTGCAATCTGCTGGTTGTACATCCCTTCATAATCGTTGGCGACCACTTTCTGTATGATGAAATGGTCGGGCTGCGAGGTCTGGATGATCACTTTCCCCTGTTTGTGCCTTCTTCCCGCACGGCCGCTAACCTGAGCCATCAGCTGGTAACTCCGCTCGTGTGATCTGAAATCGGGAAAATTCAGCAGATTATCAGCATTCAGGATCCCTACCACCCGTACATGTTCAAAATCGAGACCTTTGGTAATCATCTGGGTTCCGACCAGAATATCGGTATCCCCCCGGTCGAATCGCTGGAGGATATTCTGGAATGCTTTTTTCGAGCGGGTAGCATCCAGGTCCAGTCTTTCGATGACAGAATCAGGGAAGAGAAGGGAAAGTTCTTCTTCCACCTTCTCCGTCCCAAAACCTCTGTTGGTGATATCTGCCGACTTGCATGAACTGCAGACAGACGGGTAATAGATGGAGAATCCGCAATAATGGCACACCAGCCTTTTGGTATTTTTGTGGTAGGTGAGACTAACATCGCAATTGGAACATTTTGGGATCCAGCCGCAATTTTTGCATTCGATGAATGGCGAGAATCCCCTTCTGTTCTGAAAAAGAATCACTTGCTCTTTCTTTTCAAGGGCAGAGGTTATCTCATCATACAATTCAGGTGTCAGGTAGGAGCGCATAGCTTTTTTCTGGTAGGCACGTTTGAGATCTGCAGTCACGATTTCGGGGAGTTCGATCTGGGTATACCTCTCCATCAATTCGACGAGTCCGTACCTGCCAGTTTTTGCATTGTAAAATGTTTCAACCGCCGGAGTGGCCGTTCCCAGCAAAACTGGGATCTTCAGCATGGTTCCCAAAACAATGGCACTGTCCCTTGCATGATACCTGGGTGCCGGGTCATATTGTTTGTAGCTGTTTTCGTGTTCTTCATCCACGATAATCAGCCCCAGTGCCTGGAAGGGCAGAAAAATGGCGGAGCGTGTCCCTACCACCAATTGGTGGGATTGATTCTGGCTGCCGGGCTGAAAATGGAGTATCTTATTCCAGATCTCTACCCTTTCGGCATCGCTGAATTTGGAGTGATAGACGCCTGTCTGCTTGCCGAATACCTCCAGGAGCCTGCCGATCATTTGCGTGGTCAATCCGATTTCAGGCAAAAGGTAAAGCACCTGTTTGCCCTCTTTCAGACATTTTTCGATGAGCTGAATGTAGATCTCGGTTTTACCGCTCGATGTAACTCCGTACAGCAAGGTAACAGGATGCTGAAGGAAAGATGCTTCGATTTGATCCAAGGCAACCTGTTGTGCCGGTTGCAAGGGGTAGATGGCGCGTGTAGCTCCTTCTCCGGAATCCAGCCTGTCGATCACTTGTTCATAAACGTCGAAAATTTCTTTTTTCACCAATCCGTTGAAAACAGTCAGGCTGGCACCACTCTTCATCAGCAAGGCTTTTTTTGGCAATGCCTTAGACTTCAGATCGAGAATATTTTCGTTTTCCCTGAGAAACAGGAAAAGCATTTCCCTCTGTTTAGGGATTTTTATCAGTAAATCAAGGGTACGCAGCAATTTTTCTTCGGAGACCATTGCTTTCCCTAGTTTGACGATGGTTTCAGTCCGTTCCTTGTAGCTTTCCCTGATCTCCTCTTCGATGTGAACGACCCCTTTTTTCAGCAATTCCTTCAAAACGGGTATGGTACCTTTTTTCAGTACTGTGTTGTTCAGTTCCGAGACAGACGTACCTTTCTGGTCCCTGATGATTTCGAGCAAAAGAATTTCCTTGGGTGAAAAATGGGCAAGTCCTGTTTTGCTAAATTCTTCATTCATTGAAACGCGGGTTTCGCTTTCAAGTTTCAATCCCGATGGCAGGGCTGCCTTGAGAACTTCGCCGATAGTACAATGGTAGTAGGTTGATATCCAGTCCCACAGTAAAAAGCAACTTTCGGGAAGAATAGGCTTTTCATCCAGAACCGTTTCGATCAGTTTGGCTGAAAAGTTTTCCGGTTTGTTGCTGTGAACGTTTCTGACCAATCCCGAATAGAATTTTTTTGCCCCAAACTGAACTACCACCCTCATGCCTGATGCAACTTTTCCTTCCAGGTCTTCGGGTATGACATACGTGAAACTACCTTCCAGCGGTAAGGGTAAAATCACATCGGCAAATAATTCCTGGGAGTTGTTCATCTGATTATTTACGATCGTTCTTCAAATTTTGGAGGATGTAATTTTCCACTTCCGTGGAGACCAATCCTTGGATAGACCGGTTTTCAGAGAGTCTTTTCCTTATCTCCGATGAACTGATATCAAGCAATTGGGCCTGAATCCTCTGGATATTGGGATCATTCCCGAGTTCGTCGTTATCTCCTGAAAATCTCGGGTAAACGATCAGTCCAAAAGAATCGATGATCTGCTGATAGGATTTCCAGAGATGAAACGTTTGAAGGTTATCTCCCCCGATCAAAAGGCGGAACTTATTCCCGGGGAAGGATTTTTGCAGGAAATCCAGGGTATTGATGGAATAGGATGGGCGCGGAAGACGATCTTCACAATCGCTGGCTTTCAACCTTGGCGAATGTCTGACAGCGAGCTCTACCATTTTCAGCCGGTCTTCAAAAGGCCACAGATCAACTTCTGTTTTGTGGGGATTATGCGGAGAGACCACCAGCCAGACTTCATCATACCCTTGTTCCAAAGCAGCTTCCGCTATCGCGATATGGCCTTTGTGAACAGGATTGAAGGATCCGGAATAGATGGCAATTTTCATTGATATTTATTAGTTGATTCGACAATTCGACGATTCGACAATTTAAAGATAGGTTGATTTGTTGAAGTTAAGTTGGAATGATACATATAATAATTGATAATTGGCAGAGTTTTTTACATCGTCGAATTGCCGAATTGCCGAATTGTCGAATTTTTTAATTCCTGACTTCTAACTCAAAAACTCTCTGACCCGGTCTTCGGCTTCCTGCAGAGCATGTTCCAGCGTATCATTGACAATGATGACATCAAAGAGGGGAGCATATTCCAATTCGTGGGCGGCTTTCTCAACCCTTTTCCGGATGATCTCCTTATCGTCGGTGGATCGTGCAAGCAGTCGCTTTTCAAGTTCAGTGATGGAGGGTGGCTGGATAAAGAAAGCCAAAGCCCTTTCGCCGTATATTTTTTTGATGTTGCTGCCTCCAACCACATCCACATCGAAGAGAATGTTTTTACCGTTACCAAGGATTTTCTCCACTTCGCTTTTCAGGGAGCCGTAAAAATTATCGGGATAGACCTCCTGCCACTCCAAAAACTCTTCTGCGGCAATTTTATTTTTGAACTCTTCCGCAGTCAGGAAATAATAATCCACTCCGTCTTTTTCGCATCCCCTTGGTTTTCTGCTTGTAGCCGAGACAGAGAATCCAAAGTTATAATCCTTTGTCAACAAGTGCCTGACGATGGTCGTTTTACCGGCACCCGAAGGGGCGGAGAAAATAATTATTTTGCCTTCCTTCATTTTTAATTTTTAAAGCACATTCAACAGTTGCTCCTTGATTCTCTCGAGCGAATCTTTCATCCTGATCACCAATTTTTGCATTTCGGTATGATTGGCTTTCGAGCCAAGCGTATTTACTTCGCGGCCAATCTCCTGCGCAATAAAACCAAGTTTTTTGCCTACCGACTCTTCCAATTCCAGTGTCTCCAGGAAATAGTTGCAGTGGTTCAGTAACCTCACTTTTTCTTCGTTGACATCCATCTTCTCGAGGTAGAAAATCATCTCCTGTTCAAGCCTGTTCTCGTTTACCTGTTCGATGGAAATATCCTTGAGTCCTTCGTAGATTTTCTCTTTGATCCGTGAAACCCTTTCCTCTTCGTATTGATCGACCTCCGCAAGTAAGGATGTAATTGACTGAACGTTTGAAACCAGGTCCTGTTTCAGGATGGAACCTTCCTGAATGCGAAACTGATCGACAGCGGCAATGGCTTCTGCTATTTTTTCAAGAATGGATTTCCATTCTTCGTCATCCAATTCTTCCCGCTCATTTTTAACTACTTCGGGAAGTGTGAGAATTGTCTGTAAAATACTGTTATTTAAGGGAATGTTCAGATCTGCCGAGATCTGTTCCATTTGCCTGTAATAGCTCTTGACGATTCCGGCATTGATTTTTGTGGCGGATTCGTCACCCAGCGATTCGGTATAAAGAATGAAATCCACTTTGCCACGGATCAGTTTATCCGATAGTTCCCTCCGGATCTCAAGATCCTTCTCCCTGAATAGCATGGAGATGCGGGTATTGAGATCCATCTGTTTGCTGTTGAGGGATTTAATCTCAATTGTCACTTTCTTGTGAGAGAATTCACATTCTGCCTTTCCGTAACCGGTCATCGATTTTACCATACCATCTTACTTTTGTGCAAAGGTAACTAAATTCGACAATTAGACGATTCGACAATTCGACAATGTGGAAATTCGACGATTCGACGATGTGATAATTCGAGGATTTGACAATGTAGAAATGAAAACGGAGCAATACCCAAAATGGCTATTCAAATTTTTGGTATTGCTCCATTTTTGGACGTTTAGTATTGCCGATAGAATGTTTTGAGAAATGGAGTTACCTGGTTAAAGATAGGTTTTGTGAAATCAATAAACAGATCCTGAGGACCAGGAGCAGGGATGGACTTGTGACGGCAAATGGCACGCTGGTTGTCGTTGAGTGCTCTCTCATCCCCATTAAATGATCCCCATTCGGCAAACCAGATAAACTGTCCCGGGAATTTCTTTTGGGAAACTACCTTATCACCCGGGAGATCTATGATGGTCACATCCAGAATTCCATTCGAGATCAGCTCGCGGCGATTGACTGTCAGTTTGGCTTTCACGGTATTGTATGCTTTTACTTTTTCTCCCGACTTCAGGGAGACAGTTCCCACTTCGACGCTGTCGCGTGACAGCTCCTTTACGGATTCCTTATCATAAACCTGGCCGACCACGAAATCATCGAAGTTCATCCTGAGCACTTGATCAGGATTCTTGATTCCCTCCTTCTTTGCCGATTCCGGGGAATAGTAGGCTACAAATTCATTGGGTCTGTTGTGGGCAAGATATTCGATGATCTGATTCAGGAAGAAGTCGGAGGAGAGCTGGTATTTGACAGGTACCTTTATCTGTTCGACGATCACCCTGAAAGTGGCATTGTACAGGGCTTCATCCATCCGGTTTTTAACATCCTTGTACCCCGCGACTAACTTGTCGGTCTTCTGGTAATTGAAATAGGCCTCTTTCCAGGAGAGACGGGTGTTTAATTTCTCATTTGCAAGTCCGGAGGTGTACTGCTCATCCGCTGCTAATTTCCGCGTTTGATCGAGTTCAGCTGTATAATAATTGAGGTGTGGAAAGAGTTTTAGCGCAGCAGGACAACGGCTTATCTCATCTGCCATATGGTTCAACATTTCATAATATCCCTCTACCTCAGAATATTTAAAGGGTGTATTTGTGCTTAAAGTGTTGTCGATCTTGCCCTGGAAATAGGTCAGCGACATGGGATAACTGTCTTTTAAGGCCTGGATGGCCTTGTCTGAATTCGGATTGCTTCTCAACCGATTCACAGCTTGAAGGGTAGCGTTGTAGTAGTCGCCGTGTTCGAAGGCTTTCTTTCCGGAGGTGCATGACATCAGGAACAGGCAAGAAATAAGAATGGAAGTGGTAAGGTTTGTGCGCATGAATTAATTTTTTTTCAGTAAAAGAAAAGTGCGCAATGAAAAAGTTCAATACGCACTAAATTGCCCTAAAAGTAAACTTTATTGTTGAATGCGAATCGCAGACATTGAATTTTTGAACAATTTGGATTTATAGTTTGATTTTTTATTGGATTGATCGTTTTCCGGGTTGTGAAAGTAGAAACTTATTCGTTCGGTGTGGCAGGTTTATTGTTTTTGACGGCTGCTCCAAGGTATGCGCCTGCGAAGCCGAAAAGGGTCACAAGCAACATT
>Ga0118677_10005612_pt3 | contig 12677 bp, 10 predicted proteins | sample AliMusrvi5mmetaG_FD_86154 | JGI IMG/M metagenome (GOLD analysis project Ga0118677, IMG submission 86154)
ACGACGCGTTCGAGCGAACCGGCCGAAACAGTGTTGCTAAAGCGAAATCTCCTGACTAAGGATGAATCGGCCGCGATCCGCGCGTCTGTCGCCGGAATCCTGATGTGTGCTGAGTTCCCTGAAAAATACCTGCCCGGCGCCTATATCGAAGCGGTCCGTTACCGAGGAACCATCCAGGATTCCAACTACCAGTTGGACGCGCAGAGGATTCGCGGTCCGCTCGACGAACAAATCCGGCAGGCCCTGCTTTTCCTCAAGCGGCAGCAAACCGTCTCAGCCACCAAGAACCCCGTGCGGATCGAGAAACCGCAATTCAGTTACCGTGCCGTGTTTGAGGCGATCGTCAATGCGGTGGCGCATCGGGATTATTCAATTTCAGGCTCGAAGATCCGCTTTTTCATGTTCGACGATCGATTGGAACTCTATTCACCCGGTCCATTGCCGAACACCGTGACCGTGGAAAGCATGCCGCTTCGTCAAGTGACTCGCAATGAGTTGATCACGAGCCTTTTATCGGAATGCCCGGTTTCCACTTCTCCCGGTGAGGTGAACCGCACCTTTTACATGGAAAAGCGGGGCGATGGAGTGCCGATTATTTTGCGCGAAAGCGAAGCCCTCTCCGGTCGCAAGCCGGAATACCAACTCATTGATGACTCCGAACTGCTGCTCACGATTTTCGCCGCCAAGCCATGACCAGCACTTCATTTGCAACACTCCGAGGACAAGAGGCGTGCGAATGGCCCAGGCCCTGCTCTCCGGCGGCCATACCAACGAGACCGCCGCCGCTTGCGCCGTCCGCCTCGAAAGGCGCCTCGACGCGCCCGAGCCACCGCCTGGAGAAAGACCGCCGTCTGCGCCGCCCTGACAATCTCGGACCATAATCAGCCTCCATCATCTGTTCGCTGTCCACCCTCAGGGTGTCCTCCCCCCTTTTATCCTTTATACTTTATACTTGGCCCACACCTCCGTTTTCCCTTGCAAATATTGGTGATTACGACTACTCCTCTCTCCATTATGGCTAAAACATTGACGAAATCCCAAATCGCCACCGCGGTGGCGGAAACGGTCGGACTCACCAAGAAGCAAGGGGTCGAGGCCCTGGAAGCGCTGGTAGCCCTGGCCTATAAGAACGCGAAGAACAGCTTCACCATCCCCGGTTTAGGCAAGCTCGTCCTGGTGCATCGCAAAGCGCGCATGGGGCGAAACCCGGCCACTGGCGCCACCATCAAGATCGCGGCCAAGAAGGTCGTGAAATTCCGGGTCGCAAAGGCGGCCAAAGACGCCATTCTGGGCGTGAAGAAGTAAAGCACTTCCTGGTTTTCTTATGAACATCACACCCCTGTCTCCCGACCAATTGCGCGAGGCAGCCGACCTCCAGGAGCAGATTCAAGGGCTCCGAGAGCAACTGAACCAACTCCTGGGCGGCGAACTTCCTGCGGCCCCGGTCACGGTTGAAGTACCTGAACCGGCCGCAGAACCAACCAAGGGCAGGAAGAAGTTCACCGCCCAGACCCGTGCGAAGATGGCCGCTGCTCAGAAGGCGAGGTGGGCCGCGAAGACGGTGAAGGTCGCCAGGCCAATTGAGGTTAAAGAGCGGAGCGAAAAACCCAAGAAGAAGGCGAGCCCCGCACTGCTACAGGCGCTGGCGATGGCCCGAAAGGCACGCTGGGCAAAGGTCAGGGCGGCGGGCTAGCGAAAGCTCAATCAGCCAGGAGTGGCAACGCGAAAGCGGCCAAGAACGGCGTGCGGGTTTCGCGTTTTAATATACGGCGTGGGTTTAACAAACGAACCGTTAGTTTAACACATAGTTGAACTAAGACCGCATGAAAGCGATCCTCGGAGTCTGTCTCGACGGTGGGACCGGATCTGGTGAGCATCGTGCCGGGGATCATCACGCCGACCGATCTGGCGCTGTTGATGTACAAGTCCGCGAAGACTTTCCTCACGCCACGGGTGGCGGAGTGGCGGCTGGACACGCTGGCGATGAGCCAGCGAGTGGGGCGGCAGGGTCATTTCTTCTTCGAGCTGATCACCCGGGCGTTGATGATCTACGCGGGTTGCCCGGCGGTGGCCGCAAAGAAGCCGGGCCTGGTCGTGCCGGAGATGATTTACGATTACGTGCGGGGAGTGCTCAGCGAGACCGTGCTGGAGATCCTTGGGGCGGTCATTCAGGGAGGGGGGTTAGAGCTGGGCGGGAGGAAACGGCAGATGGGGCTCGAAGAAGAAGAGGCGGCACAGCCCCCGAATGACGCCGAGCCGTCATTGATACACTGCTTCGGGAAATTTGCTCTTCCAGGTCGCGTAATCCTGGACCAATGCGTCGTGAGCCTTAGTGGCTTCTGCCGGCGAACCAAGAGTAAATACTTCCCTGTAGACACCCTTCTCGCCTCTGTCTCTGTTTTCCCAGCCATACGCAACCACAAAGCCGATGCCGTTCGGGTTTTTTTCAACATCTCCTATCTTGCTCACGTCGGAAAAGTAAATAACCTCGTTCTGGGTTTCTCCTCTGCTTTGCATCGTGAGAACTTTGAGCGACACATCGGTGAGGGTTACTGTTCCCCATTGCTTATAGTCCGCGCTCCAGGAACGCAGAAGGTCGACATAGTTGACATTTTCAACCAGGCATGCGGCGCCGGTGTGCTTAAATGTGCCAACTGCCTGTGTTTCCACCTTGGACGAGGCTATCGCCTCCTGCCTATGCTGCTCCTTCAATCGTTTGGCTTCCTCCTCTTGTTGCTTTTGGATTTCTGCCCTCTTTTGCTCTTCCTGAGCTTTCCGGCGCTGTTCCAACGCAGCAGTATATCGTGCGGGCGACAGGAGGACATTGCCATCGTTAGCCTGGAGCCCTTCGTCGGTGACACGGAAGTAAACCACTTGACTCGTACCCAGGGCTGTCGTGACGATCCGGAGCTTGTCATCCTGCTTCGTATATTTGCACAGGAGAGTTGTGCTGCCCTCAGCCAGTTCACACTCGTCCTTGGAAATGAGTGTCAGCACGGTTATTCCGTTGAGCGACTTGTAGACCTGTCCGTGAAATGCCTCGGCCTCGATTCTTGGAGTGGGTGAAACTTCGTGTTTGTCTGAGGACTCACTAGCAGCGCCGGAATTCGGTGGTTTGCTACAACCCCCAGCCAGCAAAGCGAACGCGGTTAGAATAGTCGGAATGCTAAATAGTAATGTGTGTGATCTCATAATTGTATTTTGCTAACTGACCGGCATAGTGAGAGATTTCCGCCCTTGGCGCAAGACCAAAATACCTCCCAAAATACTCCCGTTGCACGGGCGCACGGGTGGCGGCTTGGGGCGCTGGTGGATGCGGTGCGCCTGGACGTCCAAGGCGACGCTGACGGGGCTGGATCATTCGCTGGAGAAGTTGCGGGCGTTGCAGACCGCGCTGGATCGCATCCATGCGCGGGTCCGGGGGTCAAGCGGACCAAGGCGGAAATCGAGGAACTGCTCAAGGCGGGGACCAACGTGAAGACCTTGCCGGTGTCCGGGGTGGCCAAGGCGTTGGGCCTCGAGGTGGACCAGTTCGAGGCGCACGTCCGGCGCTGGAAGCAGGCGAACAAGGAACTGGCCAAGACAGCGCTGACGCGCGAGGGCACGAAGTCGGGCGCCAATGAACTGGCCTTCACGAGCGCCAGCCAGGCGGCCAGGGTGGCGAGCACCTTCTACACGCAGGCGGAAAAGGCCCACAAGAAGGCGGACGAACGGATGCGGGCGATGTTCGAGGGATCACCGGGCGCCGCCGCCGCCCAGGCCCAGGCCGTACCAGTCGCCGCGCCGCCTCCGCCGCCCCCGATCCAGCCGGAGTTGCCGGTGAGCAAGACGTTGCCGATGACAGTGCCGACGGCACAGATCGTGGCCACGCTGGGGCCGGGCATGATTACGCTGATGGTGCCGGCGGGGCAGGTGCAGGCGGTGTCGGGAGCGGCGGCGCCGGGTGCTGCGGAATCGGCGGACCAGTATCTAAAGAGGGTGGCCGCGAAGGCCCAGGCCGAGCATAGGAGTTTGGCGTTCGACCGCGTCACGGGCGTTGGGTTCAGCAAGCAGAGCCTGAACCTGTTCGATGAGACGGCGCAGACCGTGGCCCACAACTGGATGGTGAACACGGAGAAGACGCTGAAAGCGCATCCCGGCGAGGACATCCATCCGAAGCCGCTGAGCCAATTCACGCAACATGAGTTGGCGGAATATGCCGGGGAAGGCCACCGGCCCATGAAAGAGGTCCGGCACTGGGAGGAGCAGGTCCGGCCGCGGGCGGTGCAATTCGCGAGGGACTACCTCACGGCGCTGGAGGGCAAGGATCAAGCATACCCGCTGACGCAGGCCCACTTTTCGAAGCCAAAGGCGCCGCCCGCCGCGCCGGAACCGCCCGCGTCGCCCGTCCGCGCTAAGGACTTAAACAACGCGCAAAAGCAGGAGTTGTTCAAGTTGCTGCATTGGGAGACCAGCGACGAGATGCTCCCCACGACGGAGTGGGAAGCCAAGAGCGCTCGCAACGCCCGGGGGAAGCGGAACTCAATCGCGCGGCTAAAGGAGATGGGGCTGACCGGCGGTGAATACAGTTCGCTGACCGACCAAGGCCGGGCCTTGGCGCAGGAGCTAGCGGCCGAACACTATGCCGCCACGGGCACGAAGCCGCCCACGCCGACGCCCCCGTCCGGGAGCGCTACCGGGAACTTGCGCGACTCGTAGACGCGTCCGCCGATCTCCTCACAGGAGACGATCAGGCGCTGCTGCTCCAGAGCCGCGAGGTCGGTCGAGCGGCAGCTTGCTGCCGCATCCGCGGGCATGAGTTCCGAGTCGTCGCGGCCGACGATGTCGGCGACCGGCAAGCCGAAATACCGCGCGTTGGCGGCATTGACGAGCACATAGCGCAGCGCCGCGTCCTTGAGAAAGCCCATGTCGTCGGTAGCGTCGAGGAAGGTCTCGTGGAGCCGCTGGCTGTCGGCGATACCCTGTTCCGCACGCTTGCGGTCGGTGATGTCCTGGCCGACGGCCTGGTAGCGCAGCACCCTGCCGTCGGCGTCGTAGATGGCGCGGTTGGTCCATTGCTGCCAGTGCACTTCACCATCCGCGGAGGTGTGCGTCTGCTCGTGCGTTTCCACGGGGTGCTCGGGCGTGAGCGCCGCTACCGCGTTCCGCACGACGTCGCGCTCCTCCGCCGGGACGAACTCGAACATCTCCCTGGCCATCAGATCCTCCGGGGTCGCCCCGAGCATCGTCGCGACCTCCCGGTTCGTGAACGTGAGCGCGCCGTCGGGCGAGAACGTCGTGACGAAGATGGGCATGTCCTCGGCGAGCCCTCGATAGCGCGCTTCGCTTTCGCGCAGCGCGGCCTCGGCGCGGTGCTGCCGCAGGCCGGCGAGGCCGAGCTCGCCGAGCGTGCCGACGAGGTCGGCGACCACGGCGATCATCATTTCGGCGCGCGCGTGCGAGACGACGGGCACGCGCGCCAGCGCCTCCATGTACGTCGCCTCATCGAAGCCCAGTTCCCGGGTGCGCTCGCGAAAGGCCGACTCGTCGATCTCCTCGTCGTCGAAGAAGAACTGGCCGGTGAAGACGTTGGCCAGGTGCTCGCCATCGACGATCAGAGGATGTGCGACGTCCCAGAGGCCATTGGCGCAGCGATACGCGTACGGCACCGGCTCGCCGTTGAAGCTCATGAGGTGCTGGTTGATGCGCAGGTCGCTCTCGAGGCAGTGGCGCACCGTCTCGGGGTGTTCCCGGTGGAACTTCGTGCAGATGTCCTGCCAGCCCGCGGCCACGAGGACGTCGCCGTCGACGTCGAGCACGGCCAGCGCAATGCCGCTGGCGGCGCTCAGGGTCGCGCACAAGTGCTGGACTCGCGCGACGTCGATCAGATCCGCGAGTCGGTGCTGCTCGCCTTCCACTGGCTCTCCCGCGTCCGGCCCGCTGGGCCCGCGCCCGGCGGTCTCGCGACGGCATATGTAGCGTAGCTACCCCGTCATGGGGCGAGTGTACCAGCGTCGCGGCCTGCTCGGCAGGGCCGTCCGTCGCCCGATATACTTCTGACTCGGCCGCGGGCGGCGCAGCCGGTCCCGCGGCCGGACCGACGACCCGCGAGCACAGAGGCACCATGCCCGACGCACAGAACGCCGGCCCGCAGGGCGGCAGCGACTACCTTCGCGAGACCACGCGCTTCGATCCCTCCGCCGTGGAGGGTCGCTGGATGGACGAGTGGCTCGGCAGCCACCTGTTCCACGCTGAGCCCGACCCCGCCCGGAAGCCCTATTCGATCGTCATCCCGCCGCCCAACGTCACCGGCAACCTGCACATGGGCCACGCGCTCAACGGCACCATCCAGGACGTGCTCATCCGCTACCACCGCATGCTCGGCGAGAACGCCTGCTGGCTGGTCGGCACCGACCACGCCGGCATCGCCACCCAGAACGTTGTGGAGAAGATGCTGCGCAAGGAGGGCCTCACCAAAGAGGACCTGGGCCGCGAGGAGTTCGCGGCGCGCGTGTGGGAGTGGCGCAAGGAGTACGGCGGCAACATCATCAGGCAGCTCAAGAGCCTGGGGTGCTCGTGTGACTACGAGCGCGAGCGCTTCACCTTCGACGAGGGCTACGTCAAGGCCGTCACGCGCGTCTTCGTCGCTCTGTACGAGAAGGGCTACATCTACAAGGACAGCTATCTCGTCAACTGGTGCCCGCGCTGCGGCACGGCGATCAGCGACCTCGAGGTCGCGTACAAGGAGATGCCCGGGACGCTGAACTTCATCCGCTATCCGGTGGAGGGCGGCGCGAGCGTGACCATCGCCACGACGCGCCCGGAGACGATGCTCGGGGACACCGCCGTGGCGGTGCACCCCGACGACGAGCGCTACAAGGACCTCGTCGGGAAGACGGCGACGCTTCCCCTGCTGGAGCGCGAGCTCAAGATCGTCGCCGACGAGCGCGTCGACCCGGAGTTCGGCACCGGCGCCCTCAAGATCACGCCGGCGCACGACCTCACCGACTTCGACATCGGCCGCACGCACGGCCTCGAGGCCGTGCAGGCCATCGGCCAGGACGGCCGCATCACCGAGGCCGGCGGCCCGTACGCCGGCCTCGAGGTCGAAGAGGCGGCCGAGCGCGTGGTCGAAGACCTGCGCGCGCTCGGCGTCCTCGAGAAGGTCGAGGACTATCCGCACAGCGTCGCCACCTGCGACCGCTGCGGCACGCCCATCGAGCCGCTCATCAGCGAACAGTGGTTCATGCGCATGGACGAGCTCAAAGCGCCGGCAACCGACGTGGTCCGCGACGGCAAGGTCAAGTTCACGCCCGAGCGCTGGGGCCGCGTGTACGTGGACTGGATGGAGAACCTGCGCCCCTGGTGCATCAGCCGCCAGCTCTGGTGGGGGCACCAGCTGCCGGTGTGGTACTGCCCGGACGGTCACCTCACCGTGGCCGAGATGGAGCCGCCGGCATGTGCCGACTGCGGCTCCACCGAGCTCACGCGCGAGACCGACGTCCTCGACACGTGGTTCAGCTCCGCCCTGTGGCCGTTCGCCACGTGGGGCTGGCCCGATCCGACGCCGGACCTCGAGTACTTTTACCCGACCAACCTGCTGAGCACGGCGCGCGAGATCATCTTCCTCTGGGTCGCGCGCATGGTGATGATGGGCCTCGAGTTCGTGGGCGACATCCCGTTCGAGGACGTCTACATCCACTCGGTCATCCAGGCCACCGACGGGCGCCGGATGAGCAAGAGCCTCGGCACCGGCATCGACCCGCTGGAGATGATCGCCAAGTACGGCGCCGACGCCACGCGCTTCGGTCTGCTCCTCATGAGCAGCGCCCAGGACGTGCGTTTCAGCGAAGAGAAGATCGGCATGGGGCGTAACTTCGCCAACAAACTCTGGAACGCCAGCCGCCTCGTGCTGCTGGCGAGCGAGGGCGTCGAGGCGGAGCGCAGCGACGCCGACCAGGTCGACCGCTGGATCACGAGCCGCTTCCAGCGCTGCGTCGCGGGGGTGGAGGCGGCCGTCACGGTCTTCGACTTCACGGCCGCCGTGGACACGCTCTACCACTTCGTCTGGGACGAGTTCTGCGACTGGTACCTCGAGCTGGTCAAGGTGCGCCTGTACGGCGAGGACGAGACGCAGAAGGCCCAGGCCGCCGGCCACGCGCGCTGGATCCTCGACCAGATCGTGCGTCTGCTGCACCCGTTCCTGCCGTTCGTCACGGCTGAGGTAGCGCTGCAGTACAGCGCGGCGCCGCTCATCGACCAGGAGCATCCGCGCTACGACGAGGCATCGCTCGCGCCGGCGGATGAAGCCGCCATCGGCGAGCTGCAGGCAGTCGTCGACGCGCTGCGCCGCTTCCGCGCCGAGGCCGAGGTGCCGCCGGGCAAGGTGCTCGAGGCGGTCTTCGTCGGCGAGGACGGCGGAGCGGGTGCGAGCACCGCCGCTCTGGGCGGAAGGCCTGCGGCCGCCGCCGCGCGCTACGCACCCTTCGCCGCCGCCTTCCGCGCCCTGGCGCGCACGGAAGTGAGCTTCGCGGGCGAGCCGGCGGCGGACGCGACCGTCGTGCTCGTGCCGGGCGGCCGGCTCGAAGTCGCCGCCGCCGTGGACAAGGCGGAGGAGATCGCCCGTCTGGAGCAGCAGCTCGCCAAGGCGGTGGCGGAGGTCGTGCGCGGAGAGGCCAAGCTCGCCAACGAGGGCTTCACGAGCCGCGCTCCGGAGGCCGTCGTGGCCAAGGAGCGCGACAAGCTCGCCGCTCATGCAAGCGAGCGCGACGAGCTCGCCGCGCGGCTGGCGCAGCTGCGCGCGGGCTGAGGCCGGCGCCGTGAGCGGCGCGGGCTCGCCGGGCGCCGGCACGGCCGGTCCCGTCGGCGGCAGCGCGGCTGGTCCGGCCGGTGGTGGCGCGACTGGCTCTGCCGGCACGGCCCGCTGCGCAGGCGCCGGAGCGAGGGGAGCCTCCGCGGCAGCGTGGCCGGCCTACCTCGAGTCTCTGGCCGCCTTCGGGATGCGGCCGGGTCTGGAGCGCGTGAGCGCCCTGCTCGACGCCCTCGGCCGGCCGCAGGACTCCTACCGCGTGATCCACGTCGTCGGCACCAACGGCAAGTCCTCGACGACGCGCTACTGCGAAGCGCTTCTGCGCGCCCACGGGTTGCGCTCAGGCGGGTATCTCTCGCCGCACATCTCGGGATGGACCGAGCGCGTGCTTGTCGACGGTCGCCCCGTGGACGAGGGCGTGTTCGGCCGCGCCGTCGCGGCGGTGCGCGCGGCCGTCGCCGGCCTTCCGGACGCGCTCGGCGAGACGACGCAGTTCGAGGTGCTCACAGTGGCTGCGCTGCTGGCGTTGGCCGAGAGCGGGGTGCAAGCGGCCGCGCTCGAAGCGGGTCTCGGCGGCCGCCTGGACGCGACCAACGTCGTCGACGCGCCCGTCGTGGTGCTCACCAACATCGCCCTCGAACACACGGAGATCCTGGGCGACACGCGGGAGCTGATCTTCGCCGAGAAGGCGGCGGTCATCAAAGGCGGCGACGCCGTCTTCGGCGAACTCGACGGGCTGGAGCGCGAGGCGCGCCGGGTCTGCGCCGCCGCCGGCGCCACGCCGCACTTCTTGCGCCCCGGCGCGGGTCCGGCGCTTCGGGCGGCAGCCGGCAGCGGATCCGGCGCGACGTGCGGCGCGCCAGCCAATCGCGACGCCGGCACCGAATTCGGCACCGAATCCAGCTCCGAATCCGGCACTGAGTCCGGCCCTGGAGTCGGCGCCGAACCAAGCGGCATCACCGTCTCCGGCGAGCCTTCGCGCTTCATCGTCTCCCTCGAAGTTGACGGCCGGCAGGAGCGCTACAACGGCCTCAGCGTCCCGACGCCGGCCCTCTATCAGGTCCGGAACGCCGGCCTCGCGGTGGCCGCCGTGCGCCTGCTTCTGGGGCACCTCGACGAGGCGGCCGCCCGCGAGGCGCTCGCCGCGACCGCCGTCCCCGGCCGCCTGCAGAAGGTCTCCGAGCGGCCGCTGACGCTGGCCGACGGCGCCCATAATCCCGACGGCGTGCGCGTGCTCGCCCAGAGCCTCGCTGCCGTCGCCGTGCCGAAGCCCACGGTCGGCGTGCTCGCCATCATGCGCGACAAGGACTACGGCGAGATGCTGGAGCGGTTCCTCCCGCTGCTCGAGGCTGCCATCTGCACGCAGGCGAGCGAGCCGCGCAGCCTGACGGCCGAGGAGCTCGCCGCGGCGCTGCGCGCCGCGGCCCTCCGCCTCGGCCGCGACTTCCCGGCGCCGGTCGTCGAGCCGGACCCGCACGCCGCCCTCGCGCTCGCGCGCAGGCAGGCGGGTCCCTCCGGCTCGGTGCTCATCGGCGGCTCGCTCTACCTGCTGGAAGACCTGCACGACGTGCTCACGGGCGCCTGAGGCCTCCGGAGAGTCGCCGGAGCGCGGCACGCGCCGGGCCGTCCGTGGCCGCTGTGGAGCAGGCCGCGCTCGGTTGAGGGTCCGAGCCCGCTATGTATACTTGCGCGGAACTCGTGGAGGGCGGATGGCACAACAGAGAGGGAACCCGGTGGTACGCTTCTTCGTCGCGCTGCTCATCGTCGTGGCGATCGCGTTCGTGGCGTTCTTCATCGGGTACCTGCTGACCTACCTGCTGCTGAGCTGGCTGCCCTCGCTGCTGCGGCAATCGGGGATTCCCTTGAAGCGCGCGATCTTCATTGGAGCCATCTTCTCGGTGGGCGGCGCGGTGGGCGGTGTGCTGCTTGGCTGGTATAGTCGTCGAGTCGATGGCCGGCGCGTGATGGGAATCGGGTTCATTTTTGCTTGCGTCTTCATCGCGGCCCTAGGCGCCAGCCAGGGAGCGGTCGTGGCTCTGGTGGCGACCGTGTTTCTCTCCGGCTTCTTCCTGACGGGATCGCAGATGACGATGTATTCTGTCGCCTCGGCCACTTACCGCACCAGCATGCGCTCGACGGGTGTGGGCTGGGCGTCGGGCTTTGGCCGGGTTGGATCCATCATCGGCCCGGTCGTGGGAGGATTTCTGCTCGGTACCGGAACGTCTGTGTCCAACCTGCTATACATGACGGCGGCTCCCGCGTTGATTGGCTCGGTTGCGGCCTTCCTGCTGGCTCGTGAGAAGCAGGAGGGCATCGAGGTTCCAACCGCGGTTACCGCCGCCAAGTAAGCGCGATGCCAGCCATTTTTGCTGGCACACCCGCGATGAGCGGGCAACGAAGATCGAACCTGGAGAGGAGTGCGCCGGCGTGGAAGATCCGAAACAAAGATTGACGACCCGTGTCTCGATGGCTGAGTTGGAGCGTCGCTGGAACCTGGTGCGCGAGCAGATGCGGCAGCGCAAGATCGATTACCTGGTGATCACGCACTATCATGCCGACCATGCCTTCGGGAATGGGGTGTTCGTGGATGCGGGCGCGACCATCGTCTGCTCCGCCGATGCGGAAGAGATGACCGACTTCATGCCCCACAGCGTGGACCATCCTGGCCCCATCTACATCCGCCTTGCCAAGGGCTTCGACCCGGTGGTCACCCGGCGCGAGTTTGGCTTCACCCTGGGGCAGGGGCAAGTCTATCGCCAGGGTTCCGACCTGTTGCTGGTGACCACGGGAGTGACACTGGGGGTGGCCCTGCGGGTTGCGGATCGCCTCGAAGCCCTTGGTGTTACGGTCGCCATTCTGCACCTTCCCACCGTGAAGCCGTTCGATGCGGAGAGGTTTCTTGATCTTGCCGGCGGCGTTCGCGTTGTGATGACCTTGGAGGAGAACAGTGTGGTGGGCGGCCTTGGGAGCGCCGCTGCGGAGCTCTTGTCCGAGGCCGGCTTTTCGACGCCTAGGGGGTTCGCCAGGGTGGGCATCCCTGACCGCTTCCCAGATGGATATGGCTCCCAGGAGAAGCTCATGGCGCGCTATGGGATTGAGCCCGAAAGTGTATTTCGCCGGGCCAGGGAACTCCTGGGCTGAACTCAGAACCGGACAGCTTTCAAAGTGCACGATCAGCTGGAGATCCACCGCATCCACATGACGCGATAGGCATCCTCGACCGCACGGGTATAGTAGTTCGGGTTCCCGGCAGAGGAGGCTGTAATGCGGTCTCGGATGCCTCGGCGAAAATCGGCTAGGGCGTCCAGATCGGAGGCCTTCTGGGTCACCCGCTCCAAATACCCGAGCTCGTTTTCTGAAATCCAGTCATCCAACCCGAGCGCATGAAGAATGGCACCTGAGATCCGGCTTGGGGGCGTACTCCCCAGCATGGTGATGACGGGCACGCCCATCCAGAGTGCTTCCCAGGTGTTGGCCCCACCGTTCTGGGGATGGGTGTCCAGGGCGATATCTACCTGGCCGTAGGTGGCCAGGTGTCCTGCATGGTCAGTCCTGCCCAGAAGCTGGATGCGGTTCGGGGAGATGCCTCGGTCTGTAAAAGCCCCAAGGACCACTTGCCGGGTATTGGCCTGGTCCAGCGCGCCATCCTTCATCAGGAGGTGGGAATTGGGAATCCTGTCCAGAAGCTGGGCCCAGAGTGCCAGGATTGCGGGCGTGGTTTTGGTAGTTCGATTCAGGCCACCGAAGGTCACGAACCCGGCGGATCGGGCCGGGAGTGCTGTCACTGGCGGGGTGAAGGCGGGGGCCTCGAACGTGAGACAGCAGGGCAGATCAAAAAGTGCCACCTGGGGCTTTGGTTCCGCTGCAGTGGGTTCGGCCTGCTCTACAG
>Ga0118677_10012194_pt1 | contig 12676 bp, 12 predicted proteins | sample AliMusrvi5mmetaG_FD_86154 | JGI IMG/M metagenome (GOLD analysis project Ga0118677, IMG submission 86154)
GGCTTTGAAAGAAGCCCGCGTGCTGGAGGCCGTGGATGCGCGCAAACTGGTGGTGACGCTGGAAGTATTGGCGGCACCAGAAATAAAGAGTGAGCTGGTCCGCGATGGTGTCTACACTTGGTTCTTGCGCTTTCCGGTGGTCATCAAGTTTGAGGGCAACGATGCTCCGGCGATCATTAGTGCAATGCTGACTCTGCAAATTGTCCGCGTCTCGACGTTGCAAAGCGCGGATGGGATCAGCATTGAACAGTGGATAGCCAAGCCGATGTAATCATGGTTGACGTACCTTCTCCTCCTGACACAAAAGTTCCGTTAAAGCCTATGGTTGCTGCAAAAGCTGCGGTGACAAAGCCAGCACTGGTCGCTCTTGCTACGAACAATGAGCAGGCATCCTTTATCGCACAGCGAGTACTGGAACTACACGACGAGGGGTTTGATTTCCACGAAATCGCAGTTCTTTACCGGGCTCACTATCACTCCATGGAGATACAACTCGAATTCACACGGCGTGGTATTCCTTTTGGCATCACCAGCGGGCTGCGATTCTTCGAACAGGCACACATTAAGGATGTCGCGGCATTCCTGAAATTTGCTATCAATCCGAACGACGAGGTCGCCTTCAAGCGAATGGCTCGTCTGCTCCCCGGCATTGGGTCCAAAACCGCCGAATCCCTTTGGATGAAAACAAATGGACTCCTCCAAGGAAGGCGCCGTTTTACAATTCTTGAAACGGGATGTCCTGTACCCGCAAAGGCTGTTGAAGGATGGCGTCAGTTGGTAACGACTCTTGTGAGGCTCTCACCCATGGAAGAGACAGCACCACCCTCTGAGATGATCATGTTGGTAATGAAAAACGTGTATGACGATTACATGCAGGCAAAGTTCGCAAATTATGAGGCTCGCCGCGATGACCTTAACACTCTTGCCAACTATGCCACTCAGTTTGTCGATGCCGGAGAGTTCCTTGCCCAACTAACACTTATGGGGGGCACCGAAACCGACGAATTGGCCGAAACCAACGACGAAGGGGACCGCGTATGCCTCTCTAGCATTCATCAGGCCAAGGGCCTTGAATGGCAGGTCGTTTTTCTAGCATGGCTGGCGGAGGGAATGTTTCCGGGTACCAGGTCTCTTGAAAACGATTCCGCGCTAGAAGAGGAGAGACGACTCTTTTATGTCGGGGTCACCCGTTGTAAGGACGAACTGTATCTAACCTACCCAGAGTTACGCCTCAATGCCTCGTATGGTGAAGCATTTCAACGCCCTTCCCGCTTCCTCAATGAATTACCGGATGGCCTCACTGAGCGTTGGGAAGTAACCAGAGCGGTGTCTCAATTCACCGCATCAAACATAAGAGCGTATTCGAAACAAAGAGGACCTAAGTTCGAATTCGATGCAGCAGAAGAATCACAGGTTGTTCCTTGGGAAGACTGAACAAGAGCAGGCATCCTGCCCGTTAGAAGATATTCCCCAAGTCATAACCCATTTTTCTGTCTCCTCCAATAGCCGAAAAACCAGAAAAACTAGGCTGGAGATAAATATTCCAAGCCCCATTGCAAAAAAGAGGGGGAATAGAATTGTTAGGTTTGGAATTGGTTTGAACAAAAAAATACAGGGCATTAATGCCCCCACAATAAAAAAGCCCTGCCCAGGTTTTATAGCTGGGTATGAGCCACCGAGATAGGCTGCTAATCCAGCAATTGTAGCGAGCAACGCTACATAAAAAACCACGTTGTCCGAGGAGGAAGAAAACATGGAAATCACACCGAGTGAGACAAAACAACCAATGACAAGTCCTATAATCTGGAGACGAAGGGCACTGAATTTCTGAGAAAGCAGCGAGATCGCCCAAACCAAACCCAGCATCATAACAAATACGTCGTACTTTGGAATTACGGCCGCACTTACGCAGATTATAACTCCAGAAGTAACCGACAGGAAAAAAAGTGCCCTTCGCCCGAAATATACAGGAGCAGGAAGGTGGAGCACTTCGTCCTTTCTTATCGGAAAGAAAAGAAAGGCTATAATCACCATTACTGCACCAAGCGAAGTGCCAACGGAATACTGAAATCCTTTGATAACCGGATCGGCTGCAAAGAAATCACTATTTGGGATTGAACCAGTGTAGCCATAAACAAGAAGAACCATAGTGACAGTATCTCGGCTGCGGGAAGCTAGATGCATAGTGGTATAGATAAGCAGCATGAAAGCCGGAATGTAGAACCAGAATGCATCTCGAAAACAAATGTCAACGGTCATACCCATCGCTGATGAAAGCCACATTAGTATAAAGCGCTGCCTCATCAGGTTTTTCTGGAAAGAGGAACTAGTGCAAAGAAGAGAAGCGGCCAGCAGGGCACGAAGGGAATTTGGAATTTGGAGAAGAAAATAAAACGACAAGGTCAAAGCTACAGCCAAAGCCATCCGAAAAGCCGCTCTCAACTCATTACTCATGACTGAGAAAAGGATCGGCTAGATTCAAGGGAGATCTGAATGATGCATTGTCACGTTTCTGCAACTGATTAAGCCTCTTCAAACCACCATCCATATCACTTTGTGTATGGACAATCACCGAAGCAGTACCTCCCATACGGAATGAATGCTCTTCGGGTTCATCAAGCAGTATGCGTACTGGATAGCGCTGGGCTAGAAGGACAAAGTCGATCGTTGGTGATACCTGGGAAAGAATTCCCTGTCCTCCAGGAGCGTTTTCAGAGGGCGAACCGAGCTCCACAATCGCCTTTGGGATTCCCTGCACTATTCCGTGATAGGATTTCCCAGCCTCGGACATCAGGTGAACGTCCGCAGACATGCCTGGGCGCATGTGTCGAAGATCCGTCTCACGAAAATAGGCGAGAACATACCAGAGTTCCCGATCCACAAGTGAAAAGATCTGTTCTCCAACTGAGGCATAGGCTCCCGCAGTTATCTGAAGGTTAGTAACGTAACCGTCGCAGGGTGCATAAACCCTACAATACGAAAGTTTCAATTGGGCATCCCTTAAGGAGGCTTGGGCAGCGACTCGCCTTTCATTCACTTTACCTGAATCACCCAGAAGATTTCTCGCCCGTGACAAGGCCGCCTTGTCCTGATCAACCCTTGATGCAGTTGTACGCGCTTGAGTCTGGGCCTGCTCGTTTTTGTCTGTGGTCACATAACTATTGCCTACCAAGGCAGAAATCCTCACCGCATAATTGGAAGCATAGAGTGCGTTTGCCTCGCTCTCCCTGAGAGCGGCTTCGGAAGCCGTGATCTGATCTCTGTACGCCTGAATTTCAAGCTCAGTCAAGGCAAGTTGAGCTTTTGCCTTATCCACTTCCGCCAGATATGGCCTTTCATCCAACTCGAAAAGCAAGTCCCCTTTATGCACAAAATCATTGTCTTTTACATAAATTGCACTAATTGCTCCACCAACTTGCGGTGAAATCCCAACTACGTTTGCCCTAATCTGAGCGTCTTCCGTGCGTGGGTTAATTCTGATATTTTGATAGACAAGCATCAGACTGATCAGCGCTGCGGTGATGATCAGCAATGAGACAACTATCCCTGAAATTCTGAGGAGAATCTGATTCCGAGGTTTCAGCGGAAATTTGGCAGAATCAGAGTTATCACTCATCGGGATGCAAAGAAGAAGAGCCAGAACAGACAAGTAAGAGCGATTAGCAATGCACAATAAACTAGGCCCAAAGGCTTGAGGAAGGGAACAAGCCCGATTTTCCGAAATATCAGATGTATTATCCAGAAACTTGCCAGAGCGCCCAGCATACACGCCATCCATCCCGGAATATAGGCACCGGCAAGATTGAGTTGTGGATCACAACCCGTCATCATTATCAAAAGCAGCAGAAGATAGATCCAACGTGACACACCATCACCATAAGAGCCCTACAAGAAAAGCCGCAACGCTATTTGGCATGGTATTTTCTACAATGATAATTGGCTCCACCTTCTCAATGTGGGCGATGCTACCCAACACAAATAAGATCACGAGCGCTACAACAGAGTCCATTCCGAACACGGACTCATTCTCGAAAAGTAATCACGGGGCGACTTTCAATCTATGCCAGACATACGACCTGCCATCTCTTGTTGAGCTTTCACTGGCAAACAACCCCTATACCCGGGCTGCATGGTTCAACGCCGTTGCAGCAAAGGCCTCGCTCGGTCAGGCCAAGGCTCCCTACTTTCCCACGCTTAGATTTGATGCATCAGGAGGATATAGTCAGACCCCTTATCCAACTCAATCCGGCCCTCTTAAAGTCAACTCAACTTCAATCAACCCCGGTTTCGAACTCGAATACCTCCTGCTTGATTTCGGGCGGAGAGCGGCCGATGTACGAAGAACCATGGCGCTACTCGAGGCAGCTAACTTGAATTTTAACAGAAAGATGCAGACCACCGTGTTTGCCGTGCAACAAAGTTACTTCGCACACTCTGCAGCACTTTCACAGCAACAGGCGACGCTATCAAACCTGGAACTGTCGCGGACTGTCGTGGACATGGTGCAGGCACAGCTGCAAACTGGGTTGAGTACTCAGCCTGAACTTCTCATCGCCAAAAAGAACCTTTCGCAAGCCGAGTTCGACCACGCCTCGGCGAGTCGCAATGTCGAGGTCACCCTGGGCAATCTGAGATCAGCCGTGGGTGTTCAGGCAAACGCCCCCCTGAAAGTCGATGTGCCATCTGCCAGCTTTACTTTGGAGTCATTCTCATCAAAGGTCGATATTCTCGTCGCAAAAGCCATTTCCAATCGTCCCGATCTTGCGGCAAGGGAAGCTGAAATCAAGGCACGAATTGCTGCCACTCAGCAGGCAAAGGCTGAGTTTCTTCCCAAACTCTCTCTTGAGGGTAACTATAGCAGCTACTCATTTGGTTTTTATGCAAAACAAGGCCCGACAGCAGGAACCTATTATGGCAATTACAATCAGGCGGGAGGTTTCGCTGTTCTGAGCTGGGATCTCTTTGATGGATTCGAACGGGAAGAAAAAGTAAAAAAACGACGGGCTGAGGAAGCTGAAGCCAGAGCGGATGCTGAAGCCACTCGTCTGGAAACATCCCGTGATGTCTGGACATCATATCAAGACTCTCTCAAGGCCCGCAAACAGGTTGAGTATGCGGTATCTCTACTTTCATCGAGCAACGAATCATTTGAATCGGTTAAAGCGGCCTTCAAGAATGGCTTAGCAACGATCGTTGATTTGGTCTCATCGCAAAACACCCTCCAGTCAGCGAGATCAGAACAGGTTGCAGCACAAGCCGACTATCTTACAAGCCTAGCATCCCTTTCACTTGCAATGGGTCAGTTTTCACCTGCTCAATCAACTCGCTGAAATGGCGCAAAAAATAGCAACGGATTGATTTCACGTATCCCCCGTAAAGGGACTATTTAGCATTAAATTCAATTCGTAGCCATGAGTTCGATACTTTCCGATTATCAGTATTATCTCCCTCCGGAGCTCATTGCGGATCGGCCCACCGTTAAGAGAGAAGAGTCGAGAATGATGGTCATTGACAGGAAGAACGAGGATATCAAACACGTTCATTTTTCGGATATTACCGGATTTTTCAGTTCTCAGGACCTTCTGGTGCTTAATGACACAAAAGTGATTCCGGCGCGTCTCCATGACTCGACGGGTAAGATCGAAATGCTTCTGCTTGAACAACGTGATCCGTTCCACTGGACTGCAATGGTCAAACCAGGAAAAAAAATGCGCCAGGGAATATCTGTTCAAACGGCGGGAACCATAGCAACTGTTCGGGAGGTCTTTGAAGACGGGATACGTCTCCTTGAGTTTGAGGCTCCTCCAGACCTTGATCGCTACGGCGCCATGCCAATTCCTCCATATTTCCATAGAATGGCGGACGGTCATGACCGCGAACGCTATCAAACAGTTTATGCGCGAAAATCAGGTTCCGTCGCCGCCCCAACAGCAGGTCTTCATTTCACTCAGAATATTCTCAAATCGCTCCCCCACTCGTTCCTGACCCTACAGGTTGGAGCCGGCACCTTTAGGCCTGTTCAAAGGGTGGAACTGTCTGATCATAAGATGCATGCTGAACATTACACCCTCCCTGATTCAACAGCTCAACGGATTAATCATACGACCAAACTCGGCGGCAGGATCGTTGCTGTCGGCACAACAACAACAAGGGTTTTGGAATCACAACCCCCAGGCCCGCTGATGGGCCTGAGTTCTTCAACTGATATTTTCATAAGGCCTCCCTACAAGTTCCAGAGAGTCGACTCTCTTTTGACCAATTTTCACCTTCCCCTATCCACTCTCTTTATGCTGGTGTGCGCCTTTGCGGGTCGAGAGATGATGCTCAGTGCGTATGAGAAGGCGGTGCAAGAGCGGTACCGCTTTTTCAGCTACGGCGACTGCATGCTCATCTTATAAGCGTTTGGCTCATCAAAATGAGAGTCTGCAGCAGATTGTTATTTGTGGGTTTCTTTAATAGCATTCCACTTGATTTTTGATTTCACAAAATCGCCCCTATCGACTTATGCCTTTGATCACCATCACGGAACTCAAAAAAATCTGCCGTGCCAACTCACCTCAGGATGCCATTATTCATGCCCAAATCGACCGACTCACCCTGAAAGAGGCCTCTAATGGCAAACCATTCCAAGAGTTGATACTTCGAGACTCTGTTGACACTATGACCCTTCGCGCTTGGGCGGATACCCCGGCCTTTGCATTCTGCGGATCAGTTAAAACAGGGGAGTTTGTCTCTATTGAGGGTTTATTCAGTTACAGTCCCCCTTTTGGAATTGATGCCCGGCGGTGGGAGATATCCATGCTTTCCGAGGCTTCGATCGAGTCTCTTTTGGAGGGATCACAAGAACGGAGGGATCTGCTTAATTCTGCCTACTCGGTAATAGTAAACGCCCTTTCTGAAATCAATGACCCAAGGCTTTCTGAGCTCTGCAGGCAATTTCTTACTCATCACGGATCTCGCTTTCGCAGAGCCGCTGCCGCTCGGGGCAATCATCATGCCCGACGCGGAGGACTTCTCGAACATACTTCCAGAATGATGTTGAGCGTTTTGTCACTCTGTGAAGTATATCCCGAAATCAACAGAGATCTAATGATTGCGGGGGTCCTTTTCCACGATTCAGGAAAGTTATGGGAAACCTGCCCCCCAGAATTTGGATTTGGAATTGAACCGGATCTCAGAGGAGAACTAATGGGACACCTTTCAATTGGCATCGAATTGGTCAATATGCTCTGGCGTGAACTTCAACGCAAAGACTGGGAAAATCTTTCTCCCCCAAGCGAACATGTCCGACTTCATCTTATCCACCTCATTGCATCCCATCACGGCCAGCTGGAATTTGGTTCACCGGTTCTTCCCAAAACCCCCGAAGCTGCACTATTGCACTTCATCGATAACATCGACGCTCGAATGGAAATGTTTTTTTCAGCCTATCAGGTAGGAGGAACAATTCAGGAATGGGTACGACCGCTCGGAGTCGTTCCCGTGCTACCTCTCTCAGATTCAAAAGCGGTTAGGAACTGAAAAGCGGCTATTTCGTCTTGCCAAAACGGTGTTTCAAAAGTCAAAGTTTATTTTAGATGAAAAAAATCCCCCAGCTACTACTGACACTACTATTCATAGCGTCATCAGTAGCGTTTGCAGACATACAGGCACCCCCACAATCCGATCAAGGGCCGACACGAAAACTTGGAAGAGGCCTTGGAAACATTCTTTACGGATCAACAGAAATTGTAGACTCGATGTCTGATGTCAACTATGCGGAGGGAAATTCAGCAGCATTTAGTTATGGAATTGTCCGCGGACTAGGAAGAACCTTTGCAAGACTTGGATACGGTGTTTTTGAAACGGTAACCTTCCCCTTTCCTACGAACCATGGCACCTACCGACCTCCTTACAATAATAACATCCAATGGTTAAACTCCGGATATTCAGAGTTTCCTCCAGAGGTTTCCTTTGAAACCAAATACGATTATTCCCGCCAATACACTAGCCAGTCTTGGTAGTTAGTATTATTTGACCAACCCTTGCCCGTCACCTAGCTGCAGATGTTGTTGTCACATGCATTGTGAGCTCGGTATCCCGCGACAAAGCTACTTCGAAATTCCGCAAAGGAACCGTTAAGAATCGCATTCCTCATTTCTCTCATTAGGTTCAGATAGAAATGTAGATTGTGCAGGGTAATGAGGCGCAGTCCGAGAATCTCTTCAGACTTCACAAGATGCCGGAGATAAGCCCTTGAAAAGGTTGCGCAGGCAGGGCATTTGCAACCTTCCTCGATAGGTAATGGATCACGGGCAAAAGGTGCATTTTTAAGATTCACCGTCCCTGCGGTGGTAAAAGCAGTTCCATTTCGCGCAATTCGTGTTGGAAGAACACAATCGAACATATCGATCCCACGCGCGACCATTTCAACAAGTTGTGGGGGTGTACCTAAACCCATTGCATAGCGGGGTGCATGTGTAGGCAGGAATGGAACACACGATTCCACTGCTTTCATCATCTCATTTTCGGGTTCTCCGACACTCACACCGCCAACTGCGTAACCGTCAAAACCAATCTCAACCAGCGAACTGGCGGAGAGTTCGCGAAGATCTTTATATGAGCTTCCCTGGACTATACCAAAAAGTAGAGGACGATCTGCTTCCGGTTGGTTTCGCCACCACTCTCTGGAGCGCCTCTCCCATCGCGTAGTCCGATCAAGACTCAGGGCGGCTTCCTCGTAAGAGCATGGATAAGGAGGGCATTCATCGAAGGCCATTACCACATCGCTACCAAGATCTTGTTGGATTTGCATGGACGTTTCAGGGCCAATAAAAGTGGGTGTCCCATCTAGATGGTTTTGAAAATGAACTCCCTCCTCGGTAATGCGTCGAAGTTTAGAAAGAGAAAAAACCTGAAATCCGCCACTATCCGTTAGAATCGATCGATTCCAGCCCATAAAATTGTGAAGCTTGCCCAATTCCCTGATTACCCCCTCTCCTGGACGTACATGGAGATGATAAGTATTGGAAAGAATGATGCGGGCTCCCAAAGCCTTCAATTCATCGGGAGAAACAGACTTCACGGTCGCCTGAGTTCCCACTGGCATGAAGACGGGTGTCTCTACATCGCCGTGACGTGTATGAAGAATGCCCGCTCGTGCGTTACTCGACGGATCAGTTCCGATCAGTGTGAAGGGTGTGGAGGTCACTCTTTTGACTTCGCCACCCCAGAAAATCCTGATTCAATATCCCAAACCGTCCTGCCAGCAACGATCGTGCGGAGGGCTCGCCCACGTAATGACATGCCGTGAAAAGGTGTATTTCTAGATAAAGAGAACGAGGTATTCCGGTCGTAGACCCATGCATGTTCAGGATCGATTATTGTTACGTCGGCTATAGCACCCGATGAAAGGGTTCCTCTATCAAGCCCTAGTAGCCTCGCTGGATTTACTGTCAGCATTGCGATAATCCTAGGCAAGTCCAATGCCTTGTGTCGGTGAAGGAGAACCTCCAGAAAAACCGCCAATTCAGTTTCCAGTCCGAGAATACCAAAAGGAGCACGATCTAATTCCACCTCTTTCTCGTATGTAGCATGAGGTGCATGGTCGCTTGCAAGTATCGTGATTGTTCCGTCGACGATCCCTGCAATAATTTCATCAATGTCGCCCTTTGTGCGCAAAGGAGGATTCACCTTGAAGTTACAATCGAAATTCTTCAACCCCTCGTCGGTGAGTGAAATATGGTGAGGGCAGGCTTCTGCAGTTATCGGAACACCGCGTCCACGCGCCTCGCGAAGCAACCGGACGCTTCGGGCGGAACTAATGTGTTGGCAATGGATCGGATGGCCTGTCTCTTCCGCAAGGAGTATATTGCGTGCTACGATCAGATCCTCGGCGAGTGATGGCCAGCCTGGTAAACCTAGGCGAGCACTCCACTCTCCTTCATTCATTACCCCGTCTGCGCTAAGGGTTGACTCCTGACAATGATCCATAACTGGCAGGCCAAACTGACGCGCATATTCCACTGCACGTCTCATCACGCCATGATTTTGGACACAGTGACCATCGTCGGTAAGGGCTACGACTCCTGCTGCTGCAAGTGAACCTATCGGAGCCATCTCCTCGCCCGCCAGCCCCCTTGTAATGGCACCCGTGCAATAAACATTCACGCATGCTGTAGAAGCAGCTCTTTCCTGAATCCAGGAGATTGTAGCTGGACTATCGGCAACTGGGGAAGTGTTCGGCATGCAGACCAGTGTGGTGAATCCCCCAGCGGCTGCAGCACGAGTTCCAGTTGCAATAGTCTCTTTGTGCGACTGACCGGGTTCACGCAGATGGACATGAATATCGATGAGTCCAGGAGTAACCACCTTTCCCGTTACATCGATCACCTCTGCATTATGAGGAACCCCGTCGGAAACAAGGCCGTTATCGACATACAAATCCCTGATCTCATCAACCCCGTTGACTGGATCAATTACCCGCCCTCCCCTGATATGAAGTGACCTACTCATGATTCCTGTTTTGGTGATAGCGGCGCGCCACCGGAGCAGAGGTAGAGAACGGCCATCCTTACAGCAAGGCCGTTCGTGACCTGATCCAGAATCACGCTTCCGGGTCCGTCAGCAACATCGCTGTCGATTTCAACTCCTCTGTTAATTGGCCCGGGGTGCATGATCAGGCATCCTTCCTGTAGAAGAGTCGCCCGTTTTCGGGTCAGTCCGAAACGGGTGGTGTATTCACCGACGCCGGGAAAGTATTCTTTGCGCTGACGCTCGTGCTGGATTCTGAGAAGATTGAGAACATCTGATTCAGCTAGAACTTCGTCAATAGAGTGAACAATACGAACGCCCAGGCTCTCGAGCGTTCGAGGAACAAGAGTTGGCGGACCGACCAAGGTCACAGAGGCCCCCAACTTGGTGAGTATCTGGATGTTTGATCGCGCCACACGGCTGAAAAGAATGTCCCCTACGATTGCCACACGAACTCCCTTTAGTCGGCCAAGTTTTTCACGGATGGTAAAGGCATCGAGAAGGCCTTGAGTGGGATGCTCGTGAGCCCCATCCCCAGCATTTATAACAGATGCCCGCAGTCGGTCGGCTAGGAATCTCGCGCTGCCAGCCGAATGGTGACGAATCACGATCAAATCTGCTCGCAAGGCTTCCAGATTGCGAGCCGTGTCGAGAAGACTCTCCCCTTTCTCCAAACTTGAAGCCGTGGCTGAAATATTGACGACGTCGGCACTCAGCCTCATAGCTGCAAGTTCGAAGGAGATGCGCGTCCGTGTACTAGGCTCAACGAAGAGGTTCACCAGTGTCTTTCCTCTTAGTGCTGGGACTTTCTTGAGGTTTCTTTCCCCCACTCCCTTGAATGCTTTTGCGGTATCGAGGATCGTAATGAGATCCTCGGAGTTGTGATCAGCTAGGGCGCAGAGATCTTTATGTCGCCAGGGAATCATGCTGTCACGGAGTAATTATCTGGGTGGATTAAGGTCACCGAATCGGGAACCCCGTCAATCTGTTCAAAACGCACGCGAACTCGATCCTCAGGAGCTGTTGGTACATTTTTGCCGACGAAGTCTGGCCTGATCGGGAGTTCACGATGCCCCCGATCAATCAGCACTGCCAATTGGATTCGGGAGGGACGTCCAAAAGAAGCAACTGCATCCATAGCAGCACGACAGCTTCTGCCGGTGTAAAGGACATCGTCGATCAGGATTAGGGGACGCCCGTCAAGATCAAGCGGCAGGTCCGTGGCCTCCAATATACTAACCCTTTCACGGGTAGAGAGATCGTCACGATGCATTGAGACATCAACAGTTCCAATGGCAGGGGTAACCTTCTCTATTTCTTCAATATGGAAAGCGATTCTCTGGGCAAGAGTCCTGCCACGCGTTGGTATGCCCGCTATGACAAGCCGTGAAAGATCATGATTCTGCTCAATGATCTCGTGGGCTATGCGCCGTATAGCCTTGCGTATTGACTCCTCGTCCATCACGAGAATCCCCGGTGATTCGGGCATCCTTGTTGATTTTTCGGAGTTAGCTGGTCTTCTCATCTCATCCTTAGAAGTCTCTCGGGACTTCTTTAAAGGAACTGGACAGGTTCAGTTCATTGCCTTGGAAGCGGCCCTGGCTTGTCGCCATTGGGCACGGTGTTTCATCATCCAGTCGAGAAGCGCTCTCTCAAAGCCTATATCACGTCCTGCTTTCTGACTTTCTATCCACTTATGGCGAAAGATTTCATCACGCTCCGCAAGAAATTCCCTGTAAAGAGAGGAATTTTTCAGCAGATGACCTGCATCCGGGGATGCCGAGGGAGGTGTCATTGAATTTATGGTATCATGATACAGACGAGTGTCAATTCGTGACGACTTCTGCAAAATGAGGTGGTGGGCAGTGAGGGGATCGAACCCCCGACCAACTCGGTGTAAGCGAGCCGCTCTACCGCTGAGCTAACTGCCCTTTTAACTGCATTAATGATTTTTGCAATTTGAAGACATTAATCAATATACAGGAAGCTCAATTGAAGACGAACCTCGTTGCAATGTAAAAGAGAGATGGCCCTAGCAAACAGCCAAATCCAGTATAAAAAGTCGAAACCATCAACCCGTATGGAACCAATCTTTGATCAGTAGCCGCCAACCCAGCGCCAACACCGCTGTGGGTGCCCATGACCCCACCATAGACCATGGCAG
>Ga0118677_10012195_pt1 | contig 12676 bp, 13 predicted proteins | sample AliMusrvi5mmetaG_FD_86154 | JGI IMG/M metagenome (GOLD analysis project Ga0118677, IMG submission 86154)
ATATTGTCCGCAAGATTGATATCAACGAGTACAAGCGCAAACAAGCACCGCCCTGTCTACGCGTTACCAGCAAAGCTTTCGGCATCGGTCGCCGTGTACCGATCGCACAGCGCTACGTGGAATGAGCGCGGCGGTAAGCGCGGAGATACCGGAATAGGCCGTACGCCAATAATCCAACAGCTGCCACGATGACGGCGTTAACTTGATGTTCTTGCAATTCGTCAACGATACCGCGCCATTGGCGGCCGAATATGTAGCCGATCGATACAAATAGCGTCGACCAGAGCAATGCGCCGGTATAGGCGAATAACGTAAATTCACGGTAAGGCAACCGTGACGTACCGGCTACGAGTGCGGTGAAATGGCGGACGCCGGGTACGAAATAGCCGATTACCAACACCCATTTACCCAAACGCTCGAACCAATGCCGGACCCGCTCGAGTTTGGCGTCGTTGAGAAAAAGGAAACGGCCGAACTTGTGAATGACAATCAGCCCGGCTGTGCGGCCGATTAGATAGCTCACAGTAATCCCACACACGCTACCAAAAAAACCGACGGCTAGTGTTGACTCTAAGTTAAGCACCCCTTTAAACGCCAAGTAGCCGGCGAAAGTCAGTAATGTTTCTTCCGGCCAAGGGGCACCGACAATACCGGTGACCAGCAGCAAAAAAATTGCTGCGTAACCGTATTCTCTTACCCAATGGAAACATTCATGCATACCAAATCTTGTTAAAGATATGATGCCGGCAGTAGTTTTCCAAGTGGAATACTGCTACCCCGTCAATTTGACAGGGTGGCATTCATTGGTTATATGCATTAGGAAGTGTAAAATCGCAGTTAACCAAGAGTTAGGTGGCCCTAATGATTGATGATTCAACTGGTGGTTTAACCGGGGCGCAAGGCATCGCTGCCGGTGCGACTAAGAAAACGATTCAAGATGTCGTAATCCGTTTTGCCGGCAACTCACAAGACGGCATCCAATCCATCGGTGGATTTCTTGCGCGCTTGGCCGGGCGGACGGAGAAGGACGTGATGACGTACATGACCATCCCGTCCACGATTTCCGGCGGGCCGAGCATTTTCCAAGTGCGACTCGGCACCGGCGAGGTTTTAAGCGCGGGCGATGAGGTGGATATCCTGGTCGCGTTTTATCAACACTCCTACAGGGATCACATCCATTCGCTGCGCGCCGGCGGCATTCTGCTTTACGACTCCGACAATGTCCAACCTGATCCCAACGAGAAACGCAGCCGGGCGGTGGGCATCCCAATCACGAGCCGGACAGTCGAAGCCATCGGCGGAACGTCGAAGGACAAGGGCAAGAACATGTTTGTGCTCGGGCTGGTGGCGCGGATGTTTGATCTGGATGTGCCGAAGCTCGAAGCGATGTTGCAAGGACATTACAAGGGTAAAGGCGAAGATGTGATCCGCAACATCGAGAACGCGTTTCAGGCCGGCTACAGTTATGAAGTCGGGCCGGTGTTGGAGTCCTTTCAATTCAAGCCGTCCGCCAGCCGGTCGGACAAGAAGAAGGTGGTAACGGACGGGAATCAGGCAATTGCGTATGGCGTGCTGGCAGCCGGGGTGCGGTTTGGCGCGGCATATCCGATCACGCCGTGGACGAGCGTGATGGAAATCTTGCGCGCCGAGTTGCCAAAGTACGGTGGGACATTTGTGCAGGCGGAAGACGAAATCGCGGCGGTGGCGATGGCCTGTGGCGCGTCGTATGCCGGGCACACGGCGATTACCGGCACGTCGGGACCGGGCATGTCGTTGAAATCGGAAGCCATCGGCTGGGCGGTGATGGCGGAGATTCCGCTGGTGATTGTGGATGTGCAACGCGGCGGGCCGGCAACCGGGTTGCCGACCAATGTTGAGCAGAGCGATCTCAACATCGCGCGGTCCGGCAGTCACGGCGATTGTCCGCGTATTGTGATTGCACCCGGCTCGGTGGAGGATTGTTTTTACACGGCGGTGGAGGCGGTGAAGTTGGCGCGCGAGTACAGTTGCCCGGTAATCCTATTGAGCGATCAGGCATTGGCGACACGCGTCGAAGCTTGGGACATGCCGGATCTCAAGAAATATGTGCAGGACATTTCGCCGTCGTTTGAACCGCGCGGACCAAATTACAAAGCCTACGAGAATACACCGGACGGCATCCCACACCACGCGGCACCGGGGACGCCGATGGTGGACGGCCGGTATCCGATCGTGACCGGGTTGGAACATGATGAGTTCGGCCACCCGGCCAGTCGGCCGGCGAACCACGCAATGATGGTCGCCAAACGCCGACGCAAGTTGCAGATGTTGGCGCTGAAGTTGCCGCCGCCGGAGATGTACGGGCCGCCGGAAGGCGACGTGTTGCTGGTCGGTTGGGGATCAAGCCGCGGTCCGATTCGTGAAGCCGTGGATCGCGCCCGCGCCAACGGCGAAGCGGTGTCCGCAATTCATCTCCGGTATCTGTTGCCGTTGCAGGCCGGTATTCAGGAAATTATGCAATCGTTCAACCACATCCTCGTCGCGGAATTGAACGACAAAGGCGTGTACGGCTACGGCCAATTGGGCGGCATTCTGCGCGCGATGTATTGCGATCCGCGCATCCGCGGCATTAATAAAACCGATGGCCTGCCGTTCAAGGTGCGCGAGCTGCTCGACCAAATGCACTTGCGGTTACCGGCTGTTCAACCAGCCGGTATGGAGTAACCCATCATGACAACCACGCCCAGTGAGCAAAAACCGTACGTGAAAAAAGAATTGATCGCCGATCAGCCGACGTGGTGTCCCGGCTGCGGCGATTTTAGCGTGCTGGCTACCTACTTCAAGCTACTGGAGAAATGGCAGATTCCGCGCGAGAAAATCACCAGCGTAGCCGGCATCGGCTGCTCGTCGCGGTTTCCATATTTCGTCAACGCTTACGGCGTGCATTTCCTGCACGGGCGCGCCACCGCGTTTGCGACTGGTGTTTCGCTCACGCGCCCGGACCTGCACGTCTGTGTCTTTACCGGTGATGGCGACGCTTATTCAATTGGCGGCAATCATCTCACGCACGCCGCCCGCAAGAATATCAAGATGACGCTCGTGGTCATGGATAATCAAGTGTATGGGCTCACCAAGAAGCAAACCTCGCCGACTTCGCCGATTGGGTTCAAATCCAAAACCGATGTAACCGGCGCGATGGATCAGCCAATCAATCCGATGAAACAACTCATTGCTGCCGGTGCGACATTTATCGGCCGCAGCCATTCGTATCTGCCAAATCATGTCGCCGAGATCATGGATCAAGCCATTGACCACGACGGCTTTTCGGTGGTGGAAGTCCTGAGCGAATGCGTCGAGTTTTTCCCCGGCGCGTTTGATGCCGCCAACCCGCGCAAGGGTGGCACCTTTACGCTTGTGCCGAAAGAACACGACGTGACCGATGAGGCCGCTGCTTACAAGCTTGCCATGGCGGACTTTCCCGGATATTTTGGCGTTTTCCTAAAAGTGAAACGCCCAACAAAAAACGCACTCGAAGCCGGATTGAACCGCGACGCGCAGGCGAAAGCCGGCAACGCTAGCCCGCTCGACTTATTGCAAAAGACCTTCGACCGTTTAACCTGACCGATGCGCACGCTTATCTATATTTTAGCCGGTTGTTTGATCGTTGCTGGCGCATATGGGGACATCCTAGTCACGCGCAGTACGATTCATACTGGTCAAGTCATCAAAGTCACCAATGAAGGTGTTGCCATCAAAGTTGGCGAGAGTGAGTTCACCGTGCCCCGCCAAGATGTCTTAAGTGCCGACATAGCCAAGCCGGACGCTTTCGAAAAAAGCCTGACCGCTTGGCGTGTCGGCAAGAACCAGGACGCGCTGACCGGGTTTAAGACGATTGTCGACCGGTATGCCGGTCTGCCGTTGCCATGGGTTGAAGAATCTCTGGTGCGGCTGGGGGACGTTCAGATCGCCATGAAAGACTATGTCGGCGCTAAAAAGACCTTCGATAACTTTGATATTCTCTATCCACAGTCAGCGCTTGCGCCGGCGGTTGACGCCAAGTGTGCGCGGATTTTGTTTGCGCAAGGCCAGGCTGACAAGGCGCTACCGGCCATCCAGGCCGTGCTCGATCCGTTGCTCAAGCGTGATTACCTGACCGATGATCAAGAATCTGCAGTCGCTGAATGCTTGGTAGTGCAAGGCGACTACTTCGTCGCCGCCGGTCGGCACGATGATGCGCTCGACAGTTATCTGAAAGTTGTGACGTTATTCGATGCCGATGAAGACCAAGTCGCGATTGCAAAATACAAGGCCGGCAAGCTGTTTGAGCAACGTGGCAACTGGCGGCGCGCCAAACAAAACTACGAGGAATTGGTGAAAGACAATCAAAACGCGACCATTACCGCCGATGCAAAAAAGCTGTTGATGGACTTGACCAAAGCACATCCCGATGACGGCAAATGACTGAATGGATTGCCATCGTTCTGTTGGGAATCGTTGAAGGGATTACCGAGTTTCTGCCGGTTTCCTCAACCGGCCATTTACTCATCGCTGAACATTGGCTGCCGCGGCAAACCGACCTATTTAATGTCGTCATCCAATCAGGCGCCGTCCTGGCAGTCTTACCATTGTTTCGCGACCGGCTGAGCCAGTTCATCTTTCGCTGGCGAGAAAAAGCGACGCAGGACTACGCGGCCAAGCTGATTCTCGCCACCGTATTGACCGGCGGCCCGGGGTATATTCTCGAAAAGCGCGGATTCAAGCTGCCGGAACAATTGGTGCCGGTTGGTTGGGCACTGCTGATTGGCGGCATCGCCTTTTTGGTGATCGAGACTTGGCTGCGCGGGAAAACACTTCAGAATCAAGTGACGTGGAGCATCGCCATCGCTGTCGGCTTGGGCCAACTGGTCGCCGCCGTCTTTCCCGGCGCGTCGCGTTCTGGGACGACGATTCTGTTGTGCCTTCTGCTTGGGCTGGCGCGCCCGGCGGCAACGGAATTCTGTTTCATTGTCGGCATCCCGACTATGTTGGCGGCGAGCGGACTAAAAATCTTCAAGGCCCTCCATCATCCGCCGGTCGGCGCGCCGCCGGAACACTGGGGGATGGTGTGGCTGGGATTTGTCGTGGCGGCGATTGTCTCATTTATCGCGGTCAAATGGCTCCTGCGTTACATCCAGACACACACCTTTGTGATCTTCGGCTGGTATCGCATTGCGCTGGGCGCGGTCCTGCTCGCGTTGCTCTTTGCCGGCCGATTGTAATCGGCACCCGTCCTTCCGCTTGGCAAACTGGCTCAACTTCCAGTAAGGTGCGCGGCGATGACGCAAGAATACATTTTACATCCATCCCACGCGCCGCGGGATTTGCACATTGATTACCGGAAGGAATTGAACGAACAGCAACTGGCCGCCGTCACCGCGGTCGGGCCCGATGGCTCGCTCAACTCCGGGCCGATGCTCGTGATTGCCGGCGCGGGGTCCGGCAAGACGCGGACATTGACTTACCGGGTTGCGTGGCTGGTCGAGCACGGCATCGCGCCGAGCCGAATTCTTCTGCTCACGTTCACCAACAAAGCCGCAAAGGAAATGCTGCGCCGCGTCGAAGGGGTGTTGCCGATGGATGTGTCGGCGATCTGGGGTGGAACCTTCCACCACATCGGCAACCGGATTCTACGCCGGCATGCCAAGCTGTTGAATTACGAGCCAGACTTCACGATTCTCGACCGGGAAGACCAGAAGGAGTTGCTCGACGCCTGCCTCGCTGATGCGAAGATTGACACGAAAGCCGAGCGGTTCCCAAAAGGCGATGTACTGGCAGAGATTTATTCGCTGACGGCGAACACGGAGCGGTCGATTGGGCGGGTGTTGGCGGAACAGTACAATTACTTTTCGCATCTGGAGGAGCAAATCCAGAAAGTGCGCGGCCGGTACGCCGACCGCAAGCGCACTGCGAACGCGATGGATTACGACGATCTCTTGGTGAAGACGCTCCAGCTTTTCCAAGAACACCCGGAAGTCAGCGAGCGCTACCGGGAGCAGTTCCAGCACGTGCTCGTGGACGAATATCAGGACACAAACAAAATCCAGGCCGACCTGATTGACGCCCTCGCGCAGCAGCACAAGAACCTGATGGTGGTCGGCGACGACGCGCAGAGCATCTATTCGTGGCGCGGCGCGAACTACCGGAACATCCTCAGCTTCCCGCAACGATATGTGGGCGCGCGGACGTTCAAGATCGAAGTGAATTACCGGAGCGTGCCGGCCGTGTTGGCGCTGGCTAACGACGCCATCAAGGGCAACACGCAACAGTTCGCCAAAACCTTGCAGCCGGTCCGCACCGGGGGCGCCAAGCCGTGGCTTGTCGCCTGTGCGGACGCCAACCAGCAGGCGCAGTTCGTCGCGCAACGGATTCTAGATCTCCGCGCCGACGGCCTGGCGTTGCCGGACATCGCCGTGCTGTACCGGGCGCATTTCCATGCCATGGAAATGCAGATGGAGCTGACCAAGCGCAACATCCCGTTCGTCATTACCAGCGGCCTGCGCTTCTTTGAGCAGGCGCACATCAAGGACGTGGCCTGTTTCCTCAAGCTTGCCACCAACTCCAACGACGAGCTTTCCTTCAAGCGCATCGCGCGGCTGTTGCCGGGCGTCGGCGGTGCGACCGCGAACAAATTATGGCGGGAATTCCAACCGATGTTAAAGCCGGAGCTTGGTGCGCCCGGCGGACGCGACTTACCGGCGACGCATTCGGCTGTGCCGAAAAAAGCGGCGGACGATTGGAAGCTGGTGGTTGACGCGTTCAACAAGCTCCGCGCGCTCCCGTTGCCGCTGCTGGCCGATGAGATGATCGAAATCGTGATCGACAACTTTTACGAGGCGTACCTGAAGGCGAAGTATCCGAACGCCCGCGCGCGCTTGGAAGACTTGAACCAGCTAGCCGCGTTCGGCACACAGTTCAAGGCAGTCGAGGACTTCCTCAGCCAGCTCGCCTTGCTCACCAACCTCGAAGCCGACGATGCCTCGCTCATCACCAGCGGCGAACAGGAATACGTCCGCCTCAGCACCGTGCATCAGGCCAAGGGGCAGGAATGGAAAGCGGTCTTCGTCATCAGCTTGTGCGACGGGATGTTCCCATTGTCCCGCTCGCTCGACAATCTGGAAGGGGAAGAGGAGGAACGCCGGCTGTTCTATGTGGCCGTCACGCGCGCCAAGGATGAACTCTTCCTGACGTATCCGCTCTACCGCGCGACTGGTGGCGATGCCGGTGGGTTTCAACGTCCCTCACGGTTCGTGGGTGAGATCCCGAAGACGCATTATCAGGAGCTCGCGCTCCGGTATCAAGGCGCGGATTGGTAGTTGCCGGGCGATTGCTGGTCTTGGTATTCTCGCCGCATGAATCTGCTCGACACCATTACTCAGCTTTCGCACGAATTCGGAACCGCGGACTTCGTCAAAGGCGGTGGCGGCAACACCTCCGCCAAGACTGCTGACACGCTTTGGGTCAAACCTTCCGGCACCACGCTGGCCGGTCTCACGCCGCAGACATTCGTCGCGCTGGATCGGGCCAAGCTCGCGCGCCTTTACGATGTCGCCGTGCCGCAGGACTCGCACGCGCGGGAGACGCTTGTCAAAGACCTGATGGCGGCAGCAGTGAAACTGGGTTCCACGGGTCGGCCTTCTGTCGAAGCGCCGCTCCACGATATTTTGGCGGGTGTATTTGTCGTCCACACCCATCCGGCGCTCGTCAACGGCTTGACCTGTGCCAAGCAAGGCGCAGCGGCCTGCGCACGGCTCTTTCCGGACGCGCTTTGGATTCCGTACATTGATCCCGGCTTCACATTGTGCATGGATGTGCGCCGCCGGCTCCACGGTCAGAAGTTGGTTCTCTTGGAAAACCACGGCATCTTCGTTGCCGGCGACACGGCTGAAGAAATCCGCGCGACTTACCGGCGCGTGCTCACTGCGCTGCGCGCCGAATACGCCAAGGCTGGCATCCCAACCGAATTAACACCCGGAAAAATTCCTGCGGCACCCGAGCCAATCACGCCCGACCACATGGTTTACACGAACCATCCCAAACTCGGCCCGGTCATGGCCGCCGACTCCGCCTTGACCCGCCAACTTGCCGTCGCGTTTGGCGGAATCCAACTCCTTGATGAGCGTTCACAGAAATTCATCCGCGAATGGGAAGTCGAAGCCTACCGACAAAAACAGGTGACCACATGAGCAAACCCTACATTCACGCCCAAGAAGCCTACGCCGAGCTCGGCCTCAACACCGGCAAGGCCATTAAACAAGCACTCGCCCTGCCGATTGCCTTTCACTGCTGGCAGGTGGACGATGTCGGCGGGTTCGAGGTGAAAGAAGGCGGTCTGTCGGGCGGCGGCATCATGGCCACTGGCAATTATCCCGGCCGCGCCCGCACACCCGCCGAAGCCCGGCAAGACTTCGAGCAAGTTTTGAAGCTTGTCCCCGGCAAGTTGCGCCTGAACCTCCACGCCCTCTACGCCGAGACCGCCGGCAAGATCGTTGACCGCGACGCGCTTGAGCCAAAACATTTCGCGAACTGGATGGAGTGGGGGAAGACCAACGGCATTGCCCTCGACTTCAACCCCACCTTCTTCGCGCATCCCAAAGCCAACGCCGGCTACACGCTATCATCCACCGATAAAGCCACGCGCCAGTTCTGGATTCGCCACACCGTCGCCTGCCGTAAGATCGCCGAAGCGATGGCGAGGCAGCAAGGCAGCCCGGCCACCGTCAATCACTGGATCCCGGATGGCTGCAAGGATTACCCGGCCGACCGCTGGACGCGCCGCGCCTTGCTCACCGAAGCGCTCGATGCCGCCATCGCGAACGATAAGTCGGTGAACAAGAAACTCTGTGTGGATTACGTCGAGAGCAAGCTGTTCGGACTCGGCAGCGAAGAATACGTCGTCGGCTCGGCGGAGTTTTACAGCAGCTACGCCCTCAGCCGCGGCCTCGGCTACTGTCTCGACATGGGCCACTGGCATCCCACCGAGGAAATCTACGACAAGATCTCCAGCCTCCTCCAATTCCACAAACGCCTCCTGCTGCACGTCAGCCGCCCGATCCGTTGGGACAGCGATCACGTCGTCATCTTCAACGATGCGCTCCGTCAGGTCTTCCTTGAAATCCAACGCGGCAACGCCTGGGACCGAGTGACCGTCGCGACCGACTACTTCGACGCCAGCATCAACCGGCTGGCCGCGTACGCCATCGGTCTCCGCGCCACACGCAAAGCGATTCTCTACGCCTTGCTCGATCCGACTGCCGAGTTGCAGAAACTCGAAGCCGCCGGCAACCGCGCGGGCTGCCTCGCCTTGATGGAGGACGCCAAGACTCTGCCGTTCGGCGCCGTCTGGGACGAAGCCTGCGACATTGCCGGCATGCCGCACGACCGGCAATGGATGAATGACGTAATGCAGTACGAGGCCAGCGTGCTCAGCGAGCGACGGTAAGATCGTGCAGGAGCGGCTTGCCTTCTGGTCGAAGACGTGACAATTTAAAAAGCGATGAGCAACAAAGAAATTGTTTTGGATTTGGTGAATCGGCTACCCAATGACACCTCGCTGCACGACATTGCCCGCGAGATTGAGTTTGTGGCCGGGGTGCGTGAAGCCCTCGCGGAATTGGATCGCGGGGAAGGCGTGCCATTGGCGGACGTCAAGAAGCAGTTGCCGACATGGGTTGCCAAGTAATCCTTGCCCCGCGGGCCATTCGCGACCTTGAAGCGATTGTCCGCTACATCAGCGCCAACGATCCACAGGCGGGATTGCGTTTCGGTAGCGCATTGGTACAGAAGGTCGAGGCGATCGGCACATTCCCAGAATCAGGACGCATTGTCCCAGAACTAGGTGACAAAACAATCCGCGAAGTCTTCCATGGTTCATACCGGATCGTGTATCGAGTTCGCGATGCCGAGCAGATCGTTGAGATCGCCCGCTTCTGGCATGCCGCGCAGGGTGAACCGCGAATCTGAGGTTAATATGAAAAAATTCTTCCGCCGGTTAGGTTGGACTGTCCTCACTCTGATTATCTTGGCGCTGGCGTTGATCGGTGAGGAGAACTGGCGCGGGAAACATGCTTGGGAGAAGTACCGGCACGAACGCGAGACAATGGGCGACAGTTTTGAGTTGTCGGCAATCGTGCCGCCACCGGTGCCGGACGCGGAGAACTTCGCCGCAACGCCGGCGTTTGCGGAACTGTTCCCCAAACCTCCCGAACAGCCGCGCCTCGACGCCGCCAAGCTTCCAGATTGTGCTGCCGTTTTTACCGGCAACTGGCGGGTGGGGCGCGGCGAAAACCTCGCCGCCTGGCAGAAATGTTTCTCCAATGACAACCTGCTCGTCGCGTTGGCCAAGTATGACCCCATCCTGAACGAGATTACTGAAGCCAGCCGCCGGCCCAAGTGCCGATTCCCGATCCGTTACGAAGAAAACTTCAAAGCCCTGTTGCCGCACGTCGGTTATATGCGCAGTCTGGCCCGCACTTACCGGTTGCGCGCGCAAGCGGAGTTAGCCGCCGGCCACGGTGACACGGCGGTGGCTGACCTGCAAACCTGTTTGCGTCTGGCGGACTCCTTGGACAACGATTCAGTGATCATTTCATTCCTGGTGCGGACGGCCGTCTTGGAGATCGCGATTCAACCAGTCTGGGAAGGTCTGGCGGCGCATCGTTGGACCGATGCTCAACTGGCCACGCTGCAAAGTGAGTTCGCGCGGGCTGATCAGTTCAACGCCTGCGCCAAGGCGCTGCGCGGCGAACGGTTGCTTGCGTACTTCGCCATGCGGAGTTGGATTGATCATCCTGAAGGGTTCATCGCCTCGGAGTTAAATGTGCCGATGCAGAAGCTGCTCGCGCACGCCGTGCCGACTGGCTTGTATTATCAGAACCTGCTGGGCATCGAACGCTTCTACACCGATACCTTTCTGCCTGTGGTGGGTTGGGAACAGCGGCAAGTCAGTCCGCGTTCGCTTCAGAACGTGGATGATTCAATCCGCACCATGCGGACGACGCCCAACAACATCCTGTGCAAAATGCTTTTGCCCGCCATCACCACTGTTGCCAAGAAAGCTGCGCAATCGCAGGTGGCACTCGATCAAGTTGCCGTCGCTTGCGCGCTGGAACGTTACCGGCTCGCGCATGGTGAGTTGCCGGTGACGCTCGACGCGCTCGTCCCGACCTTTATCGCCAAGGTGCCGCACGATGTCATTGACGGTCAGCCGCTGCGTTACCGGCGCACGGCTCCCGACCAGTTCGTGCTCTACTCAATTGGCTGGAATGCGACCGACGACGGCGGCAAAGTTGTGCTGGCCAAGGGCATTAATCCACCGCGTCCAGATGTCGACAAGGGTGATTGGGTCTGGTCATCGGCTCGGCAGGATGCTATGGCAGTGGAGCAGTAATAGATAATTATGAAAACACGCATTATTTTCGGATTGCTGCTGGCAACGGTCTTGGCTTGGTCCGCCCGCGCGGCAGACCTGCCCAAGGTGCTGCTCATCGGCGACTCCATCTCGATTGGCTACACCCCCGTGGTGCAACAGCTCTTGCAAGGCGTCGCAGATGTCTCCCATCCCCCTGGCAACTGTCAATTCACGGGCAATGGTCTGAAAAACATCCAGCATTGGCTGGGCACCCAGCAATGGGCTGTGGTCCACTTCAACTTTGGCATCTGGGACACGCATCTGTTGTACAACACCAACGGTCTGCTGGTCAGCAAAGAGAGCGGTCCCCAGCCGATGCCGGGCACACATCTGCGCTACACCCCGGATGAATACCGCGACAACCTGACAAAGCTCGTGACCATCCTCGAAGACACCGGCGCCAAGCTGATCTGGGCCAGCACCACGCCGGTCACGGCCCGCAAAGGCGCGCGCTTTAACGACATCCTCACGAACAACGTCAACGCCGCCACGCTGATGCAAGCCCACAACATTGCGATTGATGATCTCTACGCGTTTGTGCTGCCGAATGTGAAAGCGTGGCAGCACGCCGATGGTTGTCATTACAACAAAGAGGGCAGTGCCCAGCTCGGCAAGCAAGTGGCCGACGCCATCCAGCAGGCATTAACCCAACCCAAGCCCAACTACCCGACCCCTGTCAGCGGAAAGTAAGCCGGGCGGACGCTAAAGATAGCCGACGTGGCGAAGTCCCGTTCGGCTCATCGGATCGGGCTTTGGGATTGGACAATCATTTCGAATGTGCAAAATGACTGACTAGACCAGCAGTCAACCCGCCGACTGTGCCGGCGAATGTGCCGCCAAACACCATGGCGATTGGCCACATCTCAGAGCCATAAACACATGCGAGCAAGCCAAGCCAAGGAATGATCGCGCCAACCAAAATCGCGATGATGTCACGGAATAACAATCCGGCGACAACTCCCACCGCCAGCGACGCAAGACCTAAAATGAGCCAGACGATCATAGTATGTACCCCTCCATTAGTCTGCGCAATGACTCAGCGGCGAATGCCGATGCTGGTTAATGACCGGTTGCATGGCGGAAGTGTACCAAATTCCAAACCGTCAACAAGCAGATCCCTCGACAAGCTCGGGATGAGGTGCAGGTTCAGAACATCGGTAACAGGAGAGGTTCAATACATCGGTAACACTCAACAAGCGGCTGCTGAGCTATAGAGTGAGGCATGCCATGGAAAACGAGTGGACTGATGGA
>Ga0118677_10012196_pt1 | contig 12676 bp, 6 predicted proteins | sample AliMusrvi5mmetaG_FD_86154 | JGI IMG/M metagenome (GOLD analysis project Ga0118677, IMG submission 86154)
CTCCAAGGTGCAAAGCTCATCGACATGTTCCGCGCCCTCTTCCGCTCCTCCCCCAATCACGCCCATGACGTCATTTTCGGATCCCGCCGGCGGCGAACCTATCGGGCTAAAGTGTTACTCGGCCACCTACGAAATCTTTTACGCTACTCATGTCGGCTGATTCGGCTATGTTTTTCCAAGCGTGAAACCTTCCATTCGATCCAAGATTATTTTCAGTATTCTGTTAGCAGCGACTTCTATTTCTACCTCATTTATTCATGCAGCGGATGTGCTCAAGCCCTCGCAGCTCACGCCCTACATCAACCAGTTCAATGCCGACGACCGTGAGTCCTTCACCGGAACAATTCCCAACACGCAAGCGTGTGAGTTTTTGTCGGCAAATATTCCCCTTTTTGAGTGTCCGGACAAAGAGATTGAGAGGACGTATTACTTCCGCTGGTGGACGTTTCGCAAGCATCTGCTGCAGACGCCGGATGGATGGGTGATCACGGAGTTCCTTCCAATAGTCCCTTGGGGAGGGGTCTACAATACCATTAATTGCGCCGCCGGACACCAGATCCGCGAGGGGCGCTGGCTGCGGGATGAGCAGTTTGTGCGCGACTACTGCCTCTGGTGGTTGCGCAAAGAAGGCCGATCGCGAGCGCGAGGGTACAGCTCCTGGATGGCGGACTCTGTGATTGCCTGGTGCAATGTCACCGGCGATTTCCAACCGGCGAAAGAATGGTTGGCCGATCTCATAAAAAACTATTCGGCATGGGAGACGGATCGCTTTGATGCACCTTCGGGCCTTTTCTGGCAGACTGATAATGCCGACGGCATGGAGTGCTCGATCAGTGGAGACGGTTATCGGCCCACCATTAATAGCTACATGTATGGCGATGCGCTGGCCATTGCGCAGATCGCTGAAATGAGCGGCCAAGGGCAGATTGCGGAGACTTATCGGGCCAAGGCTCTCAAGCTGAGGGAGCTCGTCCAATCCAAACTCTGGAATTCGGAGCAGGAATTCTTTGAAGTCAGGAAGTCTCCCCACGGATTTGGACTTTTTAAGTGGCTGATCAACGAGGATCCCGTCCTGACCGGTTCGGCCAAAGCCTCCTCCTCGGCACCCGGCCGCGTGAATGCTCTCAATGATGGTATTGTACCGCCAAATTCGTGGAACTGGGCCACGCCGCATTTCCCCTTCGCCGGACACATTGGCACCGACGAATGGGTGCAGTATGATCTAGTTTCACCCCTGCAGGTTTCCAGTTTCTCGCTTTATCTCATGGCGGGCGGCAATTTCGCCATGCCTGATAAGTTTCGCGTGCTTTATCGCGAGAACGGCGCATGGAAGGAGGCGGCGGATGTAAAGGGGGAGATATCCAAGTTGAACCAATGGAACAAAATCACTTTCGCTCCGGTGATGGCCGATGCCGTCAAGCTGGAGCTGACTTTAGCGGGAACAGATCGTCATGCGCTCCCGCTTGCCAATGTGCGCGAGGAGCTTGGCTATGTGCCGTGGTATTTCAACCTGCCCGATGCAAGGTATGCTGTTGCATGGAAGCAATTGACCGATCCGAAGGGATTCTCGGCACCCTTCGGCATCACAACCGCCGAGCAGCGGCATCCTGGGTTCCAAATCAGCTACGACCGCCACGAGTGCCTATGGAACGGCCCCGTCTGGCCATTTGCCACGGCTCAGACGCTGACGGCTTTGGCTAACCTGCTCAACAATGATCAGCAGAATCTCGTGAACCGACAAACCTATTTCGACGCGCTCTCTGTTTATGCCCGGAGCCACCGGCTGAAGCTAACGGATGGCAAAACCGTGGCTTGGATTGACGAAGACCAAAATCCATACACAGGCGATTGGATCGCCCGCACCTGTATATCGAAATGGGAGAAGGCCAACCCTGAAGTCTGGAAAAAGGTCGGCGGCACCTCCGATCGAGGCAAAGATTATAACCACTCGACCTTTTGCGATTTGGTCATCAATGGACTAGTTGGGCTTCGCCCTCAAACCGGCAACACCGTGGTCGTAAACCCGCTGGTTCCCGAAGGGGTTTGGGATTACTTCTGTTTGGATCGTGTGCCGTACCATGGGCGAATGCTGACCATTCTGTGGGACAAATCAGGTAATCGCTATGGCAAAGGCACCGGGCTACGCGTCTTCGCCGATGGCAAAGAGATCGCACAGGCCGGCGCATTGAAACGAGTGTCCGGCGTGCTCCCGTAAAGACTCTACATGGTGAAACACCCCCCTTACTCCATCGCATTTCATCGCCTATCCGGCGACAGTTTAGACGGATAGATTCGCCGGCGGCGGGGACCCGAAAATGAGGTCAAAAAGGTGTCAGCCCCGCGTTTCGTAACCTTCTCATGAAGATGCCTCCACGTGGTCGCCTCGGCTCATCAGATGATAAATCGCTCCCTCGTACTCCATTCGCTGTTGCAAAGCCACCTCTTCATTTTCTCCAGTTATTAAATTGCGCCAATACGCGGGACTGGTTCCCTTTTTTGACCCCTTTTTCAGACGGGCAAGAAGGGACCGCCTGCGGAAAAAGATGGCTTTTTTAACGACGCCTTACCGTCCGGCGGCCGTACCCGGCCGGTCCTGCACGGACCTGTTGGAGACGGATCCTGGGAATAGGGAGATCAGCGAAACAAGCCGCGGGTAGTACGCGCCGCTGATTTGCTTGCGGGTGGAGGCGTCGATCTGGTCGGAAAGCGTGGTTGAGGCGGCGGAAACCTGCAGCCATCCGGCCAGCTCCGGAATTATGGAAGGGGCAATCTCCGTGGCGGGCTTCCCTTCCAGCCAGGCGAATGAGGAAAGGGAAAGGGCGACCTTGGATGGCCAAGTTTTTGGCGTGGAGCTTGAGAGGCGAAGGCCTCCGGTGTTGGCATCAAGGCACTTTCCCGTGGCCATGCAGGTGCTGCCATGCGCCCGCAGTTTGTCGAGGAGCCCGCGATACCGCCCCATCTTATCTCCAAGACCGCAGAAGAGCGGGACGGCCATCGGATCGAGAGCCGCGAACACAAGGGCATCGCCGCCCTCAATAAGGTTCGGAGGAAATGCGGCAGGGCCATCACGATAGGAGCGCTCCAAAGCAGAGGCGGCCCGGTCGGCTAGGCTTCGCGCTCTGGCCGCATAGGCGCTATCGCCCTCAGCGGCGAACCACTGTTCGAGCATCAGGGCCGCCGTCCATGTCTTGACAGCGATGTAGAGGCTCCCGCGCGAATCCTGCAAGGAGGTGTCGAGGGCGTCGTAAGTGGTAATCTCGACGCCGGTCCCGACGCGGTCGGACTGGGCGACCAGCAGCCCATTCCTCTTCGAGGAATCGAAATGCTCCCGGTTCTCCATGCTGGCAAGAATTTCACAGGCCACAGGGAGGCGGGCTTTTGCCCATGGCTTATCCCCTCCCTTCAGCGCGTAGGCCGAAGCGCAGAAAGCGCCGTTGAGAAGCTGTTCCGTCGTCATGAAGGAATAAACCCCTGTGCGATCACTTTGCTCGTAGGCCCCGCGACCGGCTGGCGCGTAGGCGGTATAGTTTCCCTGGTCGTGGGTAAAAGCGATTCCGCCCGGATGCGCAGCCTTGGTCTCACCATCAAAGCGCACCGTGTCCCGGTAGCTGTAGCGGTCGATGAATGAGTCGATCACGTTGCCGGCGACCCAGGGGTGCATGCTCAGCTCGTAAGGTAGGTGATCGGCAGCCAGATCAAGCGTGTTCCTCCATGCAAACTGGCCCTCGCTGATGCTCCAGAGCAGATTGCCCGCATGATCGCGCAGGAGCGAGGAGTTGGCGTAGTAGCCCTGGGAGGCCTGCGCCATTAGCTCGGCAAGAATGGGGTTCCCATCCGATGGCGTAAGCCTGGCATCAAATGCACCGGCCGCCACCCGGATCGCCTCCGCCTGGCTGAGGGCCGCCGTGCAGACGGCTTCGACCGAGGGATATACAGCCGTGTAGGCATAGGCATTCGCCATTCCTTCTCCTTGGGCAACATCCTTCCCCGGCCGATAAAACCCAAGAACTGCGGTCAGCGTTCGCTTGGTATGAGCGGGCACACGAAATCCGATGCCCCCTTCATTCCCGCCGGGATGAATGACCGCCGTGCCTGATTCGACGAAGGGGGCGACTGATCCGGCTCGGATCGTGAAGACCTCGTCGGACGCCTTTGCTGCCAATGCCCATCGATCCTGAAACCCAATTCCGGCAAGCTTCGCATCAACCCAGTCGAGCGGGCGCAACCGCCCTTCGGCTTCGCCAATGCGCGTCTCGACGGTGCGCACTTTGGTGGCGGCATCACGGGCTTCTTTGGCAGTCATAGCCTGCTTGACGATCAACTTACCGATTTCAGCGTTGGCTGGTTTCGCAAAATACTCCATCAAGAAATTGTAAGTGGTCGACATGACCGGCCCTTTAACTTCAGGGCTGTTCAAGGCTTCCTTGGTTTGAGAGAGAAACTGAGGGGTGTTGCTCATGGTGAGCGTCACGATGGCGGTCATACCAGCAAACACATCCTCGTTCTTGAAATCATCAGGCTTCTTAATCCATTTTTTGTCCAAAGCGACCGTATTGATGGCGCGACTGAAGCCAGCCCGAAAGGCAGATACGTGGATGCCCCCCAAAGGCGTTGGAATGCCGTTGACAAAGGATACGATATTGGTTTCGCCGCTTTCGCTGGCTGCATACTGTAGGGCTATGCGGGTTTTGATCGTATGATTGATGCCATTGACTTCCAGTTTGTCTTCACCTTCAAAGATCATTGGTTTGTGAAGGGGCGTTACGCCATCGTTAAGGTAAGCAATATAGTCTTTCAACCCTTCTTTAGAGCAAAAGACTTTTTTCTGCTGTTCTGTTTTGGGGATGCGCTTATCCAGAAATTCGATTTTGATGCCAGGATATAGGAAAGCGATTTGAGCGAAACGAGTTTCCAGCCTGTCAGAGTTCCACGGCACGTTTTTTTCAGGGTTTTCCCATTCCAAGTTGGGGGAAAACCAGGCCCGGTTGGCGATGCGCATGATGAGTCCGACATGGGAGGTGTAACCGCTTGGATCGTTGGAGGTGATGGCGCAGATATCGCCGTTGCGAAGGTAGTTTTCCGCGTCGCGCACCTTGGACTTGGGAATATGATAGACCGGCAGATTGGAGACTTGGGCCTCAATTTTACCCATGGGTTCTATCAACGACGGGTTGCAGCGCAGGTAGCGGTAGTTTTTCCACTGCACGGTCATTTCGTGGATTTCGCGGTGGATTTTTTCTGCGCCAGGGACCCTTGAGGTGATGTTGGTGGCGTAACCGCGACGCTGATTGTCATAAAACACCTCCTCCAGTTGGTGCATCCGGCTCAGATAGTTGCCGGTGCACACCCCGCCGCGATAACGTTCGATTTCCACCATCCGGAGCATGTCCACCGGTTGATAGGGGGCGGGTTTGTAACGCAACATCCGGGCGATGGCCAAGGCGTTTTCATAATACGTCCAGCAGTCCATGGACCGCAGGTTGACCACCGGCGATTCGATGTGGTCATCCACTTCCAGCGTGTAGTTGAGATACGGTGTGCCGACCAATTCGCGGGCCACCATGACCGTGCGCTCGCCGAGCGGCATGGCGCGCCAGTTGTTGCGCTCAGCCTTGGCGACAATGGCCTGGAACTTCGATTCTCCTTGAAACACCACGCCCAACGGCAAACGCGGCGCGGCTTGCGGCGGCACCGGCTTCTGGGCCATGGCTCCGCCCACAGAAAGCCCGCAAAGCGCCACCAGCACCACGAAATGCTTCAATCGCATGACCCTCCATAACCCATTTCCGCGCCGGCGCAACGGGAAGCTGTGGAAAGTTCGGGAAAATCCGGCCGCACCGTGGGTTAAAACCCACGGCTACCTTCAATGGTCGCTCAGCGACCGGACGCCGCGGCCATCTTTTCCAGGCCTCCGAGCATCCGTTGCCGCGTACAACCGAAGTTGAAACGTATGTGGCGGGGCCAACCGAAGAACGCACCGTCTGATAGAAACAGGCCGGCATGGTGTTCGAAATGTTGCGCCGGGTTGGGTATCTCCAGGGCGCTGGCGTCGAGCCACGCGAGGTAGGTGGCATCGCCCGGGATGACGGACAGACCGGGGCAGCGGGTGCGGATGAAATCCACGAGGGTATCGCGGTTTTGGCGGAGATATGCCATGAGCGCCTGGCGCCATGGTTCGCCGTGGCGGTAGGCGGCCTCGGCGGCGTAGTAGGCGAGCGCGTTGATCTCGGTGAGCGTGTGACCGCGGGCGGCGCAAAATTTCCGGCGCAGCGAATCGTCGGGGATCACGGCATAGGCATAGCCGAGGCCCGCGATGTTCCATGTTTTGCTAGGCGACAGCAGGGTGATGGTACGTGTCGCAAATCTGTCTGCCAGATTGAGTCCGGAGAAATGCGGTGTGGCGGATTCATCGAAGATCAGGTCGCAGTGGATCTCGTCGGACACCAGGATCAACCCGTGGGTCTCGCAGAATTCCGCCAACCGCTGGATTTCCCCTTGGGAAAACACCTTGCCCAGCGGGTTCTGTGGGTTGCATAGCAGGAACACCCGTGTGGCCGGGGTTACCGCCCGCTCCAGAGCCGCCCAGTCGAATGTCCACCCGGTTTCTGCTAGAACGTGATCCACCGTGATCAGATCCACTTTGGTGGCATCGTGATGGATGCCGAGGAACGGCGGATAGACCGGGGTGCATGTGAGTACCGCCTCGCCCGGTTGGCAGCAGGTTCGCGCGGCAAGCGACAAGGCCGGGACCAAGCCGCCGAGATGCACGATGTGATCGATGGGCACGGTGGCGTTGCGGCGCTCGCGCAGGTAATCGAGGATTGCCTCATTCAGGCCCTCGTGGGTCTGGGCATAGCCGAAGACCCCGTGGTCCACCCGCCGCCGCAAGGCATCGAGGATCGCGGGGGCCGAGGCGAAATCCATGTCCGCCACCCAGAATGGATCGAGTTCCGGCCGACGGTCAAACTTGATGCTGCCACTGCCGCGGCGCGCGATGGGGTGGTCGAAGTCGAAATTCATCACGCGCCGTTTTTCGCCGGGATGCGCGGGGGAATCAAGCTTTGATCAATCCTCGACGATCACGCGGATACCGACGTTATAGACTTTCTGCCATGCGGGGAAGGATTGGCGGAAGGCGGAGCGAGCGTTTCTTGGACGGTCGTACCATGAGCCGCCGCGCACGGTCTTTTTGGCCTCGGAAGTGGCTTCGTCCTTTTCGGCGGCGGGGCTGTAAGGGTAGGGGAGATAGGTGCTGCGCGTCCATTCCGCGACGTTGCCATGCATGTCCTTGAGTCCCCACGGGTTGGCCTCGTAATGGCCGCAAGGCGCGAGGTGCAGGACCCCATCGTCGAAGCGTTCTTCCTTGGGCACGAAATCGACATCCTTGCCGGGGTTCTTGATAGGTTGCGGATCGATCCCGTTCACCGCGAGTTTCTTGAGGGAAACGTCGCCGAGATTGGCGAGTTTGGAAAAATCGGTATCGAGGCCGCCATACCAGAGCGGCGAGTCGGTGCCGGCGCGGGCGGCCCACTCCCACTGCGCTTCGGTGGGCAGCGTGACTTTCTTGCCGGATTTTTTCGCCAGCCAGCGGCAGAACTCCATGGCTTCATTCCACGAGACGCGGATGACGGGGAAATCGGGGGAATCCATCAGATAGCCGGGTTTCACCTGATCCTTGTAATGCATGTCATAATAGCCGTTGGCGTGTTGCGGATTGAAACACCGGTATTGTTCCAGCGAAATTTCGGTGACGGCCATCCAGAACGGTTTGCGGATGGTGACCTTGCTCACGGGATATTCGTCGGGATAACCATTGATATCCCCCATGGCGAAGTCACCCGCCGGAATGCGTTTCAGGGCCAGTGATTTGCCATTGCCGAGGTCGAGCGTCAGATCGCCGGATCCGGCACTTTGTTGCAGTTGTTGCGCCTTGTCGGGCGGGATCGGCCAATTCGCCACGCGCGGGACGACCGGTTTGGGCGGCATCGGCGGCGGTTGAATGAACTTTTCGGTTTTTGTATATGGATTGGGGATGGCCTCGATGTCCTCGTCGATGCCTGCGTATTCCTTGAGCATGTCATGGCGGCGCTGCTGATAGTCCTTCGGGATGCCGCGCACCTCATGCCAGGTGCCCAGCGCCGGCACGTTCAGGTCGATCCAAGTGAGCAACCGGTCCCATGCCTCGGCATCCGGTTTCACATTGTAATGATTCTTGCGGAGGAGTTGCACCAGGTCGCTGGTGTCGGCGTGGAACTCCAGAGGTGTCAGGGTGTGGTAATCACCCTCGGGTCCGTTGCGGCGCACGTAGGGATGCAGCGCGTTGTAAGACTTGGAAAAATGACCGCTGGAGTCATCGAAGCGCGGGCGATCCGGCTCCTTGCCGTCGTGGCAGCCGACGCAATACTTGTCGAGCACCGGTTGCACTTCGCGGATAAAGCCGAAGCCGCGGGTCGGGCCATACCATGGTTTCAGTTTGGCGGGTGGCTGCTGCATGGCGGTGGTGAGTTTCATGGCGACACCGCCGCTGTTTTGGTCGTCGTGGCAACCGACGCACGAGACGCGTTCGCCGGGCATGCCGACCATCCAGCTTCGCATGAGCTGTAGGGCCTTGCCCTCGGCATCGAGCGGTTGCAGGGAAACCGGGGTGTTGGCCGGGATTTCGAAATAACAGGAGCCATCGGGTTGCACCGGCGTCGTTCCTAACAGGCGTCTGACGTCCCACGGGCCTTCCATGCCCACGCAGTAATGGCCGCCCATATTGCGGTAGGAATACTCGTATTGATAGACCCGCAGCGCCTTGACGGTGCCACGCGCCACCCCCGGCAGGCCGCGGCCCGTGTAGATGTCCTGGATGGCCACAGTGGCCGTTTTGGCGGCGAGGTTGACCTTGTCGGGGATGCTGGGTGGTGCGGGTGTTTTGCGCAGCGGGATCGGCTCGAACATCGCGAAGCCCGGCTCCTCGCGCAGCAGCACCCGGTTATCAAACACATCCACCAGATAGATCCCCCAATTCGGATTGCCTTTCGGTTGGCAGGAGACGAGGAAATACTTGTCGGCGATAGGCAGCGGGTGGAGAAACTTCGGCCATGAGTCCGCGACCAGTTGATCCTTGATTTTGTCCTCGACGGGGATGCCATAACCGGGAATGCGCTGCACCGCGCCGGAGTTTTCCCGCCGCCCGTTCGTCAGATCGAACAATACCAACTCGCCCATGCGGGCCGCGCCGTGGTGGCCGGAAACAATGCCGACAAACCTCGAGGTCTGGCCGGGGAGTGGTTTGGCATAGAATGTGCTGTTAGGCCAGTAACTGTTACTGCCATAATACTCGGTCTGGTTGGTTCCGTCCGGGTTCATGGACATCAGGACGCGGCTGAAGTAGTGGGCGGAATCGGTGTATTCCCAGCGGAGATACATCACCCGGCCGTCGGCCATCACCGTCGGGTACCAATCGTTGTCTTGTTCGAAACACAGCCGGCGCACGTTCTTGCGGTCGGCGCTCAGCAGGTGGAGGTTGGCGACATAATCGCCGCCGCTGACACACGGCACTCCCACGAAGGTCGATGTCGAATCGAAGATAATGCGTCCGTCCGGCAGGTAGATGCCGTTGTAGTTATCGATATCCGGGTCCCGATCCGGAGTGACCAGGGTCGGCAGTGGCTGGCCCAACACCAGCTCGAAGACCTGCCAGCGCTTGTTCGGGCCGATGGATGAGAACAGCAACCGGTCGCCGTTGAAAGGGAGATTGAGATCGCCGACAAACCATTGCTCCGCGGGTTTATAGACGGTGGTGGCATCTCCCTTGGTTTTGACATCGAAGCGGATCACCTCGTTGTCCATTTGGGGTTTAATGCTGGAATTGCCCTGCCAGTTTTGCGGCAGGCCGAGGTTCTTGCGATCGCGGCGCACGGCAAGCAACGCCTTGAAGTAGATATATGGGTTGTCGGTGACCAGGGCCTTGAACTGCAGTTCGTCGAAGCGGGCCTGCCAGGCGGCGGTCTTCATCGCGTCGCCGGCCAATGCCGCATACTCGGTTTCCAGCGGGCCGAGTTGGTCCAGATAGGCTTTGCCGGACGGATACTTGGCACCGAATTTGGCGGTGAGTTCCTGAATCGACAGGCGCAGCGCGGTGACCGGTGGTTGGGTGACCGTGGTGGTCGGCGAATTGGCCGTCTTGTCCGCTTTGGGTTGCTTGTTCGCTTTGGCGTTTGCAGCGGGGATGAATCCCGCGAGGAACAGGATCGCCAGCAGCGCGGGTCGGCAGTGGGGTGTGGGTGAGTGTCTCAAGCGGTGGCATTACGGACGTGACGGGTGGGTTTCTTTCAGGGGTTAGGTCCAGAGGATTTTGACCGGGTAGGGCTTGAATTTGCGGTCGTGTGTCACAAGGGTGAGTCCTTCCGCGATGGCTTGGGCGATCAACATGCGGTCGAAGGGGTCGGTGTGGTGGGACGGAAGCGAATCCAGAGTCTCGGCATGACGGAAGGTCAGCGGCAAGTGGGTCAAGCCCCGACGTTCGGCTTCTTCGGCCAAACCCGCTGGTGCCTCCAGTTTGCCCAGCGCTCGCTTGATCGAGATCTCCACCCCGGACACCGCGCTGAGAAAAACCGCGTGGTTGGGGTCGGTGATCGTCCGGCGGACGCCGGCGACCAAGCGATCAGGGTCGGCAAGCATCCACAGGAAGACATGGGTGTCTAACAACAAGTTCATTCGGCACCTCCGAACAACGCCTCAATCCGCGCATCCTCGTCATCGAAATCCTCCCTGATCCGAATCCCCGGCAGCCCACCGAGCGGGCGTGGCTCTTGCCGCGGCGCATAAGCCACCAAGCAGGCCATCGGTTTGCCGTGCTTCCCGATGCAAACCTCCTGCCCCGCATGGGCTTGTTCCACCAAGCGCGACAGGTGCGTCTTCGCTTCCTGAATGTTGACGACTTTCATGAAATCAACCTGGTCTGGTTTGGTTGAATTGTCAAGCGGGGATTGCAGCGACACTCCATTTGTGATTGGGCATTCCAGAGGTGAACGGTTCGATCCGAGGTCCGCTAGCATCCCTGCCGGGATGCGGGATATCGGGGTGTCGTGATCCGGTGGTGTCGCTGCGCTCGACCACCGGCTACAGGCTGGGATGCCTCCGGCATCATGGGGCCTGTGGGGACAAGCGGCCTCTCTGGTCCCACATTACCTGTCAGCCGGTTGATACCACAGGGACTCCCAGTACCGTTTGTCTGTTAGGTAGGGATTGACTTTGGCGTCGGGCGGGAGGTCGTTGCGGAAGATGCCGTAGCGTATCATTTCGCGGATGTAGGCGGGGCGGGGTTTGAAGTTGGGCATGTCGAAGCGGGTGATGGATTCGAGGTGATGTTTGCCGGCGGTGACCATCGCGAGCAGTGTTTGATAGGCAGGGTCGGAGGTATTGGCAAAAACCGGCGCGGGGTCGTCCGGTTTACGGCAGAACTGATAGCCGCCGGCGGAGGTGGCGAGCGGGGCTAACAGGATGAGCGATTTATCCGGGCGACTGAGGTTGAAGACGAGATGGCGGCTGGTGACGAGCGAGCGGTCGGAGATTTTCGGTTGCCAGAACGAGGATCCGCGTTCGTCTGACAGGGTGCGGGGGATGGGCGGCGGACCCTTGCCGGCGTGGCAGGCGGCGCAGCGGGTGTTGATGATCTGGGCGGCGGCGCGGGTGGTCGGCCAATCGTTGTCGGTATCGACAGGAGAGTTTTCCTGATAGCCGCCGATCATGCCGGTGCCCAGCGCGGCGTAAGTTCCGGGGTAGGTGGAGGCGGCATCGATCCAGAGGCGCAGGGTGGCGGCTTGCAGCGGGGTGACGGTGGCACCATAGTGCGAGCCGTCGATAAGCTGGAGGATTCGGCTGTTAGACGAGCCGAGCGAGCGTGGCGGGTAGTTGCTTTTCGGTCGGTTGCGGCCGTCGGAGAACAGTCCGGCGATGGTCATCATGAAATAGCTGTGGCTGAACATCGGCCCGCGGTCACCGGTGAGGATCAACTTGCCTGCGCAGGGGCCGCCGCGGGTGGTTTTGTCATAGCCGTGGCAATCACCGCAGGCGGAGTCGAGGATGGGTTGAATGTCACGCGGATAGTCGAATACCTCGGGCACGCCGGGGACCGGGGTGATTTTGCTAGGCGGGCGGTTCAGCGCCTGGAGGTTGAGCGGAGGCAGGCTGGTGTGGGACCGTTGTTCGTGGCAGCCGATGCAACTGGTGGTTTCCCCCGGCTGGACTGTCAGGAAACTCTGCATCCGTTTGACGGCGAGGTCGTGATCATCCAGGGCGATGAAGAAGAAGCTGCGGCGGGCGGGCAGTTCGAGGTAGGCCGAGCCGTCGGGTTCGACCGGGACGGTGCCGACGACGCGTTCGAGGGTGAACGATCCGCCGTAGGTGAGCGGGTCCATGCCGCCGGTATAGTTGATGGGTTTCGGGAGCGGTTCGAGGACTAACAGCTTGCGGATTTCGCCGGGTTTGACGCCCTGCATGTTACGGCCTTCGAGGATATTGGCGAGGACGAGTTTGCCGGTGGCCATGGCGGGGTCGCTGTGGCGGGCGATGGATTTTTCGCGCGGTCGCTTGATGACCGGGCGCGGCTCATGGAGCCAAAACCCGGCCTGGCGGTCGGGTTCTGATAGAACATAGATCGGTTCGATCGTGCCGCTGCCGTTGATGG
>Ga0118677_10012197_pt1 | contig 12675 bp, 7 predicted proteins | sample AliMusrvi5mmetaG_FD_86154 | JGI IMG/M metagenome (GOLD analysis project Ga0118677, IMG submission 86154)
GTATTTCCCGGTTGGCCAGTGGCAAACGACCGTCGTCAGCCATCTGGCGTAGCATAACTGTCCCGAACTGGTCGGTCGAACGCTTTCGCTCCTCAGACGACTATTTGACCGACATTTCCCATATTCTGCTCCTGAGACTTCGAACATGCCACTCCGGCGCTGACTGTAATCAGGGCGAACTCCAAGGCCCGCTCATTTGCTTCCATCCGTCAAGGTGACCGCGCCGCGGCCAGGCACGACCTGGACCAGCGCATAGGTGTCGCCGGCATGTTCCACGAACTTGGCCTCGACAGGTTTTGCCGCCTGTGTCGCCACGATCGTCTTCCATGGCGGATCGAGCCGGACTTTGACGGTCAGGGGGAAGTCGAAACGCGGGGCATCCATCAGCTCTTTCGTGAGCTTCAGCACCACCCGGCCTTTTGTGGCCTCCGTGGTTTCCACCTGCGCGCTGTCGCGTTCCTGCCCATACTGGCAGACTTCTCGGAACAAGGCCATCCACAACTCATTTTTCGCGACCTTCTGCTGGATGACCGCGAATTTTTTCTCCATCTCATCGCGGAATCCGCCGGTCACGCTGTGAAAATAGTTGCAATACCAGCCCCGGTAAAAATTGGCGTAATCGCCATGCCCCTTCTCCAACACCGCCGGGATGTTAAACCCATAGTTATCGCCTGGTTCAAGGTAGATATTGCCGCCCAAGGCCAGTATGCATTGGTAATCCATTTGGTTGGCAACGGATAGATAGGTGCCCCCCCGGGCACCGATGAAATACTTCGACGCCAGGCGTTTCAGCCCCGGTGTCGGCCCCGCATTCGGATAGGCCAGGGTCAGGCAGCGGTCGCCGGGGATGTTCTTTTCGATCTCCTTCTTGGATTCGGAGAATTCAGCCTCGATCCCGTGCCATTTCGGATTTTTGAGATCCCCGTGACAGACGGTATGCGACTGCACATCATGACCGGCCGCGAAGAGCTTCCGGAAGGCGTCCCAAGTCCCGCCGAAGGTCGGCCTCGGATCGGTTCCATCACTCACCATCCCGGTGACGACGAACCAGGTCATGCGAATCCCGTACTTCCGCCCCATCTCCAGCCACCACTCGTGATCCGGGGCGCTGTTGTCGTCGATGGTGATTGAGAAGGCGGCAACGGCATCATCCTTCCAGAGGCAGACGCTGGCCGCCCCATGCTTCGCCGGCCAGTCGCGCTCGGTGATCGCGAAGCGCGGCTTGATCGACACGGCCGGAGTCGCCGGGCCGTCCTGCTGGGTCATCCCCTGCGAATCGAGGCGCGTTACGAACTCGGCCACGGCAGGCGGAAACTTGCTCAGGTGATTGTCCGCGACCGACAGTGTTTTCAGGTGCGGCAGCTTCGCGATCGCGTCCGGAAGCGTTCCCAAATCGTTGTGTTGCAACAGCAGTTCTTCCAAACGTACGCATTTCTCAATCCCCAAAGGCAGCCCTCTCAGCAACGGCAGCTGCAACTTGCGATTTCCATACAAATGCAGCGTCCGGAGCTGATCCAGGTACGACAGCGTCGACGCCGGGGCATCCGGGATATCCTCCACGCCGCGGTTTTGTAGATACAGCCCCACAATCCGGCCGCCCTCGACCACGGCGACGTCGGCCACCGGTACGTTGGTCAAGCCATTGGCGTCCAGGATCACCCGCACCGCCTTGGCATCGATGCTGTCGGCGGCAATGGCCTCGCTCCGGACGCCCGGCGGGATACCAGCACCGGCGGCGACTTGTGGTGCGGACTGCGTTTCCGGTCCTGACCCCACTGCAACACCAGGGGTGGCTTGGGCCAGCGCCAAGCACGCGAGGAAACTGATACCCAGAACAAGAGACGGCGCTTTCATTGGATTCTCCTTCACACACGTGCGGCGGCGCGACGCGGCCGGTCAGCGCGGCGCATCCTCCGGATACACGCTTCGCACCCCAGATCGGCCAGCCGCAAGGCGCACGCCGCCGCCGCGCCGATGTCGCGCCGGTCGATGTACTGCCAGTTCACAGTCGTTTGTTGCCGGTTGTACTTGTCACGCAGGGTGTCCGCGTCGGTGATATAGGCCGGTCGCAACATAGCCACCGCCACCCCATGCACACGATGGTAGAATTCCGCGATGACCTCCTGGCATACTTTCGTGAGGCTGTACATCCCGCATGGCTGAAATGGCAGGTCACGACGCATGAACTCGCCCGTGCGCTGCGCGCGTTCGACCACCCCGCTGCTGGAGATCAGCACCACCTTGCGCACGCCCTGCTCCACTGCCGCGGCAAACAGATTGGCAGTTCCTTTGACATTGACGTCGAAGGGCCGCGGCGGCGTGGCATATACCTCCGGCCGGTTCGGCGCCATGTGGGCAATGATCACCGCATCCTGCCCGGCCATGGCCCGCCGGCAGGCCTCGAGATCGCCCACGTCGCCCAGTACCACCTCGTGCGGCGATTCAAAAGGCACCACGTCCATCAGACGCAGCTGGTGTTCCGCCTCGACTAGGGGACCAATCATGCCCCGCCCCAGAAACCCGCCAGCACCGGTCATCAGGATTTTCATGCGTAGCACTCGCAATCTGCCTTAAGGCTTGGCCGCAGCCGGAAACGAAACCGTCACGTCGTCGATCCACATCTCCGGATCGCCGATGGCCTCCGGGCCGAGGAATACCAGCGCCACCGCGCCGGACGGGATGAAGCGGGCCGGAGTGAGCCGGGCGGGATCCAAACGTTTGCCGTCACGCTCGACCACGACCTTCCCCGCGTTGAACTCGAAGGTCCAGGTATTCCAACCCGGTGCGCGGCCCAAGCTGGTTTGATGCGGGCTGAACCACTGCCCTTCTCCGGTGTTGAACCAGTAGACATCGCCGTCGCCGTTCAGATAGCTGCGCCACATCTGACGGATCGCGAAGAGGTCACCGCCGGCCGTGCGCAGGCATAGCGCCTGGCCGATGCCGGCTTCCTTGCCGTGCTTGGCGCCACCATCGAAGGCTGCGAAAGTGACGCGCACCGGCAGGTCGTCCTGGCCGCCGAAGGTCAATACAGCCTTGCCTTGCCGACCGATACGCAAAGCCTTGGTCCCAGATTTCGCCTTGCCTTCAGCCACCGCCGCGTCGCCTTCCAAGGACCAGCGCGCATCGAGCGCCCGCTCGAAATCATAGGTCAAGGTGCCGCCTGGAGCCAACGGTGCAGGCTTGCTCGGGTCTGTCCGGGCGGTGCCCATCTTGACCGTTACCGGCCAGGTGCGCGCCTCGCCATTCAGGGTATAACGCAGCAGATACTCACCGGGCGTCTTCTTGCCAGTCTGGGGATTGGTGCCATCCCAGCGCGGTGCGACAAAAGCGCCGTTCTTCGGGTCCACCGCAGCGGTGGCCAGGGTGCCCAGAACCGTGGTCCCATCAACGTCCAGCAATTCGATTTTCACGGTGCCGGCTTCCAGGGCTTGGGCCAGCAGGCTGATCCGATCGTTGTTGGCAATCTCCAGGCTGTCGGGGATGGGGTGGGCCAGACTCAGCTTGCGACCGGGCTGTACGGGAACGGCCGAGACCTTCACGGCCGCAGGATCCTTGACGTCCTTGCGGTCGTAGCCGTTGCGCTTGAGCTGAACCTGCTTCAGGTAGGCCATGGCGATGGGATTCTTCTGATACCCCTTCTCGACGGCGGTCCGGATGAGATCATCGAATGGGGCTAAAGCGTCAAAAGGCATTCCGCCGTTCATGGTGCCGTCGGCCGACTTCATGCCGTGCTCGATCATCCAGTGGTTGGTGCGCACCATGCGCTCGAGATCGCGGCGGTCGAAGACCAGGCCGGCATCGTAGACCGCGAGGAAGGCCATGGCCTCGAAGGACTGGTAGCCGGCGTTGGGATTGAGCCCCACCCAGCTCTTGGGCGCGGTGCCTTCGAGGTCATAGGACCCGTGCGGCATCCAGAAGTTCCACACCACCCGGTCCTCGTCCGGAAAGAGGCGGAACATGGCCTTGGCGCGACTGAAGATGGCGATCACCCGGTCGCGGTACTCGGGTTTGCCGGTGAGTTTGTAGAGGCTGAGAAAGACCAGCCCCGCCTCATAGTGCTTGTTCAGGTTATCGCTGCACAGGTTGCTGGGCCGCGGCAGCCATTTTTTGCGATTTGCCCGGTCGATGACAAAGGGGTACGTGTGGTAGGAGCCGTAGCCGTGGGCATCCTGATAGTAGCAGTTACGCTTGTTCCACTTATCCCAGCACAGGCGCGTGGCGAGTGCGATGTATTCCTTGGCGCGGGCGCCGAAACGAGCCTGCAAAGCAGGATCGGCCTGGACCAGTTCAGCCCAGTGCAGGAGCGGCTGGGCGATGAGGGCGTCGCCGACCAGTGTGTCGGCCATGGTCGTGATCTCTGCCCGGGCCTTATTTGCCTGATCGTCCGCATCCACACCGATGGTGCCGGGAAAGCCGTCGGGGTCGTCGGACACCGACTGCTGAAGGCACCAGTCGTAGAAAATCTGCGCCTGTTCGAGCCAGGCCGGATCCTTCTTGCCCGTGGCTTCGTAGGCATGCAGGAACTCGTGTGAATAGCAGGCGGAGATCCAGCAAAACAGCTCGCCCGTGGAAGTTTTAAGACCGCCATCGGCCATCGCATTCTTATACGCGGCCTGCGGCGTTGGCAGGGGCGCATCTTCCGCAACGCAAAGGCTGGCGGCCAACAGCACGAGGGCCACAATGCATGTCGCAGACCGTCTCTTCAGCATGATCGTTTCTCCATTCAATGTGTGTCGCGCAGCGTTGTCACGGCGTTTCCGGCGTCATCTTCGCGGCCAGCAGTTCGCGCGTCACCTTGACATCCGGGCTCGTGACTGCCACGTAGTTGAGGTTGTCAGGGACGCCGTTGGCGTTGGTCAGGCGGATGGTGTTGGCGCCGGCCTTGAGTTTGAGCAGGAGCGGCTTGCCGCTCACCGGGTTCATGGCCGTGCCGAGGCGCCAGTCGTCCGAACCGTTGGCATAGCCGCCGGTGGAAGGCAGGAGCAGCGGCGCAAAGGGCTCCTGCTCCGCGCCGTTGACGGCGATGAGACGCGCGCCTTTGTCATTCTCACTGCAGTAGCAGATCGTCAAGTTGTAATACCCCTCGGCGGGCACGGTGAAGGTCCACTCCAGCCAGTGACCTTCTGTATCCCAGTTACTCAAGGCTTGGCCGATCGCAGCGCGCTTGGTGGTGGAAATGGTGGCCGTCCCGCCGCCCTGACCACTCATCTGAGTGGCATTGAGCACTGCGATGGTGCCGGCCGGCACCGGTTTGGCCTTGGCCTCGGCCTCAGCTTTCGCCGTCCGCTCCGCACAGGCGTTGCGGGCTTTTGCCAGAGCAGCCTCCTGGTCGGCCTGGCGCTTGGCAAGCATGGCCTGACGTGATTCATACATCCCGGCCACACCGGCAGCAGCAAATTCCACCTGGGCGACCGCCTTCAAGGTTACCTGCATGGCGCTGCCAGCCCCCTTGGTGCTGGCAGCGGCACCAACGCGGCGTCCCAGGTTGTCCAATGCAAAGGCTTGCAGGCCAACCAGCTCCGGATGGGTGATGGTCACCGTGGCCTCACTGGGCGAAGGATTGGCCAGCACGTAGGAGCCGTTGTCCATACGTTCGAGATAGGCCAGCCCGGGCTCGCTCCTCTGCAAAATCACGCCATCCACTACGAGCTTGCTGCCGCCGCCCAGGTAGAGCGCGCGCACGTTCTTGCCGTCGCGCAACACATAGGCCTGCAGGGCATCGGTCTCCAGGCCCCCGGCTTTATAACTGCCGGGACGGAAGGAGGCGAAGCAAAGATCAGCGCCGCGCGTGGTGTGTACTTCCAGCAGGCCATACCCAGCCTCCAGCCCGCCTTCCTGGCGCACGGATTTGACATAGCCGTCCTTGGCGTCGGAGATGTCCACCACGTTGCCGTACAGCGTGCTGGCAATCTGGCGTCGTTCCAGGATCGTCGGCGGCTTCTCCAACCCCAGGATGCCATCGCCGACGATCACCTCGGTCGGCGTGCCCCCGGCCGCAAAGAATCGCGCCGTATGACCTTCGCGGGTGAGCGTCGCGCTCCAGGCCTGGTCCGTCGGGGCGGCCCGGCGCACGTTGGTCAGCGCCGAATACCCCTTCTCCACCGGCGCCGGGAACGGCTTGGGTTCCAGTTTCAGGTCGCTGGCGAACTCGCCGCGGATGTGCCACGCCAGGTCCATCTTTCGCGGCAGCCGGGTGAAGGCGCCGAAGATATCCGCCAGGTATTCCGGGGTCAGAAATAGCGCGCGGTCCATGATCACCGCCGGGACCGCGTCGGCCGTCCAGGCGCGCTGCAACCCCATGCTGCTGGCGGGGGCGTACACCACCTGGGTCGCGCCGGTCATGATCTGGTCGAGTTCATCCACGACTAGCGTGTTGTGGGCCAGGGAGGTGCGGTACCAATTCCAGTAGATCGGCTGCTCGTACCAGACACTGCCCGGATCCGGGACCAGCCGCTCGTTGAAGGCGTAGAGGTCAATGTTGAGCTTGTCAGGGTGTCCGTGTGAGCCGTTGGGACCGTAGTCCAACAGCAGGCTGCTGGTTCCCGCCGCCGTGGTTTGCCGCAGGATGCCGTAGCCAACGCTGAAGAAGTTGACGCTCTTACACTCCACCGCGTCCGCCTTCGCGGACAGGTCGCGGTCGTACAGGATGGAGACCGGGTACTGCTGGTACGTGGCGCCGAGGTGCCGTCCGGCCTGGTTGAGGATCGTCAGATAGGCGGGGTCACGGTAGCGGCGATAGGCGTACTCGTAAAGGTAGGAATCGCCGCCGAGGATGGAGTCGTAACCCGAGTCGTGAATCGCCGCGGTCTTCAGATTGGGATAGGCATACTGCAGCGGCGAGTCGAAGATGCGTTTGAGTGCCGCATCGCGGTAGCGGTACATGTCGACGCCGTGGTGCCAGAGCATCTCGGCGTCGTAGACCAGGGCCTGCAGGGCCATGAACTGATACCCCATCGCGCCTTCGGACCACAGGCCGTCAGCAGACATGCTCTTGGGCCCGAAATGCATCAGATAGAGGCCGCCGGTCGGCTTTTCCTTCGTCCCTTTCAGCCCATAGAACGCCATGTTGATCAACTCTTCGTCATCCGTGGCATAGCCGGCGGCCAGGATCGCGCAGGTGCTGATCGCTGACCAGTTGGTGGGCGCTTCCAGGTGAGCATGGTTACCGGCAATATGCTGGGCATTGGCCTTGATCAGGTCATCCTCGATATGCTTGCGCTCGGCGGGCGTGATCGACGGCAGGTTGTAGATCAGGTCGTAGCCTCGCGCCAGCGGGATCAACCAAATGGCATCGCCGAGGCGGAAGTCGAACACCTTGCTCGGGTCGTGGTTGGCGAAAATCCCCGGCCTGGCGCCGATGCCATAGTTGGGGTAGGCGTCAGCGTAGGCGAGGAGCATCTGCTTGGCGAACTCGGCATACTTGGCCTCGCCGGTCAGGGCGTAGATCGCGCCGAGGTTGGCGATGTCGAGGGCGAGCTGGGTCTGGGTGGCGCCGATGGTGCGGCCGCCGAACGGTTCCAGATCGCTGAGGTGGCGCCATTTCCCTTCCGCATCCTTTTGCGGCGGAGGCACGCCGACCGGTTGGGTGATGCGGACATCCATCGCCTGCTTCAATCCGGCAAACTGGGCCTGGAGCTCGGAGCTGGTCTTCAGCATCGCCTGGTAGTGCGCAATGTCTTCTTTGTCCCACAGGGTGCAGGGATGTCCCTTGGTCTGACGCGGTGTGCCGATCACTTCCGTCTTGCCGGAAACCGCAGCGCCGCTGGTGGGCGCGATGTTGGCGTCCTTGCGCTCCACTTTGTAACCATCCACCGGCCGCATCAGGTTCGGCAGGTCGGTCGTGGACAGCACGCGCAACCGCGACCAGCCACCGTAATCCGCCCCCTTCTTGCCGTCCGGCAGGGTGCGGATGGGATAGTCGGCCGTGACCAGGATGCCCACCTTCTGGCCGCGGGCCGCGAGTGGGATGCGGATCGGCTTGCCGGGGGTCTCCGGCAGTTCGGCCTGCTTCTCGAGCTTGCCGTCGACGAAGATGTCGATGGCTTTAGGCTGCATGGAGCCGTAGTAGTCCAGCGGCACCACTTCGATGGCGGCAATGTCGAGCGGGATGAGCAGGGTGATGTCCACCCGACCGCCCTTGAGCGGGCCGCCGAAAACGGTGCCGCCACCGCCCAAGCCGGCGACTAGCGTATTGTTCGGCGGCCAGTCTTTGTTGAAAGGTGCTCCGCTGCCCTTGGCTGTGGCCCCCAGATCCAGAAGCGCCGCATTGTAGAGCTTGGTTGAGTCCGGCTTGTCCACGGCCGGCGTCTGGTCGGTCGCACTCGGAGCCGACTTGGGCTGGGTTGCCGTGCCTTGTGCCATCACCACAGCCGCCAGACCGGCCAACAGCAGAACCACCATGAAGTGCCGCATCGCGATTCTCCTTACCAGACTTTTACTCAATGACGAACTGCTGACGACTATCCTCGTCAGTTGTTCCGGTGTTACCCGGCACCATGGCCGGGGGTTTCGGATACGAAGCATGACGCCTTCCTGTCCGGCAATCAATCCCTTTCACGCGAGACTGCCCATCGTCAGCCTTCCCTACGCCACGAAAGGCTGGCATGATTTGTGAGATGCCGATGGCGGCCAAGAGACGTAAGTCGTTGTGCCATATGGCCGACCGAATATTCGGGAGGGACAGGTCTACTCCAGCCGCCACTCGATGGGACACGTCGCCGCGGCCCCACCATCGACCGGTAGGACCAGCCCCGTGATCATCGCGGATGCATCCGACACCAGGAACACGATCGGTCCGACCAGGTCATCCGGCTGGCCGATCCGTCCCATTGGCAGCTTGGTCTTCACTTGGGCCATGAAGTGCTCGTTGGCGAAGATGCTGGTGGCGTTCATGTCCGTCTCAAACCAGCACGGGGCGACCGCGTTCACCCGGATGCCCCGCGGTCCCCACTCGCAGGCCAGATCCCGCGTCAGTGCGGCAATGGCCCCCTTGGTCGAACAATACGCGGCATTCCCCCGGCCCAACCCGAGGAACCCCCGGCCCAGGGCCGACATGTTGATGATATTGCCCGAGGCCTGTTTGAGCATGATCCGGCCAACCTCCTGGCACATCCAGAAGGTGCCGTAGTAGTTGACTTCCATCAGGCGGCGGACCTGGTCGGGCGGGATTTCTTCCGTAGGGATTCGGGCCGTGACGCCGGCGATATTGACCAAGATGTCAATCTTGCCGAAATCGGCGGCAATCGTGGCCACGGTGGATGCCACCGCCACCTCGTCGGCGACATCGCAGGCATAGGTACGACAGGAGCGGCCGGTGGCGGCGACGGCGCGTTGGGTATCGGTGCACCCATCCGTGGCGAGATCGACGGCGGCGATATCCGCCCCAAAGGCGGCCAGTCCAACGGCGGCGGCCTGGCCCAGGCCGCGCGCGGCCCCGGTGACCACGGCGACGCGGCCGGTGAGGTTGAATAGTTGGCTCAGATCGGCGGGTATGCTCATTTTTGACCCCTATTTCCTATAAACGCCAAAACTCCGGGCTTCATCGAAAAGGGCGACGATATTGGCCGGGGGCACGAGCGGCTGGATGTTGTGAACAGGATTAAAGACGAATCCGCCGCCGGGGGCGAGATCCCGGATGCGGTGACGCGCTTCGGCGCGCACTTCATCGGGCGTGCCGCGGGCGAGGACGTGTTGCGTGTCGCAGCCGCCGCCCCAGAACGAGAGCTGTTTGCCGAACCGTTTTTTCAGCAGGGCAGTATCCATGCCGGCGGCGGCCACCTGGACCGGATTCAGAATGTCCACGCCCAGCTCAATCAAGTCCGGGATGAAGTCCAGGACCGCGCCGCAAGTGTGGTAGAAGATTTTCGCCTTGGTTCTTGAGCGAATCGCCTGCAGGATGCGGGCTTGGCGCGGTTTGATGAGGCGGCGGTAGAGAGCCGGGGCGATAAGCGGACCATTTTGCCCGGACAGGTCATCAGCGGCAAAGTGTACGTCCACCAGATCGCCCACTTCCTGCAGAAAGAGGGTCTGGGCGGTGATGATCGTCTCCGTCAAGCGGTCCAGAAAGGCGCTGACGAACTCTTCGTTGAGCAGCAGGTCCATCAAGGCATTTTCCATGCCACGCACACGAAGGAGCTGGTTGAAGAGGTCATGCCCGCAGGGCGCGATGGAGAAGAGCGCGCGATCGGTGCTCTGGCGGAGTTTCTGGACGCGGGTCCGCAGGCCGAGATAGCGGGCGGGGTCGGCTGGGTCTGGCCAAGGCATAGCCGCCAACATCTCCAGCGAAGGCTCGGGTAGCGGGAATTCCTGCCAGTCGTAGTAGTAACTGTTCTTGGGCTTGCGGAGTGTGGCCCCGAACTCGTCCTTGAACGACGTGCTGCCGCCGGGTTCCTGGACGAAAACAGACTGATAGCCAGACGGTGGGTTCGGGAAAACCGGGATCACGTCTACGCCGAGCCGGTCCAACAAGTCGTCGTCAACGAAGGCGATCTGCTGCACGGTCTCCATCTCCCGGACAGCGATCCACGGCAGCCCCAGGTGCTCCCGCAGGCTGGCGTAGGTCAGCTTCGAGATGGATGTGACGACCGAACCACCCAGGTCGATCGGCACCCGATCCGGCTCCTCATGGTTCAGCGCAGTCAGGACGCGTTCCCGTGATTTCATGCGCTGGTTCCTTTACAAGTGTTGTGCTACTCAGGCCAGAACCCTCTTCGCCTGGCCTCGCCCAGATACCGTTCCGGCTCCTCCGCCACGACCCGCAACAGTCTTGAGTAATAGGTGTAGTTTTCCAGCGAAACATCCGGCGGCACCAGGTGATCCACCTGCGGAAAATAGCCGCCTTGCAGGCAGAGCCAGGGGACTTTGGAGAGTACCTCGCGGTCAATCTCCTCCAGCCCCTTGGCCAAGGCCCGCTTGTCGATGGCCCCCTGGATGATCAAATCCTTGCCGTATCTCCGACGCGTTGCCACGGCATCGCACCCCGCGGCTATCTCAAAGGGACGCAGGCCGGTGACGCCGGCTTCTAGCCACAAGGGAATCAGTACCTCGTTGTTGCCGTCGCTGTCCACGATGATGTGTTTGACGCCGTGCCGGTGCAACAGGCTGGTCACGCGTTTGAGCGGCTCCAGGCAGAACTCGCGGTAGGTGGCCGGAGAACAGAGCGGCCCGGCCTTGCCGGCCATATCTTCCCAGATCATGGCAAAATCGAATTGCACGGCCGTAAGAAGCGGGGTCAGCGTTTGCACCGCCCACTCGGCAATGTGTTCGCACATCTCGTGAACCAGGCCGGGATCGTCATAGAACATGGTCGAGACACGCTCGACCCCCATGAGACAGCGCGGCCAGCCGTAAAAAGAAGCACACCAGACGCCGAGCGCATGGTCGCGGTGCTTCATCTGCGCGGCATAACGTTTCAATTCCTCGCCCTGCGGCGCCCAGCCCGGGGTGCGCCAGTCGCGCCGCGGCTTGATCAGCGTCTCCCAGTCCTGCCGATCTTTCACCGGATACCCGATCCACTCCGGCATGGATTGGCCTGGGCGGTTCTTGAACATCCTGACGGTGTTTCCAGATTCGTCACGAACGATTTGAAACTCCTCGGTCTCCGATAATACCTTTCGCTCCAGCGGCGGGATCAGGCAGGGGGTGCCATACTCATTATGAAACGTATGCGGCGCGCAACACTCCCCCACCGGATCGGTCATGAAGTATTCCGCCAAGTTGGTGGCCGTCAGACCTTCCTTCCGCCAGCGCTCCACGGTTTCCCCCCACGGCCAGGGCGAAAGGAGAAACGTGCGGTCCACCGGGCGGAACTCGGCTGTGGCCAGATACCGTTCACGTTCCGTCAAGGGCCGCGCTGATTTTTGCTTCGTCATAGCAGTCGTCCTCTGGTGTCCGTTGTTGATAGCTTTCCAAGCTGTGTCACGTCCGAATTCTCTCATACATCACTAACTCGCTGGTGTTGGCGGCGTCCAGCGCGATCGGCAGGCCGCGCTCGGCCAGTTCGCGGCCCGTGGCCCGGAACACCTGGCCGGTGTTGTCCAGCGTCACTTCGTAGTTGGCGCCACGTTCGACGCCGCTCAGGGCCAGCCGGTATTCTTTCGCCCCGTTGGTCAGCTTGAAGACGCCGACATAGCCGCGACTCCGATCAGCAGCCGCGTACTCCAACACGCACCAGTCCGCCGGGGCGTACAGGCCAATGTCGGGCGTGTGATGATAGACCACCGGTTTGGCTGCCAAGAGGGGCGCCGTAAACTCTTTAGCCAGGCGAATGTACCGCTTGGTCTTTTGGAAATACGGTGTGGACCGGTCCGCGTCCTGGGCGCCGAAACCCACGAAGATCGGCTGGGCGAACAGGGTCATGCGCAGGTGCGTATCGAGGTCGGCCTTCTGATGCGCGTTGGACATATGGTTGTGGTAGTAACACAGGGACTCGGGGGGGACGAACCGCGTCAGTCCGTTGATGGCGCGGATACTGCGGGGAAACATGGATAGGTCCGACTCGCAGGCGTAGTGGAAACGCGACATCATGCCCAGGTCGGTTCGCCCGCCGCCGCCGGCGCAGCATTCGAGCGCCACTTCAGGTAACTCACGCCGGACTTGGTCAAAGGCGGCGTAGAGCATTTCGTAGTGCCGCCATGCCTCGGTCTCGCTGAAGCCATGCCGCCGCCGCTGCCCGCC
>Ga0118677_10012198_pt1 | contig 12674 bp, 11 predicted proteins | sample AliMusrvi5mmetaG_FD_86154 | JGI IMG/M metagenome (GOLD analysis project Ga0118677, IMG submission 86154)
TTATTAACTCATTAGTTTTAAAAATACAAGAAATTATCGATTCATTTAAACTCAATTAATGACATTTCGATTTGAATGCAAGTTTAACGCTTTTATTTGTCATAATCAAACTTTTTGACAAAATTATCCATAATTTATTCAAAATCTTAAGCTGTCTTAGATTAAATTTCAACATTGTTCGTTTTGATTTTATAACTTCTTGTTTTTCCGCTTCAATCATAAATTTTTGTATCTTTGCGCACGCTTCAGAACTGCCTTATAATGAGGCTTTGAAGTGAGTTCAAGTAAATGAAAAGCTGTTTTCAGTGAAAAAAAATCTAGTTTTAATATTGCTGGTTGCAGTTGCCACTGCCGTTCATGCACAGGTTCCACCCAATTATAGATTTGTGAAAACCTGGCGAATTACCGACCGTTTTGCCAGTGTAGATTCAATTCCGGTTGATACAGTTCCGCTTAACTATATCAATTCCAACCCTATAGATCGCTACAGTATTTCTAATTCTTTCAACGGAAATCTGGGCTCACCCATACAATCAAAAATCTATGCCGACCGTCGGGAAAATTCGGATTTTATTTTTGCAAATGCATATTATCCGTATTTGATGAATGTGGATCATGCTACGTTTTACAATACGAAAACGCCTTACAGCAATTTAGATTACAATACAGGTGGTTCACTTCATCGCGACGAAGACCGCATAAAGTTCTTATTTACAGCTAATATGAAAAAGAATTTTAATATTGGAACAACACTCGATTATATTTATGCCCCGGGTGAATATTCAAATCAGGCCGTTCAGCGGTTTGCAGGTTCGCTTTTCGGAAGTTTTCAGGGTAAGTATTATTCTGCCACAGCAATTTTCTCGACAAATGATTTGAGCAGTTATGAAAATGGAGGTATTGTGAAAAGTACCGACATTACCTCGCCTATAACAGGAGCTTTGCCAATAGATATTCCTGTAAATATTAAAGGTTATGCCAACTTTAAACAAACACAGTTGTTTTATAATCATCAGTACAGCATTGGTTTTGAGCGAAAAATCAAAGTGAGTGAAGATTCGGTTAGAACTGAATATGTGCCGGTTACACGATTTGCTCATACGCTGAAATATGACGATAACAGGAAACGGTATTATGAGAATTCTGTTGAAAAAGGGTTTTATAAAAACACCTATTTGCCTTTTGCACAAACAAAAGATACCGCTGCTATTCAGACTATTACGAATTCTTTTTCGGTAAATATGGCCGAAGAATTCAACAAGTGGTTAAACTTCGGGCTAACGGCTTTTATTGAAAACGAGATTCAGAATTACTCGTTTAAAAAGGACTCATTACTCAATTATCAGTTGGAATCAAGCACTCGCCTTGGTGGAATTTTATCAAAACAACGGGGAAACAATTTCAAGTATAATATAAATGGGGAATTAAGTTTTCTGGGTTATAAAGCTGGTGATTTTCGATTGTCTGCCGATGTTGGCGGTTTTTTTAAGCTTTGGAAAGATAGCATTTCTCTGGTAGCCAATGGTTTTGTTAGGAGCGATAAACCATCTTATTTTTTGCAGCATTACGAGTCAAATCATTTTAAATGGGATAATTCATTTTCGAGTGTTTACCGGACACATTTGGGTGGAACTTTTTCAATTCCCACGCGTTCGTTTGCGTTGAATATTGCGATTGAAAATTTAATCAACCCTGTCTATTTTAATGAAAATGCTTTGCCTACTCAGTTTAGCGGAAATGTACAGGTTTTGTCAGCAAATTTAAAACTGGATTTTCATGTCGGCAGATTCACTTTGGAAAACAATGTTGTGTATCAACTAAGTTCGCAGCCCAATATAATATCACTTCCAACTTTAGCTGCTTATAATAGTTTGTATTATAATGATTTGTGGTTTAAAGTTTTAAGTATCCAGCTAGGCATTAACTTGCGTTATCACACGGCCTACAATGCTCCCGGTTACATGCCCGCAATTGGTCAGTTTTATAATCAGACAACCACATTAATCGGAAATTATCCGGTATTGAATGCTTTTGCAAATTTTCATTTGAAACGCACACGCTTTTTTATCGAATATTATCATTTGAATCAGACATTTATGAAAGGTGCTTATTTTTCAATGCCCAATTATCCAATTGACGAATCAAATATAAAACTTGGAATTTCGTGGAATTTTTATGATTAATATCAAGGAACATATTATTCGGATTTTCGATTTCAGCAGGTTTCTCAAACTCGGAAGAAAAACTCAGATTGAAATCGTATTGGGTGTTTTGGCCTTTTTATTTGCAGTCATTACGCTGATTTATGCGCTAAACAAAAAAGTTCATGATTTGCCATATATTCTCAAATCTGGTCGTATAACGGTGCTTACTGATGGAAGCAGTATCGGTTTTTCAGAAAAAAATGGAAATGTCACAGGTTTCCAGTACGAATTAGTTAAGGTTTTTGCCGATAGTCTGGGAGTTGAATTAGTAATTACCGAAGAAAATGATTTAAAAAGTGGTATTGACCAATTGAAAACAGGTGATTATGACTTGATTGCGACGATGATACCGGTTACTACCGAATGGAAAAAAGACCTTACTTTTACTGTTCCGATTTTAACTTCGCGTCAAGTGTTGGTTCAGCTTCAAAAACCGGATTCATTGTTACATAAAATGGTTTCAAAACATGCTCAACTTGGTAATGATACAATATACATTTCCGGAAATTCGCCTCACAAAATGAGACTACAACATCTGTCAAACGAAATAGCGAATCCAATTCACATTGAAGAAATGAAAGGCGTAAATGAGGAGCAAATGGTTCGGTTGGTATCGGAAGGCAAAATAAAATACAGCATTTGTGATGAGCTTTTTGCTCAACGATTAAAAAAACAATATCCGAATCTGGACATTTCAGTCCCGCTTGGATTTAGTCAGCAGGAAGCATGGGCTGTAAATCCAAAATCAAAAAAATTACTCGAAAAACTAAATGAGTTTTTAGAAGATTTCATTGGAAGTACTGCTTATTGGAACATTTACAGGAAGTATTATAATTAGATATTAGTTTATAAAGTTGAAAGTCTATCAAGTATCAATTTTCAATTAAAATACAGGAAATAATGCCATTAAATATCCCCGTAACTTTACCTGCAGTCGATGTACTGCGCGAAGAGAATATATTTGTAATGGATTCGGAACGCGCTTCGAGTCAGGAAATTCGTCCACTTAAGATTGTGATTCTGAATCTGATGCCGGTAAAAATCACTACCGAAACAGATTTAATTCGTTTGTTGTCCAACTCACCTTTGCAGATTGAGATTGACTTTATGCACATGGAAAGTCACACTTCGAAAAATACACCGATTGAGCATTTGATGTCGTTTTATAAAACTTTCGACGAAATTAGCCAGAGCAATTATGACGGTATGATAATTACGGGCGCTCCGGTGGAACAACTGGAATTTGAGGAAGTAAATTACTGGTCGGAAATAACCAAAATTTTCGATTGGGCACGTACGCATGTAACTTCTACATTTTACATTTGCTGGGCGGCGCAAGCAGGCTTACATTATCATTACGGTATACCTAAGTATCCACTCGACGCTAAAATGTTCGGGGTTTTTGAGCATGCGAAATATAATCCTCTGAATCCGATTTTCCGTGGTTTTGATGATGTATTCTATGCTCCTCACAGCCGTCATACCGAAGTGCGGGCGGAAGATATCCGAAAAGTTTCCGAACTTACTTTGCTGTCCGATTCACCCGAAGCAGGTGTGTACATGGTTATGGCTCGTAACGGTCGCGAATTTTATATTACAGGACATTCCGAATATTCGCCCAACACGCTTGATACAGAATACAAACGTGATTTGGATAAAGGTATGCCCATCAACATGCCTAAAAATTATTATCTGAATGACAATCCGGATAACAATCCGCTTGTTCGCTGGCGAAGTCACGCCAACCTATTGTTTACCAATTGGTTGAACTACTTTGTATATCAGGAAACCCCATACGATTTGACGAAAATACATTAACCCCCACTCCTGAAGGGGAATTAAATTAGTTTCATCATTTTTATATCAATTCTATAGACTTTTATAATTTACTAGAATAAAGATCCATTTTAGGTGTTGGTCTTATCCAGAAACCTCCAGGCCAGCCAAGCCATTCCGCCCAATCCGGTTCTGAAAGCTTCTTCATCAATGCGGAAATTAGTACTGTGTAAGCCGCCGGTGCCTGCATTAATCTCTCCTTTTGCTCCGTAACGATAAAACGTGCTTGGGTATTTTTGAGAAAAAAAGGCAAAATCTTCGCCTGTCATTCGCATTTCCAGTTTGTGAATATTATCTTCACCAACCCATTCCGAAGCAAATTCACGGGCTTTCCCGGTAACTTCTTCGCTGTTGATTACGCACGGATAACCATCCGGCATATCAATTTCGGCCGTACAACCATAAGCAGCACAGGTTTCTGTGATTATTCGACGTATATGTTCTTTAGCTTCATTGCGCCATTTCTCATCAACCGTACGTAATGTCCCGGAAAGCAATACTTCGTGAGGAATAATGTTCGGTGCACCGGCAGCAATAAGTTTTCCAAAAGTAAGTACCATAGGGGTAAGCGGATGACAAAGTCTGCTTCGAACCTGTTGAAGAGAGACAAGAGTTTGAGCAGCGGCTAACACCGTGTCATTGCAAAGATGCGGTAGTGCTCCATGGCCTCCTTTTCCGTGAATTTTAATATGAATTTCGTCGGCTGAAGCCATTATCATTCCCGGAAGAAAACTCATAGTTCCTGTTGGATAATCAACCGAAACATGTTGTGCCAAAATAATTTCCGGTTCAAATTCATCAAAAACACCATCTTCGAGCATCAGTCTTGCACCGCCGGGAGCTTTCTCTTCACCGGGCTGAAAAATAAGCAAAACTGTTCCTTCAAAGTCATTTTTAATTTCATTAAGAATAGCTGCCACTCCCAACAAACAGGAGACATGTGAATCGTGTCCACAAGCATGCATCACATTTTCAGTCGTTGATTTCCAGAGAATGTCAACCGATTCGCAAACAGGCAGAGCATCCATATCGGCACGCAGGGCAATTATTTTTCTTGAAGGATTTCTTCCTTCTATTCGTCCTAGAATACCCGTTCCGGCGATTCCAAAGCGGAAAGGAATTGCCATTCTGCTTAATTCACGTTGAATAAAACGACTGGTTTCATACTCTTCGAACGAAAGTTCGGGATGAGCATGCAGGTAATAATAACATTCCTGCACATAAGGGAAATATTTTGCAGTAAGTTCCTGAATTCTGGCTTTCATTGGGGTTGCTTTTATGACGATACAAAAATAATCAAATTTGGCAACTACCCGGTACCAAATAAAGAACATTTTCAACTATCTGCTACGCCAAAAGGATTAGGATTATTCTTGGCAGTTTGTATCACAAAATAGATTTAACTGCATGTATTAACTCACGATTGAATAAACAACTATTCCTATCAAGTTCAACGATAAAACTGTGAGTGGTACGAATTTCTGAGTTTTATCGGCAGATAAGTCCTGTTTTTGGTGGCTTTGCAGACGTAAACGGTTAAGAATTAAGAAACAGAAAAATGCAGCGGAAGTTCCGATAACTATTCCTCCCAAAATATCACCCGGATAATGCACACCCAAATAAATGCGTGAATACGAAACCAATAGTGCCCAACAAAGCATTGACGATGTGTAGAGTTTGTTTCGGAAAATCAGGAAAGTTATGACGGCTAAACCGACTGAATTGGCTGCATGAGATGAAGCAAAGCCATACAAACCACCATCATAGCCTTTTACTAAATGTATAACAGACTTCAAACTATCCACATGGGATGGACGGAGGCGTTTGACAAGTTCTTTGAGTAGTCCGGAAGCAACCTGATCGGAAATAACGATACAAAGAACAACCGACAGAATAATCCAGACAGCCTCTTTTTTGAAAGTACGGATAAGAAGGTATAATACAGAAAGGTAGAGTGGAATCCAGGTCAGTTTGGCACTAACAACCCACATAAAGTTATCGAAGAATGAAGAATGTAAGCCGTTGATTGCAAGAAATAACTGAGTATCTAAGCCTTTAATAATCTCTATTGTATTCATACAGTTTCGGTTTGAAAACTATTAAAAGGCTTTAAAGTCCCACTTGGAGGAACCAACGGTCAACGACCGAAAGGAGTTAATTAGGGAACTTCCTAAATTCGTTCAATATTTTCCTGCTCAACCCAGCCTATATTCCCGTTTCCGAGCTTAATTTCAACCCAGCTACCAAGTGTGCTTTTCACCACTACTTTGGTTCCTTCGTGAAGCTGAAAGAGGTCAGTACCACTTTTATCGGGCGAACCTTTTACACTTACAGTTCCGGTCATTACAATAGCTTCGTGGTGATTCATAAGTTGATCTTTACGGATTCCTGCAAAAACCACCGTTAGCAAACTGACTCCTAAAAGTACTGATCCCATATAAAATGACACTTTCCGCAGAGCCCTTGATGAACCGAAAATAAACAGAAATGCACTGCTTAAGCACAAAAGAAACAGAATTAAACTAAACCAAAACCACTGATTTGAATTCAGGGCTTTAATGATTGCATCAATCCATTTACCGATGAAAAAGGACTGATTCTGAGCAATATTGTCAATGACTTTCTGCTGGGCAATATCCAGGTTGTAGCGGGCATCTTCATAGGTTGGCGACAAGCGTAGTGCCCTTTCGTAGTTGAGAATAGACTTTCCTAATTCATTGGATTTGTAGTAAGCATTCCCAAGGTTGAAATACAATTCGGGTGCTACACCTTCGGTATCAAGCACTTTCTCGTATTGCTTGGCAGCATCGGCATATTGAGTTTTGGTATAAAGCGTATTGGCTTGCTTCAAAGCACTGGATTGAGCTTGCAAACCAACAACAAAACTCAATATCAGCGATATAATTACTATGCTTTTTCTCATAAATTTATAGTTAGAAATTGAGTTGCTTACTTTTTAAATTTGTCTTCTAGGTTGCTGATTACCTGAATGGTATCTTCATACAAATTGCCCATTTCCTGTTGTCCGGTATTCGGTGCAAAACGAGCAAACTCGCAGGTATTCAGGATATTTATAAATTGTTGAATGATTGTACTATCAACTTTAAACCGAAGCAATTCTTCCTCCACACGATCTTTAGTCAGCGATGCTACCGGAATGGACAATTTATCGCTCAGGTAAGTCCAGGTTGCTTTCATCACTTCTTCGTAAAAAGCCTCTTTATTGCCTTCAGTCAGTAGTTTTTGAGCTAATTTCAAACGTTTTTGAGCCACTTTATTTGCTTTCTTATTTTTTACAAGCAATACATTCGCATTTTCTTTCACTTGTTTGCGGAATACAATAAATAATCCTAACGAAATGAGTAAGGGTATAAGATAAAGCAACCATGAACTAATGGTTCCAACAATCGGTTCTTCTTCTTTCGTGAGATTAAATTTATCAGTAGAAATAAACCGTATATCCTTACCTAATTGTTTTATATCCTGCTTATCAACATAAGTTCCACCCGCTACAACCGGTGCTTCATTTCCTTCTCCTTTCGAAACCTGAAGTTTGTAAGCAGGTGTTCGCAGTGTTTTATATGCTTTTTCCTGAGTATCGAAATATGAAATTTCGGTTGAAGGTATTTCAAAATTTCCTGAATGACGCGGAATAAACAGATATTCAATGGTTTTTGTTCCCGAAACTCCTGCGGTAGTTGTTTTGAAATTATTGGTTACTTTGGGGTCATACAATTCAAAACCATCCGGGAATTTGATAGCAGGATTTTTAATTAGTTTCATATTCCCCGAACCGGCAATATTCAATTTCAACGTAACAGCCTCATTTGCTTTCATCTCGGTGGAAGTAATGTTGCTGTTCAGTGTGAAATGACCGACAGTCCCGTTGAATGATGCAGGTTTATTGGCAGTTGGAAGCGCATTGACAACAATTTTGGTTGCCGGTGCAGTGATAAACTTGGAGACATTGGTATAGGAGTCAAAGAAATCGTCGAAGATACTGCGAACCTGAGCTTTGTTCTGAACACGTACCATGGCTTCAAAACTCCACTTATCAATCTGAATCACACCCGAATGTTGCGGATAAAGCAATACTTTATATAACACAAAGGTGCCGTAATTCTTTCCGTTGTAGTTTTCCAAAGCCATTTGTTTATTAGCCGGCTGTTGGTCGAGTTCCTGTTTCAGAAAACCATTGAAATCGGGAGCACCCTTGGGATTGCACTGAACCACGTCAACCAAGGTATAAAGCTTATAAGTTAGCAGAATGGCTTCCTGTTCGTACACATTGGTTTTAGAAACCTCAGTTCGGATAAAGATATTATCTCCTGAAATAGAGGCTTGTCCCCCACCCGATTGGTTTCCCTGCGATTTGGAAGCCGGTGGTGTAGCATCGGCCGGAAGTACTTTAATAGAAACTCCGTTTGATGTAACTTTTTTTCCATCAACGGTTAAACTAGCTGATGCTATGGTAAATGTTCCGGTTTTTTGAGCTTGAAGCGTGTAAGTATACGAAACTGAAACTGACGAAGTACTTTTTCCATTCACATATTGAATGCTCTGACTGTGCGACTCAAAAGGGCCGGCCAAAACATCAAAATTATTAATTTCGGGCACTCTCAAGTCCTTTGCATTTGCATTGACGGTATAAACCAATTGAAAAGGTTTATCCAAAACCACTGTAGAAGGTGCAGAAGCTATAAAACGAACCGGTTCATCAGCTTTTGCTACAAACGAAGTAAAAAAGAAGAAAAGTAATAATATATAAAGTGGTTTTTGTTTCATAATCAATTCAATAGTAAATCGTAAATGAATAAATTGTAAATACACATTACCAGTCTTTATCAGCCTTTTTGGTTGCCCGTACAGGAACTTTTTTTGCTTTATCCTGTGCATTTTTTTCATCCTGCGAGAGTGCATCCAGTATTTGTTGAGCATTCTCTTTAGTCATTTTCGACTGTTGGTTTTGAGGCTGTTGAGGTTGCTCTTTCGGTTGCTGTGGCTGAGGTTGCTTATTCTGATCTTTGTTTTGATCTTTATTCTGGTCCTTTTTATCTTTATTCTTATCCTTTTTCTGGTTTTTCAGCATGGATTGTGCATAAGCCAGATTATAACGGGTCTCGTTATCTGTGGGATTATTCTTTAATGCAGTCTTGTATGCTTTAATACTTTCTTCAATCTTATCACTCACCAAAAGCGAGTTTCCGGCATTGTGCAATGCAGCTGCCAGTTTTGTTTTCTCTTTTGAGCTGGTTGCCAATGCATTGTTATATTGTTCCAATGCTTCCGGATATTTTTTTTGACGAAACAAAGCATTTCCCAAATTGTAATTGGCTTCGAATGATGCTTTATTTTTCAGCAATGCTTTGCGATATGATACCTCAGCCTCAGTAAATTTTGATGCTTTATAAAATTTATTACCTGAACGGATATCTGCACTTTCCTTCTGTGCTGACATATTTAACGCCAGCACACTCATCATCATTATGTAAACTATTTTCTTCATAGATACATCTTTATCAGTTTTGGATAACTTTATCCTTCAAATCAAATATTTTAATTTTACTGAGTCGTTTGTTTCTTCGGTCAAACATAAAGAAATCGACCAACAAAAGTATTAGTGCTAAAATGGCAAAGGACTGGAATTGTTCATTATACTCTGAGAAAACAGTCGATTTAATGTCTGATTTAGACATTTTATCCAGCTCTTTGGTAATAACCCGATAGGCACCATTTGTATTATCAGCATGAACATACAAGCCTTTTCCGGCAATAGCAAGTTCTTTACACATTTGTTCGTTAAGTTTGGAAACCACCACATTACCATCTTTGTCTTTCCAAAAACTCATTGTTCCAGGTACAGGAATCGGTGCGCCATCCGTCTTGCCCATTCCTATCACATGAACCACAATATCATTCTCTGTAGCTAATTTAGCTGCTCCAACTGCATCGTCTTCATGGTTTTCACCATCAGTTATAACAATAATAGCACGGGCAGTTTTAGTTTTTTGACCAAAGGATTTGATAGCCAAATCAATTGCACTTCCAATAGCAGTTCCCTGTCGTTGAACCATTTGTGTGGAAATGGATGATAAAAACATTTTGGCTGAGACGTAATCGGCAGTTATTGGCAACTGAGTATAAGCATCCCCGGCAAATACAATTAAACCAATCTTGTCATCGTTCATATCATCAATCAGTCGGGACAATACCTGTTTGGCTTTCTCCAGCCTGCTTGGCTGTACATCCTGTGCGAGCATAGAGTTTGATACGTCAAGCGCAATCATCACTTCAATACCTTTACGCTTCGAATTTTCAACTTTTGTACCAAATTGTGGTTGTGCCAAAACAACTACCAACATTAAAATGGCAAAAAGCTGAAGGTAAAACTTAACTTTAGGCCTTACAAAGGAAACATTAGGCATCAATTGATTCAGAATCTCAGGATTACCAAATTTCTTAATCTTTCGGATTTTTATGATATTGGAATAGATGAATACTCCCGCCAATAATGGTATCAGCAGTAGTAAAAACAAAAATTCGGGATGAGCAAATCTAAACATTTCTTCTTTCGTTACGGGATCTTTCTAAAAATGGTATTTCTGAACAATATTTCCAAAGCAAGGAAAAATAAAGCCAACAATCCAAACAAATAAAACTGTTCTTCTTTTTTGCTGTATTGTTGAACACTGATTTTGGTTTTTTCCAGTTTATCAATATCCTGATAAATACGACGAAGTTTCGTATTGTCAGTTGCATTGTAATATTTTCCGCCTGTCATACCGGCAATTTGTTGCAATGATTTAGCATCAAATTCCGACTGCATCTGTTGATATTGAACTCCTATTGGGGTTGTTATTGGAATATTCACAATTCCGGTTGTGCCTACACCAATTGTATAGATTCTCACACCAAATGTTTTAGCAATTTCGGCTGCTGTTATCGGAGCTATATCACCACAATTGTTCGAACCGTCGGTCAAAAGAATGATTACTTTCGATTTTGCTTTACTGTCTTTGATGCGGTTTACGGCATTGGCTAATCCAAGTCCTATGGCAGTACCATCTTCAATCAAACCAAATTTTACACCGTTGAACAAATTTATTAAAACAGCATGATCGATTGTCAACGGACATTGGGTAAAGCTTTCGCGGGCAAAAACCACCAAACCAATGTTATCATTTGGACGTGATAGTATAAATTCCGAGGCAACAGCTTTAGCAGCTTCGAGGCGGTTTGGTTTTAAATCCTCTGCCAGCATGGTCCCCGACAAGTCGAGCGTCATCATGATATCAATTCCTTCGGCATTTTGAGTTCTCCAACTGTTTGAAGCCTGTGGACGAGCAAGAGCAATAATTACACATAGAATTGCCAATACTCTCAATACAAACAAACTATGTCGAAATTTTATTTTTCTGCTTTGAGGAAACTGTAATAAACTCCGGTTCGACGAGATTTGTAAACTCGCATCGGATTTTTGCATTTCCCAGATATACCAAAGTACAACCGGTATAAGCAGCAACAATAAAAACAGATATTCGGGATTATGAAATGTCATCTTAAATCTTAAATTTTGAAATGATTTTAATCGTATTTCTCAATCTATACCTCAGTAATTTCCTCTTTCTTTATTTCATCAAGAGGTTTAACCTCTTCTATTTTGGTCTGATTTACAAACAAATATGCATTCAACAAGCTAAGTTCATGTTCATCGGGAGCAGCATTCCACTTGGCAAATTTTACAAGGTCGGCCAGTTTCAAAATTTGTTGCAGACTCTGATAAGTCGATTTCTGCTCCATACGCAAGGTACGTAAATGATCCAGAATTTCTTCGGAAGTCATTTCCATGCTGTTTATATTGAAAATACGTTCAATATATTCTCTTAAAACATCAGTTAGTTCGGTATGGTATTCTTTTGGACGTCCCTGTTGCCACAGTTTTTCCTGTTTAATCTTGTCAAGTTGGTTCAGTGCAACCACATGTGCAGGTTGCAACAATTTGATTTCGTTCTCAGTCAAAACCGGTTTCTTCTTGAAGAATCGTTGGAAAATATAAATCAACGCACCTATTAAAATAAGAATAACCAATATTAAAAGAACCGTTTTCAGAAAATCACGCCAGTCAAAACGCATATCTATAACCGGCTTGATATCTGCTATTTTTTTAGAAGTTGTATCAATTTTGAATGGCTGCACAACCTTAAGCGACAAGGACTTAGACCAAACGGTATCGCCATTCAACACAAACGGAAAAGCCGGAATGTACAGAAGTGAATCTTTGAATGCAGTTACCAGATAGCGTTGAGTAACAACTAAATGACCGTCAGGCGATTTAGAAGTATCGGTTTTAGCCGGTACAACCAATTCCAAACCACCCGGAATGGAATCAGTGAAAACAGGCATAATAACTTTCTGGTTGGGTTGTTGGGAAACTTCGTAAGTCAAATGTGCCTGATTTCCAATCCATATCATGGTGGAATCAATCTTTGCATTAACAGTTATTTTCTGAGCATATGAATGTAACGGCACTAAAAAAGCCATGAACAAAAATAGAATCAAATGCTTCATTTGCAAATTCTGCATATAATTATTAATTGTGAATTATTAATTATTAATTGTTCTAAGCTCTCATTT
>Ga0118677_10012199_pt1 | contig 12673 bp, 11 predicted proteins | sample AliMusrvi5mmetaG_FD_86154 | JGI IMG/M metagenome (GOLD analysis project Ga0118677, IMG submission 86154)
TTGTTGAAGCTCTGCGGCGAGACCCACATCTGCGCTTTGGGATGGTAGCGCCGCAGGTTCTGTGACTGTTTTTCGAGCAGCGCCATCAGGTATTTGGGCTGCGTGTCGCCGGGGTCGCCGCCGGGCACGAAGACGGCGTCCACGCGCGGAAGTTTGCGGAACACCTCGCCCCATTCGCGAAGGGCGAAATCGACGGTTTTGGGATCCGAGTAGTCTTTGTCCATGGCGGGATACCAGATGGAGACGTCGAGCCCGTACTCGCCGGCGATGCGGGGCATCTCGACCATCATGTCCATGGGCGGCAGCGGGAAGTGCGGGCTGTCGGCATCGTCGTCGGACCGGGGCGGAATCAGTTCGACGGTGTTGGTGCCGAAAATGGCGAGTTCGCGGATGTACTGCTCCCACATCGGGACGGTCCAGCCGTCGTAGGCGTTCGTTTTGGGCCTGTAGCCGAGTTGGTGGCCACGCTGCGGGATCTTCGGCGCGAGCGTGGCGTTCAGGGCGTCGGCGATCTCGAAACGCTGGCGCGACATGGTCGCCTGGCGGAGGAAATAGCCGGCGCCGAAGATGATGCCGCGATCGTCATTGCCCCGAATGGTCACGGCGTTCGCGGCTGTGGTCACGGTGAAACCGTCCGCCGGGCCCGAGCCTTTTTCGAGCGTGATGGCGGGACCCGCGCCTTCCGGATTCAGCAACAGGCGGAACTGCGTGCGCTTCTCCACTTCCTGCGCGATCATCTCCGCCGCTTTTTTCCCGATGGCGCCGGTATCGGGGCGCGGCCGCAGGGCGGCCTGCCGGAGATCGAGCGCGGCGGCCAGCGAAGCGGAGGTCAGGAAGGTAACGGCGGTCTTGACAATTTGCGAGCGTCCAATCACCCAGCGATTATATGGGACAGCTACAATCGGGGAGTGCCCAAGGTAACTTTCCTCCCCGCGAATGAGACGTTTGAATTTGAATCGGGCAAGCTGCCCTACAAGGGGCACGGCCTGCCGGAATCGCTGCTGGATGTCGCGATGAATTTCGGTTTTCATCTGGAACATGCCTGTGGCGGCAGTTGCGCGTGCACCACCTGCCACGTGGTGGCGAAGCAGGGCGTGAACAATTTATCCGAGATGGAAGACGACGAGATGGACCGCGTGGAACAGGCGGCCGATTTCCAGCTGAACTCGCGCCTGGGATGTCAGGCGGTGGTGAAGGGGGATGTCACGGTGGTGATTCCGGACTGGAACCGGAATTACGTGAGCGAAGGACATTAACGAGCCAGGCGGCTCGCCTGAATTTCCTGAAATCGCGGATCTTTCGCGATTAACTGTCGCACCTGATCGCTGAGTTCCTGCCAGTTCCGGATGAAGTAACCCGCGGAGTCATTGGCCATCACCTCCGCGCGCTTTTCTTCGAGGATGCCGAGCAGGAGTTCGGTTTCGTTTCGCTCCTGCCCGGATTGCTGCGTGGCAACACTGCGAAACGCCTGCGCCACGCGGTCGAACTCTCCATTGACGCCGGTGCGGAGCCGTTCCGCCCATTCCACTTGTGCTGGTGAGCCAGTCATTATTGGGGAAACTGGCTGCACCCGGAGGGCCGTTCGCTATTTTTTGTGGATCAGGATGTTGCCGTTCAGAGTTTCGAACCGGTATTCCGGACCGCCGCCGTTGATGGAACCGTAAATATTGCGATCCATTTTGATACGGTACTTGCCGCCCTGGCCACGGGAATCCTCGACCACGGGCTTGCCCGCGTCCGGCTCCATCTTCATATCGAAGTCGCTGTACACCGAGCCGTTATCGGTCTTGAGGCGCAGGCGCGCCTTCGTGTCGCCGGGAAGCGTGACGTCGATTTTGCCGTTGAGCGACGTGAAGGACATGGCTTTCTCGTTGGAAACCCGGTCCAGACTCGCGGTGACCGCGCCGTTCAGGGAGTGCGCCACCACGGAGCCCGAAACGTTCTTCAGAGTGATGGGGCCATTCAGATTATCCACCTCGATTTCGCCGCTCACCCCGGTCACTTCAATATTTCCGCCGGCCAGTGTTTTGAGGCTGAGGGACGAGTTGGCGGGCACCTGGATGACGAGATTCGCGCCGGAACCGCCGACCCCCGCCGAGATGTTGACCACATTGTGATCCTCTTCCACGTCGAGCCCGGAGCGACCCGCGTCGATGCGGTGCATGCCGGGCGGAACGTCGCGGGCGGGTCTCCGTTCCCGCGCGTTCGCTCCCGCGGCCGATTCCACGATCACCTGGCCCGTGGCGCCCCCGGTTACCGTGATACTGCCGTGCATCAAATGCACTTTGACGGTGGCCGGCTGTGAGGGGCTGGAGAGCGGGACCGCTACTTTGTCCTGCGCCACTTTGTCCTGCGCCGGTAACATCTGTACCGCAAGCAGCACCGCGAATGCCGGCAAACTGACCCGATAAATACTCATTTTCTTTTTCCTCCTGAATTTAACTCGCCTGAATTTAACGTGACTGCTTTTGTATGTGAATATCGCCGTTGAATGTTTCGAATTTCAGCTCCGGCCCGCCGGAACCCACACGCAGGCTGTTGAACTGATTGGACCGATAGACGAACTTGCCGTTCTTCCGCTCGGCCGCGTCCGACTTCGCGGCCACCGCGGTGGTCTCGAAATCCGTATAGGCGTGGCCGTTGAACGTCTTGAGGCGCAGGTCCGCGGAGAGCGAGGGCTGGAAGGTGATGTCCACCTTGCCGTTAAACGATTTGAAGTAGCTGTCCGCCTTCGGATTTTCGCGGAAGGTAATTACGGTCGGCCCGTTCAGGGTGTCCGCCGTGCCCGAGCCCGCCAGCCGGTTCATCGTGATGCTGCCGTTCACGTCTTTCACGTCGAATTTGCCGGTGGTGTCGTCGGCCTTCACGTCCCCGTTCACGGTGTGCAGACGCAGATCCGTGGCGCGCGGCACGTGGATGACGAAGTTGTAGGTCACCTCATACTGACGCTCGTCATGGTCGTGAAAGCCGTGGTCGTCGCTTGCATGCGAATTGTTGCGGAAGGGGCCGTTGACATAGACCTGGGCCACGCCGTTCTTCTCATTGGCATCCAGCACGACTTCGCGTTTCGCCTTTTGCAGCTCGCTCTGGTCGGAGGCGCGGACGATTTTTTCGCCTTCCACCCGGATGGTGCTGCCGTTGTCGCCGAGCACGGTAATGGAGCCGTTTACGCTGTCGACGTCGAGCGAACTGTCTTTCTGAAACGTCTGGTGGATGGCTTCGCGCTCTTCCACTTTGTAATCCCGATGCGAGGCCGCAAACCCGAGTACGCACGCACTCAGCCCGATGGATATGGCGATCTTCTTCATTTCGTCGTTCCCCTGCCTGGTTCTATTTGTATTCCGTAAGTTGCTGCATGGCGCGGTCGGCGCGCTGCCGCACCGCGGGATTCAGATCCGGACGTCCGGCCAGCTGGCGCAGCGTGCCGACGGCGCCACGGTCGCGCGCGTCGACCAGATAATCGATCAGCGCCGCCTGCACCATGGGGGAATCCTGCTGCCCGAGGGCCTGGGTCATGGACTGCCGGACCTGCGGATTCCCGGACGCCTTCGTAAGCGCGTCGATCGCGGCGAGGCGCACGTTGACGTTGGGATCGTGGCTCACCGCCTGCAGCAGCGCGGAAAGGACCTCCGGCTCCATGGTCGGCATGCGGACGCTGTAATCCACGCCGCGCAACCGCTCGCTGGCCGATTCCTGGCGCATCAGCGAGAGTGCCACCATTTCTTTCGTATTGGCGACTTCTTCGCGCAGCGCGGCGATCTCGCTCTTATCGGCTTTGCCGCCTGTGCGGAACCCCGCGCCGACGATCAGGCCCACTGCCAGACAAGCCACCGCGATGGACACCTGCCAGACGGGACGCTCCGGCCAGAGCGAGGCCAGGGAAAACTTCCAGGAGTTCCGCTTTCCTGAACCATGGACGGCCAGCTTGCCTGACGCCAGCTTGCCCGATGCAACCATGGACTCCAGCGTCGATTCCCAGCGCACGGCCAGGGCGTGACTCGGTTCGGGTGCCGGCAAATCCGCCAGGCGGTCCCACATAGCGCTCAACTGCGTCATTTCCGCCGCGCAGTCCTCGCACCCCGCGAGATGCTGCTTCAGCATCGTTTCCTGTGCGGCGTCCAGTTCCCCGGTCCAGGAGGCCGCTATCAGTTCCTTCGCGTGTCCGCACATCATGATGCTCTCTCCTTCGCCAAGTCCCGGTAGATCCCGCCCATTTCCTTCATGGCCCGGAAAACACGCACTTTCACGGTCCCGGTTTCGCAGCCCACAATCTGGCCGATCTGCTCATAGGTGAGGCCCTGAAACCGGCTCAGAATAATCAGTTCCCGCTTGTCTTCCGGCAGTTCGCGCAGGGCCCGGTGGAGCAGCGCGAGTTCCTGTTGTTTCAGCAAATTGTCGAACGCCGTCGGCCTGCCGCTGTCGATGGATTCGAACTCGTGGTCGTCGCTCTGCGTCTCCAGACGGTGTTTTTTCACCTGATCGGCGAAAGCGTTCCGCGCGATCCGGTACATCCACGGCTCGAAACCGTCGCCGGTCTGGTAGGTGTGGCGATACCGGATCATGCGCAGGAAGACCTCATGGACAAGGTCTTCCGACGCCGCCTGCTTCCCGGTCAGCCGGAAGAAGAAGCGGAACAGATTCCGGTGACGCCGCTGGTACAGTTCGCTCATGCTCGCCAGATTTCCGCGCGCGACGGCCACCATCAACTCGTGATCGGTTTGATTCACCTGCGCGTTCCAATCCGGCTAACCGGGCTTCCCGGCAAAGGTTACAAAGTTTCTGTCAGACCAGATCGCGCAGCGCGGGGCCAAGCTCCGGAAAGCGGAAGCGGAAACCGGCGGCCGTCGCCGCGGCCGGGATCACGCGGGCGCTGTCGAGCATGTGCTGCCCGAATTCACCGAAAGCCAGTTTCAGGGCGAAGGCCGGCACGGGAACGATGGCCGGCCGGTGCACGGCGTGCGCGAGTTCCCGGGTGAAATCCGCGTTCGTGACCGGGTTTGGCGAGGTCGCGTTCCAGACGCCCCGGACGTTTTCGTTCTCCACGGCGTGCGTGACCAGTTCCACTACGTCGCGGACGTGAACCCAGGGCATCCACTGCCGGCCGGAACCCAGCGTGCCCCCGGCGAATAGTTTGAACGCCGGCACCATCTGGCCCAGCGCGCCGCCGCCTTTGCCGAGGACGAAACCGATGCGCAGCTTCACGACGCGGACGCCGAGTGCGCCGGCGCGGTCCGCTTCCGCTTCCCACTCCTGGCACACGTCCGCCAGGAAGCCGTTGCCGGGCAGGGAGGTTTCGGTAAGTTTCTCGTCCCCGCGGTTGCCATAGAGGCCGATCGCGGAGGCGGATACGAGCACCCGGGGCCGTGTGCCCGCGCGGGACATGGCATCGACAAGATGGCGCGTCCCGAGCACGCGGCTGTCGCGGATGCGCCGTTTGACCTCCGCGTTCCAGCGCTGGGCCACGGTCTCGCCCGCCAGGTGGATCACGGCGTCGGCGCCCTCCAGACTTTCGCGCGCGGGCTCTCCCGCGAGGGGATCCCACTGGTACGGCGGCGCCGCGCGCCGGCTCCAGACCTCCACCGTATGGCGGTCCTGCCTTAGCCGTTCCACGATGCCGCGGCCGATGAAGCCGGTGCCCCCCGAAATCACACACTTCATATGCGATAGATGTCCTTGCCTGTACGTTCCAGTTCCGCTATCTCTCTAATGTAGGCGGAGGTGTCGGTTTTGCGCTTCATGCCGTCGAGCGACATGTAGCGCAGCTGTCCGAAGATGGGCCGCTCCCCCCAGGGCCGATCATGCAGGCCGAAGCACCACAGGATGTTCGTGTAGGTGTTCGGATCGCGCCCGTCGATGGCGTAGACATCGTGCAGATGGATCATCACCTGGAGCGCCTGCGCGTACGTCGGCGACCACTCGATGACCTTCTTGCCCCAGTACATCCGGTAGTAGCCGTGGATCTTGCCCCGGATCAGCAGCTCTTTCTGGGTCGCGTTCCAGAGTTCGTCGTACGTTTCGGCCCGCTCCAGTTTTTCCGGCGTGTAGGTCACGGGACGCGGATCGCCCGCGTGCTTCGCCATGGTGCGTTTGCACCAGTCCGGCACGTTATCGAGCGTCCCGGGATCCGTAACGAACCGTGCATAGTTGAACGCGAGTTCCCGCCGGACGATGAGCTCTTCCAGAAAGTCGTCGGCCATGAGTTTGTGCTCCGCCGCGTAGTCGCGCACGGCGAGGGCGATTTGCAGGGAGGAGATCTGGCCGAAGTGGAGGTACGGGCTCAGGTCGCTGGTGGCGTGTTTCGAGGGCTGGTTGCTCTCGCCGGCATAGCGGGAAAGCTTCTTTTCGAGGAAGATATCGAGGTGCCGGCGTGCCACGTCCGCCCCGCCCGTATAGCTGGGGGAGGGCGGGATTTTGTGGTCGATCTCGCAGCCGGCCACCAGACCCGGGATATTCTCCGGGGTGACGTTCGTGCGCAGTTCCCGCAGGTCGGCGGGAAGCAGATTTTCGTTCCACGGCCGCCGCAGGGTCACCGGATCCAGGGGCTTCATCCACGTGGGGAGCTCTCGTTTGATTTTCGGCCGGATGGTGTACGCCCCGTAAGCGCGCTTCTCGTGGCGGCTCATCGGAACTACGCAACTGGAATCCACGGCGTAATAGGCGACGCCGATTCGTTCCGGCACCGAGGAGTTGTGGGTAGCCGCGATGAAGACCGGGTAGTCGTCCGTGACGACGCAAAGCGCCTTGGCGGCGAGCCGGTACAGCACGTCGTTGGCATGCTGGCGGGTGGCCCGGAGATAGAAGAAGTACCCGGCGCGGGCGCGCTTCAGCTCGGCGGCGGTGCCCGGAACCGCTTCCAGAACAAACCGATGCAGCCTGTCGTTCGCATGCGGATAGGTACACGTGAGCCCTTCATACACCAGCAGCGGCAGACCGTGTTCATTGGCCAGTTGCGACGCAAAAGCGAACCCATGGTTCCAATCCACCCGCCGGTTCATCTGCGACCAGTAAAGAACGTAGGCCGCTCCTTCGCGCATGGGCGCCTCATTCAGACTCCGGATCCGTTCCGTTTCTACACCCATCACCACTCTGATTCGCCGCCGGGTTCAGCAGGACTAAAAATATTGCTTGCATCAACGGGTGTACTAGAGTATTAATACATCAGGATGATCTTCCAACTGGATCTGCGGAGCGGCGTTCCGGTCTATCGCCAGATTATCGACCAGGTTCATGCGGCGCGCGCCTCCGGCTCCATCGGACCGGGGGACCGGCTGCCCACCGTACGGCAACTGGCGGTGGATCTGAAGGTAAACCCGAATACCGTGGTGCGCGCTTATCGGGAACTGGAACTGACGGGCGTGCTGACCACCCACCAGGGGACCGGCACTTTCCTGACGAATACGGTGGTGGAGCGGAGCGAGGCGGAACACCGGCAGAAGCTGGATCGGCTGGTGAGCGAATTCGTGGCGCGGGCCGGGCGCGAAGGAATTACGGTGCAGGAAATCCAGGAACGTTTACAGCAGTTGTTGCCGTAGCAGTTGTTTCAGGAATGTGTTCGTCAACTAAAGGAGGCGAATGAGATGACGGGAATGGTGAGTTCGGGAATGGCGCGCGGGCTGGCGAAGAGCCCCCGGGAGCTGGTGTCGGTGGAAGGCGCGGTGGCCTGCGTCTTCCTTCTGGCGGGGGGCTCCGTGCTCTCCGCGTACACGAAGATGCCGGCGTTTTTCGCGGTGGCGGCGCTGCTCGGCGTGTATCTGTTGTTTGCGGTGAAGGTGGCGGACCAGTGGGAAAAGGCTGCCGTGCTGCGTTTCGGACGGTATCGCGGCCTGCGCGGGCCGGGGCTGTTCTTCGTAATCCCGGTGGTGGAGAAGATCAGCCGGTATGTGGATCAGCGCATCCGCGTGACGGACGTGACGGCGGAATCCGCGCTCACCCGCGACACGGTGCCGGTGAACGTGGTGGCGATTGTGTTCTGGGTGGTGTGGGATGCCGAGAAGTGCATCCTCGAAGTGGCCGATTTCAACGATGCGGTGCAGAGAAGCGCGCAGACTGCATTGCTGGAATCGATCGGCCGCCATCAGCTGGCGCAGATGATCACGGAGCGGGAGATGCTGGGGAAGGAGTTGCAGAGCATTCTGGACGGGAAGACGAATCCCTGGGGCATTACGGTGCAATCGGTGGAGATTCGGGACGTGCACATTCCGGCGGCGCTGGAAGATGCCATGTCACGGCAGGCGCAGGCGGAGAGGGAGCGGCAGGCGCGGATCGTGCTCGGGACGGCGGAAACGGAAATTTCCGCGAAGTTCGCGGAAGCCGCCGTGGTGTATCAGAACAATCCGATCGCCCTGCATTTGCGCGCGATGAACATGCTCTATGAAGCGATAAAGGAGAAGGGCGCGATGGTTATCGTGCCCTCCTCAGCGGTGGAGACGATGGGGCTGGGCGGTATGCTCGCCACCACCAGTCTCGGCAAAAACAACAACGTTTGATTTAGCGCTTCGGGGCGTAGCCGAAGGTCATGGCGACCGAGATGCTGCGCCCCGCCATCAGGGTCAGGAAATCGCCCGGCGCCGGCAGGTTGCTCGAAGCGGAAGCCGGGGAAACACCGACGATGTTGTGGCGGTCGAACAGGTTGTTGATCCCCACACGGAACTTGGTGCCGCGGAAGTGCGACGCGTTCTTGATGGTGTAGTTGATGAACAGGTTGGTGATGTTCAGCGGATCGATGGCGATGGCCTGGTTGTTGCTGCCGTTATCGTTGTACAGCTGGCCGATGCGCTTGTTGAAGAAGCCGATGTCCCAGTTGTCGTGCAGGTAGGTCAGGCCGACGGTCTGCGTGTCGTGCGGCGAGTTGGCCACCCAGAGGTGCGTGTCGGCATACTTGGCGGAACCGATGGTGCCGTTGCCGTAGAGGAAGAAGCCTTTGCCGAGAACCATGTTGCCTTCCACTTCGAAGCCTTTGGTGTGCGTGTCGGCCGTGGCGTAATAAACGGGCTCGCCGGTGGCGTCGGGCGCGGAAGCGTAGGCGTTGCCGGCGTGGATGAAGTAGGCGTCGGCATCGAGCGTGAACCGGTTGGTCTTCAGCACGGAACCGAACTGGAAGGTCTTGGTCTGGGTCGGTTTCGGGATCAGCGCGACAGCGGCGTTCTTCACGTCGAAGACGCTGCTGGGCGGGATGATGTTGCCGGTGGCCCACTGGGTGTAGACGGACCAGTTATTGCGCAGGCGATAGCGCGCATCGGCGGTCGGCTGCCAGGAGCGATAGTTGGCCGTGTGCGTCACGAAGTTCAGACCGCCGCTGCAGATACCCGCGGTAACCGTGCCGCCGAGGCAGCCGATGGTCTTGCCGTTATCGGCGTACTGCAGCAGGTGCACGTTGTAGTTCGACATCTTGAAGCCGCCGGTCACGGTGAAGCGCTTCGTCACCCGGTACTCGTACTGGGCAAAGGGCTGGGCGGACTGGGTGATGAACTTCTCGTGGAAATTCGACGAGAGCAGATCGATCCAGGTGCGGGGATCCACCGGCGTCTGGAAGCGGTCGGTGTTCGCCCATTCGTACCAGAAGCCAGCGCGGAAAATTCCCCACTTCGATTCCTGGCTGATGGACGCGGTGTTGCCGTATTTGCGATAGCTGTTCAGTTTGTCGGTGGCGCTGGTGGCGGTGATGCTGGTGCCGTTGTTGTACTGCTGGTGATTGTAATAGCGGTTCGAGTAAACCTTGTCTTCCAGTCTCCAGCCGTGGCCGAGTTCGGAGTTCAGACCGACATACTCGAAATCCGTGGGGATCTGGTAGAAGTTGAATTTGTAGTAAAGGGGATCGGTCGGCGTGTTGTTCAGCAGGTAGTTATTGCCGTACAGGCCCACCTGGGCGCGCGTCGGTCCTTTTACGTTGGGAGTATTCGAGGCCAGATCCACCACGCCGGTGAAGGCGGTGAGAACGGTCTTTTCTGTAAACCGGTACTGGTATTTCGCGGAACCCGCCCAGCGGTCCTGATAGTTATAGGTCTGGAAACCGTCGGACGAAAGGTTGTGAATGTTGAGCAACAGGCTCGATTTCTTGTTGCGTCCGCCGAACAGGCCGGAATCGTAATCGAGGCTCAGCATGCGGGTGTTGAAAGAGCCGTAAGAGATGGTGCCCTGAATGTCCTGATCGACGGTCGCTTCGCGCGACAGGATGTTGACGGAGCCGCCGGCGTTGGCCGGTCCGATGGACGTCGCGTCGCCGGGGCTGCGGTCGAACACGGTGCTGCCGATGAACGGGGTGGGGAACCAGACCCAGGAGTGGTGCGTGGGGTCGTTGGTGTCGTTGAACGGAATCCCGTCGAACGTCATGTTGTAGAGGCCGTCTTTAAAGCCGCGGAAGAAGGTCTTCGTGTCGCCCAGGCCGGGGCCGTTCGGGCTGACACTGAAGGTTCCGGGCGACATCTGCAGCACGTCGGAGTAATCGCCGGTGGAGGAAATGAAGTTACGAATGTAAGTGGAGCTGATGACCGATTCCGCGCTCTTCGCGTCGAGTGAAGACTGCGACGGCGCGGCTTCCACGGCGAGAGTAACGGCCGCTTCCACGGTGACCGACTGTGAAACGCTGGCGACCTGCATAGTGATGGGCAGCGTCACCGTGACGCCGGAGGCGAGCCGGACGCCGGTGCGGCTGTCGACGGAGAATCCGTTCGCGGCGACATCCACCGAATACATGCCGGCGGGAAGGCTGCCGACCGTGAAGTGTCCGTCGGTTGCGGTGGTGGCGCTGCGGACGGCTCCGGAGGCCTGATTTTTGACGGCCACGGTGGCTTGTTGAATGGGGTTGCCCGAGGGATCGACAACGGTACCGGCAACGGCGGCGGTGCCCGTGGTGTCGCCCTGCGCCAGCAGCGGCGACGTCGTGACGAGAGTAGTAACTAAAAGCGATAGAACTGCGAACACACTTCCGGCTTGTTTCATGACTGACCTCTGACTTTCTTATGGGGGTTATGTCGTAGTTTAGCGGCGGAAAATGACAGTAAGATGTCAAAAGGGTGAACGTCTTGAAACGGACGTTCGCCGAACACAGCTTCCGAGCCCCTGTTAACCTGTGTGAAACGTGACACCTTCCCAGTGGGCCGCCGTGGAACACCACTTTGCCGCCCTCCACGAGCTTTCTTCCGACGCCTGGAATTCGGCGCTCGGGGCTATCGGGGATGAGGAGGTGCGGCGGGAAGTGGCCTCTTTGCTCCGGCACGCCGGTAATGGCGATGCGGTCGATTCCCTGGTTGAGTCCGTGGTCGGGGCCATGGCAGTCGCGGCGGGCGCGGGCGAACTGATCGACCGGCGCGTGGGGCCCTGGCGCCTGCTGCGTCGCCTCGGCCAGGGCGGACAGGGAGTGGTTTTCGAGGCGAAGCGCGACGACGGCGCTTTCGACCAGCGGGTGGCGCTGAAGATCGTCAAGTGGGAGCTGGACACCGAAGAGGCGCGGCGGCGCTTCCGTCACGAGAGACAGGTTCTGGCGGGGCTCGAACACCCCTCCATTGCGCGGCTGCTCGATGGCGGCGAGACTGCGGGAGGCACGCCGTATCTGGTGATGGAGTTTGTCGATGGCCTTCCGCTGACGCAGGCTGCCAGGGACTGGCCGGTGCGGCGTAAGCTGCAGTTATTTCTCGAGATCGCCGCCGCGGTCAGCTTCGCGCATCGCAATCTCGTCGTGCACCGGGATCTCAAGCCGGCCAACATTCTGGTGACGCCGGAGGGCGTGGCGAAGCTGCTGGACTTCGGGATCTCGAAACTCCTGGATGTCGACGACAGGCGGACCATCACCGGCTTCCACGCGCTCACGCCCGGCTACGCCAGCCCGGAACAACTCAGCGGCCGGACGATCACAACGGCCTCCGATATTTATTCACTGGGCGTATTGCTCCGTGAAATGCTCACCGGCAGGCCGCCGCGCGAAAAGCCGGGGCAGCCACCCGGCATATCCGGCGACATCGACAACATTCTTCTGATGGCCATGCGCGAAGAACCGGAGCGCCGGTACGTCTCGGTGGAACAGTTCGCCGAAGATGTGCGGCGCACGCTCGACCGGCGTCCCGTGCTGGCGCGCCGGGACGCGTTCGGTTACCGCACCAGCAGATTCCTGCAGCGGAATGCGATCGCGATGGGAGCGGGAACGGCGGTTTTTCTTTCGCTGGCGGCGGGCGGGGCCATCGCGCTGCGGCAGGCCCGGATCGCCGGCGCCCGTTTCGAACAGGTTCGACACCTGGCGCATAATTTCGTCTTCGATTACAACGACGAACTGGCGAAACTGCAGGGCACCACCGCTCTGCGCGAAAAAATGGTCCGGACGGCGATCGAAGTCGCAGATACACTGAAAAAACATGGCATTACGGCGGGAGTGATTGATGTGTATCGAATCAAACCTTTTCCTATGGATCGTTTCTGCGACATCGTTCGAAACTGCCAACATCTGATTAGCCTTGAAGAAGCCTTTATCGGGAAAGGAGGGCTTGACGGATTAATAGCCGGCGCCATCCTGCAAAATGGGCTCTCGGCTCGGCTCATCAGCCTCGGATTTAAGGATACATTCTCTTTCGAAACAGGAAGTCGCGAGCACCTCCATCGAAAAGCGGGCATCTCTACAAATGACGTGATAACCACCATACTTGAAGCAAAAATATAATTTTATGATCGACCTGGTACTTATTAA